>VOFE01000291.1_pt1 | contig 159803 bp, 186 predicted proteins | sample 5384071 | NCBI WGS metagenome assembly VOFE01 (sample SAMN12384724, study PRJNA508395) | human gut metagenome | isolation source: healthy gut D | host: Homo sapiens
GGCACCGAACGGAGTGCCGCGGCCCGTGCTGAACAAGATCATGTGGGCGCCGGCGGCGGTCAGGGCGGTGGCGGAAACAAGATCGTTGCCGGGGCCGTACAGCATGTTCAGGCCCTTGGTGGTCACAGCATCGCCATAGCCGATAACGTCCATGATGGGGGCGCTGCCGCCCTTCTGCACACAGCCGCAGGATTTATCCTCCAGCGTGGTGATGCCGCCCTGCTTGTTGCCGGGGCTGGGGTTGTCGTACACAACTTCGTTGTGGCTGATGAAGTATTCCTTGAAGCCGTTGATCATATGCACGGCCTTCTCAAACACTTTTTCGTTCTGGCAGCGATCCATCAAAAAGCCCTCGGCACCGAACATTTCCGGCACTTCGGTCAGCACGGTGGAACCGCCGCGGGCGCACAGCATATCGCTGAAGCGGCCGATGGTGGGGTTGGCGGTAATGCCTGACAAACCGTCCGAACCGCCGCACTTCATGCCGACCACCAGCTCGCTGGAGGGAATCGGCTCGCGCTGGAACTGGGCAGCATAAGCGGCCAGTTCCTTCAGGATCTCACGACCCGCAACCAGCTCATCGTCCACATCCTGGCAGGTCAGGAACTTGATGCGGTCATGGTCGTATTCGCCCAATTCGGTCAGGAACTGCTCATGGGTCAGGTTCTCGCAGCCAAGGGAGAGCACCAGCACGGCACCGGCGTTGGGATGGCGGGCCAGCGCAGCCAGCAGTTTGCGAGTCTGGGCGTGGTCATGGCCGGTCTGGGAGCAGCCGAACGGATGGGTGAAGGTGTACAGCCCGTCAATGCTGCCGGTCACAAGATCCTGATTGTCCCGCACAAGGGCTTTGGCGCAGTCGTTCACGCAGCCAACGGTGGGGATGATCCAAATCTCGTTGCGGGTGGCTGCACGGCCATCCTTGCGGCGGTAGCCCATAAAGGTTTCGGGAGCAACGGGGGCCAGCGGGTGCACATTGGGGTGGTAGCTGTACTCGATCTCGCCGGACAGGTTGGTTTTTACATTGTGGGTGTGCATCCAGGTACCGGGCATGGCATCAGCGGTGGCATGGCCGATGGGGAACCCGTACTTGATGACATTTTCGCCCGCGTGGATGGGGGCAATGGCCATCTTGTGGCCCTGGGGGATATCTTCAACAGCGGTCACAGATGCACCGTCCACCGGCACAGCGGTGCCTTTGGCAATGGGATGCAGGGCAACCACAACATTATCCTTGGGGTTGATCTTGATTGCAAGAGGCATACAGAATCTCCTTACTACGATAAAAACAGGTAGGAGTTAGGAAGTAGAAGTTAGGAATTGTTAGCCCTGCTTTTAGGGCAATACCGCATAATTCTAAGTGCCGATACGGCGAGCGAGGTGCGGCAGATGCTAAGCCAAAAGCGCAGATAATACTGGATGCTGCAAAGGTGAGCGCCGCCAGCGGCGGATGCAGCGAACCGAAGCAGGGGCAGCGGTCGCAGAGTGCGAGGGGCTTTTGCCCCCGAAGCACGATGCGGGTACCGCAACCCGACATTATCGAGCATTTTGGCAACGCAGATGCCGTGCCGCAGCCGCCGGAGCGGTGCTTGAGCCGTTAGGCGAGAATTGTGCGGTATTGCCTTAGGGCTTTTTGCAGATAACCAAAGGCTCTGCGCTGCTCCCCAACTCCTACCTCCTCACTCCTACCTCCTAACTCAAATTACAGGCAGCTCTTATAAGCGGCCATTGCGCCCTGCTCACGGATCAGGGTCAGGTTCTTGACGGTGGCTTCCTCAAAACCGGCAACCTTGGTCAGATCCTGGCCCCACATCTGCTCGTTGGTCATAACAGCATGAACCAGGGTCGGAATGGCGTCATCCTTGTGGGCATTGTAGAATTCCAGCACATAGCGGTCATCGGAAACGGTGTACTCGTTGCCCTTGGCACGCTTGCAGACCAGGCCCTTATCGTTCAGTTCCTGGATGTTGTTGGAATAGAATGCGATGTAAGCGGCAAAGCTCATGGTCAGGCAGGTGGGCAGTTTGCCGTTCTTCTCGATATATTCCAGGAAGGACGGCATGTTGCGGGCACGCCACTTGGAGGTGGAGTTCAGGGAGATGCTCATCAGCTCATGGTTGACGAACGGGTTGTTGAAGCGGTCTTCCACAGCGGCAGCAAATTTCTTGCAGTCGTCCTGGTCCAGCGGAAGGATGGGAACAACTTCCTGCAGCAGCATCTTGTTCATGTAGCCCAGGATGGTTTCGTCGTGCATGCAGTCACGCACAATGTCGAAGCCTGCCAGGTAAGCACCCAGAACAAAACCGGTGTGTGCGCCGTTCAGGATGCGGACCTTGCGCTTCTTATACGGGCTCATATCGGGGGTAACAAAGACGTGGTCTTCCAGACCAGCCTTGCGGAACGGCAGGATATCGTTCAGCTTGGTGTCGCCCTCAATGACCCACACGCCGAAAACCTCGCCAACGTCCAGCAGGGGGTCAGCGTAACCGTGCTTCTCTTCAAGCTCGGCAACTTCCTTCGGGTCGCGGATGCGACCCGGAACAATGCGGTCAACCAGAGAGCCGCAGAAGGTACAGTCCTCGTTGACATATTTCTTGAAGCCGTCTTCCAGGCCCCACTGGTCAATGTACTGGTTGACGCACTTCAGCAGCTCCTTGCCGTTGTTGTCAATCAGCTCGCAGGCCAGCATGATGATGCCCTTCTTGCCGGCCTTGTAGCGGTGGTACAGCACCTGGGTCAGCTTTGCGGGGAAGCTGGACGGCGGGCAGTCGTTCTGCTGGCAGGCGGGATCATAAACGATACCGGCCTCGGTGGTGTTGGAAACGATGATTTCCAGGTCGTCGCTGGCGGCAACGTCCATCATCTTTTCGTAATCAGCTTTTTCATACGGGTTCAGGCAGCGGGATACACTGGAGATCACGCGCTTGTCATCGACCTTCTGGCCGTTTTCGCTGCCGCGCAGGTACAGGGTGTACAGGCCCTCCTGTTCGTTGATCATCTTGGCCAGGCCGGGGGCGATGGGCTGAACCAGAACGCACTTGCCGTTCCAGTCAGCTTTTTCGTTGGCAAGGTCAAACCAGTAGTCAACAAAGGCACGCAGGAAGTTGCCCTCACCAAACTGCAAAACCTTTTCGGGGGCATTTTTCAGAATGTAGCCATCATAACCGGATTTTTCAAGGACCTGATAATTCAAAGTTTCCATTGGAAATTCTCCTTTGCAATGTGTGCAATTACGGCGGCGGTGTGCAGGGCCAGACAAAAACGCCCTGCGCTGCGTAAGCGCCTTGTTTAGCTTCATTGTATTTTTTTTTGCTTGCAACGTCAAGATTCTTTCGTGAAGGAGCGCACATATTTTGCGCTCCTTTTTTGACTTTTTTCCCTTTCCCTGTTTTGCACAAGCGGGATGCAATATTTTTAGTGCTTTTTACATCAAAAGGGCAAGATTTGCAACTTGTTCAAACCGCTGCAAGTATGTATAATAATATCAGCTTATGTTTTATTCTGCTGTTTGGGGGCAGCATGATTCGTTCTGTTGACCCGCAGCACACAACGAAGGAGCTTGCAATTATGAAAGCATTTATGGACAAGGATTTCCTGCTGGAAACCCCCACCGCGCAGCACCTGTATCATGATTATGCAGAAACGCTGCCTATCGTAGACTATCACTGCCACATTCCCCCGCAGGAGATCTACGAGGACCGCCGCTTTGAAAATATCGCTCAGGTATGGCTGGGCGGCCATCAGGTTCTGGCCGATGGCTCTGACTACTACTTCGGCGACCATTATAAGTGGCGCGTGATGCGTTCCAACGGTGTGCCCGAAGAGTACATCACCGGTGACAAGCCGGACCGCGAGCGCTTCCAGAAGTTTGCAGAAGCACTGGAAATGGCCATCGGCAACCCGATGTACACCTGGTGCCACCTGGAACTGAAAAAGTACTTTGGCTACAACGGCGTTCTGAACGGCGATACCGCTGAGGAGGTCTGGAACCTCTGCAACGACAAGCTGCAGAATGACCCGAAGATGACCGTCCGCGGCCTGATCGAGCAGAGCAACGTCGCGATGGTCGGCACCACCGATGACCCCATCGACAGCCTGGAATGGCACAAGAAGATCAAGGAAGACCCCACCATCAAGGTTGTTGTTGCACCTTCCTTCCGCCCGGACAAGGTCCTGAACATCCGCAAGGACGGCTTTGCGGATTACATCCATAAGCTGGAAGAAGTTGTTGGCCGCAAGTTCGCCTGCGCCAACTGTGTGGTCAACGCTCTGGAAGAGCGCCTGCAGTTCTTTGTTGAGATGGGCTGCCGCGCTTCTGACCACGGGCTGGATTATGTTCCTTACGTGGAGACCAATGCCGAAAAGGCAACCGCAGCTTTCAAAAAGGCTATGGCCGGTGAGCCGCTGACCCAGGAAGAGGGCGACGCATACACCACCTACCTGCTGATCAGCCTGGGCCGCCTGTACAAAAAGTATAACGTTGCCATGCAGATCCATTACAGCTGCCTGCGCAATGTCAACCAGAAGATGTACAAGAAGCTGGGCCCCGATACTGGCTTTGATATGATGGCTTCCAGGGTTTCGGAAACGGAGCCGATCTGGTTCAGCTTGATCAGGATTGCGTTGCGGCAGCCCAGCTGAATGCCCTTGGACAGGCGCTCGGTGTTGGTAACAAACAGGTCATCACCAACCAGCTGGACCTTGCCGCCCAGCTCGCGGGTCAGCTCCTGCCAGCCTTCCCAGTCCTCCTCATCCAGGGCATCCTCAATGGAGATGATGGGGTACTTCTCCACCAGTTTCTTCCAGTGTGCGATCAGCTCGCTGGAAGTGTACTCGGTGCCAGCCTTGGGCAGCTTGTAGAAGCCCTTGCCCTTGGGGCTCTTCCACTCGGAGGAAGCGGCGTCCATGGCCAGCATGAAGTCCTTGCCGGGCACATAGCCGGCATTTCTCAATGGCGGCCAGAATGTCTCGATGATGGTCTCTTCATCGCTGGACAGGTTGGGGGCAAAGCCGCCCTCATCGCCCACAGAGGTGGCCAGACCCTTGGACTTCAGGATGGCAGCCAGCGCATGGAATACCTCGGCGCACCAGCGCAGGCGCTTCCTTGAAGGAAGGTGCACCGACAGGCATGATCATGAACTCCTGGGTATCGACGGTGTTGCCGGTTGCGTGGGCACCGCCGTTCAGGATGTTCATCATGGGAACCGGCAGACGGTTGCCGTTTACGCCGCCCAGAAAACGGTACAGCGGCATCTCCAGCGAAGCGGCTGCTGCGCGGCAGGCTGCAATGGACAGAAGCAGGTCAATGCCGATGGCGGTGTCAACGGCAAGCAGCTGGAGATCATCACCATGGACGAGCAGGGCGATGAAACGCAGGCTGTGACCTGCTTTACCAAGATGGTGGATCAGGGCATCACCGCTCTGGTGGGCGATGTAACCACCGCTCCCACGCTGGCTGTTGCCGCCGAGAGCGCCGATTACAATATGCCTATGGTCACCGCTTCCGCTACTGCCGAGGCTGTTACCTACGATGCCGAGACCGACACCGTGAACGAGAATGTGTTCCGTGCCACCTTCACCGACCCGTTCCAGGGCATCAAGATGGCTGACTACGCTTACCAGAAGCTGGGCTACACCAAGGCAGCCGTCATCTTCCTGAAGGGCAAGGACTACAACGAGGGTCTGGCAGAGAACTTTGCCAAGGAGTTTGAGGCAAAGGGCGGCACCATCGTCGATCAGGAGACCTACTCTGAGGGCGATGTGGACTTACAAGACCCAGCTGACCAGCATCCTTGGCAAGAACCCCGAGATGGTGTTCTGCCCCAACTACTATCAGGAAGTCGGTCAGATCCTGGCTCAGGCTGAGAGCATCGGCCTGACCGTTCCCTTCCTGGGCGGCGACGGCTGGGATGGTCTGGAAGGCTACGCCACCGCCGACCAGCTGAAGGACGCCTACTTCTGCGCCAGCTACGCAAAGGGCTCCAGCACCGCGTTTGAGGATGCCTACAAGGCCGAGTACGGTGAGGCCTACCCCAACGGTTTTGCACCTCTGGGCTACGATGCCGCTATGACCGTTGTGTATGGCATCAAGGCTGCCGAGGAGCAGGGCCTCGAGGCCGGCTCTGACGAGTACAAGCAGGCCGTCATCGATGCCATTGCCGGCGGCACCATCGAGGGCATCACCGGCACCTTTACCTTCGACGAGCACCACAACCCCGTCAAGAGCACTGCCATCCTGACCTACGTGGACGGCAAGCCCGAGCTGAAGGAAATGTTCTGATCCGCGCTGTTCCATCCACCGGTGATGGAGCCGCCCGCACAGAGCAAACCCCATGATTTTTTGGAGAACGCCGGAACAGCTTTTTTCTGGTCAGGCGTTCTCCGTTTTTTATATCAAAAAGTGTAAACGCCGCAAAGAAAGGAAGTATCCAACCATGACAGTGTTCTTTAGCCAGCTGATCAACGGCTTGTCCCTTGGCAGCATCTATGCACTGATCGCACTGGGCTACAGCATGGTGTACGGCATCATCCTGCTGCTGAACTTTGCCCACGGCGATGTCATCATGGTGGGCGCATACATGTCCTGGTTCGTCATGAACCAGCTGGGTCTTGGCCCGGTCACCGCTGTGTGCGCCACCATCATCACCTGCACGCTGCTGGGCGTCGTGATCGAGAAGATCGCCTACACCCCGCTGCGCAGCGCACCCCGCATCTCGCTGCTGATCACCGCCATCGGCGTCTCCTTCTTTCTGGAGTACACGGCAGAGCTGATCCTCGGCTCGGGCGCAAAGGTGATCCCCGCCTACTACACCAATCAGACCTTCCGTCTGGGCAAGGTGCCGCTGGGTCTTACTTCGATCATCACGCTGGTGGTCACCGTGCTGTCCATGCTGGTGCTCACCTTTCTGGTGCAAAAGACCAAACTCGGCAAGGCCATGCGCGCCGTCTCGGAGGATATGGATGCTGCCCGTCTGATGGGCATTAACGTCAACAGCACCATCTCCTTTACCTTTGCCGTGGGCTCGGCGCTGGCAGGCATTGGCAGCGTGCTGTACTGCTGCTCCTACCCGCAGGCGACCCCCACCATGGGCTCCATGCTGGGTCTGAAGGCCTTCGTCGCAGCCGTTCTGGGCGGCATCGGCTCCATCCCGGGCGCCATGGTCGGCGGCATTGCCATCGGTCTGTGCGAGTGCTTTGTTTCCGCCATCGGCCTTTCCGCATGGAAGGACGCTGTTACGTTTGCAATCCTGATCATCGTGCTGCTGGTCAAGCCCACCGGCTTCCTTGGCCGCAAGGTGCAGGAAAAGGTGTAAGGGGGCATAACGATGAATACCAAACGCAAGACCATCAAAATGCCCGTGCGCTACCTGATGAATCTGGTGCTGGTGGGGCTGCTGTTCGTGGGGCTTTCCTATGTGACCGGCAATATGCTGTCCACCTACCAGAATAAAGTGCTGATGACCGTGGGCATCAACATCATTCTGGCCGTGTCCCTGAACGTTGCCACCGGTTACCTGGGCCAGCTGCCGCTGGGCCATGCCGGTTTTATGGCCGTGGGTGCCTACGCCTGCGCCCTGTTCACCAAATCCTCGGGCCTGCCCAAGGGCGTGGCCTTTGCCATCGGTCTGGTGCTGGCATGGGTGATCGCCGGGCTGTTCGGTGTGCTCATCGGCATCCCGGCTCTGCGCCTGACCGGCGACTATCTGGCGATCCTGACGCTGGGCTTTGGTGAGATCATCCGCATCACCCTGAACAACATCGACGATGTGCTGGGCTTCAAGCTGTTCTACGGTGCCAAGGGTCTGAAGAACATCCCCAAGTATTCCAACTTTACCAACGTGTTCCTGTGCGTGGTCATTACCTGCTTTTTGATCCACGCCATGATGAAGAGCCGCCACGGCCGCGCCGTGCTGGCCATCCGCGACAACGAGATCGCTGCCGAGAGCTGCGGCATCCAGACTACTTATTATAAGGTCATGGCCTTTGCATTCTCCGCCGCCTTTGCCGGTCTGGCCGGCGGCCTGTACGCCTGCTATCTGGGCGTTCTGGACCCCTCCACGTTCGGCTTTATGAAGTCCATTGAAATTCTGGTCATGGTCGTGCTTGGCGGCATGGGCTCCATGCTGGGTTCGATCCTGTCGGCAACCGTGCTCACCATCCTGCCCGAGGCGACCCGCAGCTTTGACAGCTACCGCATGGTCATCTACTCGCTGGTTCTGATCCTGATGATGATCTTCCGTCCGGGCGGACTGCTGGGCAGCTACGATTTCTCCCTGAGCCGCATCGTGGAAAAGGTCATGAACGGCGAACTGTTCCGCAAACATACCAAAAAGGAGGCCACTGACCATGAGTGAGTTCAAGACCAAGCTGCACAGTGTGCCCTCCGGCGGCTTTCTGACCGACCGCGACAAGGACAAAAAGCCCATTCTGGACGTGCGTGAGCTGGGTATCGACTTCGGCGGTCTGACCGCCGTGGACGGCTTCAACCTGATGATCGGCCGCAACGAGATCACCGGCCTGATCGGCCCCAACGGCGCGGGCAAGACCACCGTGTTCAACCTGCTCACCAACGTCTACCAGCCCACCCGCGGCTCCATCCTGATCGATGGGATGCCCACCGCCGGCAAAAAGACCTATCAGGTCAACCGCATGGGCGTGGCGCGTACCTTCCAGAACATCCGCTTGTTCAAGGAGCTGAGCGTCATCGACAACATCAAGGTGGGTCTGCACGAGTCCATGAAGTATAATCTGGCGTCCTCCCTGCTGCGGATGCCGAACTACTGGAAAGAGGAAAAGCAGTGCACCGAGCGTGCTCTGGAACTGCTGGACATCTTCCACATGGCAGACCTTGCCAACGTTCAGGCCGGCAGCCTGCCCTACGGCGCACAGCGCCGGCTGGAGATCATGCGCGCACTGGCTACCAGCCCGAAGCTTCTGCTGCTGGACGAGCCTGCCGCCGGTATGAACCCCTCCGAGACGGCCGAGCTGACCGAGACCATCCGCCGCATCCGCGACGAGTTCAACATTGCCGTGCTGCTCATCGAGCACGATATGAGCCTTGTCATGGGCATCTGCGAGGGCATTGCCGTGCTGAACTTTGGCCGCATCATCGCCAAGGGCACCCCGGACGAGATCCGCGATAACCCGCAGGTCATCGAGGCCTATCTGGGCAAAAAGGAGGGCTGAGCCATGGCTGATACATTACTGAAGGTGGACGGCATCAACGTCTACTACGGCAACATCCACGCCGTGAAGAACGTCTCGTTCGACAGTCAACGAGGGCGAGATCGTCACCCTGATCGGTGCCAACGGCGCGGGCAAATCCACCACCCTGAAAACCATTTCCGGTCTGCTGAAGCCCCGCACCGGCGATGTGCTGTACAAGGGCAAGAGCATCAAGGGCGTGCGCGCCCACAAGATCGTGGAAAGCGGCCTTGCACAGGTGCCGGAGGGACGTCATGTGTTCTTGCACATGACCGTGGACGAGAACCTTGATATGGGCGCTTACACCCAGCCCGCTTCCACCATTGCCGCCAACAAGGAAAAGGTGTTCACCCTGTTCCCCCGCCTGAAGGAGCGCCGCAAGCAGCTGGCGGGCACCATGTCCGGCGGCGAGCAGCAGATGCTGGCCATGGGCCGCGCCCTGATGAGCAACGCCTCCATGCTGATGCTGGACGAGCCCTCCATGGGCCTTTCGCCCCTGCTGGTGCAGGAAATCTTCGATATCATCCGGAACATCCACAAGGAGGGCATGACCATCCTGCTGGTGGAGCAGAACGCGACACATGGAGGGGATCGTAGTTCTGCATCAGGTGCAGAGCAGCCTCCAAATCATGGTTCGTCTTGGTGGCGGAAAGGTACAGGGCCAGATCCAGCTGGCTGTCCTTGAAGCTGGGAGCCTGCTCCCAGATGGTACGCACCATCTTGCGGCGGCCGGCAGCCAGCGTCTTGTCGTTCATGGTCAGAATGTTGTCGATGACGGCGGCGTAGTTGTCCCAAGTCATATCGGTGTCGATCAGACCGCCCTCTTTCAGGGTCTTGTTGGCAGAAGCCAGCACGCCGTCCGCCACCTGCTGTGTGCCGCTGGTCAGGGCGCTGTTGTTGGCGCTCAGGGTGTCCAGACCGTTGGTCAGCTGCCCCAGACCCTCGTCCAGTGCGGCTGCACCATTGTTCAGGGTGTTGGCACCGTCCAGCAGTGCCAGCACACCGCTGGCCAGCTGGGTGGTACCATCTTCCAGCTGAGAAGCACCGTCCAGCAGCTGGCTCATGGCATCGTTCAGCTGGTTGATGCCATCGGTCAGGTCGTTGATGCTGCTCAGGTCAAACACATTGTCGGTGCCCAGAGCCGCAGCGCTGGTGGCGCAGGCCATCATCACCTGCGGGCAGGTCAGCCCGGTGACATCTGCCTCCACCGTGATGGTGTCCTGCAGATAGTCCTCGATGGTATCCAGTTCGTCCGGCAGCAGACCGGACAGGGAGTCCTTCACGCCCGGCAGGGTGACAAAGGCAGCCACATTGCTCTTGGCGGCGCTTTCCACCAGACCGTGGGCAGCCACCACGTTGGTGGCATCCTGCCCGAAGATCACGCCCACAGCGGTGACCAGCGGGGTGACGATAGTGCGGTCGGTACCGTTCACATTCACGGTGCCGGTCTCGTTGTTCTTCAGGGCGATGGTCATGGTCAGATGACCGCTCTTGCCGATCAGATCCTCCAGCGCGGCTTCCTGACCGTCCAGCGCGTAGGTGACGGCGGAATGAAATGGGCAGCGCGGCTGGTATTGCCCTTTATAATACACATCGGTATCGTCGGTGTTCCACACCAGCTTTTCGCCGTCCTGTGTGAACTCGGCGCTGCTCTCGGTGTTCTGGATATTGGTCAGGGTACTCTGGTCGGTCACCTTGGACAGGCCGGAGGCGCTGTAAACATGCTCGCTGACGGTGGTGCTCTGGATGGAGCCATCGGCGTTCATCACAGCGTACACGGTCTCAGACTTGGTAAAGCTGCTGCCGCCTGCGGCAAAAGCCGGGGCTGCGCAGCTGGCGGCAAGGGCAACTGCCAGCGCCGCACTGGCGAAACGAAGCGATTTTTTCATAACGTCATTACTCCTTTTCAGACTTCTTGGCGTTGGCAGATTCAGGGATCATCCATTTCAGGGTGGTGTGGCGGATGAGCCAGTCACACAGCATCAGGGCGGCGGGCAGCATCACCAGAATGACCACCATACTGATCAGCGCGCCGCGGGAGATGAGCAGGCAGATGCTCCGCATCAGCTCGATCTTACTGATGGCAGCCACACCGACGGTAGCGGCAAAGAAGGTCAGGCCGCTGGTCAGGATGGACTGGCTGCAGTGCTCCAGCGACTGCTGGGCGGCTTCCTTGGGGGTGCGGCCAAAGGCGCGCTCCTCCTGATAACGGGTGGTCATGAGGATGGAGTAGTCCACCGTGGCACCCAGCTGGATGGTGCCCAGGATGATGCTGGCAATGAACGGAAGCGAAGTCCCGGTAAAGTAGGGGATGCCCAAGATTGATGGCAATGGCGGCCTCAATGCTGGCCACCAGAATGGCCGGGATGGACATGCTGCGGAACGAAATGAGGATGACAAGCACGGCCAGGATGGACCACACGTTGACGTTCTTGAAGTCCAAAATCGTTGCCATTTCGATCAGGTCTTTCGTCATGGCGCTCTCGCCGGTGACGAGGCCCTCGGGTCCGCCTTTTAATCAGGCGATCATCTCTGTCCACCTGGCGTTCACGGCGTCGGAGCCGGCCTTGTAGGCACCGTTGGCCAGGATCAGCTTGTAACCGGCGTTCTGCAAAATTTCCAGAATGCCGTCCGGCAGAATCTCGGTGGGGAAGCCCGGGCCGGTGATGGCGTCCAGACTGACCACCTGGGTGATGCCGTCCAGCTCGCCGATGTCATCGCACAGGGCGCTGACCTGTGGAGGCGGGCAGGTCGTCGTGGACAAGGATGAAGTGGTGGTGGTCACCATGCCGAAATCCTCGCCCAGCTTGCTCACGCCCACAATGCCGGGCATATCCTGCGGCAGGGCATCAAACAGGGCGTAGTAGACGCTGGTCTTGCCCTGGGCAATGGCAAAGGGGATGAGGATGATGGATATGGACGACCACGATGGGCACTGGGTGGCTTGGAAACAAAGTAACTCAGGCGGGTGAGCTTGGGGATGAACGTGCGATGACGGTATTTTTCCACCCACTTGTCAAAAGAAGAGGATGAGGGCGGGCAGGATGACGATGGTGCAGATGACGCCCAGCGCACGCCCTTGGCCATTACGATGCCGATATCCCGCCCCAGTGTCAGCTGCATGGTGCACAGGGCCAGGAAGCCCGCAATGGTGGTCAGGCTGGAAGCGGAGATGGAGGTGGTCGTCTTGCAGATGGCGTTGACCATGGCTTCCTCGTTGGGGGGGCCAGCTCTTTTTCCTCTTCATAGCGGTGGAGCAGGAAGATGGAAAAATCCATCGTCACGCCCAGCTGCAGCACGGCGGCCAGCGCCTCGGTAATGAAGCAGACATCCTTGAGGAAGAAGTTGGTGCCAAAGTTGTACACCAGGGGAAGAGCAGCCCCAGCATAAACAGAAGGGGGTGATGGCGCTCTCCAACGCCAGGAACAGAATGAGCAGGCAGGCACCGCCGCCAAACAGTAAGTAGAGGGGCATTTCCTGGGTGACCAGCGCCTTGGTATCGTAGAAAATGACGCTGATGCCGCCAAAGAAGCAGTCCCGCCGCAGCACCTTTTTGATCTGCGCCACGGCCTCCATGGTCTCCTCGCTCACGCTGGAACCACCCAGCCGGACGATGAGGATGGTGGAATCGTTTTTGCCAAACAGGAATTTCTGCACATCGGCGGGCAGCATCTCCGACCGGGATGGCCGGGTCTACCACGTCGCTGAGCCAGAACGTCTGCAATACGCCCGGGATGGCGTCGATGTCCTGCTTCATGGCCAGCAGCTCATGGGTGGGCAGGCCCTCCACGGTGATCATGCTGGTGGAAGCGAGCTGATAGTCGTCTTCCAGAATGAGCTGGCCCCCCGGGAGTCCAGCTCCGGCGGCAGGTAGGAGAGGATGTCGTAGTTGATGCGGGTGGCAATGGCTCCCACCGCCGAGGGGACCAGGAGCAGAACTGCGAGGATCAGGATCATTTTCCGCAGCCGGACAATGGCCTGCGCGATTTTTTTTCATGAAAAGCCTCCCATTTTGAAAAATTGACGTTTTGCGGAGAATACAAAAGCGTCCTTTGTCGTTTGACGGTTAGCTCAGCTGGTAGAGCATCTGCTTGACGTGCAGGAGGTCACAGGTTCGAGTCCTGTACCGTCCACCATACAGTTCGTACTCGAACCCGATTCTTTACGAAAAAGGGTTCGGGTACGTTTTTTGTTTACAAGAGGTTCTGCGGAGGGAGTATGCAGAACGGTAAGCAGGAACGAGTAAAGGCAGGGTATCATCGTGGCGATGGTATCCTGCCTTTGTTTTGCGGAATCAAGTTCGCATTGGGGGCAATCGCTGCGTACGTGCGTACTGAGAGCCTGTACATCTCCGGCGAGGTGTAACACACTAGACTTTCTGCCCTGCACCCCTTTGGAATCCCTGCGGTGCGTGTACGCACGTACGCAGAAAAATGACAAAATTTCACTATATCAGGGTATTCTTTTCTTGGTAGGTGTGATATACTCGGCTTAGTTCAACAAATCGAAAGTTGACAAAGGAGTTGAGCTGATATGAAAAAGAAAATCATCCTATTGCTGTCTGTTGTGATAATTCTTTTGATGGGCATTGTTGTATGGTTTAATATTCCACTCGACTTGATGGACTTAGACCCTAATGAGGTCATGGAAATAGTTGTTTTCAATGGCAATAGCGGAAACGCAACACATATTACCGACAAAGAGCAGATTCAGCATATTGTCGAAAATTTGAATGGTGTCGAAGTAAAGCGGTCAAAGCCATCTTTGGGTTATATGGGATATAGTTTTAAAGTTACTATTTATTTGTCTGATGGCAACGAGGCAGGCGATTGGAATAATTTTATTATCAATTCAGATGATACAATTAGAAAAGATCCATTTTTCTATTCTGTTACAAAGGGAAATATTGATTACAGCTATATTGAAGGTATCGTAGAATAACAAAAATTCCCGTTTGCCGTATTCGTTTCCAGCAGGGTCTGGGGCAGGCACGCCCCAACAAGAACACTTCAAAACGCGGGAGCGTTGCAGAAGTGCAGTCCCGGAAGGGCACAACATTTTCAAGAATTGAAAATTTGTGGCCACGGGACGATTCTTGCTCTCACCTTTTTCGCTGCGTTTCGTAATTTTCACATTTCAATCTGCTCGCAGATTGTTGACAAGCTGCGCTTAACTCGATACTATAAAGGCAACCCGAACATACTGCCAAGGAGGTGCAACCATGACCGCCGTAATCTACGCCCGCTATTCATCTGACAGCCAGCGCGAAGCGTCCATTGAAGGGCAGCTGCGCGACTGCAAGGACTACGCCGAGAAGAACGGTATCACCGTGGTCGGCACCTACATTGACCGTGCCTACTCTGCCAAGACGGATGACCGCCCGGACTTCCAGCGGATGATAAAGGACAGCGCGAAGAAAATCTTCGACGTAGTTCTGGTCTGGAAGCTCGACCGCTTTGCCCGGAATCGGTTCGATGCCGTGAACTACAAGTACCAGCTGGAAAAGAACGGTGTCCATCTGGTGTCTGCCATGGAACCCATCTCGCAGGGGCCTGAAGGCATTATGGTGGAGAGTATGCTGATCGGCATGGCGGAATACTATTCCGCCGAACTTGCCCTGAAAGTAGCGCGCGGTGAACGCGAAAATGCCCTCCAGTGCAAGTACAACGGCGGTATCGTTCCGCTGGGCTTCACCATTGGCAAGGAGGACAGACTGTACCATATCGACCCGGAGACGGCTCCCATTGTGCAGGAGATTTTTACCCGGTACGCCAACGGCGAGCCTGCCGAGAAGATCGCAGCATCCCTGAACGAGCGAGGGCTACGCACCCGTACCGGCAAGCCTTTTGTCAAGAACAGCTTCTTCCAGATTTTCCGGAATTTCAAGTGTGGGAAGTCTGATAAAGGAAGAAATTGAAAATAAGAAAGTCGCATTTATTCCAACAGCTTCGCTGCGTGAAGGCTACACCGGTTATGTCGGCTCGGCCCGAAAGCTATTCAATAAACTGGGAGCAACCGTAACGGAAATTGATATTTCAACGGAGGCTTATTTAACGATACAGTCTCCGTTTTTGAAGATGCAGATGTGATATATTTTACCGGCGGAAATTCTTCTTTCTTATGGACCAGCTCCGTAAAACGGGAACTGATGGGCTGCTGAAAAAGGAATTGGCAAATGGAAAACTGATGATCGGTGAATCGGCAGGTGCGATTATATGCGCTCCAACTATCCAATATATCGAACAAATGGATGAAAAGCCGGAGGACTACTCACAAGAAGATGATGCAGGGCTTGATTTGATTGATTTCTATGTTCTTCCGCATTATCTTACAGCACCATTTAAGAAAGTTACCGAGAAAATAATGACTGAATTTTCGGATTTGAATCTATGCCCAAAGAAGCTGTCCCAAGGGGCAGGAAATTTTCAAGAATTGAAAATTTGTGACCACGGGACGATTCTTGTCCTCTACGTTTTCCTGAAAGGATTGAAAGAGCCAAGATGATTCAAAAACACGAACTGCCTATTTTAGAGTACGATTCCAACTCGGAAGAAGTCATAAGGCCAAATCATGGTGCAGAACAGCTGAAACTTCCCGAAAAATGCGTCTATGCCTTTCTTGGAGAAGCGGTTGATGATTATGCTTTCGAGGCAGAAGCCACCGTTGCTGAAACTTTTGAAACCATAACCCGGAACTATCCTGTTTACATCGTAAAGCAGGATGGCATGGAATTTTGCCTTTGCGCTGCCCCGCTGGGCGCACCTGCGGCAGCACAACTGATGGACTTCCTCATCTCCTGCGGTTGTAAGAAAATCATTTCGACCGGTTCTTGCGGTGTTCTGACCGATTTGGCCGAAAACGAATTTCTCATTCCGGTAAAGGCGTTACGAGACGAGGGAACCTCTTATCATTATCTTCCGGCATCCCGCTATATAGAGCTTAACAAAAATATCCGGGATGCCATCGAGCATACTCTTCTTGTGCAGAACATTCCGTTCCAGGAGTGTGTTACATGGACAACGGACGGGTTCTTCCGGGAAACACAGGATATGGTGCGGTATCGCGGAGCAGAAGGATGTACAACCGTTGAGATGGAGTGTGCCGCATTGGCTGCTTGCGCCCGGAAGCGAGGTGCTTCTTTCGGGCAGATTCTCTACACTGCCGACTCTCTTGCGAATATTTATGCTCATGATGAGAGAGATTGGGGAAAGGGTTCTTTGCGGAAAGCGCTGGAACTCTGTATCGCTGTGCTGCAAACGATTTAAAGGTTCAACTGCCGTGGACAATGCTCCACCACAAAAATCCTCAGACATTCGTCTGAGGATTTTTTATTTGCAATTTGTTCAAAATCCACACAAAGAAACTCCATTTTTATCCGGTACAATAAGGGTGCAGTCAGGGAGAACCGCTCCGAGAGAGCTCCTCCCAAAGACCTGCAAACGCAGGCAAGAATGATCGCCGCAAACGCGGCCCCTTTAAAACACTGTCCCCCACCCATGCGAGGCAATAGCCAGAGGCGGTGGACAGACTACCAAACCCCTCCTGACAGCCGCAAATGTTTAGGAGTTCACCATACAGACAGGCAGCGCCGCTTTCTCCTCCTTTCCACGGCGGCTGCCTGTCTTTTTTGTTTTCCCGTTATTGAAACAAAGCGCAAAAAAGGCACGGAACATTTTGCTCCGTGCCTTTTGGTGTTTTGGGGAAAAGGTCAGCGCAGGTCGCGCAGGCGGTCGGCGGGAAGATGGGCTTTCAGGGCTTCCCACCCGGCGTCGAGGCTGTCGTTCCATAAGTAAGCCTGCGTCTGATGGACGTAGAGGTAGATGGCATTCTCTGTCCGGTAGGCCAGGTGGATGTGGTGCCAGTCGCACTGGCGGGAGGGGGCAGCTTTGTCCGACCAGATGGGCAACGATTCAAAGCGAAAAATGGCCCACGGCCATGCCGAGAGCTTGACCCTGAAACAGCGGATCGGCTGTGTGGCGGAAAGCTCCTGGCAGCATCTTTTCTGGAAGCGTGCTGCGGGAACTGGACGACCAGATGCAGGAAACCGCTGGGAGAACGGCGAGACTGAGCCTGAACGCGCTGGCTGGAAAAGCTTCAGGGGAGCTGCTGGCAGCTGCATTCCTCCAGTTCGGTGATGGTGCCTGGCGCATCCGATCCAATATGGACGGCTTGCAGAACGTCAGCGATGAGCAGTGGGTGCTGTACGGTGCGGTGGAGACCACCTACGGCAGCTACAACACCCTTTTGGAAGAGCTGGAGAGCTATCTTTCCAGTGGGCAGGAAGCAAAGGCTTCCCAGCTGTACTACAACAAGGTCTCGGTCTGCGGCGGGTATCTGAGCCAGTACACCATGCAGCTGCTGAAAGCCTCGATTCTGGATGCCCAGACTACTTACACCGAGATCTCGGAGCTGGGCGAGCGGATCGCCCTGATGCAGATCGTGGTGGTGGCACTGTGCGTGGCGCTGGGCTGCGCCTCCGGTCTGATGGTCATGCAGCTGCTGACCCCGGTGTCTCAGATGATCGAGGCCTCCCGCGCTATCAGCCGCAGCCAGTTCGATACCCCGGACATCCCGCTGCCCAAGCAGCCGGAGATCGGCCAGCTGGCGGAGTCCTTCAACCGCATGAAGCACTCTATGGCGCAGCAGGTGAGCACCTTACAGGAGAAAAACGAGATCGAGCGGGAGTTGCATCGCCAAAAGACCGAGGCGCTGGAACTGCAGAACCGCATGGAGCGCAGCCGGTTACAGCAGCTGCGCAGCCAGATCGACCCGCATTTTCTGTTCAACACCCTGAACGTCATCCAGCAGATGGCGGGCACAGAGTCCGCCTACCGCACGCAGGCGCTCATCATGGCGCTTTCCCATCTGCTGCGCTACAGCCTGATGAGCAACGACGAGCAGGTGCCCCTCTCCCGGGAGGTGCGGGTTGTGGACGAGTACTACTCCATCTACCATGTGCGATTTGGCGACCGGGTGCAGATGGAGTGGGCGTTCTCGGATTCGCTGGACCTGACTGAGACGATGGTGCCGTCCTTTATCTTGCAGCCTATCGTGGAAAACGCTTTCAAGCACGGCATCTGCCCCAAGGAAGAGGGCGGCGTGGTGCGCATCCGCATGATCCCCCTGCGGGAAAAAGGTCTGCTGTGCATCCGGGTGCTGGACAACGGCGTGGGCATTGAGCCGGAGCAGCTGGAACAGCTGCGCATGGCATTGGAGCAGCCCGCGCCCCGCTGGGAACATATCGGTATTTATAATGTGGCTGCCCGTCTGCGGCTGCTGGATGCCCGCTGCCGGGTGGTGGTGCGCTCCCGGCCGGGGCGGGGAACTGCGGTGATCCTGTATCTGCCGCTGGTGGAGAATGAGGAGGAATTTGAGGAATGATTCGTCTGTTGATCGCGGATGACGAGAGGATGGAGCGGGAGGCGCTGGCGGATATCGTCATGCGCCGGTTCGAGCATGAGGTGACGGTGGAGATGGCGGAAAACGGCCGCAAAGCCGCCGATACCGCCGTGCTCTGGGAAGCAGACCTGATTTTGATGGACATTGAGATGCCGGGCATGAACGGCCTGGATGCCGCCCGCGCGGTGCTGGAGCAGCGGCCGGAGTGCAAGGTGATCTTCATCACGGCGTACAGCCTGTTCCAGTACGCCCACGAAGCGGTGCATCTGGGTGCCTGCGACTATCTGCTGAAGCCGGTGGACCCGGACGAGACCGAGGCCGCCATCCGCCGCGCTATCCGGCAGATCGAGGCCGGCCGCCGCCTGGCCGAGCTGGCTGCGGAAGCCCCGGAGCCGGAAACCGCCCCGGAGCAGGAGACCGAGCCCGCCGGGGAAGGGGAGAGCGACCGCAACGCACTGGTGATGGACCATGTGCGCAAGTATATGGAAGATAACTATATGGCCGACCTCTCGCTGGACAGCGTGAGCGAAATTTTGCACATCAGCCCGGCGTACCTTTCGGCGCAGTTCAAAAAATACCAGAAGATGAACTTCCTGGACTGCCTGACCGAGCTGCGCATCAACGCGGCTAAGGAACTGCTGGCCGACCCCTTCCGCTCCGCAGCGGAGGTGGCCTCCATGGTGGGCTACGAGGACGCCAGCTACTTTGCCCGCGCCTTTAAAAAGCGCACCGGTATGACCCCCACCCAGTACCGGAAGGAAGCGGCAAAGGCAGCCCGGGAGGCGCGGCTGTGACCCGCCGTCAGCTGCTGCGTCTGCTTGCGGCAGCCCCGGCGCTGGCAGTTACAGGCTGTACGGTGCAGTCTGCTTCTTCGCAGCAGGAGAAGCCGCTCATCCTGCGCTATGCGGAGAACCAGCCGGAGGACTACCCTACCAGCAAGGCAGCAAGAGCCTTTGCCGAGCTTGTGGCGCAGCGCACGGGCGACCGGGTGAAGGTGCTGGTTTACAGCGGGGCAGAGCTGGGCGCAGAGCAGAGCGTCATCCAGCAGATGCAGTTCGGCGGGGTGGATTTTTCCCGCGTGTCCCTGAGCCAGCTGGCAGAGTACGAGCCGGAGCTCAGCGTGTTGCAGCTGCCTTACCTGTACAGCGATGCCCAGCAGATGTGGCGGGTGCTGGACGGCAGCATTGGGGATGAGTTTCTGGCCATGCTGGACGGGATGGACTTGGTAGGGCTTTCGTGGTTCGATGCCGGTGTGCGCAGCTTCTACACCCGGGAAAAGGTGACCGGGCTGGATGATTTGCAGGGGCTGACCATCCGGGTGCAGGAGTCGGACATGATGAGCGACATGATCACCGCACTGGGCGCAAAGCCGGCGCAGGTGGTGTACAGCAAGGTATATGCCGCCCTGCATAATGCCGAGATCGATGGGGCAGAGAACAACTGGCCCAGCTACGAAGTGATGGGACACTACGAGGTAGCGCCCTTTTTCCTGAAGGACGAACACACCCGGGTGCCGGAGGTGCAGCTGGCCAGCCCGGCGGTGATGGAAAAGCTTGCCGCATTGGACGAGAGCTTCCCGGAGGTGATCCGCGCCTGCGCCCGGGAGAGCGCACAGACAGAGCGCGAGCTCTGGGCGCGGCGGGAGGCGAACGCAGAGCAGAATATGCGCAAGCGGGGCATCTGCGTCACCGAGCTGGACGATGCCGAAAAAGCCCGCTTCCGCGCAGCGGTGCAGCCCATGTACGATGGGTTTTCTGCCCAGCAGGAACTGATCGACCGGATACAGAAAAGCTGAAAAAACACCCCGAGAAGTGCCCGGATGGACATTTTTCGGGGTGCTGTTTTGTGCTGTGAATACAGGAATGTATCCAACTGGTCAGTAGTGTTGCACAAACAAGATAGAAAGCGATTGTGCAATATGGCAAAAACAATCTTGACATTCTTTCGAAAAACAGGACATTTTTCGAAAGCCCTTGTTTCATTTCGGAAAATTTGCTAAAGTGTGTACAGTCAATGAACGAAAGCTCCGGCACCTGTGCGCCCGGAGAATTTCACAATTATTTAAGGAGGACGATTCCTATGAAAATGATCTCTCGTCGTAGCTTTATGGCCGTTGCCGGTGCAGCTACTGCTGCTGTTGCTCTGACCGCCTGCGGTGGTTCCAAGAGCGGCTCCACTTCTACCGCTGCTTCCACCTCTACCGCAGCTTCTTCTGCTGCTGCCGGTGATGCAGCTGCTGCTGCCAACGATCCCAAGGTGACTCTGGTCTACGCCGAGGTCAACCCGCTGGATACTATCGTTGGCCAGACCGGTTCTCACTTCAAGGAGAAGGTCGAGGAGCTGAGCGGCGGTTCTGTGGTCGTCGATGTGCAGGCTTCCGGTGTTCTGGGCTCTGAGAACGACGTTCTGGACGCTATTCTGGGCGGCTCTACCTCCATCGATATGAGCCGTATCTCCGCTTTTGCACTGACCAGCTACGGCTGCAACAAGTCTAAGCTGCTGTCCATCCCCTTCACCTTCGAGAACCGCGCACACTTCTGGAACTTCGCCAACAGCGATCTGGCACCTGAGTTCCTGAACGAGCCCCAGGAGCTGGGCCTGCCCGTTCGCGGCCTGTTCTACGGCGAGGAGGGCTTCCGTCACTTCTTCACCGTCAAGCCCGTTGCAACCATCGATGATCTCAAGGGCATGAAGCTGCGCGTGTCCAACGACCCCGTCATGAACGGCATGGTCGAGGGCCTGGGCGCGAACCCCACCGTCGTTTCGTTCGGTGAGCTGTACAGCGCACTGCAGACCGGCGTTGTGGATGGCGCTGAGCAGCCCATCGCAAACTACAAGTCCAATGCGTTCCCCGAGGTTGCAAACAACCTGATCCTCGACGGCCACACTCTGGGCGCTATCCAGGCTGTCATCACCGACAACGCTTGGGGCAAGCTGACCGCTAACCAGCAGGCTGCTGTTATGGCTGCTGCTGCCGACACCCAGAAGTTCAACGCTGATCTGTCTGAGACCGCTGAGAACAAGGTTCTGGAAGAGCTGCGCTCCTCCGGCTGCAACGTTGTGGATGTGGACGACAAGACTCCCTGGCAGGAAGCTTGCGCTAAGGTCATCAAGGACAACACCTCTGATCAGGCTGAGCTGTACCAGAAGCTGCTGGACATGAAGGCATAAGCTGGCTTTCCATCCAATCTAAGTAGTACATTGCCCGGCGGGGGCCCACGGGAATACGCCCGCAGGCTTCGCCGGGTTTTTATATGGAGGAATTTCTATGCCGAAAATCTTTACCACTCTGGATAAGATCAAGCCGGCGTACGACGTCACCTACAAGGTGGTTCTGTTCATCTGCAAGATCCTGCTGATCGCAGATATCCTCATTACCACGATGTCGGTCATTGGCCGTTACGTCCCCTTTATTCCGGACCCCTCCTGGTCTGAGGAGGTCGTTTTGACCTGCATGAGCTACATGGCTGTGCTGAGCGCTGCGCTGGCCATCCGCCGCGGCGCACACATCCGCATGACTGCCTTTGATATGTACCTGCCCAAGAAAGTGGTCAAGGCGCTGGACATCCTGTCTGACGTGGCCGTGATGATCCTTGGTGTGGTGATGATGGCGGTCGGCTGGAACTACGCCACCACGCTGGGTGGCCGTGGCTTCTATGTTTCCATGCCCTGGCTGAGCCGCTTCTGGATGTACTTCCCGGTGCCGCTGGCCGGTGTTGCCATGGTCATCTTCGAGATCGAGTCGCTGTATAACCATATCAAGAGCTTTTTTGTAAAGGAGGAAGTGTAATATGACAGTTCAGACACTGGCAATCATTGTCCTTCTTGTCAGCTTCTTTGTAATGATCTTCCTGCGCTTCCCCATTGCATACGCTGTTGGTCTGTCCAGCGTGCTGTGCATGCTGGTGCAGGGTCAGGCACTGACCGATGTCTGCCGTCTGATGGTCAAGGGCATCTCTTCCTTCAGCCTGATGGCTGTGCCGTTCTTCATCACCATGGGCGTGCTCATGGGCTCCGGCGGCATTTCTGAAAAGCTGATCGCTCTGGCTGATGCCTGCGTGGGCTGGATGCGCGGCGGCATGGCAATGGTCAACATCGTTGCTTCCTACTTCTTCGGCGGCATTTCCGGTTCTGCTTCCGCCGATACCGCTTCCATCGGCTCTATCATGATCCCCATGATGGTGGATCAGGGCTACGGCGCAGACTTCTCCACCGCTGTTACCATCACCTCCTCCTGCGAGGGCCTGCTGGTTCCTCCGAGCCACAACATGGTCATCTACGCTACCACTGCCGGCGGCATCTCCGTGGGCAGCCTGTTCCTAGCTGGCTACCTGCCCGGCGCTCTGCTGGCTATCGTGCTGATGATCGGCTCCTACATCATCTCTGTTAAGGAGAATTACCCCAAGGGCTCTCCCTTCAGCATCAAGGGCTTTGTCAAGCAGCTGGGCACTTCCATCTGGGCACTGGCCGCTGTCATCATCGTGGTGTTCGGCGTTGTCGGCGGTGTGTTTACCGCTACCGAGTCCGCTGCTATCGCCGTTATCTACTCTCTGCTCGTGTCCGTGTTCGTCTACAAGGGTCTGGACTGGAAGGGCGTCTGGCACGCTCTGGACGAGTGCGTCAACACCCTGTCCATCGTGCTGATCCTGATCGCTACCTCTGCAGTGTTCGGCAACTGCCTGACCATGCTGCATGTGCCGGATCTGGCTGCAAACGCCATCACCAGCGTCACCGATAACCCCTACATCATCGCACTGCTGATCGACCTGATCATCCTGGTTCTGGGCTGCATCATGGATATGGCTCCCATCATCCTGATCGCTACCCCCATCCTGCTGCCCATTGCAACCTCCATCGGCATCGACCCCATCCAGTTCGGTATCATCGTGGTTCTGAACTGCGGCATCGGCCTTCTGACTCCTCCCGTTGGCTCCGTTCTGTTCATCGGCTCTGCCGTTGCAAAGCGCCCCATGGAGAAAGTGGTCAAGGCGACCCTGCCGTTCTACCTGTGTATGTTCGTTGCACTGCGCCCGCGGCGGCGAGGGTGGAGGCGGCCCGCTGCCCGGCTGGGGAATGGGTCCTCTCCCAGCTGGGCCAGAAAGAGGCGCACCCGCCCTGCGCGGCACAGGCCTGTGCCAGCACGGCGGCACCCGCTCCCCGCCGAGGCGAGGCCGAAGGCCGAAAGCTTTCCGCGTGAGCCAGCGGGGCGTCCGCGTCCAGTGCCAGCAAAACCTCACCCAGGCAGTAGATGGTATGCTTTGGAACCATGGGACTCCTCCTTTCTGGTCGTTCCCGGTTTTTGAAAAACAAATCGAGAAACAGTATACACCCATCGGGGCGTTTGTGTAAACCCATCCGATGAAATCCGGAAAACTGCTTGACAAAACGACAAAAACTGTGATAGAATACCCCGGATTTGAACCGCTGCGGCTACAGCCGGGGAGAGGCAGCGGCGTGTGGAAAGCAAAAGAACGCGGTGTGTTCCCTCCGTAGGCCTTTGAGCGGAGGGGGCATCTGGCGTTCTCTTTTTATTATCACGCAGAAAGGAAATTCGATGAACGTCACCAAGCAGTACTTTAGATATGTCTCGCAGAACATCTTCGGGTTGATCGGCACGTCCTGCTACATTCTGGCCGATACCTATTTTATTGCGCAAGCCGCCGGCACCGACGGCGTGGCGATGCTCAACCTCTGCCTGCCCGTTTATAATTTTATTTTTGCGTTTGGCTCCATGATCGGCCTGGGCTCGGCCACCCGCTATGCCATCCTCAAGGCGCAGAACGATGAGCGGGCCCACCGCTATTTTTCCAACGGCCTGATGTGCGCGATCTTGATTGCAGTGCCGTTTATGCTGGTAGGGGCGTTCTGTCCGGATGCGGTGCTCCGGTTGATGGGCGGCGATGCAGCCATTGTGGCGCTGGGCCTGCAGTATACCCGCATCTTCCTGCTGTTCACGCCGTTCTTCATGTGCAACTACATCGTTTCGGCCTTTACCCGGAACGACGGCGACCCCTCACTGGCCATGGTGGCCACCCTGAGCGGAAGCCTGTTCAATGTGGTGTTTGACTATATCTTCATCTTCCCCATGGGCTGGGGCCTGCCCGGCGCGGCGCTGGCGACGGCCATTTCGCCCGTCATCAGCATTTCCATCTGCAGCCTGCATTTCCGCAAACCGACCAATGGCGTTCAGTTCGTGCGCCAGCGGCCTTCGGCGCGGCTGCTGCTCCAGAGCTGCCAGCTGGGCATCTCCGGCTTTGTGGGTGAGATGACCTCTGGCGTGACCACGACGGTCTTCAACCTGCTGCTCCTGCGGCTGGCAGGCAATGTGGCTGTGGCGGCCTATGGCGTGGTGGCGAACTTTGCGCTGGTGGCAACGGCCATCTTCAACGGCGTAGCACAGGGCGCACAGCCGCTGGTGAGCGAGTGCTACGGCAAGCGAGACCGGGCTGGTGTCAGGAAGCTGCTGGGCCTGGGCAGCGGCACGGCGCTGGCGCTGGCGGCGGCTCTGTATCTGGTCGTGTTCGGCTTGACGGATGCGCTGGTGGCCATCTTCAACAGCGAAAACTCCGCCCTGATCGCCCGGTATGCTTTTACCGGAATGCGCATCTATTTTATCGGCTACCTGTTTGCCGGTTTTAATATTGTGTCCTCCGGTTACCTGAGCGCCGTTAACCGCCCGACGGAGGCTTCCATCACCTCCATCAGCCGGGGTGTGGTGGCCATCGTCGCCTGCTCGCTGGTGTTGAGTGCACTGTTTGGGATGAACGGCGTCTGGGCGGCGTTCCCGGCTTCGGAGGCCATGACTGTGGCGCTGACGCTGTTCCTGCTGCGGGGAAAACGGGCGGCGGACTGAGTTTTTGTCCACTTTACAGGGATTTTACGGGCACTTCCGTGCCGGAATGCCCATCCTGCCCCAGGTGTCCATCGGCTGCACGGAGTTTGACACGGCTCTTAAAAATATCAACGACGCCGTGAAAGAGGCGGATGACAAGATGTACACCGCAAAGAAACGGGCCCGCGAAACCGCAGACCCGCTGAGAAAGAATTGATTTAAATGTAGAGCTCCTGCTCGCGCTGGCTCTCCTCCGGGGAGAGGCCGGGGCGGAGGGACTGACCGGCCATAGCCCGCCACTGCGCGGGGGAGTGGCCGGTTTTTTTGAACACCCGGCAGAGGTAGTTGGCCCCGGAAAAGCCGCAGAGGCTGGCAATCACGTCCAGTGTATACTCCCGGTGGAGGAGCAGGCGCATGGCGGCTTCCACCCGTACCTTGGTCAGGTAGCGGCCCGGCGGTATCCCCAGCGCGGCGGTGAACATCCGTACCAGATGGCTTTTGGAGACACCCAGCCGCTCACTGAGTTCCTCCACGCCGTAAAGGCCGGCATAGTTTGCCCGGATGTCCTCCATGGCCTCCTGCACCAGCAGGGGGGCAGGGCGGGGGCGGCGCTGTCGGCCCCGGAAAGCTCACAGAGCAGGGCAAAGGCCAGTTGGCTGCGGGCCCGGCTGTGGGGCGTGTCGTCTGTCTCGGCGGCAAGCTGGCCCATCAGTTCGGCAGCGGCCGGGCAGGAACCGCCCTTGGCAAGGAAGGGCAGTTCGTGCAGCCCGGCCAGAAACTGGGAAGCCGCCTGCCCGGTAAGCTGGACGCAGAGCAGGTGACAGGCCCCGGCAGGGGTCAGGGTCAAGGGCGAACGGCTCAGGATGAGGTGCCCGGCGGGGGCGTTCTGGGGCGGCAGGATCAGGGCACTGCCCGCCGGGCTGGGGCCGATATCATCGAGGGAAGCGGTGCAGGTGCCGCTGGAGACCAGACAGACCCAGAGCCCCTCACCGCTCAGGGTGAGAGGGGTTTCCGGCTGGGTATTCTGCACGGCGGCAAGGGCGGCGGTGGCGCTCCAATCGAAAATCAATATCTGACACCTCAAATCAATAAAATGCTATTTTATATCACAAAATAATCTGTTATTATAATAACAACGAAACCGCCTGCCGTCAAGTGCGGGCGAACCTGAAGAATAAATGGAGGCAAATGACTTATGGCTTCGATCAGCTGCCAGCATATCTACAAGATCTATCCGGGCGCTACGGCTCCCTCTGTCACCGACTTCAACCTGGAGATCCAGGATAAGGAATTCATCGTCCTGGTCGGCCCCTCTGGCTGCGGCAAGTCCACCACCCTGCGTATGATCGCCGGCCTGGAGGAGATCTCCGGCGGCGAGATGTACATCGGTGACCGTCTGATCAACGACGTTCCCCCGAAAGACCGCGATATCGCGATGGTCTTCCAGAACTACGCCCTGTACCCGCACATGACCGTTTACAAGAACATCGCATTCGGTCTGGAGCTGCGCAAGACCCCGAAAGACGAGATCGACCGCCGCGTCCACGAGGCTGCCAAGATCCTGGAGATCGAGCACCTGCTGGACCGCAAGCCCAAGGCTCTGTCCGGCGGCCAGCGCCAGCGTGTTGCTCTGGGCCGTGCAATGGTGCGTAACCCGGCTGTCTTCCTGCTGGACGAGCCCCTGTCCAACCTGGACGCAAAGCTGCGTACTTCCATGCGCACCGAGATCATCAAGCTGCACAAGAAACTGGCTACCACCTTTATCTATGTTACCCACGACCAGACCGAGGCTATGACCATGGGCGACCGCATCGTCGTCATGAAAGATGGTATCATCCAGCAGGTCGATACCCCGCAGAACCTGTACGATATGCCTTGCAACATGTTCGTTGCAGGCTTCATCGGCAGCCCCCAGATGAACTTCCTGGACGGCACCCTCATCAAGAAGGGCGATCTGTACGGTATTGACCTGGGCGGCGACGTGATCCCCCTGCCCAAGGAGAAGACCGCGGACGGCAAGCTGGATTCCTACGTCGGCAAGAAGATCAAGATGGGCATTCGTCCCGAGGATATCGACGACGAGCCCGAGTTTATGGCAAAGCACACCGACTGCCAGCTGGATACTCAGGTCGATGTCTCTGAGATGATGGGCGCTGAGATCTACCTGTACCTGGAGTACAAGGGCAACAAGATGACCGCCCGCGTCGCTCCCACTTCCAAGGCCCGCAACGGAGACACCGTCCGCGTCGCATTCGACCCGCACAAGGTCCACCTGTTCGACATTGAGACCGAGCAGACCATCCTGAACTGATCAGCACTTTTGGAAAAGATCATTTTTGATCCTCCTATCATAAGGAAAAGCCGCCAGGTGAGAGCCTGGCGGCTTTTTTCTTGTGCGTGAAAGAATGAGGGAAACGAATCTCGGGAATGTTCAGCGTCTTCCGCGGGAGATTATTTTACCGTTCCAGATATTTCTGGATCGCTTCTTTAGACGAGGACAAAATCTGCCGCAGGGTCAGCAGCTGCTCTTTGGAGCAGCCGTCCAGCTCCAGAGTGATCTCTTCCAGCAGCTCATCCTTGCCGAGGGTATCTTTGTCAAAAATCAAATCATCCGTCCGGACGCCCAGTGCACAGGCAAGATCCACAAGGACGGGGAGGCTGAGCTTGGTATTGGCGGTTTCGATGTGACTCATGTGGACAAGTGAAATACCTGCCATTTCAGCAAGCTCTTCCTGAGATAGATCCAGTTTATAGCGCTGTGCGCGGATTCGCTTTCCGATGCCAACGTAATCCATGTCGTTCACTCCGTCCATACAGTTTATATTATACTTAATTGTATAGACGAAAATGCCAGCTTTATATAAATTGTGCGGACTAAAAAGAATACAAAATACAAAAAATGGCTTGTTTTAAAATGCATAGTGTGCTAGACTTGGATAAATTAAAAAGACAAAAACGTCTTCTAAGTTTAAACATTTGGGTGGAGGGATAAAAATGCAAAAAGAATTTTCCCGTCGGGATTTTCTAAAGGGCATGGCGGTTGTGACGGCTTCCGGTTTGCTGGTGGCCTGCGGCGGTGGGAATGGGACGCCGGTAAAGCTGGCTTTTGTTGCAATGGATAATTTCTATGACCAGGACGAAACACTGAATAGTTATGTTCTGTGCCAGGGATTTCAGGTGAAAAATCTGTCTGCATCGGATATCACGCTGGAGGCAGTAGTGGTATCCTGCCTTTTGCTTTGCGGAATCAAGTTCGCTTTGTGCGAACTTGGTCGTCCACCCTATATGACGCATTGGGGGCAATCGCTGTGTACGTGCGTACCGGAGAGCGTGTACACCTCTGGCAAGGTGTAACACACTAGACTTTGTTCCAAAGTCTGTGTGCCAAGGGGCATAGCCCCTTGGAATCCCTGCGGAGCGTGTACGCACGTACGCAGAAAAATGGCAAAATTTCACTATATCGGGGTGTTCTTTCATGGAGGAGTGTGGTATACTCGGCTTAGCCCAGTAAATCGGAGTTTGACGAGGTAAAAGAATATGAATGGAAAACATCTATTTCTTACATCTGCAGGGTTGACCGATAAGATGAAAGAGAAATTCTTTGATATTATTGGAAAGTGTCCGAAGGATGTGAAAGTGCTTTATATTCCAACAGCTGGCATTGAAACAGATGGTGCAAGAGAGTCGCTTGCAATATGTTTTCATGAACTCTTTCTAATGGGAATTCAGTACGAAAATATATTAGTGTACAATCTGGAATTAATTCTTTCAAAAGACTATCAAAGAACCTATTCTTCGTATGTTACAACCCCGTTTATGCTTACAAGGCTATTAACTTTTGAAGAATTAAACCAATTTGATGCTGTTTTTGTCAGTGGTGGTGATGTATCTGTGCTTTGTCGTGAAATGTCTAGAACTGGTTTTGATAGAATACTTAATAATGCAATTAAAAACGGACTTATATATGTCGGAATCAGTGCAGGAAGTATGTATGCGGCGGGAAATTTAACAGATGGATTACATATTATTGACAATCCTATTATCCCCCATTGGAATGGTTCTGAAACAACAGTATTACCGAACGGCAAAGATGAGATTAAGCTTGCTGATGGAAAAGCTGTTTATGTAGAGGATAATTACATGAGTGTAATATGATGCACATGTAGGATTAGTCAAATTCCAGTTTGCTGTACTCGTTCCTAGCAGGGTTTGGGGCAGGCACGCCCCAACAAGAAGCTGTCCCAAAGGGGCAAGAATTTTCAAGAATTGAAAATTTGTGGCCACGGGACGATTCTTGCTCTCACCTTTTTCGCTGCGTTTCGCAATTTTCACATTTCAATCTGCTCGCAGATTGTTGACAAGCTGCGCTTGACCCGATACTATAAAGGCAAGTCGAATACACGCCAAGGAGGTGCAACCATGACCGCCGTAATCTACGCCCGCTATTCATCCGACAGCCAGAGAGAAGCGTCCATTGAAGGACAGCTGCGCGACTGCAAGGACTACGCCGAGAAGAACGGCATCACCGTGGTCGGCACCTATATTGACCGTGCCTACTCTGCCAAAACGGATGACCGCCCAGACTTTCAGCGAATGATCAAGGACAGCGGAAAGAAAATCTTCGATGTGGTTCTGGTCTGGAAGCTGGACCGCTTTGCCCGGAACCGGTTCGATGCCGTGAACTACAAGTACCAGCTGGAAAAGAACGGTGTCCATCTGGTGTCTGCCATGGAACCCATCTCGCAGGGGCCTGAAGGCATTATGGTGGAGAGTATGCTGATCGGCATGGCGGAATACTATTCCGCCGAGCTTGCCCTGAAAGTGGCGCGCGGTGAGCGCGAAAACGCCCTCCAGTGCAAGTACAACGGCGGTGTGGTGCCGCTGGGCTTCACCATTGGCAAGGAGGACAGGCTGTACCATATCGACCCGGAGACGGCTCCCATTGTGCAGGAGATCTTCACCCGGTATGCCGACGGCGAACCGGCTGAGAAGATTGCAGCATCCCTGAACGAGCGCGGTCTGCGTACCCGCACCGGGAAGCCGTTCGTGAAAAACAGCTTCTTCCAGATCTTCCGTAACCGCCGCTACATCGGCGAATACCGCTACAAGGACATTGTGACGCCGGGCGGCATTCCGGCTATTGTTGATCAGGATTTGTTCGACCGGGTGCAGCAGCGTTTCGAGCAGAACAGGATCGCCCACGGTCGGCCTGCAAAAGAGGATGTGAGCTATCTGCTGACCACTAAGCTGTTCTGCGGCAAGTGCGGCACCCTAATGGGCGGCGAAAGCGGCACCAGCCACATGGGAAACACCTACTATTACTACAAGTGCGGCAACGCCAAGCGCCGCGGCAAGGCGCACTGTGACCTGAAGGCTATCCGCAAAGAGCCACTGGAACGGTTCGTGGTGGAAACTGCCATTAAGGTGATCTTCAGCGATGAAATCATCGAACGGCTGATAGATTTGGTCATGGAAGCCCAGCAGCAGGAGAACACCCGGCTGCCTGTTCTGAAAGAGCAGCTCCGGGATACGGAGAAACGGCTCGCAAACCTTCTGGAAGCCATTGAACAGGGCATCCTGACCCCGACCACCAAGCAGCGTTTGGACGAGCTGGAAGCCCGGAAAGAAGCTCTGAACACCAGCATTCTGGAAGAAGAGCTGAAAAAGCCCGTCCTGACCCGCGAGTGGATGCGGTTCTGGCTTGAAAAATTCCGCAAGGGTGACATGAGAGTATGGAACACCAGCGGCAGATCATTGATACCTTTGTCAACTCGGTCTACGTCTTTGACATGTAAAATGTAAAAAGTAATACTATTTCAAAAGTTTAACAAAAACCTGCGTTGCAGCCTTGAATCCAACAAAGGCGTGTGGTATCATAAGTCGAATGCGTACAAAACACACGATTTTATGAGGAAACAAGTGAGGAGACGTATGGAAAATAATAAGAATAACAGCGGCGCGGCACTGGCAAAGAAAATGGCAGTGTCGCTGGTTTGCGGCCTTGTCGCGGGCTTTGCGTTCATGATGCTGCGCGAGAAGCTGAATGCTTCCGGCAACAGTGCACTCTGGAAGACCATCAACGATCTGCTGTTCCAGGATATCACAGCAGAGGGAGCCGAGCAGGCGTTCGGCATCTTCTATATCATCGGGCAGCTGTTCATCAAGGCACTGCAGCTGGTCATCATCCCGATGGTGTTCACCTCCATCTCGCTGGCCATTGGCAGCATCTCGGATACCCGTACCATGGGACGGATTGCTTCCAAGACCCTCTTCTGGTTCCTGCTGAGTTCTTTTCTGGCACTGCTGCTGGCAGGCGTTGTGGGCTATACCACGTTCTCTATGGGCCTGTTCAATGCACACATCGAGGGCCTGGCCGAGGCTTCCGGTTCTACCGGTTCCAACCCTCTGAATGTGGTGCTGAACATCATTCCTTCCAACATCATCACGGCCTTTGGCAGCAACGGCGCGGTGATTTCTTCCGTTTTCCTGGCGATAGCCACCGGCCTGAGCATGAATGTGCTGGGCGAGAGCCGTACCGCCACCATGCGCCGCCTGATGGGGGAAGTGAACGACGTGGTGGTCGTTTTCCTGAACTTCGTCGTCACCAAGTTTGCACCGTTTGCAGTCTTTGTGCTGCTGACCCGTACCTTTGCCATCTACGGCGTGGATTACCTCAAGCCGGCGCTGGTCTATGTGGTGACCACCGTGATCCTGCTGTTCGTGTTCCTGCTGGTGGGCTACCCGACCATCGTGGCGGTGGGCGCAAAGCTGAACCCGTTCACGTTCATCAAGAAGATCGCGAATGTGGCGGTCTTCGGTTTCTCCACTTCTTCCAGTGCAGCCACCCTGCCCCTGAGCATCAAAGTCTGCACCGAGGACATGGGCGTGGATGAGTCCATTGCTTCCTTCGTCCTGCCTCTGGGCATGACCATCAACATGGACGGCACCGCCATCATGCAGGTGGTGGCCACCGTCTTCATCGCAGGCTGCGCGGGCTACGACCTCACGCCCATGGAGCTGGTGGTCATCGCCCTGCTGGCCCTGCTGGCCTCGGTGGGCACGCCTGCCGCTCCCGGCGCGGGGGCTGTTATCCTCTTCACCATCCTGTCCGGTGTGGGCTTCGTCAATGACAAGGCCCTGCTGGCCTACTCCCTGATCCTCGCCATCAACCGCCGCATCGAGATGCTCGTCACCTCCCTGAACGTGGTGGGCGACGCGACTTCCAGCATCTGCGTGGCCAAGAGCGAGGGCATGCTCGACGAAGAAAAGTACAACGCGTAAAATCATAAGATAAAATGACAGCCCCCGGGAACCAGTTTGGTTTCCGGGGGCTGTTTTTACACACCTTTCCTGTTCTTTACACTGGGCCGCAAAATGCCGCGCCAGTTTTACCAAAGCTTTGCGCGGGCATGGTTTCGCGGCGGCGGGCGGGGCGATAGAATAAAGGCGTCCCAAGCAAGTGAATTTGAACAGAGAGCCGGGGTCGGCTCTGGAAAAGAGAGGTTTCGTGTTATGAAAGAGAGTAAAATGTCCCGCCGCAATTTCCTCAAGGCCGGTGCACTGGCTTCTGCTGTCGGCATGATGGCCGCCGCTCCGGTGGCCGCCAATGCTGCGGCTCCCACGGCTGTGCAGGCAGAGGATGAGGAAAATGGGATGCTGGACGTTTTTGGCAAAAAGCCCAAGTATGTGTTCCTGTTCATCGGCGACGGCATGGGCACGGCCCAGATACAGTCCGCCCGGTTCTATCAGGGCACTGCGACCAACAACGGTGCAGTCACCGAGGCGGAGCTGAGCTTCACCCAGTTCCCTGAAGTAGGCAGCGTGACCACCTACGACAGCACTTCGTTCTGCCCGGATTCGGCTTCCACCGCGACTTCCATCGCCACCGGCCACAAGACCGAGAGCGGCGTCATCAACATGTGCCCCTGGACCCGTGATGTGCCCTATGAGACCATTGCCGAGAAGCTGCACAAGCAGAGAGGCTACAAAGTCGGCGTCATTTCCTCTGTCAACATCGACCACGCTACCCCGGCAGCGTTCTATGCCCACCAGAAAAGCCGCAAAAATTACTACGACATCGGTGTGGAGCTGGCAAACTCCGGCTTTGAATACTTTGCAGGCGGCGAGTTCCAGAAAGTGAATGGCGACGGCACTGTGCCCAACAACCATGAGGTGGCTGCCCAGGCAGGCTACAATGTCGTTACCACCCAGGCGGGTGCGGCTGCCCTGACCGCCGGTGCGGGCAAGACCCTCATCATTGCGGAGAACCTGGCCGACGGCAAAGCCATGAATTCGCCATGGATGCTGCCCCGGGTGAGTGGCAGCTGACGGACTATGTCCGCAAGGGCATTGAGCTGCTGGACAACAAAAAGGGCTTCTTCCTGATGACTGAGTCCGGAAAGATCGACTGGGCCTGCCATGCCAACGATGCTGCCGCTTCCATCCACGATGTGCTGGAGATGAGCAACGCCGTGCAGGCCGCGGTGGAGTTCTACAACATGCACCCGAACGAGACACTGATCCTCGTTACTGCCGACCACGAGACGGGCGGTATGGGCATTGGCTACAAGACCACCAACTACGACACATTCCTCACCAACCTGACCCACCAGAAGATGTCCTACGCCAAGTTTGATTCCACCTATGTGGAGGGCTACATCGCCAACAAGACCCCCTTTGAGGCAGCCATGGCCGACGTGAAAGCAAACTTTGGCCTGACCCTGCCCACGGACCCGGATGCCGCCAGCGCGGGCAAGCTGTTGTTGACGGATTACGAGGTGGAGAACCTGCGCAAGGCTTATGAGCGCACCCTGAATGTGGGGGCCGATGCCCAGAAGAACATGAGCCAGGAGGACTATGAGCTGTATGGCACTTACATCCCGTTCTCCATGGCCGTCTGCCACACCATCAACCACAAGTCCGGCATGGACCACACCACCTATGCCCACACCGGCGCTCCGGCCAACATCTACGCCAAGGGCGTGGGTGCCGAGAAGTTCCGCGGGGTGTTTGATAACACCGAAATCTATTACAAGCTGGCAGAACTGACCAAGGTGCAGTAACTGCACACGACGCAACAAGCCCGCTCTGGAACACACAGCGGACCTTTTGCGTCTGCAACTTAATTGTTGATCTCCGGGAAGCCCTCCAGCTTGCTGGTGCAGTGGGGGCAGCGCACCGCCTTGATGGAGATTTCGCTCTGGCAGTAGGGACACACCTTGGTGGTGGGCTCTGCCGGGGCCTCGGGCTCGGCGGGCTTTTTGTGCAGGGCGTTGACGGTCTTGATGACCATGAACAGCACAAAGGCCACGATCAGGAAGTTGATGATGGCATTGATGAACGAGCCGACGCCGATGGTCACATCGCCAATGTGGATGCCGACATTCGAGAAGTCCGCATTGAAGAACAGGCCGATGGCGGGGTTGATGATATCATTGACCAGAGAGTTCACGATGGCTGTGAACGCCGAGCCGATGACCACACCAACGGCCATGTCCAGCACGTTGCCGCGCATGGCAAAGGCTTTGAATTCTTCCAGAAACTTTTTGATGCCTTTGATTTCTTTTTTTCTGCCATAGCAATCCCGCTCCTTTTACGCCTGGTGGGCTGATTTTCTACCTATTATAATAACGGATTTGGAGCGGTGCGTCAACATCAGACCTGATGCGCGGCGATCCACTGGCCCATCTCCTGGGCAATGGCCTTGATGGAGCCGTCGTTGAACGGCACCTGCAGGCCAGCGGTCTCGCACAGCTCGGTGTAGCTGGCCAGACCGGCCCGGCGCACCAGCTTAGATAGCGCTGCCAGGCGTCCTTGTGGTCCTTCAGGCTGGGCAGGAAGAACTGCAGGGCAGCCATGGTGGACAGGCAGTAATCAATATAGTAGAACGGGTATTCGAAGATATGCAGCTGGCGCTGCCAGCCTGCGCCGTGGCCATAGAAGGGCAGGCCGTCAAAATCTACCCAGGGGCGGTATTTCTTTTCCAGCTCCAGCCAGACGGCGTTCCGCTCGTCGGGGGTCAGGTCCGGGTTCTGGTACATCTTGTGCTGGAATTCATCCACCATGCAGCCGTATGGCAGGAAGATAAAGCTGTCCTCGGCGTGCAGCAGCTCGTATTTATCCACGTCCTTGCCAAACAGCAGCTTGTGCCAGGGCGCGGTCAGAAACTCCATGGTCATGGAGTGGATCTCGGCGCTCTCCATGCCGGGGCACTCGAGGTCGGCGGGAACATGGGGTCCCGCTCGGCCACATAGCCCTCAAAAGCGTGGCCGCACTCATGGGTCAGCACATCCACATCCCCCGCCGTGCCGTTCCAGTTGGCAAAGATAAAGGGGGCCTTGTAGCTGGGCAGGCTGGTCATATAGCCGCCGGACATCTTGCCGGGGCGGCTCTCTACGTCAAACAGCTCATTGTCCTGCATGAAGTCGATGAACTCTGCCGTTTCGGGGCTGAGCTCATGGTACATCTTGCGGGCACCGGCCATCCGGGCATCATAGCCCTCGATGGGCTTGGGGTTGCCGTCCTTGAACGAGACGGGCAGATCACAGAACGTGGGGGATGCTCGATGCCCGTCCGTTTGGCCTTGAGGGCAATCACTTTCTGCAGCTCGGGGACCACATCGTGGGCCACCTGGTCGCGGAAGCGCTGAATCTCCTCGGGGCCGTAGCCAATGCGGTTCATGCGCACATAGGAGAGCTCACTGTAATCGTGGTAGCCCATGAGCTTGGCCTGAGCGTTGAGGTTTTTGACGATCTTGGTGTACAGCTCGTCCAGCTCGGCGCGGTGGGCGTCGAAGTAACCGGCCTCAGCCTCATAGGCGGCCCGGCGGGTCTTGGCGTCCAGGCTCTCCTCGTAGGGGCCCAGCGGGGGGATGGTCAGCTGCTTGCCGTCCAGCTCCGCCATTGCACCGCCGTAGATCTGCTGGTACTGGCTGACGAGGGCGTTGTACTCTTTCTGCAGGTCCAGCGTCCGCTCGTCCATGCCCAGCACGGCGTTCTTCATGCCGGCCACGCAGGTGGTGCCCAGAGCTTTGGTCAGGGCATCCACATGGGGGTTGGAGAGGAACGCACGGCTGATCTCCACGCTGGCGTTGGAGACAGCAGGACCGTTGGCGTCAAAGAAATCCTGCTCGGCTTTCCAGTAGGCGTCACGGGTGTCGCAGGTGTAGTGGATGTTGGCCAGGTTGGAGGCCGTGGTGTAATCGGCAAAGGCGCGGCTCTGCTCATAGTAGGTCTCGACAATGGCTTCGTCGCTGTCAGCGGCAGCAGCCTTGGCGGCCAGCTGCTTGCACTCGGCCAGCAAAGCGTCGATGTCGGGGCGGGTATAGGTCATCTCATTGAATTTCATAGAGAACGTCCTTTCTTATCACATGTTAGTCCCATCTTATCACGTTTGGCGGGAAAAAGAAAGAGGGAAGCGGGCTTGCCCTTCCGTCATCGTTGCGCGATGCCAAAGAAAAGTGGGAGGCCTTGGCAAAGAGGGAAAGTTTTGTGGATATCCGATAAAAATAGATATTATGTTTTAGCAAATGTGATGCACCGTGTGGTTGAAAAGCCACGGAAAAAGGCGTATAATAACAGTATCAACAGAGTAAGGCCCTGCGCGTTAAGTGCTGCATCAACGGGGAGTTGTGCTGCGGACGAAGGGTGACCCGCGGTGCAGGGTCTGCATCCCGCTGCTGCATGGACTTGGGTGCAGGCGAGAGCCGTCTGCGGCTTTTTGCCCGGAAGTGAATGTTGTTGGAATTCACGCCCTCCTTTGTGCGGTCTGTCACAGGGGAGGGCGCTTTATTTTGAACGTCCTCTCCGGAAAGATTCCTTTTTTCCTAAGGGAGGACAATTGATATGAAAAGCACAAAAAATTCAACCCGCACCCTGACAGTGCTGGCCCTGCTGGTGGCCATGAGCATCGTGTTCAGCCGGGTGCTGAGCATCTCCACCGGCTTCGTCCGGTTCAATCTGGGCAGTCTGCCGGTGCTGCTGGCGGGGCATTGTGTTCGGCCCCGGGGCAGGCTTTGCGGTGGGCGCCGTGGCCGATATGATCGGCGGCGTGCTGGCAGGCTACGCCATCAACCCGCTCATCACGCTGGGGGCGGCCTCCATCGGCCTGGTAGGCGGCTGGCTCTGGCAGACTCTGCCCTCACACCCTGCGGCTTGGCCAGCGGCTCCTGCTCAGTGTGGTGGCGGCCCATGTGGTGGGCTCTATCATCATCAACTCGCTGGCGCTGCGCATTTCTATGGCTACGCATGGAGCGTGCTGGCAGCCCGTGTCCCCAACGCGCTGATCCGGACGGCGGTGAACACCGTGCTGCTCCGGCTGCTGATGGAGAATAAGGCTGTGATGGCAGCCGTGAAAAAAGTAAAGAAGGCTTATGGTATGAATTACGAACAGGCAATGGAATACATCCACGCCGTCCAGTGGGCGGGGCATAAGCCCGGGCTTACCCGCACCCGCACCCTGCTGGCCGCACTGGGCGACCCGCACAAACAGCTCAGATTCGTGCATGTTGCAGGCACCAACGGCAAGGGCAGCACGGCGGCAATGATGGCTTCCTGCCTGCAGGCCGCGGGTTATCGGGTGGGACTGTATACCTCGCCCTTCATCAACCGGTTCAACGAGCGCATCCAGATCAACGGGCAGCAGATCCCGGACGAGACGCTGGTGGCGCTGGTGGAGCAGGTAAAGCCCGCCGCCGATGCCATGGAGGACGTGCCCACCGAGTTCGAGATCATCACCGCACTGGGAATGCTCTACTTTGCGGAGCGGCACTGTGATATCGTGGTGCTGGAGGTGGGACTTGGCGGCACGCTGGATTCCACCAATGTCATTGACCCGCCGGAGTGCGCGGTCATCACGGCGCTGGGCATGGACCATGTGAAAGAGCTGGGCCCCACCATCGCGGACATTGCCGCGGCCAAGGCGGGCATCATCAAACCGGGGAGCCCGGTGGTGAGCTACGGCGGTGTGCCGGAGGCGGATGCCGTCATCGTCCGGGTGGCAAAAGAGCGGAACGCCCCGCTGACTGTGGTGGATTTTGACAAGCTGAAATTCGAGGGCGGTGATCTGGATGCCGTGACCTTTGATTTTGATGGCCTTGATGGCGTGAAGCTGCCCCTCATCGGCAGCTACCAGCCGCGGAACGCGGCCGTGGCCATCACGGCCTTGCGGGTGCTGCGGGGGGATGGAATATCCCGGAAGAGGCCATCCGCACCGGTCTTGAAACGGTCAGCTGGCCGGGCCGGTTCGAGCTGCTGCGGCATACCCCGCCGTTTTTGCTGGACGGCACCGGCAATGGAAATGGAATTTTGCAGCCTGTGGAGGGAGATGTCGAGCAAAAGCCTGGATGCTGCCAAAGCGCGGCCTGAGAGGTTATATTTCCAATAAAAAATGCAAAAAAGAAAAACCCTTTGGGGAAGCCTTTATTCGGGGAAAGCGGTAAATTTTTCGGGATGTAGCCTGTAGCGTTTGTTCAACAGCTGGTGGTGGCTTACAACAAGCAGCCGGTGGTGTGTTAAGATGGACACATCTGCTGCAACCGGAAGAATGCACGCGCCGGGCAGCGGTGGCGTACCGGAAAAGCACCCGGCGCCGGGAGGGGAGAAACGAATGACAAAGCTACTGCATGGCAATGAAAAAAGCAGCCTGATCGGCGGGCGGGAGCCGCTGTTCAGCCAGAAGGAACTGCTGGTACTGGCCATCCCGCTGCTGGTGGAGCAGCTGCTGGAAGTGACGGTGGGCATGGCCGACACCATGATGGTGTCCCGCTGCGGCGAGGCGGCCATCTCCGGCGTCAGCCTGGTGGATATGATCAACAACCTTATCATCGTGCTGTTTGCGGCGCTGGCTACCGGCGGCGCGGTGGTGGTAAGCCAGTATCTGGGCGCAAAAGAGCGCGGGAATGCCGACAAAAGCGCCGGTCAGCTGCTGCTGCTCAGCGGCTTGTCCGGTGTGGTGATCGGCGTGGTATGCTTTGTGCTGGCCCGCCCTATGATCCGGCTGTTCTACGGCTCTATTGATACCGATGTGCTGGACGCGGGCGTGAAGTATTTGCAGATCATCGCCCTCAGCTACCCGTTTCTGGCACTGTATAACGGCGGTGCGGCACTGTTCCGCAGCATGGGCAACTCCAAGATCTCCATGCAGATCAGCTTTCTGCTCATGAACATCATCAACATCGTGGGCAACGCGGTGTGCATCTTCGGCTTCAAAATGGGCGTGGACGGCGTAGCATGGCCCAGTGTGGTGTCCCGCGTGGTGGCTGCGGCGCTGATCCTGCGCAAGTGCTACCGGGAGGATGCGGTGCTTACCGTGCCCAAGACCCTGCGGCTGGACGGCGGCATGGCAAAGCGCATTCTGGGCATCGGTATCCCCTCGGCCTTTGAAAACAGCCTGTTCGAGGCCGGGCGCATTCTGGTGGTGAGCATGATCTCCACCTTCGGCACGGTGCAGATCGCCGCCAACGCCGTGGCCAACAACCTGGACGGCATGGGCGTCATCCCGGGCAAGGCCCTGGGCCTTGCCATGATCACGGTGGTGGGCCGCTGCATCGGTGCCGGCGACCACGAACAGACCGTTTACTACACCCGCAAACTGCTGCTGTGGGCTTACATTACCATGGGGCTTTCCAACGGAGCGATCCTGCTGTTCCTCCGGCAGCTGGTGGGCATCTACGCCCTTTCCGGCGAGACCATGGAGCTGGCCATCACGCTGGTCACCATCCATGCGGGCTGCGCCATCATCTTCTGGCCGCTGTCCTTCGTACTGCCCAACGCCCTGCGCGCGGCCAACGACGTGAAGTTCACCATGGTGGTGTCCATCCTCAGCATGGCCTGCTGGCGGCTGGGCTTCAGCTATCTGCTGTGCGTCCGCATGGGCTGGGGCGCTGTGGGCGTGTGGGTGGCTATGGTCATCGACTGGACCTGCCGCGTGACCTGCTTTGTGCTGCGCTTCCGCAGCGGCGCATGGAAAACAAAATATCAGGCATAACAATAAGGAGAAAAGCATGAAACTGATCAGCTGGAACGTGAACGGCCTGCGCGCCTGCCTGACCCACGGCTTTGCCGAGAGCTTTGCCGCGCTGGACGCGGACATCTTCTCGGTGCAGGAGACCAAGATGCAGCCGGGACAGGCAGATTTTGCGCCGGAGGGCTACACCGAATACACCTACTCTGCCGAGAAAAAGGGATACTCCGGCACAGCCTGCTGGTGCAAAACGGCACCGCTGGCGGTGACCACCGGTATCGGGCTGGAGCAGCATGACCACGAGGGCCGGGTGCTGACGCTGGAATACCCGGGCTTCTGGCTGGTGAACTGCTATACCCCCAACAGTCAGGACGGGCTGAAGCGTCTGGATTACCGGATGCAGTGGGAGGATGCCTTCCGTGCCTACCTGCTGGCACTGGACGCAAAAAAGCCGGTGATCCTGTGCGGCGATCTGAACGTGGCGCACACCGAGATGGATATCAAAAACGCTAAGACCAACCGCATGAGCGCAGGCTTTACCGATCAGGAGCGCGCCAAAATGACCGAGCTGCTGGCGGCAGGTTTTGCGGACAGTTTCCGGGTGGTGCACCCGGACGAGGTGAAGTACAGCTGGTGGAGCTACCGCTTCCACGCACGGGAGAAGAACGTGGGGTGGCGCATCGACTATTTCATCGTGTCCCGGCGCATTGCAGACCGCATCCGCGCCGCCGAGATCCACAACGAGATCTTCGGCTCCGACCATTGCCCGGTGGAGCTGCAGATCGACCTGTAATATAAGGAGAAGCCAATGCTGAAAAATTATCTTCTGATCTTCCTTATCTCCATGGTGCCCATCATCGAGCTGCGTGGAGCTATCCCCATCGGGCTGGGCATGGGGCTGCCGGTGCTGCCCACCTACCTTTTGTGCGTACTGGGCAACATGATCCCGGTGCCCTTCATCTACCTGTTCGCCCGCAAGTTCCTCATCTGGGGCTACCACAAGCCCCTCATCGGCCCCATCTGCCGCTTTTGCATCAACAAGGGCGAAAAGGGCGGCCGCGCACTGGAAGCCAAGGCCGGCAAGGGCATGACCGTGGCGCTGCTGCTGTTCGTGGGTATCCCGCTGCCGGGCACCGGCGCGTGGACGGGCACGCTGGCAGCCTCCATCCTGGATATGAAATTCAAGGATGTGCTGATCGCCTGCATGGGCGGTGTGCTGCTGGCGGGCATCATCATGGGCTTGGCAAGCGCCGGGCTGCTGGGTGCGCTCAGCGGGCTGTTTGCGGCAGGCTGACAAAACGCGGACGCTTTTGTCGTGAAAAATGCCGGTAGCTTTTCCGCCCGGAGTGTGTTACACTGGATAATAGTTGTGAAAATCGGGATCTGCTCCCGGTCAGAAAGGACGTTATAGAACATGGATCAGGCACTGAATCAGAAAATTGACGCATATATTGCGGAAAACAAGGAGCAGCTGCTGCAGGACATTGCAGCGCTGGTCGCCATCGACAGCGTAGAGGGCACCCCGGAAGAGGGCGCACCCTTCGGCGTAGGCCCCCGTGCCGCGCTGGACAAGACGCTGGAGCTGGCAGCAGGCATGGGCTTTGCCACCCGCAACTGCGAAAACTACATCGGCTATGCCGAGCTGGCCGGTGCAGACCCGGAAAAATATCTGGCCACCATCTGCCATGTGGACGTTGTGCCCGTGGGCAACGGCTGGACGGCAGACCCCTTTAAGATGCGCATTCAGGACGGCTGGCTGCTGGGCCGCGGCGTCTCGGACGATAAAGGCCCGATGATCGTTACTCTGTACGCGCTGAAGTTCCTCAAGGAGCAGGGCTACCAGCTGCGCTACCCCATCCGTGCCATCGTGGGCGACAACGAAGAGACCCACATGAACGATGTGAAGTACTATCTGGAAAACTACCCCGCTCCGGTGTTCTGCTTTACCCCGGACGCCGAGTTCCCGGTATGCAACGGCGAAAAGGGCCACTTCGGCGGCAAGATCGTCAGCCCGGTGTGCAACGGCGTCATTGCAGAGTTTGAGGGCGGTGTTGCCAACAACGCGGTGCCGGATCGCGCCAGCGCACTGGTCAAGACCGATATCCGCAAGCTGAAGAACGCCCCCAACATCACGCTGGAACCGGAAGGGGACGGCGTGCGGGTGCGCGGCTGGGGCAAATCCGGCCACGCCGCCATGCCGGAGGGCACGGTGAACGCCATCGGTCTGGTGGCGGATTATCTGCTGGACAACGACCTGTGCAACGATGCCGAGCGCGCTTATCTGGAGGCACTGCGCAAGCTGCACAGCTCCACCGCAGGCACCGGCCTTGGCATCGACTGCGCCGACGGCCCCTTCGGCCCGCTGACCATCATCGGCGGCCGCATCTATATGGAGGACGGCAAGCTGGTGCAGACCATCGACAGCCGCTTCCCCACCTGCACCAACGGTGAAAAGCTGACCGCACAGATCACCGCTGCGCTGGGCGAGGGCGCAAAGCTGGAGGATGTGGATGCTGCCGAGCCGTTCTACATCGAGGCCGACAGCCCCGCCATCCGTGCCTGCATCGACACCTACAACGAGGTGACCGGAGAGAACGCCACCCCCTTCACCATGGGCGGCGGCACCTATGCCCGCCACTTCCCCTATGCCGTCAGCTTCGGCCCGGAGCATGAGGATGTGAAGCTGCCGGAGTTCGGCGGCCCGATGCACGGCGCTAACGAAGCTGCCCCCATCGACAAGCTGCTGGAGGCCGTCAAGATCTACATTCTGGCGCTGCTGCGTCTGGAAGAGATCGCGGGGACGTTGTCGCCCAAGGTCGGGTGGCGCTTGCCGGTGTCCTTGCCGGTACCGCCCAGGGTAACGCCGTGGTAGATGGTGCAGTTATCACCGATTTCTGTCGTTTCGCCGAACACGATGCCCATACCGTGGTCAATGAACAGCCGGTTGCCGATCTTGGCACCGGGGTGGATCTCGATGCCCGTTTTGTGGCGGCCATGCTGGCTGACCCACCGGGCCAGGAAAAAGTGCTTGTGCTCATACAGCCAGTGTGCTACCCGGTGATACACCAGAATATGGAAACCGGGGTAGAGCAGAATGACCTCCAGCACGTTGCGCGCGGCGGGGTCTTTGCGCTGGATGTTGCGCGCGTCCTCCAATAAGCTCATGGAAGAGCCCTCCTTTATATACAATGTTCCCAATGCAACGCCGCCCGTCTCTTGGCGGCCCTCTCTTTGTGCTCCTTTATAATAGCACAGGTGAACTTTAATGTACAGTGAAATGGTAGGAATTAGACCGATTTTTTGCGGTTTGCCTGCCCGGCGGGGGGAGCGTGGTGGATTTTCGGTAGAGTAGCTAAAAATCCGGGCAATGAGCGGCAAACCTTTTTACAGGAAAAAAGCGCAGAAGCATTGACACATTTTGCGTTTCTATGATAAAATATATCGAAATAAATCGCAAACTCAAAAGGAGAAAACACGATGCAGGCTAAAATGATGCGCGCAAAACTGAAAAAGCAGTTTGCAGCCGTTTTTGCTGTGGGTTCGTTGTTTCCTTTTTTTTCGCATTTTGAACTTTTCCATTGTGGAAAAGTTCTTTTTTTGCCCGTCCGCGGGCAGTCCGCCCATTGAAACCGAAACAGGGAGGTAAATTGAGATGCTGCTCATCCATGCTGTGAACGCCGAGGGGCACCCCCTCGAAATCTACATTCGGGACGGCAAGATCGCTGCCGTCGGCCAGGATCTGAGCGCGCTGGCCGGTGAGGGCGAGACCGTCCTCGATGCAGGCGGCCTGACGGTGCTGCCCGCCTTTGTAGACCTGCACTGTCACTGGCGCACCCCGGGCTTTGAGTACAAAGAGGACATCGAGACCGGCAGCCGGGCGGCTGCGGCAGGCGGATACACTTTCGTGAACCTGATGCCCAACACCAAGCCGGTCTGCTCTTCGGCGGCACAGGCCGCCATGGTGGAACAGAAAGCCGCCGAAATCGGTCTGTGCGACGTGAACCAGACCGTTTCCATCACCAAGGACTTTGACGGCAAGACGCTGGACCACCTCAAGACCCTGCCCGCCAGCGTGAAGTTCATCACCGAGGACGGCCACGGTGTGCAGGACAACGCCACCATGGCCCGGGCGTTCGCCATCTGCACCCAGCGGGACATCACCGTGATGAGCCACGCCGAGGATATGGAGATCAGCCCCTGGGACTACCGCCTGGCCGAGGATCTGGAGACCGTCCGCAACTGCTGGCTGAGCGAGTATTACCAGACCAAGCTCCACATGTGCCACGTTTCCACCCGGGGGCGCCATCGAGGCCATCCAGATGGCAAAGCTGCACGGCGCTCCCGTTACCTGCGAGGTGACGCCCCACCACCTGTGGTTCACCAACGATGTCTGCGATTACCGCGTCAACCCGCCCATCCGGACGACGGCGGACGATGTGCAGGCACTGGTGGACGCCATCCGGGCCGGTGTGGTGGACGCCATTTCCACCGATCACGCGCCCCACTCCGAGGAGGACAAGCTGAAAGGCATGGCCGGTATGGTGGGCAGCGAGACGGCTTTCGGCGTCTGCTACACCAAGCTCTGCAAGGAAGAGGGCCTGCCTCTCGAGCTGCTGAGCCACCTGATGAGCACCCGCCCGGCAGAAATTCTGGGCCTTGCCAAGGGTCAGCTGGAGCCGGGCTACGACGGCGACTTTGTGCTGGTGGACCTCGACACCCCCTACACCGTGGACAAGAACAAGCTCCACTCCAAGTCCCACAACACCCCGTTTGATGGAGCCGAGCTGTACGGCAAGGTACGCCACCGTCAAGGGCGGAAAGCTGACCTATCAGGCGGAGTGACCCAGTTTAGTAGATTCATTTATATATAAGAGAGTATGGAGGAACCAATTATGACGAACATGGATAAGCTGTACGAGGCAGTAGAGGCCCGGGGCCCGGTCTGCGTGGGTCTGGATACCGAGTTCAGCTACCTGCCCGCTGATTTTGTGGATAGCACCCTGTCCAAGGGCGAGAACATCGTCCGCTTCAACAAAAAGCTCATCGACGCCACCAAGGCGGTAGCGGGCTGCTACAAGGTGCAGATCGCATACTATGAGTCTCTGGGTCTGGAGGGCCTGAAAGCCTACGCCGACACCCTGAAAGCCGTCCGTGAGGCAGGCGTGCCCGTCATCGCCGACATCAAGCGCGGCGACATTGCCAAGACCGCCGAAATGTACGCGATGGGCCACTTTACCGGTGATTTTGAGGCCGACTTCGTCACGTTGGCCCCCTATATGGGCCTGGATTCCATCAGCCCCTACCTGCCCTACGCGGAGAAGCAGGGCAAGGGCATGTTCGTGCTCTGCCGCACCTCCAACGGCGGTGCCAAGGACTTTGAGTACGAGAAGCTGGCCGATGGCCGTCACGTTTATGACCTGGTGGGTGACAAGCTGAACGCTCTGGGCAAGGACTACATGGGCGAGCATGGCTACTCCTCCATCGGTCTGGTCATCGGCGGCACCCACATTGAGGAGGCGGCCGAGATCCGCGCCGCATACCAGAACAGCTTCTTCCTCATCCCCGGTTACGGCGCGCAGGGCGGCAAGGCCGAGGACATCGCCCAGTACCTGACGAAGGGCAACGGCGGTGTGGTCAACTCCAGCCGCGGCATCCTGCTGGCTTACAAAAAGCAGCCCGGCATCGCCTTTGACGAGGCGGCGTACAATGAGTGCGTGAACATGAAGGAGGCCATTGCCCATGCGTGCAGCCTGCTGTGAGGCCACTGTCCTGCGCCATGAGGTGATCGCGGACGACATCCGTCTGCTCCGTGTCCTCTGGCCGGACCGCGACCATGCGCCCCATGCGGGCCAGTTCTTCACCCTGCGGGCCTGGGGTGCCGACGAGGCCCCGTTCCTCTCCCGGCCCATCAGCGTCCACAAGTGGGAGCCCGAGACCCAGACGGTGGAGTTCCTGTATCAGGTCAAGGGTGAGGGAACCCAGAAGCTGGCCGCCCTGAAAGAGGGCGACAGCTTCCAGCTGACCGGCCCCATGGGCAACGGCTTTGATGTGGAAAGCCTGACCAAAACTTACAAAAAAATCGCCGTCGTGGGCGGCGGCATCGGCACCGCGCCCATGTATCAGGTGGCGCGGGAGCTGGCTGCGGCGGGCTGCAAACCGGATGTGTTTTTCGGCTTCCGGGACAAGCCCTACTGCATGGAGGAGTACCGCTCCATTGCAAACCTCGTCAAAGTCTCGACCGACACGGGCGCTGTGGGCTTCCATGGCTTTGTGACCCAGCTGTATGACCCGGCGGATTATGACGCGGTGCTGGTCTGCGGCCCCACGGTCATGATGAAGAACGCCGCCCGCCTCTGCGCCGAGAAACACACCCCCTGCTTTGTGAGCCTGGAGAAAAAGATGGCCTGCGGCATCGGGGCCTGCCTGGGCTGCACCTGCGAGACCAAGAGCGGCGAGGGCAAGAGCGTGTGCAAAAACGGCCCGGTGTTTGATGCAACGGAGGTGTTCTGATGGCAGACCTGAAAACGAACCTGCTGGGGTTCAGCATGAACAGCCCCATCATCGGTGCTTCCGGCACCGTGGGCTACGGCGTGGAGTACGAGGAGCTGGCGGATTTTAGCAAGATCGGCGGCATCTCGGGCAAGGGCCTGACCCTGCACGGCCAGTACGGCAACAAGGGCGAGCGGCTGTGGGAGACCCCCTCCGGCCTTATCAACAGCATCGGTCTGCAGAACCCCGGCGTCCAGCACTTCATTGACGTGGAGCTGAACGAGATGCTGGAGCTCAAGCAGAAATACGGCACGGTGGCCATCGCCAACCTGGGCGGCCACAGTGAGGAAGAGTACGTCGAGGGCGCGGCCATGCTGAGCGAGAGCGGCGTGGACATCGTGGAACTGAACATCTCCTGCCCCAACGTCAAGGTGGGCGGCATGGCCCTACGGCGTCAAGGCCGAGGCTGCCGGTGAGGTGGTGCGGATGGTCCGTGACGCCTGCAAAAAGCCCCTGATGGTCAAGCTCAGCCCCCAGGCAGAGAGCATCCCCGATATGTGCAAGGCCGTGGAAGCTGCCGGTGCCGATGGCATCAGCCTGTGCAATACCTTCCAGGCCTGCGCCATTGATCTGGAAAAGCGCAAGCCCGTCTTCAACAACATCTTTGCGGGCTTGTCCGGCCCGGCGGTGCGCCCCATCGCTTTGCGGATGGTCTGGCAGGCGGTGGGGGCTGTGAACATCCCCGTCGTCGGCCTGGGCGGCATTGCCACGGGCAAAGACGCGCTGGAATTCATCATGGCAGGTGCCACGGCGGTGCAGGTGGGTGCAGCAAACTTTGCCAACCCCCGCGCCATGGAGACCATTGCGGAAGAGATGGCCGCCTGGATGGATGCCCATGGCGTGAAGACGTTGGATGAGATCCGCGGCTGCGCCCGCAACGCTGAATAAAACACCAATTACACGCATACAAACTGCAAATATGCATCTTGACAAAATAAAAGATGAATAAATTTGCGTTTCGACCAAAAGCGTGGTACAATACCGTAGAATACAACACATGGAACAAACAGAGAGGGAGAAGTACAATGAGTGAAGCAATTGAGATCTTGAAGAGCTGTGACGCGTTCCTGGAGGGCCATTTCCTGCTCTCCTCCGGCCGCCATTCCAGTGCGTACTGCCAGATGGCTTACCTGCAGCAGTACCCTGACCGCTGCGCCGAGGCGATGAAGCGCTGTGGCGGAAAAAATCAAAGAGATGGACGTGGACGTCATCGTGGGACCTGCCATGGGCGGTATCGTCTATGCCTACGAGCTTGGCCGCCAGACCGGCAAGCGCGCCATCTTTACCGAGCGCGTGGATAACGTGATGACCCTCAAGCGCTTCGCCATCCATCCGGGTGAGAAGTGCCTCATCGCTGAGGACGTCGTCACCACCGGCATCTCCTCTCTGGAGACCAAGCGCGTGATCGAAGAAAACGGCGGCATCTGCGTGGGCATCACCTGCGTGGTTGACCGCACCAAGGCCGAGGCTCCGTCCCCGATCCCCATCGTTGCCAGCGCCCTGAAGCTCGATCTGCCCAACTACGCCCCGGAGGAATGCCCCATCTGCAAGGAGGGCAAGCTGCCGCTGGTCCATCTGGGCAGCCGCAAAATGAAGCAGGAAGCCAAGCAGACCCTGTAAGCACAAAGGAGTACCTCTATGAACGCATATCTTCTTTTGGCAAATGGCATGGTCTTTGCCGGCCAGTCGGTGGGTGCCGAGGGCATCACCGTGGGCGAAGTTGTGTTTGCCACCGGTATGGTCGGGTTTGAAGAAACGCTGACCGACCCCAGCTACTATGGCCAGATCATTACCCAGACCTACCCGCTGATCGGCAACTACGGCATGAACAAGGATGATATGGAGTCCGACCGTGTCTGGGCCAGAGGCTATATTGTTCGCGAAGCCTGCAAGACGCCCTCCAACTGGCGCTGTGAGGAAACGCTGGACAGCTTTTTGAAGAAAAACAATACCATCGGCATCGCGGGCGTGGACACCCGCCGCCTGACGCGCATCATCCGCGAGAGCGGCGTGATGAACGGTGCCATCCTGACGACCTTTGACCCTGCCGACCCTGCCAATCAGGCGGAGACGGACAAGCTCTTGGAGACCATCCGCGCCTATGCTGTCACCGACGCCGTCAAGAGCGTGACCTGTGCAGAGCCCGAGGTCTACAACGAAAAGGGTGAGACCCACATTGTGCTGATGCACTACGGCTGCAAGCGGAACATCGTCCGCTGCCTGGTCAAGCGTGGCTGCAAGGTGACGGTGATGCCTGCTTTTGCCACGGCCGAGCAGGTCAAGGCCCTGAACCCGGACGGCATCATGCTCTCCAACGGCCCCGGCGACCCTGCCGAGCCCGTGGAGGTCATTGAGAACCTGAAGCATATTTTTGAGCTGGGCATCCCGACCTTCGGCATCTGCCTCGGCCACCAGCTGACCGCGCTGGCCGCAGGTGCAAAGACCAGCAAGCTGAAATACGGCCACCGCGGTGCGAACCAGCCTGTGACGGATTTTGAGTCCGGCCGCACTTTTATCACCAGCCAGAACCACGGCTATGCAGTCGTGGGTGAGGAGCTGCCCGCCGAGATGGGCGAGGTGGCCCAGGTGAACGCCAACGACGGCACCTGCGAGGGCATCAAGTACAAGAAGTGGAACTGCTTTACCGTGCAGTTCCACCCGGAAGCAAACGGCGGCCCCAAGGACACCGAATTCCTGTTCGACCGCTTCCTGAACAACGTCAAAGCAGCAAAGGAGGCACGCTGAAATGCCTAAGGACCCCAGAATCAAAAAGGTGCTGGTTATCGGTTCCGGCCCCATCATCATCGGTCAGGCAGCAGAGTTCGACTACTCCGGCACGCAGGCATGCCGTGCGCTGAAATCCGAGGGCGTCGAGACCGTCCTCGTCAACTCGAACCCCGCCACCATCATGACCGACCCCGATGTGGCCGACCATGTTTACATTGAGCCCATGACCCTCGAAGTCGTGGAGCGCATCCTCGATCTTGAAAAGCCGGATTCCATCCTGCCGAACCTGGGCGGCCAGACGGGTCTGAACCTGGCGATGGAGCTTGCCCGCAACGGCTTCCTTGACCGCAGCGGCGTCCGCCTGCTGGCCTGCAAGCCCGACACCATCGACCGCGCCGAGGACCGCCAGCTCTTCAAGGACACCATGGAGAAGCTGCACCAGCCCATCATCCCCTCCGAAGTCGTCGAGACGCTGGAGGATGCCCTGGCCTGCGCCGACCGCATCGGTTACCCGGTCATCGTCCGTCCGGCCTTTACCATGGGCGGCACCGGCGGCGGCATCTGCGAGACCCGCAAGAAGCTGATCGAGATCGGCACCAACGGCCTGCGTCTGTCGCCCATCCACCAAATCCTCGTTGAAAAGTGCATTGCGGGCTGGAAAGAGATCGAGTACGAGGTGATGCGTGACCACAAGGGCAACGTCATCACGGTCTGCAACATGGAGAACCTCGACCCCGTCGGCATCCATACCGGCGACTCCATCGTCGTGGCACCCAGCCAGACCCTGAGCGACCACGAGTACCAGATGCTGCGCACCGCTGCGCTGGATATCATCACCGAGCTTGGCATTGAGGGCGGCTGCAACTGTCAGTTTGCCTTAAAGCCCGACAGCTTTGATTATGCCGTCATCGAGGTCAACCCCCGTGTGTCCCGCTCTTCCGCACTGGCTTCCAAGGCCACAGGCTATCCCATCGCCAAGGTGGCCACCAAGATCGCCATTGGCTACACGCTGGACGAGATCACCAACGATGTCACCGGCGAGACCTGCGCCTGCTTTGAGCCTGCGCTGGACTACGTGGTCGTCAAATTCCCCAAATGGCCGTTTGATAAGTTCGTTTACGCTGACAAGAGTCTGGGAACGCAGATGATGGCCACCGGCGAGGTCATGGGCATCGGCAACAGCTTTGAGGCTGCCATGATGAAAGCGGTCTCCTCCATTGAGCTGGGCATGGACACTTTGACCCACAAGCCCTTTGAGGAGCTGGACGACGACGAGATCGTGGCCCACATGCATGTGCAGGATGCAGAGCGCGCCTTCTGCGTCTACGAAGCCCTCAAGCGCGGCATGGACCATCAGACCATCTACGATATTACGAAGATCGACTGGTGGTTCCTGGATAAGATGCAGCATCTGGCCAACCTCGAAAAGGGCCTGAAGAAGTGCCACGGCACCCTGTCTGAGGCGCAGTATAAAGAGGCCAAGAAGTACGGCTTCCAGGACAAGACCATCAAGCGCCTGGCCGAGGTGGACGCCCTGCCCGTGGAAAATTACCGCGCCGGCTTCAAGATGGTGGATACCTGCGCGGCGGAGTTCTCCGCCAACACCCCCTACTTCTACTCGACGTATGACGGCGACAACGAAGCCGCCGAGTTCATCGCGGAAAAGAAGGAGGCCAAGGCTGCCGAGAAGGGCGAGCCCAAGAAAAGAAGAAAGTCCTCGTCTTCGGTTCCGGCCCCATCCGCATCGGTCAGGGCATCGAGTTTGACTACTGCTCGGTCCACTGCGTCTGGACGCTGAAAAAGCACGGCTGTGAGGCCATCCTGGTCAACAATAACCCCGAGACGGTCTCCACCGACTTTGATACTGGTGACCGCCTGTATTTCGACCCGCTGAACCCCGAAAGCGTTGACCACATCATTGCCACCGAAAAGCCGGACGGCTGCCTGGTGCAGTTCGGCGGCCAGACGGCCATCAAGCTGGCAAAGCATATGGATGAGATCGGCCTGCCCATTTACGGCACCCCGGCCGATGCCATCGATGAAGCCGAGGACCGCGAACGCTTTGATGAGCTGTTGGAACGCTGCAAGATCCCCCGCGCCCCGGGCCGCACCGTCTTCAATCTGGACGAGGCTCTGGCCGCTGCCGATGAGATCGGCCTGCCGGTGCTGATGCGCCCCTCCTACGTCCTCGGTGGCCAGAACATGATCGTGGCCTACACCAAGGCGGATGTCATTGAGTACATGGGCGTCATCACCGAGCATGTGGACATGGACCACCCGGTCCTGCTGGATAAGTACATTCTGGGCACCGAGTGCGAAGTGGACGCCATCTGCGATGGCGAAAACTTCCTGATCCCGGGCATCATGGAGCAGGTGGAGCGCACGGGCGTCCACTCCGGCGACTCCATCTGTGTCTACCCGGCACAGCACCTGACCCAGGCCGAGATCGACACCATGGTGGACTACACTGGCCGCTTTGCCCGTGAGCTGCATGTTGCGGGTCTGGTCAACGTCCAGTATGCGGTGTCCAACGGCAAGGTTTACGTCATCGAGGTCAACCCCGCGTTCCTCCCGTACCGTGCCGTATATCTCCAAGGTCACCGGTGTCCCGATGGTCGATCTGGCCGTGCGCTGCTGTCTCGGCGAAAAGCTCGCAGATATGGGCTACGGTACCGGCCTGCACCCCAACGCGCCCTACGTGGCCGTCAAGGTGCCTGTGTTCAGTTTTGAGAAACTGCACGGCGTGGACACCCAGTTTGGCCCTGAGATGAAGTCCACGGGCGAGGTGCTTGGCATTGCCCCCAACTACCACGATGCCCTGCTCAAGGGCCTCATTGGCGCGGGCTATACCTTTAAGACCCCCGGCCCGGCTTCCTGCTGCATCTTCACGGTGAAAGACAGCGATAAGCCTGAGTTTGTGGACATCGCCTGGCAGCTCAAGAGCATGGGCTACAAGCTGTACGGTACCTCCGGCACCTGCGCATGGCTCAACAAGCACATGGTGCCCTGCAACGAGGTGCGCAATATGTCCGGCGAGTCGCCCAACATCGTGGACCTGCTGCAGAGCGGTCTGGTGGATTATGTGTTCTCTACCAGCGCTAAGGGCCGTGACCCCAAGCGCGATTCTGTCCGCCTGCGCCGCAAGGCCGTGGAGCTGAGCATCCCCTGCGTCACTGCCGTGGATACCGCCAACGCTCTGGTCGACTGCCTGCGCAGCGACCACAGCATGAAGAACATCCCGCTGGTGGATATTGCAACGCTGTATCATAAAAATTAAGCAGGAATTTACACAATTCAAACTGTACAAATGCGGGCCGTGCGCAAAAAGACACCTTTTGTGCGCAATCTCTCGTAAAGAGGGCCCGCATTTGTTATACTCAACAACGCAAAATTTGCCAAAAGACGTTACTTTTGGACGTTCGAGGAGGATATTGATACATGACTCGTTCCCAGATGATTGAGACCGTGGCACGCAAGACCGGCTTTACGGAAGCTCAGGTCGAGACCACGATGGACGCTTTGTTTGATCAGATCGCCGACTGCCTGCGTGCAGACGAGAAAGTGACCATTGCCGGTTTTGGCCGTTTTGAGATGCGTCCCCGCAAGCCGAAGCGCTTACACCAACCCCAAGACGAAGGTGTCCAGCCGTTTGGAGTCCACCTCCATCCCCGGTTTCAAGGCCAGCGGCCGTTTCAAGCAGAAGCTTGAAGTGGGCAAGGCTGCCAAGAGCGTTGAGGAGACTGCCTGATCTACCAGCATCCGAGCATGAGAGAGCTGCTTTTCCGCATTTGGCGGGAGGCGGCTCTTTTTTTGCTGACAAGCGGCGGTTTTCATGATATACTGAGGATAACAGAATCCAAAACAGAACGGAGTAATCAAAACCTATGCAGTACAGCGAATTACAGTGCAGTGAGGCCATCCACAAGGCCGTGGAGCGGATGGGCTTTGCGGAAATGACCGAGGTGCAGGAAAAGACCATCCCCGTCATGCTGGCAGGCCGCGATGTCGTCGCCAAAGCACCCACCGGCACGGGCAAGACCTGTGCCTTTGGCATCCCGGTGGCAGAGCATATTGATGCCGCCCTCAAGGCCCCGCAGGCCGTTATCATGGCTCCTACCCGGGAGCTGGCCCAGCAGATCGCAGAGGAGCTCACCGCGCTGACCTATTTTATGCCGGAAGTGGAAGTGGCCTGCGTCTACGGCGGCGCGAACATGGAAAAACAGGCAAAGCGCCTGGCAGAGGGCTGCCAGATCGTCGTGGCGACCCCGGGCCGCCTCATGGACCATTACAAGCACCACAACATTGACCTGAGCCATGTGACGCAGATCGTCCTCGATGAGGCCGATGAGATGCTGAACATGGGTTTTTACAAGGATGTCCGGCATATCATCGAGATGATGAAGAACCGCAAATCCCTTTCCATGTTCTCGGCCACCATCAGCCGCGAGGTAATGGACATCGGCTGGCTGTACCAGCACAACGCCGAGGAGATCACTGTCCAGCCCAAAGAGGAGAGCCAGCCCAAAATCACGCAGTACATGCTGGAGACCTCCGGCCGCAACAAGCTGTCTGACCTGGCCCAGATCATCATTGGTGAGGGCTACAAGCGTGTCATGGTCTTCTGCGATACCAAGTTCAACACTGCCACTCTGGCCAATCAGCTGGCACGTCTGGGCTTCTCAGTGGACTGCCTGCACGGCGACCTCTCCCAGAAGGAGCGCAACCAGATCATGCAGAACTTCCGGGACGGCAAGCTGGCCATTCTGGTAGCCACCGATGTTGCCGCCCGCGGCATCGATGTTTCGGACGTGGATGCGGTCATCAACTATGACGTCCCCGGCGATAACGAGCACTACACTCACCGGATTGGACGCACGGGCCGCGCCAAAAAAAGAGGGTGTCAGCTACTTGTTCTATGTGCCAGAGGAGAAAAAGCGGGTGCAGGAGCTTCTCCGCCTGACCCGCAATACCGAGCTGTGCACGCCAGTCCACTTTGATTTCAACCATGAGCGGATCGTGCTATATTTATAATAAGGAAGATACCTGTCAAAAATGAGGAGATGACGGGGAGAAAAACTGTCCGTTGTATACAAATGACGAGAAAAACGAAAAAACTTGTAAAAACACTTGCAAAGCCTCTTGAATGTGGTACTATATGTGAGCGAAGCGCTGAGGCAAAAGAATGACTTCCAAAAAGAAGCCCAAAAGAACAATAGACGTTAAGAAATCCCAAAGAGATTTGAGAGATTTTGAAACATCCAAGTTCAGAAAGTTCAAAAGCTTCTGAAAAAAAAGAGCTTGACAAAAGATCACTTCTGTGGTAAAATAATCAAGTCGTCAGCCGGTCGGCTGAGGCGCTGACAGGACCTTGAAAATTGAACAATATCGAAAAACTTGTAACGGAACCTATTTTCGTGTTGGAAAAACACGGTAAACAATTCCAAACAAAGTAATTCACACAGGACGCAAGCGATTGCGTGCTGAGCGAACAAGATTTAAGCACTTTAGAGTGATTAAATATCATTTATAAAGAGTTTGATCCTGGCTCAGGACGAACGCTGGCGGCGCGCCTAACACATGCAAGTCGAACGAGAGAGAGGGAGCTTGCTTCCTCAATCGAGTGGCGAACGGGTGAGTAACGCGTGAGGAACCTGCCTCAAAGAGGGGGACAACAGTTGGAAACGACTGCTAATACCGCATAAGCCCACAACCCGGCATGGGAAGAGGGAAAAGGAGTAATCCGCTTTGAGATGGGCTCGCGTCCGATTAGCTAGTTGGTGAGATAACAGCCCACCAAGGCGACGATCGGTAGCCGGACTGAGAGGTTGAACGGCCACATTGGGACTGAGACACGGCCCAGACTCCTACGGGGGAGGCAGCAGTGGGGAATATTGCACAATGGGGAAACCCTGATGCAGCGACGCCGCGTGGAGGAAGAAGGTCTTCGGATTGTAAACTCCTGTTGTTGAGGAAGATAATGACGGTACTCAACAAGGAAGTGACGGCTAACTACGTGCCAGCAGCCGCGGTAAAACGTAGGTCACAAGCGTTGTCCGGAATTACTGGGTGTAAAGGGAGCGCAGGCGGGCGATCAAGTTGGAAGTGAAATCCATGGGCTCAACCCATGAACTGCTTTCAAAACTGGTCGTCTTGAGTAGTGCAGAGGTAGGCGGAATTCCCGGTGTAGCGGTGGAATGCGTAGATATCGGGAGGAACACCAGTGGCGAAGGCGGCCTACTGGGCACCAACTGACGCTGAGGCTCGAAAGTGTGGGTAGCAAACAGGATTAGATACCCTGGTAGTCCACACCGTAAACGATGATTACTAGGTGTTGGGAGATTGACCCTCTCAGTGCCGCAGTTAACACAATAAGTAATCCACCTGGGGAGTACGACCGCAAGGTTGAAACTCAAAGGAATTGACGGGGGCCCGCACAAGCAGTGGAGTATGTGGTTTAATTCGACGCAACGCGAAGAACCTTACCAAGTCTTGACATCCCTTGACGATGCTGGAAACAGTATTTCTCTTCGGAGCAAGGAGACAGGTGGTGCATGGTTGTCGTCAGCTCGTGTCGTGAGATGTTGGGTTAAGTCCCGCAACGAGCGCAACCCTTATGGTCAGTTACTACGCAAGAGGACTCTGGCCAGACTGCCGTTGACAAAACGGAGGAAGGTGGGGATGACGTCAAATCATCATGCCCTTTATGACTTGGGCTACACACGTACTACAATGGCGTTAAACAAAGAGAAGCAAGACCGCGAGGTGGAGCAAAACTCAGAAACAACGTCCCAGTTCGGACTGCAGGCTGCAACTCGCCTGCACGAAGTCGGAATTGCTAGTAATCGTGGATCAGCATGCCACGGTGAATACGTTCCCGGGCCTTGTACACACCGCCCGTCACACCATGAGAGCCGGGGGGACCCGAAGTCGGTAGTCTAACCGCAAGGAGGACGCCGCCGAAGGTAAAACTGGTGATTGGGGTGAAGTCGTAACAAGGTAGCCGTAGGAGAACCTGCGGCTGGATCACCTCCTTTCTAAGGAGTCAGGCAGGAAGCGAAACATCCAAGATGATTTGCTTCCTGGAACAGGTGACAAGTTCAAGTGGAGTAGATATTGTTCGATTTTGAGGGCCCTGAAAGGGGAACTCAAAGACGTACCTTGAAAACTGAATAATAACTGCGAAACAAAGATTATAGTAAGTTCTTTTAAGAAATATTGCAATTTCAAAAGGAAGGGTAACATAATCTTCGTTGGCAAGAGAGAATCAAGAGGATACCAAATGTTCTTGAAGAACGTTTGAAAGGTCAAGCGAACAAGGGCGCAGGGCGAATGCCTTGGCACTGGGAGCCGATGAAAGACGTGATAAGCTACGAAAAGCTTCGGGGAGCTGCAAATAAGCATTGATCCGGAGATTTCTGAATGAGGAAACTCACCTGGGTTCATACTCAGGTACGTTACACTGAAATTTAAAATAGGTGTATCGAGGGAACCGCCTGAACTGAAACATCTAAGTAGGGCGAGGAAGAGACATCAAACGAGATTCCGTAAGTAGTGGCGAGCGAACGCGGAAGAGGGCAAACCGGGAGTCGAAAGACTTCCGGGGTACGGACTGCTTTTAGGACTCGATCTGTTAACCGAACGGCATGGGAAGGCCGGTCAGAGAGTGTGAGAACCACGTAGGTGAAAACGGAGAGAGCTGCGCAGAATCCAGAGTACGGCCAGACACGTGAAACCTGGTCGGAAGATGGGGGGACCACCCTCCAACCCTAAATACTACCCAGTGACCGATAGCGTATAGTACTGTGAAGGAAAGGTGAAAAGCACCCCGGGAGGGGAGTGAAAGAGAACCTGAAACCCTGTGCCTACAAGCACCTAGAGCACGTCAATGTGTGATAGGGTACTTTTTGTAGAACGGTCCGGCGAGCGATTGTATGCAGCAAGGTTAAGGTCTTAAGGACTGGAGCCGAAGCGAAAGCGAGTTTGAAAAGGGCGTTAAGTTGCATATAATGGGCCCGAAACCGGGTGACCTACCCATGGTCAGGTGAAGTGGAAGTAAAATTCCATGGAGGACCGAACCGACCTCCGTTGAAAAGGCGGCGGATGAACTGTGGGTAGCGGAGAAATTCCAATCGAACCCGGAGATAGCTGGTTCTCCCCGACATAGTTTTAGGACTAGCCTCAGGTTAGATATCTGGAGGTAAAGCACTGAATAGCCTAGCGGCCGAGAGGTTAGCGAAGCTTATCAAACTCAGAATGCCAGAATATTGATGCCTGGGAGTCAGACAGTGTCAGATAAATGTCATTGTCAAAAGGGAAACAGCCCAGATCTACAGCTAAGGTCCCAAAGTCAGGTTAAGTGGAAAACGATGTGAAGATACGCAGACAACCAGGATGTTGGCTCAGAAGCAGCCACTCATTCAAAGAGTGCGTAATAGCTCACTGGTCGAGCGTCTTTGCGCGGAGAATTTAACGGGGCTAAACCTGGCACCGAAGCTTAGGCAATGTAGCAATACATTGGGTAGGGGAGCGTTGTATACGCGGAGAAACAGTAGCGTAAGCGGCTGTGGAGTGTATAGAAGTGAGAATGCCGGAATGAGTAGCGCGAATGCAGTGAGAATCTGCATGGCCGAAAGCCTCAGGTTTTTGGAGGGAAGGTTCGTCCGCTCCAGGTTAGTCGCGAGCTAAGGTGAGGCCGAAAGGCGTAGCCGATGCACAGACGGTAGAGATTCCGTCACCACCAAAAGAGTTAAGCACAGGGACACATTTGAAGTCTCAGAGCCGGGTGTTGGTTCCGGTAGAGATCGAGGGAAATTAGTACCGAAGTCTGGGATGGAAGATGGCGAGAAAAGCTGTGTGTATTTCTGAGGTGCCCGTACCGCAAACCGACACAGGTAGGTAGGAAGAAGATTCTAAGGCCAACGGGAGAAGGGTTGTTAAGGAACTCGGCAAATTGACCCCGTAACTTCGGGAGAAGGGGTGCTCCAGAGATGGAGCCGCAGAGAATCGGCCCAAGCAACTGTTTACCAAAAACACAGGTTTGTGCTAAATCGAAAGATGACGTATACGAGCTGACGCCTGCCCGGTGCTGGAAGGTTAAGGGGAGATGTGCAAGCATTGAATTGAAGCCCCAGTAAACGGCGGCCGTAACTATAACGGTCCTAAGGTAGCGAAATTCCTTGTCAGGTAAGTTCTGACCCGCATGAAAGGCGTAATGATTTGGGCACTGTCTCAACAGCCCGCCCGGCGAAATTGTAGTACCGGTGAAGATGCCGGTTACCCGCGACAAGACGGAAAGACCCCATGGAGCTTTACTGTAGCCTAATATTGGGTTTCGATGTTGCATGCACAGGATAGATGGGACACAGGGAAACAATCGCTTTGGCGGTTGCGGAGTGGCCGTTGGGATACCATCCTTGCGATATTGGAATTCTAACCTGCGGCTCTGAATCGAGTCGGGGGACATTGTTAGGTGGGCAGTTTGACTGGGGCGGTCGCCTCCTAAAAAGTAACGGAGGCGTTCAAAGGTTCGCTCAGCTTGAACGGAAATCAAGCAAAAGAGTGCAAACGCAGAAGCGAGCCTAACTGCGAGACTGACGGGTCGAGCAGTAACGAAAGTTGGAGTTAGTGATCCGGTGGTATGTGAGTGGAAATGCCATCGCTCAACGGATAAAAGTTACCCTGGGGATAACAGGCTGATCTCCCCAAGAGTCCACATCGACGGGGAGGTTTGGCACCTCGATGTCGGCTCATCGCATCCTGGGGCTGTATTCGGTCCCAAGGGTTTGGCTGTTCGCCAATTAAAGCGGTACGCGAGCTGGGTTCAGAACGTCGTGAGACAGTTCGGTCCCTATCTGTCGTGGGCGCAGGATATTTGATGGGAGCTGTCCCTAGTACGAGAGGACCGGGACGGACGTACCTCTGGCGCACCAGTTGTTCCGCCAGGAGCATAGCTGGGCAACTACGTACGGATCGGATAAACGCTGAAAGCATCTAAGCGTGAAGCCGACCCAAAGATAAGATATCCCACTGATTTGATCAGGTAAATCCCTTGAAGACTACAAGGTTGATAGGCACGATGTGTAAGTGGAGTGATCCATTCAGCAAGAGTGTACTAATAGATCGAGGGTTTGACCACAATTCGCTTGAGACTCTGAGAGTCAACGAAAAAATGTGAGCAGTGATTATTCAGTTTTGAAGGCACGTCCTTCTAAGAAACACTGGACAAACAGTAGACCGTAGAGCCAGTCATATGGTCGGTGACGATGACGGTGAGGTTCCACCTGTTCCCATTATGGTGCCCAAGATAGTTGACGAAACGGCGCGTGAAAATGAGGTTCCAAAAGCCCTCGAGGATCTTTCCCTTTTCAATCGAACACAGAAGCGGCCCCGCCGCGTGGAGTTTCACGTTGCGGGGCCGCAAGATAGTTCGTTTCTCCGGGGAAACAGCCCTTGCCTGCGTGATCTTCTCTTTGCACTTGTCCACGATGGCAGCAGCGCCGGGAGCCAGCAAGCCTCGATGCTCAGGCCCTTGGAGTGTGCCAGAGCAACCAGCTCTTTGGTCTTGGCAACATTCTCTTCAATGGAGTAGTGGCTGCCGTCGAACATGATGGAGGAGAAGCCAGCCTCCACGCAGGCCTTGCAGCCCTCGTAGGTGCCGTGGTCCAGGTGCAGGGCAACGGGAACGGTGATGCCCATGGAATCGACCATAGCGCTGACCATGGCAGCGACGGTCTTGAAGCCGGTCATGTACTTGCCGGCACCCTCGGAAACGCCCAGAATGACGGGGCTCTTCATTTCCTCACAGGCGGTCAGAACAGCCTTGGTCCACTCCAGGTTATTGATGTTGAACTGAGGCACACCGTAGTGGCCATCACGAGCCTTAATCAGCATTTCGGTTGCATTTACCAACATTATCATTACCTCCACAATTTATTGGGGTCGTGTCGTACCCACACGCGCTTTTGCACATGTTTTAACGAACTCGTAAGTTAAGTATACCCCAAACATCTGATAAAATCAATCCAAAGCAGAGGTTTTTCTCCACAAACACGGGACGCATTGGCAGCGGCACTTTTTTCTTGTGCAGAGCAGGGACACCGGAAAAATCACTGCAGGAGCTGAATGCAGCGATGATGCAACATTTACAACTGGTTTTGACAACATTCAGTGAGGGGAATTCGGCATTTGGAACGGGGTGGATTTTCAACACAAATCCACATTCGTCATTTTGATATTGGAGAAAAAAGCAAAAGCAGACAACTACTGAGTTAAAAATTTGTCATAATTCCGACTTGAAAATTACAAAATGTACGAGTGGTTTTCCTCTTGTCGAGAACGGTTTGTGGAAAACTCTGTGGAAAGTGTGGAAATCCACCCTAAAAAGAGGCGTCAGCGCTGGACTTTTACACGTTCTCCACAGAGTTTTCAACTTGTGGAAAAAACAGGACCCTTTTACAACCTGTATACAGGGCTTTTTGTGGAAAACATCACCGCCCGGAAATGGGACGGATATTTTGCCCGGGAGCTGGCAACACTTCTTTATACCCGGGCGGGGCGTCTGGGGTGGAAGCGGGAAATTCTCTGGAAGAAAAACCGCAATTCTATGGCAAAGAAAGTCCGCTTATGTTATACTTCAAGATGAATCAATATCGGATTCTGTCACAAAAAAACAGGAAACTTTCAGATGCAGGAAGCGTCTTTCCATAGAAATTGAGAGGAGAACGACCCATGGAAGAAAAAAATACCCCGCGCCGTCCCCGCCGTAATACGGACGAGCAGCCCAAAGCAGCCAAGAACGAGAGCCTGGTCTACGGCAAAAACCCCGTGACCGAACTGCTCAAGAGCGGTTCCGGCGTGGATACCGTGCTGCTGGCCGAGGGCATGGCCCCGGCTGTGGCGGCCTATTACACCGCCATGGCCAAGGAAGTGGGCGCTGCCGTCAAGCGGGTGAACCCCAACAAGCTCCGGCTGATGACCGGTACGGACAGCCACCAGGGCGTGGCGGCGTTTGCCAGTGAGATCGAGTATGTGACGGTGGAAGACCTGCTGGAGGCTGCAAAAGCCAAGGGCGAGCCCCCGTTCCTGGTGCTGAGCGACGGCATTGAGGACCCCCATAATCTGGGCGCGGTGATGCGGAGCGCACTGCTCTGCGGTGCCCACGGCATCGTCATCCCAAAGCGGGGCGGCGCGTCCGTGACGCCTACCGTCATCAAGTCCAGCGCGGGCGCGGCCGAGCGCCTGCCCGTGGCCCGGGTAGCGAATATCGGTGAAACCATCCGCCGCCTGAAAGAGCAGGGCGTGTTCGTCTACTGCGCCGATATGGACGGCGTGCCGCTGCGCAAGAACAACCTCACCGGTCCCATTGCACTGGTAATGGGCAGCGAGGGCAGCGGGGTATCCCAGCTGGTAAAGAAGCTCTGCGACGGTGTGGTGCGGCTGGATATGGCTGCCGAGGGCACCGGTGTGGACAGCTTCAATGTGTCGGTGGCGGCGGGCATCATCCTGTACGAGATCCAGTCCCAGCGTGCCGCCAAAAACGCCTGAGCAGGTGGACTCCAAAAAACAGGGAGGGACAAGGATGCCAAAAGAGGATGAGCGCCGCAAAGAGCTGACGCAGAAAGAAATCGAGGCAGAGAAATTCCGCACGTTCTTCAGCACCAGCGTGGCGCAGGTACCGGAGGCCATGAGCCGCCGTGAAGAAGAGGAAACGCCGCCCAAACGCGGGCTGTTCGGGGGCTGTTCCACCGCGAAAAGCCGGAATCGGAAACAAAGGAACCGGCGGAGCGCGGGCTGGAGCTGCCGCCCACGGGGGAAATTGTTCTGGGGATGACGCCGAGGAGCCTCAGGCCGATCTGGAACTGGTGCTGGAACCGGAAGAGGCTGCTGCGGAACAGCCGGTCATGCCGGAGCCAAACAAGCAGACGGTACCTGCCACGCCGGAAAAGGCACCGCAGGAGCCTGCAAAACCGGAAGCGCCCGCACCGGAGCCCGTGAAACCGGCAGAACCGGAAAAGCCTGCGGCTCCGGCAAAGCCCGCGGAGCCGACGAAGAAAGAAAAACCGGAGAACAAGGCAACCGCTCCGGCACCCAGTAATGAAACGAAAAAGCAGAAACTCGATCAGTCGGCTGTGTCCCGCAGTGCCATGGAGCAGCGGGAGGACGAGGAGATGAAAGAGCTGAAAGCCATGCTCTTTGGCAAGCCGAAAGCGCCTGCAAAGTCTGCGCCCAAGCAGACGGAGACATTGCCTGCCAGCCCCTGACCGGTTTGGTGTTTGCAGAGGACAAGGCAGATCCGGAGCCGCCCAAGACTCCTGCAGAGCCGGAGAAAACTCCGGAAAAGCCGCCGGTGACACCCCAGCCGACACCCCGCATGGAAACTGCGGCAGAGCCGGAGAGCGGCAAGGAGAAGACGACGGAGATCCCGGCGTTCCGCTTCTTTGGGAAAGCCGATGATGAAGTGAAGCGCGCCCACCCGGGAAACGGCTCCCGGCCCGGACGACAGCATGAGCCTGCCGCTCATCGGGCTGGACAACGAGGGCAATCCTTCGGAAGAGCCGCCGGTGGAGGCCCTCAAGGCCGCTCCGGCTGCGGAAGCATCCACGGCAGAAGTGCCTGTGGACGGGACCCCGGCAGCCGAGGCAGAGCCGGCAAGCGAGGAGGCTCCCGCCACCCCGGAAGAGGTCGGCGAAAAGCTGCGCAAGATGGGCGCGGCCCTTACATTGCGCTGTGCGCTGGGCGGCATCCTGGCCGCGGTACTGCTCCACTTTGGACTGGTGGCAGAAGGGCTTCTGGCTCCGCTGGCAGCGCTGGACCCTGTAGTGGCCCCGGCGGCGTTCTATGCCGCCAACCTGCTGTTCCTGGCGGCGGCCATGGCCGTGGCGGCCCCCGTGCTGCGGGACGGTCTGCTGGGCCTGAAAAAGGATGGACGCCCCAGCAGCGACACCATGCCCGCGCTGGCCGCCTGTGCGGCCCTGCTGGAGGCGGTCGTCGCCCTGCTGAACGCCCAGAGCTACCAGACTTCCAGCTTTACGATCCTCTCCGGCATCGCGGCACTGGGCCTGTTTATGGCCCTGCTGGGCAGCCGGGTGCAGCTGGCTGCCGTGAAAGGCGGCTACGATCTGGCCATGAGCGAGCCGGAGCACCGGGGCGCTTACCGGGTGAAAGACAAAGACCTGATCCGGATGCTCTCCCGGAGTCTGGACCAGAAAGACCCCTGGATCCTCCTCAGCCGCCCCACCGATTGGGACGAAAAGCTGGTGGAGCAGAGCTTTGGGGAGCGGGCCAGTGAGCGCCGTGCCCGGAAGACCGCGTACATCCTGCTGGCTGCCGGTGTGTTGGCCGGGTTGGTGTTCCTGCTGTTTGGCGGCGGCATCAGCGGCGGCGCGGCGGCCCTGACCGCCATACTCTGCATGGGCGCGCCCCTCTCCTCCACATTGGTGGCAGGTGTGGCCTCCCTGCGGCTGCAGCGGACCGCTGCGGCGGCAGGTGCTGTCATCCCGGGCTGGGCAGCGGTGGAAGAGCTGGGCGGCGTGGACACCGTGCAGGTGGACGCGGACGAACTCTTTACGGCGGACAGCGCCATGCTGGAGGACATCCGCATCTTCAAGGGCGGCCGCATCGACCGTGCCATCCTCTATGCGGCCAGCATCCTCAACCAGAGCTGCGCCGCGCTGCGGGGATTGTTCCGGCAGATCATTGAGGACCGCACCGATATCCTCTACCCGATCAAGGACCTGGAAGTGCACCAGGGCCTGGGCTTTGCAGCCTGGTGCGATAACAACCGCATCCTCATTGGCAACCGGGCGTACATGGAGCGGGAGGGCGTGCCCCTGCCTGAACTGGAATACGAGCAGAAGCACTCCCAGAACGGCACGCTGCAGATCCTCTATCTGGCTGTGTCCGGCAGTCTGCACGCTATGTTCGTGCTCCACTATGTGGGTGGGCGGAATGCGGCCCGCGGGCTGGAGATGCTCCAGAAAGAGAACATCCGCCTGCTGGTCTCCTGCGAGGACCCCAGCCTGACGGCCCGGCAGATCGCCGAGGTGTATCACCTGCCCGAGGGCATGGTGACGCTGCTGGATCAGGAGCAGTGCACCTCCCTTGCGGCAGCCGAACAGGCAGCCCCGGCGGCGGAAAACGCGGAGACCTGCTGTATGATCCACACCCAGGGCTTTGCCAGCCTGACAGGTGGCTTGCGTGCCGCGGAGCAGGCTCAGAACGCCGAGAACAGCGCCACAACGGTACAGCTGGTGTCGGTGTGGTTCTCGGTGGTCATCGGGGTGCTGCTGACCTACGCGGGCAGCGTCGGGATGCTGTCGGTAGTCATGGTGCTGATGTATCAGGCCGCCTGGAGTGCCCTGAGCCTGGCTGTCTGTGCCCTCAAACAGCATAATGGCTAAAAACAAAAAGAAAATTCTTGGCAGGCCATAAATAGGAATGATTCTTGATTATTGTGCGATCTTGTGGTACAATACTCCCAGAGAAACATAGAATGAGCCGGAGAGGGGATCACTTCTCCGCACACGCGATATACCGGAATAGGGATACCGGAACAAAGGAGAGTACCATGGAACTGAAGGGTACCAAAACCGAGAAAAATCTGATGGAAGCGTTTGCAGGCGAGAGCATGGCCCGCAGCAAGTACACCTTCTTTGCCTCGGTGGCCAAGAAGGAAGGCTATGAGCAGCTGGCTGCCATCTTTGAGGAGACCGCCGGCAACGAGAAGGAGCATGCCAAGATCTGGTTCAAGGCCCTGAACGGCGGCGAGATGCCGGATGTGATGACCTGCCTGGACATGGCCGCCGGCGGTGAGCACGACGAGTGGACCGAGATGTACCCCCGCATGGCCAAGGAGGCCAAGGAAGAGGGCTTCAACCAGATCGCTGCCCTGTTCACCATGGTGGGCCAGATCGAGAAAGAGCACGAAGAGCGCTACCGTGAGCTGGCCGCCAACCTCAAGGATGGCAAAGTCTTTGCCCGGGAGGAGCAGCAGGTGTGGATCTGCCGCAACTGCGGTTCACCTATATCGGCAAGTCTGCTCCGATGAAGTGCCCGGTCTGCGCACATCCGCAGAGCTTCTTTGAGCTGAAAAAGCACAACTATTAAGCGATTTTCTCATTCCTGCAAGTTCCCGCAACGGCCGCCGCATCCGGAAAGGTGCGGCGGTCTCTTTTTGCACAAAAAGGAGAATAACTTTTGGTGAGCTCACCAAAAGCCACGTCGAGTTTGTGACATTTGCGCCGAAAAACTTGACCCTTGCTTCCCCGCGTGTAAAATAAGCTGTAAGTGGGAGAATTTGTACTGAAAAATGACATGCGTGCGGCATCTTATCCAAACAGCAAAACGGATGACAGGAGGGAAGACGACCCGATGAGACATACGATGCAGAAAACTGGGCGGCTTCTGGCGGCGCTTGCCCTCAGCGGGGTGCTGCTGGCTTCCGGGCTGATGGCCCAGGCGGCTCCCGCACCCCAGCCGGGCAGCAAAGGGCTGGAGCTGGAAGTGACGGAAATGGACCTGGAGATCACGGAGGAAGACCCTCGCCCCAGAGCCTACCTCTACACCGGCAGCGGCAGCGATTATTATTTCATCGTCTGGATGAGCTCCAACCCCACCGTAGCCACGGTGGATGGCGACGGCAAGGTGACCGGACGGAGCGCGGGGACCGCGACCATTACGGCCATCTCAGACCGGGGGGACCGGGCATCCTGCAAGGTGACGGTGACCAAGGAGAGCGCGGGGGCGAGGCCAAAAAGCCGGCTCTGGATCAGAGCAGCCTGAGCTTAGCCCTGAAATACGATGATCTCCACCCCACAAAACAGCTGAAGCTCATCAACAATGACCACTCCTTTATTTATGTTTACCAGTGGCTGAGCTCCAACCCGGAGGTGGCTACGGTAAATGAAAACGGTCTGGTGACGGCACAGGGAACCGGCAGTGCCACCATCACGGCGCTGGCTTCCAACGGACAGGCCGTGCGGTGTACAGTGACCGTCACTTCGGACATTGGCCGTGTGACGCTGAACAAGAACGACCTGCTCTTTAAAACGGTGGGCAGCAAAGAGACTCTGACGGCCTCTGTGGCGTTGGAAAGCGGCGGAGCGTCCCCATCACCTGGGTGAGCTCGAACCCCGGTGTGGCCACCGTGGACCCCAACGGCGTGGTGACCGCGGTCGCGGACGGTGAGGCAAAGATCACGGCCCTCTCCCCGGAGGGGCGGTTCGATACCTGCAGCGTGCTGGTGGGCATCGCGGCAGAAAAATACGCCAGCGAGGAAGACCTGGCCGATGAGCTCAAACTCCCGGACCCCTATGTGGCAGTCCGGCTGAACCGGCTGAGCTGAAGCAAACACAAAAGCGCCCGTGCAGAGGGAAACTGCACGGGCGCTTTTTGATATCAGATCCAATTATTTCTGGACACCGGACTCGCACTGTTCAATGAACTGCTTGGCCACGCGGGGGCTGCGGCCGCCGGCCCGGATGGCAAAAGCCTCGGCCTTGACCAGGAGCTGGTCGTGGGGCATCTCAATGTGGTGCTGCTTGGCCAGCTCGGTGAGGATGGCCTCAAAGCGTGCTTTCTCCGGCCGCTGGAACGTGACCGTGAGGCCGAACCGGGCGGACAGGCTCATCAGCTCCTGGCGGGTGTCGCTCTCGTGGATGTCGTCGCCCTCCCGGTCGGTGAGGGTCTCCTTAATCAGGTGGCGGCGGTTGCTGGTGGCGTAGACGGCGATGTTGCCGGCCCGGCCGCCCACGCTGCCCTCCAGGATCGCCTTGAGGGCGGCGAAGTTGTCGTCATTGGCGGTGAAGCTCAGATCATCGATGAAGAGGATGAACTTCAGCGGATTGGACGCCAGGGCGTCCATCAGGTCCGGGATCTGATAGAGCTGGTTCTTCTTGACCTCCACCAGCCGCAGGCCCTCGGCGGCAAACTCATTGCAGATGGCTTTGACGGTGCTGGACTTGCCGGTGCCCGCGTCGCCGTAGAGCAGCACGTTGTTGGCAGGCATCCCGGTCAGCAGAGCCCGGGTGTTGGCAATCACCTTTTCCCGCTCCTGTTCGTAGCCGGGCAGCTCGGAGAGCTTCTGGGGGTCCGGATACTTGACCGGTACCAGCTGACCGTTCTCCACGGTGAAAACATGGTGCTTGGCAAACATGCCGTAGCCCTTTTGCCCACCTCGCTCATCCGCTGGGTATATGCGGCGGCAAGGTCCAGCTCCCGCGTTTCCCAACGGGGCAGGAAAGCCAGCTCCGGCCGCTGGCTCTGCTCTGAATAAGCGGTCTGGAACAGTTTGTCCAGTGTCAGACCGCACAGCGCCTGCAGAAAGGCCAGCTCGCTGTCCAGCGCACTCTGCAAAACGGGGGAGAGCTGTCCGGCAGCCGCCTGCCGCACGCAGATGGTCTCCGATTCCAGAACGGCGTTGGAAAGATAATCGCTCCAGTTGGGGGTGTGCTCAAACAGGGCAGCCTCAAAGGCGGCCGCGGCGTCGCACACCAGGCCCATGCCGGAGGCCCCGGCGGCCATCCGGTCCGTTAAATCGACGAGTTTTGCCACCACCGGGTCCTCCAGCAGGGCACGAAATACCACAAGCCCGTGCAGGCGGGCGTTCCATTCACGTAATGTCATCGTTGTTCCCTCTCTTTTCTTTTCCAAATTATATCGCTACTTTTGGCACCGCGCAAGATGGTGTTCAATTATCTTCATCTTTGTGGTGACTCACGTTACAAATCGTCGCTGGACAACGGCCCGATTTATAGTATAATTGACCCAACGTTCAAAAAAGCTGAGAGATCGAAAAAATGACGTGTAAAAGCACTTTCTTTGGAAGTGTATGTCATGAGGGAACAGGAAACAGGAGAAACACACCATGCAGTTGAATGGTTCACAGATTTTTGTAGAGGTCCTTTGTGAGCAGGGCGTGGAGACCATCTTTGGCTATCCCGGCGGTGCGGTGCTCAACCTTTACGATGAGCTGTATAAGAACGCTGATCGCATCACCCATGTGCTGACGGCCCACGAGCAGGGCGCGTCCCATGCAGCGGATGGCTACGCCCGCGCAACGGGCCGCACCGGTGTGGTGCTGGCCACCAGCGGCCCGGGTGCTACCAACCTGGTCACCGGCATTGCCACGGCCTACATGGATTCGGTCCCCATGGTGGCCTTTACGGGCAACGTTGTCACCAGCGGTCTGGGCAAGGACGGCTTCCAGGAAGCTTACATTGAGGGCATCACAATGCCCATCACGAAGCACAACTACACGGTGCGCCGCGTCGAAGACCTGGCCGACACCATGCGTGCGGCGTTCCGCATTGCGCAGAGCGGCCGCAAGGGCTCCGTGCTGGTGGATATCCCCAAGGACGTGACCGCGGCGGTCTGCGAGTTTACCTCCAAAAAGCCGGAGCCCATCCGCACGGTGACCACTTTTAATGCAGAGCAGGTCAAGTGGGCGGCGGACCTCATCAACGCGGCACAGCGGCCGCTGGTCTACTTTGGCGGCGGTGTCCGCTCGGCGGCCTCTGCCAGCCCCTGCGCGACCTCATCCACAAGGCCGAGATCCCTGCGACCTACACCCTGATGGCCGCAGGCGTCGTGCCCTACGGCGACCCGATGAACATCGGAATGGTGGGCATGCACGGCTGCTACACCTCCAACCGGGCCGTGGCCGACTGTGATGTCCTCATCGCGGTGGGCACTCGCTTCTCGGACCGTGTGGCTCTGAACCCCAAGACCTTTGCAAAGAACGCAACGATCATTCAGATCGACATTGACCCCAGCGAGCTGGGCAAGAACGTGGATGTGGACCTCTCCATCACCGGCGATGCCGCCTACGTCCTCAACGCCATGCTCCCGCAGATCGAGGAAAAGAAGCATCCCGACTGGATGAAGATGATCCATGAGTGGCAGGCACAGGATTACCACCCGGTGTCCGACCCCACCCGCCTGATGCCCCATCAGGTCATCGGCGAGGTGTGCAACCAGTGCGGCCCGGAGGCCGTGTATGTGACCGATGTGGGCCAGCACCAGATGTGGGCGGCCCAGTACCTGCGCCACGCCAAGAGCCGCGGCTTCATCACCAGCGGCGGCCTGGGCACCATGGGCTTTGGCTACGGCGCGGCCATTGGCGCGCAGATGGCGCTGGGCCGTGACCAGCGGGTAGTCATGTTCACGGGCGATGGCTCGTTCCACATGAACCTCAACGAGGCCTGCACGGCTGTCAGTTATGAGCTGCCCATCATCACGGTCATCTTCAACAATCAGGTGCTGGGCATGGTCCGCCAGTGGCAGACCACGTTCTATGGCAAGCGCTTCTCCCAGACCGACCCCCACCGCAAGACCAACTTCGTCAAGCTGGCCGAGGGCTTCGGCCTCAAGGGCTACCGCTGCACCAATCTCCCGGAGTTCCAGGCCGCGTTTGCCGACGCCCTCAAGCAGAAAGGCCCCACCTGGATCGAGTGCATGATCGACAAGGACGAGAAAGTCCTGCCCATGATCCCCGGCGGCGGCGATATCAAGGGTATCATCATGAAATAAGGAGGGTGCGGAAATGGAAACCAGAAAGCGCAGGGTCATCAGCCTGCTTGTGGACAACCAGAGCGGTGTTCTGGCCCGGGTGTCCAGCCTGTTCTGCCGCCGCGGCTTCAATATTGACAGCCTGACGGTGTCCGCCACCAACGACCCGACCGTCAGCCGCATCACCGTCACGGTGTCCGGCTCCGATAAAGAGCTCCAGCAGCTCATTCTGCAGACCGAGCGCCTTGAAGTCACGCGGCAGGTCTTTGTGCTGGATCACGACAAAGCCCTGGAGCGGGAGCTGTTGCTGCTGAAAGTAGAGGCCGACGTCCACAACCGCGCGGAGCTGCGGGAGGTCGGAAGCATCTACAAAGCCAAGATCATTGACCTGTCCCCCGACAGCATGGTGTTTGAGCTGACCGGCAAGCCCGACAAGATCGATGCGTTCCTCAAGATGTTTGAGGACTATAAAATTCTGGAGCTTTGCCGCACCGGCGTCACCGCTCTGGAGCGCGGCGGCATGCACCAGCACATGCAAAAGCCCTCGCAGGAAGTGCGGGAAGCACAGTTCCCGCTGCCGGGCACAAAATGCCCCACCCGATAAGCCTTTAGTTAAAAAACGATCATAGAAAAACGATCCGAAAAGAAAAAAGGAGAACATTCTTATGGCAATCAAGAAATACTACGATTCCGACTGCAACCTCGGCGTGCTGGACGGCAAGACCGTCGCTGTCATCGGCTTCGGCAGCCAGGGCCACGCACATTCCGAGAACCTCGCTGAGAGCGGCGTCAATGTCGTCGTCGGCCTGCGCAAGGGATCTGCCCACTGGGAAAAGGCTTCCGAGTTCGCTGCGACTCACCCCAACTTCAAGGTCATGGAAGTGGAAGAGGCTGCCAAGGCCGGCGACGTTGTCATGATGCTGGTTCCCGATGAGCTGTGCGCTGACATCTACAACAAGCAGGTGGCTCCCTACATGACCGAGGGCAAGGCACTGGCCTTTGCACACGGCTTCAACATCCACTTCAAGACCATCACCCCGCCGAAGAACGTCGACGTCATCATGATCGCCCCCAAGGGCCCCGGCCACATCGTCCGCCGCCTGTACACCGAGGGCGAGGGCTGCCCCTCTCTGATCTGCGTTGAGCAGGACTACACCGGCAAGGCAAAGGACATCGCTCTGGCTTATGCTTCCGGCATTGGTGCCGGCCGTGCAGGCATCCTGCAGACCACCTTTAAGGAGGAGACGGAGACCGATCTGTTCGGCGAGCAGGCAGTGCTCTGCGGCGGTGTGTGCGAGCTGATCCACGCTGGTTTTGATACCCTGGTGGAGGCTGGCTACGAGCCCGAGATGGCATACTTTGAGACCTGCCACGAGATGAAGCTGATCGTTGACCTGATCAACGAGGGCGGCTTCTCCAAGATGCGCTACTCCATCTCCAACACCGCGGAGTACGGCGATTACCGCACCGGCAAGCGCCTCATCACCGCTGAGACCCGCAAGGAAAATGAAGAAAGTGCTGACCGAGATCCAGGATGGCACCTTTGCTTCCGAGTTCCTGACCGAGATGAGCCCCAACGGCGGCCGCAAGGTCCACTTCCTGGCTGAGCGCCGGATGCAGGCAGAGCATCCCATCGAGAAAGTCGGTGCAGAGCTCCGCAGCATGATGAGCTGGCTGAAGAAGTAATGAACTCCCCCAGTCGCCTGCGGCGACAGCCCCCTCAAAGAGGGAGCCGTTTGTCTGACCGCAGCATGAAGCCTCCCTCCGTGAGGGAGGTGGCATCGCGCAAGCGATGACGGAAGGAGTTCAGCCAAAAGCTGCCTTTAAAACTAAGAAAGGCTCCCTCCTTTGGGAGGGGGTCTTTTGTTATAAGGAAAAGAGGAACAAACCATGAGAAGCGACAACGTGACCAAGGGGCGGAGCGCGCGCCCAACCGCAGCCTGTTCTATGCCCTGGGCTACACCAAGGAGGAGCTGGAGCGCCCCTCATCGGCGTGGTGTGCTCCTACAACGAGATCGTCCCCGGCCACATGAACCTGGATAAGGTGGCCGACGCCGTTAAGGCAGGCATCCAGATGGCAGGCGGCACCCCATCCTGATCCCGGCCATCGGCGTGTGCGACGGCATCGCCATGGGCCATGTGGGCATGAAATATTCGCTGGCTTCCCGCGAGCTCATCTGCGACAGCGTGGAGACTATGACCATGGCCCACCAGCTGGACGGCCTTGTGCTGGTGCCCAACTGTGACAAGATCGTCCCCGGCATGGTGATGGCGGCGGTGCGGATGAACGTGCCCGCCGTGGTGTGCAGCGGCGGCCCCATGCTGGCCGGCACCTACGACGGCCAAGAGGTCAGCCTCTCCAAGATGTTCGAGGCGGTGGGTGCCTATAAAGCAGGCCTCATCAACGACGAACAGCTGGAAGACTGCACCTGCAACTGCTGTCCCAGCTGCGGTTCCTGCTCTGGTATGTACACTGCCAACAGCATGAACTGCCTGTGCGAGGCCATCGGCGGCATTGCGCTGCCCGGCAACGGCACCATCCCGGCCGTCTACTCCAAGCGCCTGCAGCTGGCAAAGCACTCCGGCATGGCCATTATGGAGATGGTCAAAAAGGGCATCACGGCCCGCCAGATCATCAACGAGCGCTCCATCCGCAACGCACTGACCTGCGATATGGCTCTGGGCTGCTCCACCAACACCGTCCTCCACCTGCTGGCCATTGCCTATGAGGCAGGCGTGCCTGTGGACCTGAAGCTCTTCAATGAGATCAGCGCCCGCACCCCGAACCTCTGCCATCTGGCTCCCCGCAGGCCCCACCCACATGCCGGACCTGTATGCCGCCGGCGGCATCGCCGCGGTGCAGGCAGAGCTGGCCAAGAAGAACCTGCTGGATCTCGATGTGCCCACCGTGACCGGCAAGACGCTGGGGGAGAACATCCAGGGCGCCCACATCCTCAACGAAAAGGCCATCCGGCCCATCGAGGATCCCTACTCCCCCACCGGCGGACTGCAGATCCTCTGGGGCAACATCGCACCGGACGGCTGTGTGGTCAAGCGGAGCGCCGTGGCTCCCGAGATGCAGGAGCACTCTGGCCCGGCTCGCGTCTTCAACAGCGAGGAGACCGCCATTGCGGCCATCTATGCAGGCCAGATCGTCCCCGGCGACGTGGTGGTCATCCGGTACGAGGGCCCCAAGGGCGGCCCTGGCATGCGCGAGATGCTCAACCCCACCTCTGCCATGGCGGGCATGAGGCTGGACACGGACGTGGCCCTTATCACCGACGGCCGGTTCTCCGGCGCCACCCGGGGCGCCTCCATCGGCCACGTCAGCCCGGAGGCCGCTTCCGGCGGTCCCATTGGCCTGGTGCAGGAGGGTGACATCATCCACATCGACATCCCCAACGCCAGCATCACGCTGGAAGTCTCCGATGAGGTCCTGGCCGAGCGCAAGGCCAAGTATGTTGCCCCGGAGCCCAACATCAAAACGGGCTGGCTGAGCCGCTATGCCCGTTTACGTCACCAGTGCAAACCTCGGCGCTGTGATGAAGTAAAAAAAAAAAGAATGCAAATGAAAACAGGAGCTGTGCCCGCCAAACGGGTGCAGCTCCTGTTTTTGTGCGCTTTGAAAATTTACTTTTGCAGGCTGTAGCGGAATGTATGCCCATCCTCGCCGTAGTGCTCATTGTCCACCCAGAGGACCGTTTTGTCCGTCAGGTTGTAGACCGCGCTGTGGACGGTGAGGCTGTTGCTGTCATCGTTGTTCCAGGTGCGGCGGCCTACCTCGGCCAGCAGGGCCATGGCGGCGTCCTCGTCGGCTACGATGCCGTTTGTCTCACGCAGACGGTCCGCCAGATGCTCGTAGCGGTCCAGACCGTGCATCTGGTCGGGGGAGGTGTAGTAGTCCGGTGTTTTGATGAAGTTGGTCACCACCTGCCAGTCTGCGGAGTCCGAAAGGCTGTCGGTGTCGTTCCAGAGGACATTCAGGCGGCGCTGAGAGCCGTCGTTGTCGTGGTCGGCATCCGAGCCCACCCACTCCAGGACGGCGCTGCGGCCCGTGGAGTCGGCCACCATGTAGTGGAACACACAGTTGGTGGAGTCGTGGAGATCGTATTGCTCCACCAGCGCTACGGCATCCTCCACCGAGTCGGCGTAATCCAGGATGAGCCGGAGCAGGGTGGTAGAGGTCAGGTCGGGTTTGTCGGTGTCGATGTCCGTGGAAGTGCCCTTGCCATCGCCCTGATAGGACATGAAGATGCCGCATGCCACACCGGCGTCGTTGACGCCGTCCAGCGGGGCATAGGGAGCGGCCAGTGTCAGGAGCTTATGCCCCAGGCCCTCCACGTCTTTGTCCGGGTCCAGGCTGAGGAAGTGCAGGTCCACGGTGGAGTAGGAAGCATGGCGCCCCTTGCCGGGGTTGGTGTAGACGATGGCCGTATTGGTGGAAGAAAAATCATAGTTGCGGCCAAACACCCGGTCGCCCTCTGCCGTGTCCGCCGTAAAAGCGGAGCAGGAGATATCCGTGGTTTTGAGCTGCAGCGGAATGAGGCCCTTGGTGATGCTCTTCGTGACGAACGAAATGAGCTCAGAGTCATTAGACGCACCGCCCTGAGCGAGAAAATCATCGAAATAGTAGTCGCCGGAGACGGTCAGCTCGTAGACGGCACCGTCATGGTGGGCAGTGTCCCGGTCAGACAGCTTGCGGAACGAGCCCAGTGTGGCAAACTCGTTGTGCCACAGCGCGAACACGGTGCCTGCCAGCACCAGAATCAGTGCCACGACAGCCAGCGCGGCCGCCCGCAGACATTTCCGGATGCGGTTCTGTTTCATGAAAAACCTCCAAAGTTTGAGTAAATAAAATGCGATAAAGCACAGTTTACCACGACTTTGGTTGATTTACAAGACGAATTGCACCGATTAGTTGGATCAATGATGCAAAAGGAAAGCGCGGCTGTCCTTTTGTCAAAAGCTATGTTATAATACAATTGCTGCCCTTTCCACTCAATTTTATTGAGATGGGAGGTGAATACATGTCACTGGCATCATTTCTGGTATCCGTCGCAGCAGGTGTGATCGCAAACTACATCTGCAAGTGGCTTGACGGATGCGGCGAGAGCAGTAAGCACTAAAAAAGGAACCCCCTTGGAGTCGCACCTCCGAGGGGGTTCTTCATTTTGGTGAGCATACATGAGACTGTGTGCATCATTTCTACTTTTATTATATGCGATTCCGGAAAAAAGTCAAGCAGAACGCGAAAACTTTACACTTGACGCAAGCTCACCCAAACAGCTTTTTGGTATTGTGCATATAAACGCTCAGTACTAATCCAACACAAATATACAGCATCAGGACCGAGGAACCGCCCGCCGAGTAGAACGGCAGGGCGACACCGATGACGGGGAGGACGCGGAGGTTCATGCCCACATTGACGGCGATCTGCGCCATGAGAGCACCGCCGATGCCGGCACAGATGAAGCTGCCCAGCATATCCTCACTGCGGGCGCCGGTGGCAGGTCTTGCAGACCAGCGCAAACAGGATGCCCAGCACCACACAGCAGCCCACGAAGCCGGTGACGTTGCCGATCCAGCTGAAGACGAAATCGTTGTGGGCGTTGGGGACACTGTAATAGCCGCCGCTGAAAATACCGTTGCCGAAGATGCCGCCGGAGCCCAGCGCGATCTCCCCCCGCTGCTGCTGGTAGATGATGTTCTTCCAGACAGCCTCGCTGGGGGCCCAGCCCGTTTTGTTTTCAGGGTCGATGACGGCGAGGATGCGGTACCACTGGTAGCCCTTGCCGATCTTATCGCTGAAAAAGCCGAACGCCACGGCCACGGCAACGGCTGCCGCCGAGATGGCCCCGATGATATATTTCCAGCTCAAGCCAGCGGAGAACATCATGCAGCAGGCGATGATGCCGTAGATGATGGCCGTGCCGTCGTCACCCTGGATGTGGATGATGAGGATGGGGACCAGCATATGCAGCAGCAGCTTGCCCAGCTCCTTGGGCTCGTTGATCTTACCACGGACATTGTTCAGGTGCATGGCAAAGGTCAGGATAAAGCTGATCTTTGCCAGCTCGGTGGGCTGGAGGGTAAAGCCGCCCAGCTTGTACCAGGAGTAGTTGTCGGTGTCGCCTGCATTGTAGCCAATGGTCAGCGGGCCGACGGTCACATTGCGGATGAACAGGGTGGGGAGCACCATGCCCCAGGTGACGGCAACGTGGACTGGCCACACCTTGACGAGGCTCCGGTAATCGATGTTTGAGAGCAGAACTGCAACACACAGCCCAATGGCGGCCGCGCCTGCCTGCACCAGGGCACGGCGGTAATCGCCTATGCCCACGATCTGCCCGGTAACATCGTCCAGAGCAAAGCCGCTGCCCTGCTTGGCGGCCCAGGAGGAGAGGGCCAGCACCGCAAAGCTGCTGCTCAGGATGCACAGAAGCAGGTAAGTTTTATCGGTACGCTTCCAATATCGTTGAATGCTTTCCAAAAAAAGCACCGCCTTTCTTACAAAATGGCTTCCGCGGACTGCGTTCGGGGAGCAAACTGCAAAAACCAGATACACAACTATTATACAGCAGGGGGCATTTCTGTGCAAGATGGCGCGGATTTTTCACACTCTGTGACAGCTTTGCAAAATCCGCACAGAACGCTTGACAAAGCTTCCGGGACTCTCTAAAATGAGCATAGGGAAACGCGTCAAAAGGGCGGCAAACATTGCCGAAAGCGGATATTGATGCCGTTCTCCGGGCGCGAAAGAGAGTGCCGCCGCCCGGCGGCGCTCTCCTGGAGGATACAGAAAAGATGAAGCAGAAACATCATCGCATGTTGTGCGCGTTCTGCGCACTGGTGATACTGGTCAGCACGGTGTTCCCGACGGCTGCATTTGCGGAGCAGCCCGTGGACGCGGCAGCGGCAGAGCAGACGCTCACCCGGGCGGATGCAGCCGAGATGCAGCAGGCAGATGCCGCTGTTACTGCTCTGACCGAGAGTGAACAATATCAGGAAATGGACACCGACGCCCGGAAAGACGCAGCGCTGGCCCAGCTGGACACGCTGGCGGCCAAGGGCCTTGTGGAAAAGAACTCCATTTATACCGACGAAGAAAACGGGATGGTCAGTTTCCGGTACCCCTGCGGCGTGCTGGGCGGCATCCTGCTCACGGAACCCGAAGATGAGACGCTGGACGAGGAAAACGCCGAGACAGAGACTGCCGCTTCCAATCCTGCCCTCTCGCTCCGGCTCCCGCCGGATCTGGGGGCTGAAATGCAGAAGAGCCGGGCGGCCCTGCTCCGCCGCACCGAAAATCAGGCGGTGGAAAAGTTCGGCACGGCAGTGATTTACTACGCTTTTGACAACACCATCAACAGTTCCCGCTTCCCGTATTATGCCTATATGCAGGGCTTCTGGTCGGCGCTGGGGCTGGAGACCAAGATCAACATTCATGTCACCGTGGCCGACCTCAAGAAGATGGGCAACTATCATGTCAGCGTTCTGAGCGCCCATGGCTCCTACTACACTTACAGCTATGGCAAGTTCCTCAAACGCACCCGCACGGAGCCCATTATGCTGCTGACGGAAGAGTCCACCTTTGGCAAAGACCTCCGCTACGGCTTCGATCTGCTGGCCCACCGGGTCATCAAGGTCAACGGGATGTACTGCGTTACCTCGGATTTCTTCCGCAATGCTTATAAAGGCGGCAAGCTTTCCAACACCATCGTCTACTCCGAGACCTGTGAGTTCCTCGGCGTGGATGGCAGCGAGGACAACGCCATGGCGGATGCCCTCCTCTCCGGCGGGGCACAGGCGGTCATCGGCTACGTCAACAACGTCTACACCGTCTACTCCCGCAGTATGCTTTGGGATACCATCAATCACCTCATCATGGGGCAGAATGTCGGGCAGGCGCTGGAGCACGCCAAGGCGACTTATGGGGGAGGATGACCTCATCTGGTATCATGCGCAGGGCGGCCGACGTCCCCATGCAGCGGCTTCCTATGCAGTGCTCTACGGCAACAGCCAGGCGGCGCTCCATGTACCGGAGAGCAACCGCAGCATGTTCAGCGCGGACCTTGCGGCCTGAGCGTTGCACTTTTTGCAAAAAGTATACTATACTAGGGGATGGCAGAAACCTGCCGTCCCCTTTTTTTGTATGAGGTGTTATTTATGTCTGAATTCATTACCCACTCCCGGGCCGAGACCGTGGCCCTTGGCAGGCGGATGGCCGGAGTGCTCCAGCCGGGAGCGCTCATTGCCTATACGGGCGGCCTCGGTGCGGGCAAGACCGCGTTCACCGAGGGCCTGGCCGAGGGCCTTGGCTGCACCGACCCGGTCAGCAGCCCGACTTTGCCATTGTTAACTACTACCGTGGGCCGCGCCCGCTGGCCCACTTTGACCTGTACCGCATCTCTACCGAGAACGATCTGTGCGCGGCAGGCTTTTACGATTATCTGGATCAGGGGGCCATCGTGGCGGCTGAGTGGAGCGAAAATTTCGCGGATCTGCTGGCCGAAAAAACCCCATCCGGGTGGACATCCAGCGAGTGGATGAGAACACCCGCCGCATCACCATAGAGGGGTAACGCTATGAACATTCTGGCCGTGGATACCGCGGGCAAGACCGCGGGGTGGCCCTGCTGCAGGATGACCGCCTGCTGTACGAGTGCTATCTCGACGCGGGCATGACCCACAGCGAGACGATCCTGCCTCTGATCGACAACTGTCTCAAATTCTGCCATCTGACCTGCGCTGATATCGACGTCTACGGCGTCAATGCAGGCCCCGGCAGCTTTACCGGGCTGCGCATTGGTCTGGCCGCCGTCAAAGGGCTGGCGTTCCCTCGGGAGACGCTCTGCGCGCCGGTCTCGACCCTGGAAGCACTGGCGGCTGCTCACACGGGTGAGGGCACTGTGCTCTGTGCGCTGGATGCCCGCCGTGCCCAGGTGTACAGCGCCGCCTTTGATCTGGCGACCCATGAGCGGCTGATGGACGATGATGCCCGTGCCGTGGCCGACCTGGCCCAATTTGTAGAAAATTGCAAAAAGCCCCTGTTTTTTGTTGGTGATGGCGCATCTCTGTGCTATAATAAATACGGCGAAATTCCCGGTGTGCTGGCCGTGCCGCCCGCTTTGCGGGGGGGAGGCCGTGCTGCCGCCGTGGCACTGGTGGCAAAGCAGATGGCCCGGCACGGGGAGACCGTGCTGCCCGAGGCTCTGCTGCCGGATTATCACCGCCTGAGCCAGGCCGAGCGCGAGCGCGCCGAGCGTCTGGCTGCAGAGGCGGAAGCATCCAAGACTGAAGAAGCAAAAAAGTGAGCAACAAAGGGAAAGGATTGATACCAATGGCAAAACCCATCGCACTGGCCGCCGACCACGGCGGCTTTGAGCTGAAAGAGGCCGTCAAGGCGCATCTGGAAGAGCTGGGGCTGGAGTATATCGACTACGGCACCCACAGCACCGCCAGCGTGGATTACCCGGATATGGCTCTGCCTGCCTGTGACGCTGTTGTCAAGGGGAGTGCAGCAAGGCGCTGCTCTTCTGCGGCACCGGCGTGGGCATCTCCATGAGCGCCAACAAGATCCGGGGCATCCGGGCCTGCTGCTGCTCCGACGCCTTCAGCGCCGAATACACCCGCCGCCACAACGACGCCAACGCCCTGTGCATGGGCGGGCGCGTGGTGGGCCCCGGCCTTGCCTGCCAGCTGGTGGATATCTTCCTCAACACCGAGTTTGAGGGCGGCCGCCACGAGAAGCGCGTCGCCAAGCTGATGGCCATTGAAAATCGCTGATTCCACGCCCTCTCAGTCACTTGCGGTGACAGCTCCCCCAGAGGACGAACAAAACAAGGACCCCATAACCTAATATAAAATAATAAGGAGCGTGTTATTATGACCCCTATGATCGTTGAGCATCCGCTGCTGCAGCACAAGCTGAGCATTCTGCGCAACAAGCAGACCGGCACCAAGGAGTTCCGTGACCTCGTTGGTGAGATTGCGACTCTGCTGTGCTATGAGGCTACCCGTGACCTGCCTCTGGAAGAGGTGGAGATCGAGACGCCCATCACCATGGCAAAGACCAAGGTGCTGGCAGGCCGCAAGCTGGCTCTGGTGCCGATCCTCCGCGCAGGCATGGGTATGCTGGACGGTATGCTCACCCTGCTGCCCGCCGCTAAGGTCGGTTTTATTGGCCTGTACCGCGACGAGCAGACCCTGCAGCCCGTGGAGTACTTCTGCAAGCTGCCGCAGGACATTGCAGAGCGTGATGTTCTGGTTCTGGACCCGATGCTGGCCACCGGCGGCAGCGCCTGTGACGCCATCACCCAGATCAAGAAGCGTGGCGCAAAGCGCATCAAGTTCATCGGCCTGATTGCCGCTCCGGAAGCGCATCAAGGCCCTGCACGAGGCACACCCTGATGTGGACATCTACCTCGGTGCAGAGGATGACCACCTGAACGAGAACGGCTACATCGTCCCCGGTCTGGGCGACGCCGGTGACCGTATCTTCGGCACCAAGTAATTTCGCTTGCATGAAAAAACTCCTGCACAGATGTGCAGGAGTTTTTTCATGCTTATTTAACGCCCGCGTCCACCGCCGCCGCCGTGGAAGCTGCCACCACCGGAGTGGAACGAGCCGCCGCCACCGGAACGGAAGCTGCCGCCCGAGCGTCCGCCGCCCATGCCGCCAAAACTTCCGCCGCCCATTCCCGGGCCGCCGAATCCACCGCCCCGCGGAGGCCGGGGGCCTCTGGGGCCACGCGGGCCACGGGGGCCATAGAAACCACCCGGACCGGGGCCGAAATCATCATACGGCGGGCGGCGGGGACCACGGCGGTGCCGCCAGCCAAACCAGCCGAACGGGCCCCAGTACCAGCCTGCAGAGTGGCCGAAAGGAACCACGAACATAAAGAACAGGGCAATGATGACGATGCCGTAGGCCAGGATGGTGAACAGGCCCTCCACGGCTGTCTCCCAGAAAGCGGGCTTTGCCACCGGGGCTTCGTAGGAATTGTCGGTATAATTGTAATTTCCGCCAGCCACATTACTGGTTGTAGAACCGCTGAGACTCACACCATAGATGTCCGCAATGGTGTTGGCCACGTTCCGGGCACAGGTGGTCACGGCGCCATCGTAGTTCTGGGAGGCAAAGTCATCCTCCATGGTCTGGGCGATGGCACTGGCCTGGCTGGCCAGCGTTGTGTTGCGGAAGCCGTCGCCGTAGGTCAGGTAGTAGTCGCCGTCGGCGTACTCGGGGCTCTGCATCACCAGCAGGATGAGAACACCGTTGTTCTCAGAGCTGCTGCCCAGGCCCCAGGTGTTGGCGGCCTCCACGGCGTAATCCTCCGTGGAGACGCTGCCCGTGTAATCCACGGTCAGCACGCCGATTTGGGCACCCTTGCAGCTGGCATCCAGCTGGGTGTTCAGATCCTGAATGGTCTGCACGGTGCTGCTGCTCAGGACATTGGCATCGTCCACCACACATTCGTCTTTGGGCAGGTCCGGCAGGCTGGCCGGTGCCGCAAGGAGGCGGCCGGCACAAGGGCTGTCAGCCCTACAGTGGCCACCAGCACCAGAGCGCTGACGCGCCGGGCGAGGAATTTCATCGTTTTCATGCGAAAGGCTCCACCTCCTTGATCCCGAACAGGCCTTTCAGCAGAGCTGCCGGAAAGCCGCTGGTATCATTCTGATAGGCCGTAACGGCCTGATTGTAATTGAGATTGCTGAGGATGGTCTGGGCACTGTTGAACTGGCCGTACTGGCCCTGCACCGCGCCCATCTTCATGGGGTTCTCAGCCCGCTCCTGGAGTTTTGCATAGAGCTGGTCGATGGCAGCGCCAAGTGCCTCGTTGGCCTGATAGAGGGCGTGCATCGTGCTGCCCTGATAGTAGGACAGGGAGGTCAGATCCTGCTTGCTGCCATCGGCTTGCACCGCGTCCAGGCAGGCGGAGAAATCGTCCAGTGCCGTCTGCGCGGCCTGCACCTCGGTGCTGTCGGCCCCGAGAGTGCTGGTGCCCGTCGTGATGACATTGGCGGCGGTGTTCAGCCGGGTGAGCAGCTCCTCGTTGAGGGCATAGCCGTTGTCGGCGGCGACACCGTAGGAAAACCACTGGCTGGCGCTGTTGTATTTTGCCTTGAGTTTGGCCCCGCCCAATCCGAAGAACGCGGCCAGCATCACGACAATGCTCAGCGCCAGTGCCGCGGCGCGATTGCGCAAGGCCGTGGGGAGCCTGTTCTCCAGCACTGCCAGCTTCTGCTGGGCAGGGGTCAGGTGCAGGGCATCCTCGTCCGCGCGCTTTGCCTCACGGTAGCTGCCGCTGTCAAAGCCGCGCGGGCCCTGGGTGCTGCTCTGCTTGGAAAAATCTGCGTTTGCCATTTCTGTTTAGCTCCGAATTTCCATCATCTTGGCGCGGAGCTCATCCTCAATGCGGGTCAGCTCCTGCTCGGCGGCGGCACGCTTTGCGCGGCCCTCGCTCTGGATCTTGTTCAGCTCGTCCAGCGTCTCGATCAGGCTCTTGTTTGTCTGCTGCAGGGTCTCGATGTCCACCACACCGCGCTGAGATTCCTTTGCGGTCTCGATGGTACCCATCTTCAGGGCCTCGGCGTTCTTCTTGAGCAGGTCGTTGGTCATATCGGTCACGGCACGCTCGGCCTGCATGGCCTTCTGGCTGTGGGCCAGGCCCAAGGCCAGCACCATCTGGTTCTTCCACAGGGGGATGGTGTTCACGATGGTGGACTGGATCTTCTCGGCCATCATGGTGTTGTTGTTCTGCAGCAGGCGGATCTGCGGGCCCATCTGCAGGCTGATGTTGCGGGTCAGCTCCAGATCGTAGAGCTTCTTCTCAAAGCGCTCGCACTGGTCGGCCAGGTCGCGGGCCGCCTGGGCATCCTCCGGCAGGCCGGAGGCCTTGGCCTTGTCCATGGCCTGCTGCAGCTCGTTTGCACGCACATCGGCCAGCTTCTTTTTGCCGGCCAGAATGTACATGCTCAGCTCCTTGAAGTAGGCCATGTTCAGATCATACATCTTATCCAGCATGGCGATGTCCTTGAGCAGCTGCACCTGATGGCCCTCCAGCATGGACTGGATGTTCTCCACATTCGTCTCGGCCTTGTTGTACTTGGTCTTCAGGTTGTCGATCTGGTCGCTCTTTTTTCTTGAAGAAACCCAGGATGCCTTTCTGCTGCTCCTCGTTGGCGTCAAAGCTCTTCAGCTCGCCAATGAGGTCGGTGATCATATTGCCCACTTCGCCCAGGTCCTTGGTGGACACCTTGGCGAGAGCGGCCTCCGAGAAATCGCCGATCTTTTTTGGCAGGCAGAGCCGTACTGCAGCACCTGCTGGCTGTTGGTAATGTCGATCTTCTGCGCAAAGGCGTCCACCATGGCCTTTTTCCTCAGCGGTCAGCTTGACCTCCTCCGGGGCCGGGGCGGGCTCGGGCTTCTTTTCCTCGGCAGGAGCGGCTTCTTCCACCGGGTCCAGCGTCAGGGTGGGGGTAGCGGGTGCGTCCAGATCAAAATTGAAAGTGTTGTTCTCAGCCATGGGGATTCTTTTCTTCCTTTCCAAATCTACGCGTTAAAGGCCTTGTCCCTTTAACATGTTTTGCAAAACCGTCAGGTCTGCCGAGAGGTCCATGCTCTCAGCGGCATACAGGGCGTCCAGCTGGTTTTCAAAGGCCGTGGCAATGGATGCCGCGTTGTGTTCCACTTCGGTACGGATGGCGGCGGCGTTCTCGCCCTTGACGCCCTGCCGCGCCAGCGTGGCGTACTGCTGCAGAATGTTCACCGCATCGGGCAGATAGTAGTTGGCAAAGCGCCGCACCTGTTTGGCTTTGGCGGGGTTGGCTTCGACCGCTTCCACAATGGAGCGGCCTGCCTTTTCCATCCGGTCCATGGCGGCGGAGAGCGCCGGGTCCGGCAGGAAAGCATTGAGGCCGTGCAGGGTATCGAGCTTTTGCTGGATATCGGTCAGCATGGCGTCCACGTCGTCCTGCCCGGTGTGGAACGGCACCTCGTGCTCCACCACATGGGGCGGGCAGAATTTCTGCCCCAGGCCAAACGCCGCGGCAGCGCCGCCCAGCGCCACCAGCAGTGCCCAGAGTTTGTACACCGGGAGCACCGCGCAGAGCACCACGAACACCAGAGCGCCTGCGTAAAACGGCAGGACACTGGGTTTCCGGGTGCGGATGATCTTGCTCATGAAGCGTCTCCTTTTCCGGGGCATTCAAGAAATTTAGCCCCTTTCCTCTCCATCATAAAGCTTTTTTTTGGCAAAAACGCAAGCGTTTCATGAATAATTTACAGGTTTGCCATCATACGTTAATCAACCAATCGGCTAAGGCGGCACCCCATACTTCCGAAGCTTCTCCGGGCGGCAGGCGGCGTTGGCCGGGCTGGTGCTGGGCAGTTTCACGGCGGCAATGCCACTGATGGGCTGTAAATATTTGCAGTAAATTTTGTATGCCGTGGCCCCGTTGCAGAACACCGCCTCAATGGGAGCCTTAGCCAGCAGGGCGGCAATATCGTTGGGCACCACATCTTTGATGGAAGCATCCGAGGCACCCGTGATGGTGCAGCTCTCCAATGTATCCCAGAGGGCCAGACCATGGCGCAGGATGATCTGCTTTTTGGCTTCGATATCCTCCCGCGCGGGCGTCTGCTCCCCGGTCAGCGCGGCCAGCATGGGCCAGAAGCGGTTCTGCGGGTGGCCGTAGTAAAAAGCCATCTCCCGGCTCTTGGGGCTGGGCCAGGTGCCTAAAATCAAGGCCCGGCTGCGGGGCCCGTATATAGGCGCGAAGCTCATTTCTGCTCCTCCATGGCCTCCCACGGGGAACCGAGCGTCTTACCCGATGGCTCGGCTTTGGGGCCGTCGAACCACAGCTCCTCGATGAGGGCGGCCAGGCCGTCCTCCCGCACATCCCCGATGACCCGCTTGGCGGCAGCTTTGGCCTCCGGGGTGCCGTTGGCCATGCAGCAGGAGAGGCCTGCTGCTTTCAGCATCCCGATGTCGTTGGCAGAGTCGCCTGCCGCCACGGTGTCGTCCAGCGTGAGGCCCATCCGGGCGCACAGGTCGGCCAGGCCTACGCCCTTGTCGATGCCGCCCCGCACGATGTCAAACGAGTACCAGCCGCCGGGCATCTCGCCGCCCACCTGCATCCAGTGCAGGCCCAGATGGCCGTACTTTTTGTTGAATTCCTCCAGCGCGGCCGAGGGCAGCACGGCAAAGGCGGCGTGGGGCATATCAATGAGGTGGCGGTCCTGATCTTCGCCGTCGATGCACTCCAGCCCCGGGGCGTTCATGTGGTCGTAGCAGGCCTTGAGGTAATCGTACTCGCAGTAGGCGTAGTAGCCGTCCTTGAAATCGAACTGCAAAGGATAGTTGTAATCCTCGCAGAAATCCACCAGCGCGTACATCTCCTCGTTGGTCAGGGGTGCTCCGCAACGATGCGACCCTCGCGGTCCACCACGCAGGCACCGTTGCAGGTGATGGCGTAATCAAACCGGATGCCGCCCAGCTGGCCCTTGCGGTTCACGGCCGACCAGGCCCGCCCCGTGCTGAGGACGAACTTGCCGCCCGCCGCCTGCATCTTCTTGACGGCCTTGACCACCGCCGGGCGGGGAAAGTGTTCCCCAAAGGGGACAAGGGTATTATCGTAATCGCTGGCTAAAAGCTTGTATTGCATGGCTGTCTTCTCCTGGAAATTCATTCTTTCTCCCAGTATAACACAAAACGCCGCTCCGGGACATCCCGAAACGGCGGTAAGACTAAATTTTACGCGGCATCAGCCCACCAGCGCGACCACCACCTGCATGGCAACGCCAAGGAACGCGCCGCAGGCCCAGGTGAGGCCGGTGATGAACAGGTTCTGCTTCCACGAAGGATTGGTGCGCCACAGCACCGCAAGGCCCACGCCTGCACCGGTGCAAAGGCCCGCCACCAGACTGGAAAAGCGCAGGGCACCCTCGACATAGAGCTGAGTGAGCAGGACACTGGCGGCGCAGTTGGGGATGAGGCCCACCAGCGCGGCTACCACGGGCTGGAAAAAGCCCATCCGGCCCAGCACGTCGGCAAAGACATCCTCGCCCACGCCCTCCACGATGAGGCCGAACACGAGGCTGAACGCGAAAATGAAGACGAAGATCTCCAGCGTGTGGCGGAGGGCTGCTTTCCAGATGGGCTGGTGGTGGCCCTCCGCATCGTCGTGTTCCTCGTGGCAGTCCACCTCATCGGCACGGCCGGTGTAGCCGCCCCGCAGCCCCTTGGGCAGGGCCTTGCGGAGGACAAAATCCAGCCCAAAGCCCACGGCGATGGCGTACAGCACTTTGAGCACCATCAGCAAAACCAGCTTGTCCCAGTAAGCGGGCATGGACACCAGCAGGGGGATGGCTTCGTCGCTGGTGGCAAGGAAAACCGCCATCAACGTGCCCAGCGTCACCACCCGGGAGGCGTAAAAGTTGGAGGCAATGGCGGAGAAGCCGCACTGGGGCACACAGCCCAGCAGGGCTCCCGGTACAAAACCCCAGCGCCCGCCGCCGGCCAGCAGCGCTTCGATCCGCTCGCCGTGGCGGGTCTCCACATATTCAATAAACAGGTAAGCCAAGAACAAAAACGGCAGCATCTTGGCGGTATCAACCAGGCTCTCGGCCAGAACATCCAGAAACAGCTCCATGGGTACTCCTCAGAAAAATCGCTTTCATCTTGTAAATTGCAAATTGGTTGCATTTTGGGTGCGGAGTACAGTATACACGCATTCGGCGCGGATTGCAATACCAAATTGCAATCTTTTTGCATTTTTGCTCTGGAAAATTTTCCGGGCAGAAAAACAGCCCCCTTTTTACAGGGAGCTGCGGGCCCTTCAGGCAATGCTGCGGGTGATGAACGGGATCACGTCTGTCTCGGCGGAGAGCTGGGCGGCGGCATCCTGGGTGAGCTTGTGGCAGTCCACCATCCGCTGCAGTACCACCCGGGCTCGCTTGTGGGCCAGCGCCGGGCTGGATGCATATACCGAGGGGGCCTGCGGCAGGCCCGCCAGCACGGCCTGAGCATCGGTCAGAGAGGCGGCGTCTGTCTTAAAATACCCCTCGGCGGCCTCGGCCACGCCATAGCAGCCGTTGCCGAAATAGATGGTGTTGACGTACATTTCAAAGATTTCCTGTTTGGAGTAATGCTTCTCGATGTCCAGCGCGGCAAACATCTCCGCCGCCTTGCGGGCCATCCGCTTTTCCTGGGTGAAATAGACGTTTTTGGTCAGCTGCTGGGTGATGGTGCTGCCGCCCTCGGCCAGGGTGCCGGAACGCAGATCGGCCCAGAGTGCCCGGGCGATGGAGAGCGGGTCCACGCCGTGGTGATGGACAAAACGGCTGTCCTCCACCGAGAGGACGGCGTTAATGTAGGTCTGGGGCAGCTGGTCATAGGGCACAAAGCTGGGCCGGGCCGTGATGCTTTGGTAGAGCGTTTCCAGCGGGGTGGCCTGCACGGCGCTCTGGTAGAGCTTGTACCCCTGCCAGCCAAAGGTGGCCGCGGCGGCGATCAGTGCCACCAGCAGCACCCCCAGCAGATAGCCGACCAGCCGCCGGAGGATACGGAAGAGAAATTTCATAGCACAAATCCTTTCGGGTCTGAGGTTTAGGCGTGTTACAGGATCAGTATACCGCAGCCGGATGACATTTCCGTGAACAAGTCCAGGATAAGCGCCGCGTCTTAATTGGTACGGCGCTTCCAGCTGGATCCTGCCTTGAATTTTTTCCCTGCTCATAACGCTCCCCGGAAAGCTGACCCCCAATTTTTTGAAAAAATTGAACTTAACCTATTGACAATATAGGTAAATGGGGATATACTACAGACACACCAGACCACTAGCTAAGTAGGAATAAGAAAAATGGTGAAACGACGGAAAGGAGGGCAAGCAAAATGACGCTGATTTGGAACGACCTGCTGCATGCAAACTTCCGCTGTGGGCGAATGTACAGCGCCCGGGCTGAACGAATCTGTCTGACCCAAAGCTGTGCACTGCCCTCCGCCGCCCGAATGTGACGGCCAACGGAAACGGCAGCCCTGCCCAAAGGGAACGACAACTGGATTTCAGGCCCGGGTACTGAGCAAACATCAGTTCCCGGGCTTTTTTTTGTAAGCAAAAGTAATACTAAAAGTACAAATAGAGAGGTAAAATACTATGTCTAACTATAAATTTGAGACCCTGCAGCTTCACGTTGGCCAGGAGCAGGCCGATCCCGCTACCGATTCCCGCGCGGTGCCCATTTACCAGACCACTTCCTATGTGTTCCGCAACAGCCAGCATGCTGCTGACCGCTTCGGCCTGGCAGACGCCGGCAACATCTACGGCCGCCTGACCAACTCCACGGAGGATGTGTTCGAAAAGCGCATCGCTGCTCTGGGAGGGCGGCGTGGCTGCTCTGGCTACCGCCTCTGGTGCCGCCGCCATCTCCTATACCATTCAGGCGCTGGCCCAGGCTGGCGACCACATCGTGGCCCAGAAGACCATTTACGGCGGCAGCTACAACCTGCTGGAGCATACCCTGACCCAGTTTGGCGTCACCACCACCTTTGTCAACGCCCATGACCTGGCCGAGGTGGAGAACGCCATCCAGCCCAACACCAAGGCGGTCTATCTGGAGACCCTGGGCAACCCCAACTCTGATATCCCCGATCTGGACGCTATCGCAGAGATCGCCCACAAGCACGGCCTGCCGGTTGTTGTTGATAACACCTTCGGCACCCCGTACCTGATCCGTCCCATTGAGCACGGCGCGGACATCGTGGTCCATTCCGCCACCAAGTTCATCGGCGGCCACGGTACCTCCCTGGGCGGTATCATCGTGGACGGCGGTAAGTTCGACTGGAAAGCCAGCGGCAAGTACGGCAACATCGCCGCCCCCAACCCCAGCTACCACGGCGCTTCCTTTGCTGAGGCGGCCGGCCCCGCTGCATTTGTGACTTATATCCGCGCCATCCTGCTGCGCGATACCGGCGCTACCATCTCTCCGTTCAACGCATTCCTGCTGCTGCAGGGTACCGAGACCCTGAGCCTGCGCATGGAGCGCCATGTGGAGAACACCAAGAAGGTAGTCGAGTTTCTGGCCAACCACCCGCAGGTGGAGAAGGTCAACCATCCCAGCCTGCCGGACCACCCCGACCACGCCCTGTACGAGAAGTACTTCCCCAACGGCGGCGCGTCGATCTTCACCTTCAACATCAAGGGCGGCCGCGAGGAAGCATTCAAGTTCATCGACCACCTGAAGATCTTCAGTCTGCTGGCTAACGTTGCTGATGTTAAGAGTCTGGTCATCCACCCGGCCACCACCACCCACAGCCAGCTGAACGACGAAGAGCTGGCCGAGCAGCAGATCTACCAGAACACCATCCGCCTGTCCATCGGTACCGAGCACATCGACGATATCATCGCCGACCTCGAGGCAGGTTTCGCGGCTGTCCGTGGCGAGTAATTCCCCGGTGGAAGCTCTCTGGCAGAATGTCCCCCGTTTTGCGAGAAACGTTCCATTTTTCTCCGATATTCTTCCTTTTGTGTCGTTTCGTGCAACAAAGTCAAAAGCAAAAGAGCGGCTGCGAAGCAGCCGCTCTTTTTGTGCGTTACAAATTTATATTTGGTAGTCAACACGTTTAAAAAAATTTTTTGATTCAGGACACAAAAGTAATACTTCACAGTCCTGAATTGCTCTAAAACGGCGCCAGGATGCTGCTGGGCGTTGTGGAAGCGGGCAGGAACACCACCAGCCCCCGCCCGCCGTACAGGTGCGGGTTAGCGGTGCAGCTGGTTCCTACCGTCAGCACGAACAGTACCAGAAGAGCAAGAATGAGCAGAATGGTCCAGATCTGCCGTTGGGCCGGGGGCGGACGTTTGCGCTGCATGGCGCTCCCTCCTTGTTTTGTGTTGCTGCCTCATGGTATGCACCACGGGCGGCGATTGTGCGCGGGACGCAAGTGTGGTACACTATAGCTGAATGATTTTTCTGTGGGGACAGTTTGTATGCTGACCATTACACTGCTGGGCACGGCGGCCACCATGCCCCTGCCGGACCGGGCACTGACAGCGGCGGCAGCCGAATGCGTGGGCCACAGCCTGCTGTTTGACTGCGGCGAGGGGACCCAGACTGCCGCCCGCCGGGCCGGAGTCAACCTGATGAAGATGGACGCCGTCTGCCTGACCCATTACCACGGCGACCACATCCTCGGCCTGCCGGGGCTGCTGCAGACGCTGGGCTGTCAGGGCCGCACCCGCCCGCTGGCGCTGTACGGGCCTGCCGGGCTGGATGCCATCTGGCCTGCCCTGCGCACCCTGACCGGGCCGCTGCCGTATCCCATCCGGGCCCGGCAGCTGGAAAAAGACCCCGTAGACCTTGCGGCCTTTGGCTGGCCTGTGGGGGCACAGCTGCTGCCCATCCCCACCCGGCACCGGGTGCCCAGCCAGGGGTATGCGCTCGTGCTGCCCCGGGCCGGACGATTCCTGCCCGAAAAGGCCCGGGCGCTGGGCGTGCCTGTGGCAGACTGGAAAAATTACAGCACGGAGAGACGGTACAGGTGAGGGAGTGGGAAGTGACCCCGGCAGAGGTGCTGGGCCCGCCGCGCCGGGGGCTGAAATTCGTCTTCTCCGGGGATACGGCTCCCTGCCCGGCGCTGGAGGCAGCGGCTCAGGACGCCGACCTGCTCCTCTGCGATGCCACCTATGCGGAGCCGGAGCAGGAAGCCCAGGCAAAACAGTATGGTCACAGCACATGTGGGCAGAGCGCGGCCCTCGCCGCCCGGGCCGGGGCAAAGCGGCTCTGGCTGGTGCACTATTCGCCCATGATCACGGAGCCGGAGGAGTGCCTGCACTTTGCGCAGGGGACGTTCCCGCGGGCGGAGTGCGGCTTTGACGGCAAGCAGCTGACCCTGCAATTCGAGGAGGAACTCCATGGCTGACCATAAAATCAAACTGGACCCCGGTGCGGCAGCTCTGCTGGATGCCCTGCACGGGGGGCGGGCTATGCGGCTTACGCCGTGGGCGGCTGCGTCCGGGACAGCCTTCTGGGTCTTACGCCCCACGATTGGGACCTCTGCACCAGCGCCCTGCCCCGGCAGGTGCTGGATCGATTCGGGAAAGAGCAGTGCATCCCAACGGGTTTACAGCACGGCACCGTGACGGTCAAATATGGTGGAAAACTCTACGAGACGACGACTTTCCGCACCGAGGGCAGCTACTCGGATGGCCGCCACCCGGATTCCGTGGCTTTTGTGCCGGACGTGAAAGAGGACCTGGCCCGGCGTGACTTCACCATCAACGCCATGGCCTACAGCGCCGAGGAGGGGCTTATCGACCCCTTTGGCGGGCAGAAAGACCTGGCCCGGGGCCTTGTCCGGGCTGTGGGCGTGCCCCACCAGCGCTTTACCGAGGATGCCCTCCGCATCCTGCGACTCTACCGGTTCGCGGCGCGGTTTGGCTTTGAAATCGACCCGGCTACCGGGCAGGCGGCGCGGGAGCTCTGTGCCCATCTGGACTGCGTCTCCATCGAGCGTATCACAGAGGAACTGACCCGCCTGCTGGCAGCGCCCAAGCCCGGAACGTGGATGGAGCCCGCCGTTTTTGCGGTGGTGCTGCCGGAGCTGTTCACGCCGGAAAACGCCCCGCGGTTTGAAGCGGCCCGGGCCGTCATCGACACCCTGCCCGAAGGCCTGCCGGAGGTGTCCGCCCGGCTGGCGGCACTTTTTGCTCCCACTGGGGGAGCAGGGGACACGGAAAGCGCTCAAACAGCTGCGCTGTTCCAATGCCCTCATCGAGGAAGTGACCACCCTTGTCCGGGAGGCCGGGCTGGTTCCGGAAGAAAAAACGGCTGCCCGGGCGATCCAGGCCAGACGCCTGCTGGGCCGGCTGGAGCCGGATCCCCTCCGCCGTCTGCTGGCTCTCTGCGCGGCCCACAGGCCGGAACAGGCGGCTGCCTTTGCGGCCCTGCAAACGGCAGCAGGCCGGCTGCAAGCGGAAAACGCCTGCTGCCGGGTGGGGCAACTGGCCGTCAATGGCCGGGACCTGATGGCGCTGGGCGCAAAGCCCGGCCCGGGCCTGCGCGGACAGCTGGAGGCTTTGCTGGAAGCCGTCATCACGGGGCAGCTCCCCAACGAACGGAAAGCCCTGCTGGCAGCGGTGAAAATAGAATTGGATCCGTGATTTTGCACGACTTGACAAGCGAAAAATTGTGCGGTAGTATTATAACTACTGACTTGGTATGTTGAACACGACAGGAGTATTTGCATGACAGAGACACAGAACCAGCCCAAGGCGCTCGTTGCCATGAGCGGAGGCGTGGACAGCTCGGTGGCGGCATGGCTGATGCAGCAGGCGGGCTGTGAGTGCACGGGCGTTACCATGCGGCTTACCCGCAACGAGACGCTGGGACAGTCCGGTTTCCACACCTGCTGCTCGGAACGGGATATCGAGGATGCCGCTGAGGTGGCGTTTGCCATGGACATCCCCTATGAGGTGGTGGATTTCACCGCCGATTTCCGGGAGAAGATCATCGAGAAATTCATCCGGGTGTATGAGGCGGGCGGCACGCCCAACCCCTGCATCGACGGCAACAAGTATATGAAATTTGACCACCTGCTCCGCTGGGCCGACGCCCACGGCATCGACTATGTGGTCACGGGCCATTATGCCCGGGTGGAGCAGGACGAGGCCACGGGCCGCTGGCTCCTGAAAAAGGGACTGGACGAGGGCAAAGACCAGAGCTATGTGCTGTACAACCTCACCCAGGAGCAGCTGGCCCATGTCCGCCTGCCGCTGGGCGGCCTGCACAAGACCGAGGTGCGCGAGATCGCGGAGCAGCAGCACTTCATCAACGCCCGCAAGCACGACAGTCAGGACATCTGCTTTGTCCCCGACGGGGATTACGCCAAGTTCATGGAGGACTTCACGGGAAAGCATTATCCTCCCGGCGATTTCCTCGATGAAAACGGCAGCCGGGTGGGCACCCATCAGGGAGCTGTCCGGTACACCATCGGTCAGCGCAAGGGGCTGGGCCTTGCCATGGGGGCACCTGTGTACGTCTGCGGCAAGGACATGCAGGCCAACACCGTCACAGTCGGCCCGGAGGATGCCCTGTTTGACCGCGTCGTCTATGCGGACGAGGTCAACTGGATCAGCGTTCCGGGGCTGACCGGGCCGCTGCGGGTCACAGCCCGCACCCGGTACCATCAGGTGGAGCAGGCCGCCACCGTCTACCCGGCGGAGTGCGGCTTCCGGCTGGAATTTGACCAGCCCCAGCGTGCCCCTACCCCCGGCCAGGCCGTGGTGCTGTATCAGGGGATGTCGTCCTGGGCGGCGGGACGATCACGAGTGTAGAGAGATAAACCTCTCAGTCATCGCTTTTCGATGCCAGCCACTCCCCTTTCGGCACTTTCGTGCCACCTCCCCCGACCGGGGGAGTCTTTCCGATCAGGGGAGCCCTTGGCAGGCGAGAGAACAGCGATCGAAAAACAAAAAAATAACTGCGCCGCACGGTGAAACGTCAGGTGCAATCGTAGAGAAAAGGGTAGGAAATTTATGCAAGATCAATATTCCCGCACGCAGCTGCTGCTGGGTGCAGAGGCAATGGAAAAATTACACCACTGCAGAGTGGCTGTTTTTGGCATTGGCGGTGTGGGAGGCTACACCGTGGAGGCGCTGGTGCGGAGCGGCGTGGGAGCCATCGATCTGATCGACGATGACAAGGTCTGCCTCACCAACCTGAACCGTCAGATCGTGGCCACCCACAAGACGGTGGGCCAGTATAAGGTGGATGTGGCCGCAGAACGCATCCACGATATCGACCCCAATATCAAAGTGACCACCTACAAGACGTTCTTCACTCCGGAGACGCAGGATCAGTTCGATTTCACCCAGTATGATTACGTCGTGGATGCCATTGATACCGTTACGGGGAAAATCGCGCTGGTGGTCAAGGCAAAAAAGAGGCCGGTGTGCCCATCATCTGCGCCATGGGTGCCGGCAACAAGATGGACCCCACCCGCTTTGAGGTGACGGACATCTACAAGACCTCCGTCTGCCCGCTGGCCAAGGTTATGCGCACCGAGTGCCGTAAGCGCCGCATCAAGCACCTGAAAGTCGTCTACTCCAAGGAGCCCGTCATGACCCCCATCGAGGACGATTCCATCAGCTGCAAGGACCACTGCGTCTGCCCTCCGGGTACCCAGCGCAAGTGTACCATCCGCCGCTCTGTTCCCGGCTCCAACGCCTTTGTGCCGTCGGTGGCGGGCCTCATCATCGGCGGTGAGGTCGTCAAGGACTTAATCGGTTTTGTGCCGATGAAAGGATAATTTTTCTGGAAAAAGCCCCAGTGTATTTCTACACTGGGGCTTTTTTGCCGCCGGGACGGATAGCGGCGGCCGATGCTGTTCGAATCCACCCGCTACGATCCCCTTGATATGTTTCTATAAAACAGAAACTCCAGTACCCGGTTCGGATACTGGAGTCCTTGGTGGGCGCGGGTGGATTCGAACCACCGAAGCTGAAAGCAGCAGATTTACAGTCTGTCCCCATTGGCCACTCGGGAACACGCCCATATTCTTTTGAGTGCCCGGCCAAGCCGGACGACTCAATTATTTTAGCATGGGCGGCTGGTTTTGTCAACTGCTTTTTGCAAATTTCGCGGTACTTTTTTGCAGAGAAAATAAAAACCGCCCGGCAGAGCAAAAGCCGGGCGGGGGAAAGGAAGAAAAACGCGCGTTGAAACGGCAGACTTACAGGATGTCGATATACTCGCCGGCCAGGGCCTTGTTCATACTGCGGACGGCGCAGAACTTGCCGCACATGGAGCAGGTGTCGCTGTGGTCGTCTTCGGGCAGGCGGGCATCACGGATGGCCTTGGCGGTCTCGGGGTCGATGGCGCAGGCAAACTGTGCGTCCCAGTCCAGCACCCGGCGGGCGTCGCCCATCTTGTCATCGATGTCGCGGGCATGGGGGATTCCCTTGGCGATGTCGGCGGCGTGGGCGGCGATTTTGCTGGCCATGATGCCTTGTTTCACATCATCCAGATTGGGGAGAGCCAGATGCTCTGCAGGAGTGACATAGCACAGGAACGCTGCACCGCTGGCGGCAGCCACGGCACCGCCGATGGCCGCCGTGATGTGGTCGTAGCCGGGGGCAATGTCGGTCACCAGCGGTCCAAGAACGTAGAACGGAGCGCCCATGCAGATGGTCTGCTGGACCTTCATGTTGGCGGCGATCTGGTCCAGAGGCACATGGCCGGGGCCCTCCACCATGACCTGCACGTCCTGGGCCCAGGCGCGTTTGGTCAGCTCGCCCAGCCGGACCAGCTCCTCGATCTGGCACACGTCGGTGGCATCGGCCAGACAGCCGGGGCGGCAGGCGTCCCCCAGGGAGATGGTCACATCGTACTCCCGGCAGATATCCAGGATCTCGTCAAAGTGCTCGTAGAACGGGTTCTCGTTGCCGGTCATGCACATCCAGGCAAACACGAGGGAGCCGCCGCGGCTGACAATGTTCATCTTCCGCTTATGCTTGCGGATCTGGTCTATGGTCTTGCGGGTGATGCCGCAGTGGAGGGTGACGAAGTCCACGCCGTCCTCTGCGTGCAGGCGGACCACATCAATGAAATCCTGTGCCGTCAGGGTGGCCAGGTCGCGCTGGTAGTGGATGACAGAGTCATACACGGGCACCGTGCCGATCATGACAGGGCACTCGTGGGTCAACTTCTGGCGGAACGGCTGGGTGTTGCCATGGCTGGAGAGATCCATGATGGCCTCGGCGCCCATGTTGACGGCGCTCATCACCTTCTGCATCTCGATGTTGTAGTCCTTGCAGTCGCGGGAGACGCCGAGGTTGACGTTGATCTTGGTGCGCAGCATGCTGCCCACGCCCTCGGGGTTGAGGCAGGTGTGGTGCTTGTTGGCGGGGATGGCCACCTTGCCCTCCGAGACCCACTGCCGGATCTCTTCGGGAGTGCGGTACTCTTTCTTGGCCACGACCTCCATTTCGGGGGTCACGATGCCCTTGCGGGCGGCGTCCATCTGTGTGGTGTAAGTCTGCATACGATAAATCCTCCAAGTTGAACTCTCTCGATTTATTCCTGAATGGCGTCCGGTGCGCCGTTCATCCATGTAAAAATGTCCTTGCCGCCCAGCGTGTGATCCAGCGGGCCGGAGCCAGCGCCCAGGTCCAGCCCGGCGGAAAGGGCGGCGGTGATGTAACCTTTGGCCCGCGCGATGGCCTGCGGCAGGGAATACCCCTTGGCCAGGTTCGCCGCAATGGCGCTGGAAAGGGTGCAGCCGGTACCGTGGGTGTTGGGGTTTGCGATCCGCCTCCCCGGGAACCAGGTCTCGGTGCCGTCGGCCTCCACCAGTAGATCATCCGCGTCGGTGTCGCTGTGGCCGCCCTTGAGCAGTACGGAGCAATCGCAGTCAAACGCGATGGCGCGGGCGGCGGCCAGCATCTCTTCCCGGCTGTGGATGGGACGGCCGGAGAGCACTTCGGCCTCCTGTCGGTTGGGGGTGATGACCTCGGCCAGCGGGAACAGCTGCTCCCGCAGGGAGCGGACGGCGTCCGTTTCCATCAGGCGGGAGCCAGAGGTGGCCACCATGACGGGGTCCACCACGATGTGCCGGGCCTGATAGAAACGCAGCCGCTCGGCGATCGTCGCAATGAGCGGGGCGGAAGATACCATCCCGATCTTGACGGCGTCGGGGCGGATGTCGGGAAACACCGCGTCGATCTGCTGTGCGAGGAAGGCAGGGGAAACTTCAAGGATGCCGGAAACGCCGGTGGTGTTCTGGGCCGTCAGCGCGGTGATGGCGCTCATGGCAAACACACCGTTCAGGGTCATGGTTTTGAGATCAGCCTGGATTCCGGCGCCTCCGCTGCAATCGCTTCCTGCGATGGATAATGCGGTCTTCATGAAAAATCTCCTTTGCATGAATTTTATAGCGCGGCAAAAGGTGGTGCCCCCAATCTGCCGCGGACTCCTCCAGCCGCCTTTGGCGGCAGCCCCTCATAGAGGGGGCCTTTTCTGCCTCCCTCCCGGAGGTGTCATCGCGCGGGCGATGACGAAAGGAGTTACAGTTTCCGGACCATCTCGCGCAGCTCTCTGCATGCGGCTTCGATATCCGGCTGTGCAAAGATGGCGCTGATGACGGCGATGCCGGCCTCTCCGCAGCCGACAAGCTGGAGCAGGTTCTCCCTGTGGATGCCGCCGATGGCCACCACCGGGATGGGAACACTGGCGCACACATCCGCCAGCACCTGACGGGAGATCACGTTGGTGTCCGTCTTGGTGTGGGTGGGAAACATGGCCCCGCAGCCCAGATAGTCGGCCCCGTCCGCAAAAGCCTTTTTGGCCTCCGCCACATTGTGGGCCGACACGCCGATGATCTTGTCCGGGCCCAGCAGGCGGCGGGCCTCGGCGGCGCTCAGGTCGTCCTGCCCCACATGCACGCCGTCCGCGCCGCACAGCTTTGCCAGCGGGACATTGTCATTGAGGATGAACGGGACATGGTACGCTCTGCAGAGGGCGGAAATTGTTTTTGCCTCGGCCAGCATATCGGCGTCGTCCAGGTGTTTTTCCCGCAGCTGAACGCAGGTGGCTCCGCCTTTCAGGGCGGCTTCCACCTGCTGGGGCAGGGTCTGTCTGCCGACCCAGGCGCGGTCCGTCACGGCATAAAGCCGCAACATCTCAGCGGTACAGTTCATAACACAGCTCCTTTGGCAAAATTCAGGTCAGGCTGGCCTGCATGGAGCGCAGCGCGCCCGAACGCTGCAGGCTGAACAGCAGCACGCCCGCAATGACGGCACCGCCGGCCGTGGAGACCAGGAACGGGATGATGTAGGCGTAGAATGCGATGTCACCGGCGCTCTTGCCCATGAGCAGGATGGCCACCGGGTAGGCGCACAGCCCGCCCAGGATGGAGGTGCCAAACACCTCCGCCACCAGCGTGGGGAGCAGCTGTTTTGCCTTATGGTAGGTCAGCCCGCAGAGCAAAGCCCCAAACATGCTGCCGGGGAATGCCATCAGGCTGCCCAGCCCCAGCAGATTGCGCAGCAGCGAGGCCACAAAGGCCACGCCCACCCCGTAGTAAGGGCCCAGCAGCACGGCGCACAGGATGTTGACCATGTGCTGTACCGGGGCGCACTTGCTGCCAAAGATGGGAAAGCTGAACACGCTGCCCACCACGGCAAGCGCGCAGAACATTCCCGCCAGAGCGAGTTTTTTCACTGAGAGATTTTTCATGAAGATGCCTCCTTTGCAAAATACGGCAAAACAAAAACAGGAGACGCCTGTTACGGTGTCTCCTGTAAAAATCCATATCTTCAAAGTATGCACTTCGACGTTATGACTTCCTACGGCGGCATTATCCGCATCAGGTGAAAGGGTCGAAGTTTGGGTACTTCCTCTCAGCCTGCTTTACAAGCTCCCCTGTATTTGTGTTGACGCCCATATTCTACACCCGTCGGCTCCAAATTGCAAGAGTCGATTTGCTATACAATTTCCGTCCGGTATGCTATACTGAACAAAACGCCTGCAAAAATCAGAAGCAGGCGCAAAAAGGAGATTTGACTTATGGGTCTTGTCAAAGCAGCATTGGGCGCCGCTTCCGGCGTGATGGGCGACCAGTGGAAAGAATACTTTACCTGCAGTGCTCTCCCGGCGGATGTTCTGGCCGTCAAAGGCGAGAAAAAGCAGAGCGGCCGCTCTGCCAACCGCCATGGCAGTGAGAACATCATCACCGATGGCTCCATCGTGGCCGTTGCCGACGGCCAGTGTGCCATGATCGTGGAGCAGGGCAAGGTGGTGGACATGTGCGCCGAGCCGGGTGAGTACACCTACGATACCGGCACCCAGCCCTCTCTGCTGAGCGAGGGTCTGGCCAAGAATATTGATGACGCCTTTGCCGAGATGGGCAAGCGCTTTGCCTTTGGCGGCCAGGAAGCCACCGACCAGCGCATCTATTACATCAACACCAAGGAGCTGATGGGCAACAAGTACGGCACCCCCAGCCCCGTGCCGTTCCGCGTCGTTGATCAGCGCGCCGGTATCGACATCGATGTCGCCATCCGATGCTTTGGCGAGTACAGCTACCGCATCTGCGACCCAATTCTGTTCTATACGAATGTCTGCGGCAATGTGGAAAACGCCTATCTCCGTGAGACGCTGGACAGCCAGCTCAAGACCGAACTGCTGACCGCGCTGCAGCCCGCTTTTGCCAAGATCTCCGAGCAGGGCATCCGCTACTCGGCTCTGCCCGGCCATACCATGGAAATGGCTGACGCCCTCAACGAGGTGCTCTCCGCCAAGTGGAAGAACCTCCGCGGCATTGAGATCGTCTCCCTCGGCGTGTCCGGCGTCAAGGCCAGCGAGGAAGACGAGGCCATGCTCAAGGCCATGCAGCGGGATGCCGCCTACATGGACCCCACCCGGGGCGCTGCCCATCTTGTGGGTGCCCAGGGCGACGCCATGCGGGCCGCTGCCGCCAACACCAGCGCGGGCCCGGCCATGGCCTTCATGGGCGTGAACGCGGCTGCCGCTGCGGGCGGAGCTGACGCTCAGACGCTCTACCAGATGGGGGCCCGGCAGGCGGCAGCACAGCCCGCTCCGGCTCCCGCCGCGGGCTGGAAGTGTGCCTGCGGCCAGAGCGGCAACACGGGCAAATTCTGCACGGCCTGTGGTGCTCCCAAGCCGGAGGCGCCCACGGTCTGGGTGTGCAGCTGCGGCACCAAGAACAGCGGCAAGTTCTGCTCCGAGTGCGGCAAACCCCGCCCGGCGGCCCAGTGCGCCAACTGCGGCTGGAAGCCTGCCGACCCCACCCGGCTGCCCAAGTTCTGCCCGGAATGCGGCAAGCCCTTTGGGGCGTAAGGGGGGTATGAACCATGCCGAATGAAACCACCAATTACCAGTGCCCGGCCTGTACCGGCCCGCTGCGGTTCGACAGCGCCACGGGCAAACTGGTCTGTGATTACTGCGGCTCCACCTATGAGGTCAAGGAGGTGGAGGCCCTTTATGCAGACAAGCAGAAAGCCTCTGACACCGCCGCCCGGCAGCGGCCCCAGGGCCCCGTCTGGGGCGAGGAGGAAGCCGCCGGCCTCACCAGCCGCACCTGCTCTTCCTGCGGGGCCGAGCTGGTCTGCGACGGTACCACCGCTGCCACCACCTGCCCTTACTGCGGCAACCCCACGGTGCTGGGCGGGCAGCTCTCCGGCAAGCTGAAGCCGGAGTACATCATCCCATTCAAGCTGGATCGCAAGGCAGCCGTGCAGAACCTGAACAAATACTACAAGGGCAAAAAGTTCCTGCCAAAGGCGTTCAAAGAGCAGAACCACGTCGAAGAGATCCAGGGCGTGTATGTGCCGTTCTGGCTCTACGACGCCACTGCCGATGCCCGGGGCGCTTATGAGGGCGAAGTGACCGAGAGCCACCGCGAGGGGGATTACGTCGTCACCAATACCCAGCACTACAATGTGGCCCGCGCGGGCGAGGCGGACTTTAGCAAGGTGCCCGTGGATGGCTCCAGCAAGATGCCGGATGCCCACATGGATGCCATTGAGCCCTTTGATTACAGCGCCATTCAGCCGTTCTCCACGGCGTACCTGCCCGGCTTCCTGGCCGACCGTTACGACGAGGACGAGGAAAAGTGTCTGCCCGGGCCACCCGCCGGATGGAAAACACCACCCGTGCGGCCCTGCGGGAGACCATTGACGGCTACTCTGAGGTGCACACCAAGGCGGAGAACATCAACATCGACATCCGCAAGGCGCACTACGCCCTGCTTCCGGTCTGGATGCTCCACACCCGCTGGAACGACAAGGACTTCCTCTTCGCCATGAACGGCCAGACCGGCAAGCTCGTCGGCGACCTGCCCGTGGACCCCAAGCGGGTCGCTGCCTGGTTTGCGGGCATCAGTCTGCCGCTCATGGTCATTCTGGCACTGTTTTTGTACGGCTGAGGGAGTGTGAGCGCAAAATGAAAAATCGGATGTGTAAAACAAACTGTTATAAAAAAGTGCTGTGCTTTTCTGGCGCTCTGCTGATGCTTGCGGTGCTGGCTCTGCCCGGTATGGCGGCGGCTCCCCTGGTCCGGGACGAGATGGGCCTGTTTGATGCCGATACCTACAACGAGCTGGAACAGAGCGCGGAAGCGGCTTCCAGCGGCCACGATTGCGACGTCTATTTCCTTGTGGTCAACGACATCGGCGATGCCAACCAGCGGGATTTTGCCAAGAATTATTATGTAAACAACGGTCTTGGCAGCGGTGAGGGCAAAAGCGGCATCCTCTTTCTGCTGGCGGTGGGTTCCCGCAAGTATGTCACCATCACCTACGGCGGCGGTGTCACGGCCTTTACCGATTACCGCATTGAGCAGATGGAGGACGACATCGTCCCCAAGCTCTCGGACGGCGACTGGGCCGGGGCGGCCCGCACCTACATCGAGATGGCAGATTACACGCTGGACTACTATGCCGAGCATGGCGAGCCCATTGATGTGGACAACGACCTGGGCGCCGAGGGCCTCCTCTTTGTCATTGGGATCCCGGCGGCCATTGCGGCAGGTGTCTGCCTGGTGTTCTACCACCAGATGAAGACGGCCAAGGAGAAGACCGAGGCGGACGATTACATGCCCGGCCTCAAGCTCCGGGTCAAGCGGGATGTCTACACCCACACCACGCAGACCCGCGTCTATGACCCGCCCAAGGAAGAAAAATCTTCCGGCGGTGGCTCCTCCACCGACAGCGACGGCTTCGGCGGCTCGTCGGGTGGTTCGTTCTGAGTAAAAACGAGCAAAAAAATACTCCGTGCATTTGCACGGAGTATTTTTTGCTTGTTACAACATCCTGGACAAAAATGCTTTCAGTCTCGGGTGCTTGGGGTTGGAGAACAGCTCCTGCGGGGGTTCATCCTCCTGGATGCGGCCATTATCGATGAAGATGACACGGTTAGAAACTTCGCGCGCAAAACCCATCTCGTGGGTGACCACCAGCATGGTGATGCCGGTGTGGGCCAGCTCTTTCATCAGATCCAGCACTTCGCCGACCATCTCCGGGTCCAGTGCAGATGTCGGCTCGTCAAACAGGATGACGTCCGGGTCCATGGCCAGGGCACGAGCAATGGCAATGCGCTGCTGCTGACCGCCGGAAAGGCTCTTGGGAAAGACATTGGCCTTATCGGACAGGCCCACGCGGGCCAGCAGCTCGTCGGCACGGGCGGAGGCTTCCTGCTTGTTCTTGAGCTTGAGCAATTCCGGGGCCAGGCAGAGGTTCTTCTTCACCGTCAGGTGGGGGAACAGGTTGAAACGCTGGAACACCATGCCCATCTTCTGGCGCACAGCGTCGATGTGGGCTTCGTCCACCTCAGTGCCCTCGAACTTCACGGAGCCGCTGGTGGGGATCTCCAGCCGGTTCAGGCAGCGCAGGAACGTCGACTTTCCGGAGCCGGAGGGGCCAATCAGGCAGACCACATCGCCGCGGTAAATGTCAATGTCGATGCCCTTGAGGACATCCAGCGTGGGGGTGGCCTTTTTGTCGCCTTTGAGCTTCTCGCCGCCGTAGGTCTTGGTCAGACCACGGACTTCCAGAATCTTATCGGTCACTTTGTGCCAGCCTCCTCTCAAATATTGCCAGCAGCCGGGTGAACAGCATGACCAGGAGCAGATAGATCAATGCAACGCCCAGCAGCGGGTACATGGCTTCGTAGGTACGGTTCATAATGCCCTGCGCGGCATACAGCAGCTCCTTGCCGCCGATGGTCGTGATCAGGGAGGTATCCTTCAGCAGCATGATGAACTCGTTGCCCAGAGCAGGCAGCACCGAGCGGATAGCCTGGGGATGATGATGACCACCATGGTTGTCATGTAGTTCAGGCCGAGGCTGCGCCCGGCCTCCATCTGGCCGGGGTCGACGGACATCAGGCCGCCGCGGACGATCTCGGACACGTAGGCACCGGAGTTGATGCCCAGGGTCAGGGTACCGATCATGGTAAAGTTCCGGCTGCTGGCGAAGATCACAAAGCCCATGATGAGCAGCTGGACCATCATGGGGGTGCCGCGGATGATAGTGGTGTAGATCTCACAGATCACATTGAAGAAGCCCAGCACCGGGTTTTTGTGCCCGGGGCGCTGCTGGTCGTGGGCCACACGCACCAGAGCCACCACGCTGCCCAGCACGATGCCCAGCGCCAGCGCCATGGCGGTGACCAGCAATGTGGTGCCTACGCCCTGGATGTACTGCATCCAGCGGTCTTTCAGGAGAAAGGCCTGATAAAACTTTGAAAAAGAACTCCTGCCCGAAGTTGAGCTTGGTGCCGCTGTTGAGCAGCTCTTTGAGCAGTTCGTATTGAGCAGCCATTCGCATCCTCACTTTCCTGTTTTGTTAGAATTTTGTAACCTTATTTTTTTCCAAAAAAGGGGAGGAGCCCCAAAAGGGACCGCCTCCCCGTGGTTCTTGTGGTACAGCAGCTGATTATTCAGCAGTGATGTACTTGTCCACGATAGCCTGTACGGTGCCGTCGGCCTTCAGCTCTTCCAGAGCAGCGTTGACAGCGTCCTTCAGAGAGGAACCCTTTGCCACGCCGATGGCGTAATCTTCCTCAGCGTAGCTGGTGTCCAGAATGACCAGGCCGGGGTTGGCGGCCACGAACTCCTGGGCAGGGGCGTTGTCGATGACCACGGCGTCCACCTGGCCGTTGTTCAGGGCCTGTACAGCGGTCAGGCCGTCGTCGTAAGCGACGACGTTGTCCTCGCCAAAGTCGTCGGTGCAGTACAGGTAGCCGGTGGTGCCGCGCTGGGTGCCGATTTTCTTGCCCGCCAGGTCATCGGGGGAGGCAATGTCGGAGCCTTCGGGCACGATGATGGACTGGATGCCGGTTGCGTAAGAATCGGTGAAGTCCATCACGTTCTGGCGCTCGTCGGTAACGGTAACGCCAGCCATAACCATATCGGCCTTGCCCTGCTGTACAGCCAGCAGGGCAGCGTCAAAGTCCATATCATCGATCTGCAGCTCCAGGCCCAGCTTGTCAGCAATGGCCTGTGCGGTCTCAATGTCGATGCCCTCAAATTCGCCGGAATCGGTGGTCATCTCGTACGGGGGGAAGGCTGCGTTGGTGGACATGATCAGCTTGCCCGGCTCAACGGTGGACAGCTCGGTGGCAGCAGCGGAAGCAGCCTCAGAAGAAGCAGCGGCGCTGGAAGCAACGGAAGATGCGGCAGCGGAAGAAGCAGTGCTGGAGGAACCACCGCAGGCAGTCAGAGCCAGAGCGGCAACGGTCAGACCAGCGGCAGCCATAAAGCTGCGGCGAGTAATCTTTTTCATATTCAAACACTCCTCTGTTGATTGTATAATCTTACAGCTCCCAACACGATGCGATTCATCGAAACTTTGGGAAGTGAACTTAGTATAGATTGTACAAAATAAAAAGTCAAGTGTTGTGCAAAAATTCCGTAAAATTGAAACCGATTTGCAAACAATTATGCAGAAAAGGGAGGAAAATGAATGTATATATGCGGATGAATGAGAAAACACGCGCTCAACGCCTGCGGTGAGGCAGGGGGATGCCCAGCACCAGCGCGATGCCAGTGGCCAGCACGACGGCGATTTTAAAAGTGGAAATACCATTGGAAAGGGCCAGCGCGTTGTTGCTCTGGATAAAATAATAGGCCGTGTAGTAGATACCGGCTCCCGGCACCAGCGGGAAGATGCCCGTCAGCAGAAAGACCGTTACCGGGGCTTTGAGCAGGATGGCCAGCACCCGGGTGAGCAGCGTCAGCGGGATGACGGCCAGCAGGGAAGCGGTGGTGCTGTCGGCCCCCAGCAGGACAGCCAGCTCGTACACCAGCCAGCCTACACCGCCCACCAGCGCGCAGTAAGGCAGCAGCCGCCGGGGGCAGGCAAACAGGATGGCAAAGCTCAACGTGCCCGCCGCTGCGAGGAAAAACTGGGCCACCAGCGTGCCAAGGACCGCGTTGGTCAGCAGACTCATGCAATGTTCACCCCCGTCAGCAGAGAATAGCACCACAGCACAAACCGGTGCCGATGGCGATGCAGGCGGCCACCAGCAGGGCGTCGATCATCCGGATGGTGCCGGAGAGGTAATCGCCCTGCACAAAATCCCGGATGCCCATGGTAAAGGCGATACCGGGCGTCAGGATCATCAAAGTGCCGATGATAGCATGGCTGGCCTCGGTGCCCAGCAGATGACAGAGCGGCAGGCAGACCAGCGTGATGAGAGAAGCTGTGGTGATCTTCCGGAAACCGCCCGGCAGGTGGAGCCGCTCACACAGCAGCAGGTAGCCGTTGGCGGCAAGGCCCGCCACGGCTGCTGCCAGCCCGGCCCGGAGGGTGCCGCCAAAGATCATGGCAAAACAGAACGCGCCGGAAAGCCCTGCCACCAGCTGTACCCAGTCGTTCGGGAACGGATGCGCTGGGCCCTGGCCAGCTGGGCCTCTGCCTCGTCCAGCGTGAGGCCCCCGCGGCGATCTGGCGGGAAAGCTCGTTCACCGCCGCCACCCGGCCCAGATGGGTGGTGCGGACGGGCACATTGCGCACTTCGCTGATCTCAGCCGTGCCTGCGCTGGCAAAGATACCGTTGGTCAGAATATAAACATGGAACTCCCGCAGGTGGAAGCTCCGGGCCATGATCTCCATGGTCTGCTCCACCCGGAACACCTCGGCGCCGTTTTCCAGCAGCGTCTGGCCTGCCGCCATAATAAAATCCATAATGCGGCGGCGCTGTTCCTCATCGGGATAAAGAACCCTCTCGCTCATCGGGGGCCTCCTTATATAAAAGTGATAAACGATACCGCCCTATTTTATCATGTCCGCAACTGGCGCACAAGAGGAAAGTGAAAAGAACCGCCAAAACCGTAATTTCCTACTAAAAAACTTCGTTTCACCTGTTGACAAATCGCGCTGAGGCGATTACAATAAATGCAATATCACTAAAATGGCTGTGAAGAGAAGAGTAAGCTTTCGCATTGAGCCTTACCAGAGAGCCCGGCAGGTGGAAAAGGGCAGGAAACAGGGAGCCGAAAATGGTCTCGGAGCCGCGTGGGCGAAGTGCAAGAGCGCTAAGCCTGCGACGGGTACGCCCGTTAAAGCGTCCGGCTGTACGCCGCGTGAGCCGAGCTCAGCTCCCGCTGCCGCAGCTTCAAGGCCGTACCTGTGAGGGTGCGGTAAACCAAGGTGGTACCACGGAAGTTTCAAGCTCCCGTCCTTGCAGGGCGTCTGCCCGTAAGGACGGGAGCTTTTTTTGCTTGGCATTGCCAAGGGGCTTCCGGTGCACGGGCACGGAACTGTGCCGTGCCGTGCAATACAAAAACATTTTATAGAATAGAGAGGGAATACTGCTATGATTACTCGTCGTGATTTTCTGAAAGTTACCGGTGTGGCCGCTGCTGCCGCTGCCCTGACCGCCTGTGGTGGTTCTTCTTCCACCTCCACCGCTTCCTCTGCTGCTTCCAGCACTGCCGCTTCTTCTGAGGCGGCTTCCGCTGTGGCAAAGCTGGACAAAGTCAAGGTCGCTGTCCCCAACGACACCACCAACGAGGCCCGCGCTCTGACCCTGCTGGAGAAAAACGGCTTCTTCAAGCTCAAGGCAGACGCCGGCCTGACCGCTACCAAGAACGACATCGAGGAGAACCCCCTGAACGTCACCGTCGATGAGGTCGAGGCTGCTCAGGTGCCCAACGTCCTGCAGGATGAGGACTACGCTGTCATTAACTCCAACTACGCGATCTCCGCTGGTCTGGACCCCATGACCGACGCTCTGGCAATGGAGGACGGCTCCTCTGCCTACGTCAACGTGCTGGTCTGCAAGGAGGGCAACGAGAACGAGCCCAAGATCAAGGCTCTGGTGGCTGCTCTGCAGAGCCAGCAGGTCAAGGACTTCATGGATGAGAACTACAAGGGCGCTGTCGTCTCTGTTGTCGAGAACCCCACCGACGGCTATGATTCTTCCATTGATTACGACGCGCTGAACGGCGAGACCGTCAGCTGCGCTGCTACTCCGGCTCCTCACTGCGAGGTTCTGGAGGTCTGCAAGGACATTCTGGCTGAAAAGGGCATCACTCTGGATATTCAGGAGTACGATGACTATGTGATCCCCAACACCATCGTTGAGGACGGCCAGTGCGACACCAACTACTTCCAGCATCAGCCGTATCTGGACAACTTCAACGAGGAGAAAGGCACCCACCTGGTGACGGTTGCCGGCATCCACGTGGAGCCTATGGGCATCTACGGCGGCAAGCAGGACAGCCTGGCACCGATCCAGGGCTAAGCAAACTCCCCCAGTCACCTTGCGGTGACAGCCCCCTCGGGGAGGGGGCCTTTGCTTGACCGTTCTGTTTCAGGCTCCCTCCATGAGGGAGCTGGCAAACCAGCAAGGGTTTGACTGAAGGAGTTTATTCAACAGCGAGGAGAATTTCCGTGATCGAGATCAAACACCTTTCCAAGACCTTCCAAATGAAAGACGGCGCGGTCAATGCGCTGAAGAACATCGACCTGACCATCCCCGATGGAGCCATTTATGGCATCATTGGCATGTCCGGCGCGGGCAAATCCACGCTGGTGCGCTGCATCAATCTGCTGGAGCGGCCCACCGAGGGCAGCGTTGTCATCGACGGCACCGCAATGGAGACCCTGAACCCGGCCGAGCTGCGCCAGCGCCGCCGCGAGATCACCATGATCTTCCAGCAGTTCAACCTGCTGATGCAGCGCAGCTGCCTGAAGAACATCTGCTTCCCCATGGAGCTGGCCGGTGTGAAGAAGGCCGATGCCGAAAAGCGCGCCAGAGAGCTGCTGGAAATGGTGGGCCTGCCCGATAAGGCCAACGCCTACCCGGCCCAGCTGTCCGGCGGCCAGAAGCAGCGCGTTGCCATCGCCCGCGCACTGGCAACCAACCCCAAAGTTCTGCTCTGCGATGAAGCCACCAGCGCACTGGACCCCAACACCACCCATGCTATCCTGACCCTGATCAAGGACATCAACAAGAAGCTGGGCATCACGGTTGTGGTCATCACCCATCAGATGAGCGTTGTGGAAGAGATCTGCGATCACGTTGCCATTCTGGACAGCGGTGTGGTCGTGGAACAGGGAGAGGTCAAGGAGATCTTTGCGAACCCGAAGACGGCCGCGGCCAAGCGCCTTGTTGCCCCCAACGGCGGCAGCGCGGCCCGCGACCTTTCGAGCTTTGCGCCTGACGATCACGTCGTCCGTGTTACGTTCAACGGCTCGTCCACGGCAAAGCCTCTTGTGGCCAGCCTGGCAGCCGAAAAAGGGATTCTGGTCAGCGTGCTCAGTGCGGATACCCGTGATCTGAGCGGCCAGTGCTACGGCAGTATGCTGCTCAAGCTGCCGCGGGAGATCGAGCAGGCAAAACAGGCTGCGGCCTATATGCGCGCCCAGCCCGGCATTACGGTAGAGGAGGTGACCGGCGAATGAGTATTGCAGATTACGGCTTTGCCATCTGGGAGACGTTCTATGTAACGGTGCTCTCCACGGCGTTTTCGCTGGTCATCGGTCTGCCGCTGGGCGTGCTGCTGGTGGCCGGGGATAAGGACGGTGTTCTGCCCCTGCCCGGCTGGCTGATGCACATTCTCAACATCATCATCAACATCCTGCGCAGTGTTCCGTTCCTGATCCTGATGATCTGCGTGTTCCCGCTCACCCGTGCCATCGTGGGCACCACGGTGGGCACCAAGGCCACCATCGTTCCGCTGGTGGTCGCGGCGTTCCCGTTCGTGGCCCGTCTGGTGGAGACCAGTCTGCGCGAGCTGGACGAGGGCGTGGTGGAAGCGGCCCAGAGCATGGGCGCAACGCCGTTCCAGATCATTACCAAGGTGATGATCCCGGAATGCCTGCCCGGCCTTATTTCCAGCATGACCACCGCGCTGACCACCATTCTGGGTTACTCGGCCATGTCCGGCGTCATTGGCGGCGGCGGCCTGGGTAAGATCGCTCTGTCCTACGGCTACTACCGTTACCAGACCAACATCATGGTCGTCTGCGTCATCCTGCTGGTGCTGCTGGTGCAGGCGTTCCAGACCGTGGGCACCCTGTGGGCCACCAAGAGCGATAAGCGGCTCAGAAAGTAAAAGCGGCCTAGCCCTCTCCGTTTCACATCCGCTCGGAGCTTCTGCTGGCCAAACCTCTCAGGCGCTTCGCGCCAGCTCCCCTTTCAGGGGAGCCTTTGGCAAAGAGATTTCGTTTTACAGAATTTTGCGAAGCTACATAGAAACTTTACGGCATCGCCAAGCCTCCCCTTTGTAGGGGAGGTGGCACGGCGTAAGCCGTGACGGAGAGGTTTGACTAGCAGTGCTTGGGCCAAACCTCTCAGGCGCTTCGCGCCAGCTCCCCTACGAAGGGGAGCCTTTGGCAAAGAGATTTCGTTTCGCAGAATTTAACGGAACAACATCGAAGCTTGACCGCCCTGCCAAGGCCTCTCCTGTCAGGAGAGGTGGCACGCCGTCAGGCGTGACGGAGAGGTTTAATTGCAGCGCCTTCGGGCGGGAAAAACAATTTAACGTTTCAATTCCCCGCCGGAGGCTAGCACTCCTGCGGGGAATTGTGCTATACAGACAAACCCAGTAAAGGAGTATGTTGCAATGAATCGTGATACCATCTGCGTGCAGGGCGGCTATACGCCCGGCAACGGCGAGCCCCGGCAGATCCCCATTGTGCAGAGCACGACCTTTAAATACGCCACCAGCGAGGATATGGGCAAGCTGTTCGACCTGGAAGCCAGCGGCTATTTTTACAGCCGGCTGCAAAACCCCACCTGCGATATCGTCGCAAAGAAGATCTGCGCGCTGGAGGGCGGCACCGCCGCCATGCTGACGTCCAGCGGCCAGGCTGCCAACTTCTACGCCGTGTTCAACATCTGTGAGGCAGGCGACCATATCGTGGCGTCCAGCACCATCTACGGCGGTACGTTCAACCTGATCTCGGTCACCATGGCCAAGATGGGCATTACCGCTACCTTTGTGGACCCGCTCTGCACCGAAGAGGAACTGGACGCCGCGTTCCAGCAACACCAAGGCTGTGTTTGGTGAGACCATTGCCAACCCTGCCCTGACCGTGCTGGATATTGAGAAGTTCGCCAAGGCAGCGCATGCCCACGGCGTGCCCCTCATTGTGGATAATACATTCCCCACCCCGGTCAACTGCCGCCCCTTTGAGTGGGGTGCTGATATCGTCACCCACTCCACCACCAAGTATATGGACGGCCACGGCGCGGCTGTGGGCGGTGCCATTGTGGACAGCGGTAAGTTTGACTGGATGGCCCACGCCGAGAAGTTCCCCGGCCTGTGCACCCCGGATGACAGCTACCACGGCATCACCTACGCCGAGCGCTTTGGCAAGGAGGGGTGCCTTCATCACCAAGGCAACGGCCCAGCTGATGCGCGACTTTGGTTCCATGCAGTCCCCCATGAGCGCCTATATGCTCAACCTGGGGCTGGAGAGCCTGCATGTGCGCATGCAGCGTCACTGCGAGAACGGCATGGCGGTGGCGAAGTTCCTCGAAAGCCACCCCAAAGTGGCTTATGTCAACTACTGCGGGCTGGAAAGCAGCCCCTACCACGCACTGGCCCGGAAGTACCTGCCCAAGGGCAGCTGCGGCGTGGTCAGCTTTGGTCTGGCCGGCGGCCGTGAGGCTGCAAGCATCTTTATGAAGAACCTGAAGCTGGCAGCCATCGAGACCCATGTGGCCGATGCCCGCACCTGCTGCCTGAACCCTGCATCCAGCACCCACCGCCAGATGAACGATGAGCAGCTGCGCGCCGCAGGTGTTCCCGCCGAGCTGGTCCGTATGAGCTGCGGTCTGGAGTCCAGCGAGGACCTCATCGCCGATATCGCACAGGCACTGGATCAAATCTAATCTCTCAAAAGGAGTAAGACGTTATGCCTCTCATCATCCCCAAAACGCTCCCCGCTTACGATGCCCTGTATGAAGAAAATGTCTTCGTCATGCACCGGGAGCGGGCCGCTTCCCAGCACATCCGCCCGCTGGAGATCCTGATCCTGAACCTGATGCCCACCAAGATCGCCACCGAGACCCAGATTGCCCGTCTGCTGGCCAACACCCCCCTGCAGGTGCACATGACCCTGCTGCAGACGGCCAGCCATGCGGCGACCCATGTCTCTGCAGCCCATCTGGAGGCGTTTTATAAGACCTTTGAGGAGGTCAAAAATAACCGCTACGACGGCATGATCATCACCGGTGCCCCGGTGGAGACCATGGACTTTGAGCAGGTGGACTACTGGCCGGAACTGTGCGAGATCATGGATTTCAGCGAGACGAACGTCTACTCCACCCTCCATGTCTGCTGGGGTGCGCAGGCGGGCCTGTACTATCACTACGGTGTGCGCAAGCATATCCTGCCGGAAAAGATGTTCGGCGTGTTTGAGCACAAGGTCACCCGCCCGGCAAACCCGCTGGTCCGCGGCTTTGATGAGGTGTTCTACGCCCCCCACAGCCGCCATACCGGCATCAGCCGGGAAGATGTGCTCAACTGCCGCGCCCTCCGCATCCTGGCCGAGAGCGATGAGGAAGGCCCGTTCCTCATGAGCACCGAAAATGGCCGCCAGATCTTTGTCACCGGCCACCCAGAGTACGATAAGTACACGCTGGATGCCGAGTACAAGCGGGATGTGGGCAAGGGCCTGCCCATTGCAGTGCCCAAGAATTACTACCCCAACGACGACCCGGAGCAGCCGCCCCTCTTCCGCTGGCGTGCCCATGCCCACCTGCTGTATGAGAACTGGCTGAACTATTACGTCTATCAGAACACTCCCTATGACCTGGGCACCATCGAGCGCGTCCAGCACGAGGACTGAGAAAAATAAACCCTTTCTGCCTGCGCGATGAAAGGCGGAGAGGGTTTTCTTGGAGGTAAATCTTTATGGGAATCCCTGCAAAATGGAACCTGACCAGCGGCCATCTGCCCCACGGCCCGCTGAATAAGATCAGCGATGTGCCGGGGGTGACGGTAGGGCACTGCACCTTGGCAGACGGCGTGGTGCAGACGGGCGTAACGGCGCTGCTGCCCCACCAAGGGGATATTTTCCACGAAAAGGTGCTGGCGGCCAGCTATGTCATCAACGGCTTTGGCAAGACCACCGGTCTTGTGCAGATCGACGAGCTGGGCACGCTGGAAACGCCCATCCTGTTTACCAACACCCTCAGCGTGGGCACGGCGCAGACCGCGCTGGTAAAGTATATGCTGGAGAAAAACCCCGACATCTGCGAGACCACCGGCAGCGTGAACCCGGTGGTCTGCGAGTGCAACGACTGCGGCCTGAACGACATCCGGGGGCTTCATGTGACCGAGCAGCACGTTTTTGCCGCGCTGGCAGACTGCAAGGCAGATTTTGCCGAGGGTGCCGTAGGTGCCGGGCGGGGGATGCGCTGCCACGGGCTGAAAGGCGGCATCGGCTCGGCTTCCCGGGTGGTGGAGCTGGACGGAAAAAACTATACCATTGGTTCCCTTGTCCTCTCCAACCATGCCATGTTTGATGATCTCATGGTGGGCGGTACCCCCATCCAGCAGCTGCTGGAGGCACACATCCCGCCCCACGAGGATAAGGGCTCCATCATCACGGTGCTGGCCACGGATATCCCCCTGAGCGAGCGGCAGCTGCGGCGGCTGTGCCGCCGGGCGCTGGTGGGACTTTCCCGCACGGGCAGCTACTGCGGCAATGGCTCGGGCGAGATCGTGCTGGCCTTCACCACCGCCAACCGGGTGCCGCACTATTCGGAGAAAGCCCTGCTGCCCATGACCCTGCTCCACGATGATGCCATCAACCCCTTGTTCCGGGCGGTGGCAGAGTGCGTGGAGGAAAGCGTTCTCAGCAGCCTTCTCCACGCTGAGACGGTCACAGGCTATCACGGCAAAACCGTGCCCTGCCTGACCGATCTGCTGGAGGGCAAAATCGAGAGAAAAGAATGATCTAACGCGGCAACACCCGCAGGGAGCCAGTTTCCTGCGGGTGTTGTCTTTTGACAGAAAGTATGATATCCTGTAACTGCAGTGTATTTACCCTGCCAATGGGTGTTGCCTCAAACGCAGGCGGCTGAACGCTCCTTGCCGGAATTCTTGTTTTGCAAAGATTGTAGAACAGATGCCGGGAGGGCGGCTTTTTTGAAGTGACCCCTCCCGACACTTCTGGTGAAAGGAGGGATGCAATATGACTCTGCCTGAAGTGCTTTTGCTGCTGACATTGCTTTGCAGCATTGCCTATGGTGTTTTTGACATCACATGGAAAATCAGCCATGATGACAAGAATCAGAAAAACAAAAAAGACTGACCGCCATCTACTTCCCCAAGTACATCGGTCAATCTTTTTTGTTCATGTACGGTAAGGAGCCAGCCGTTTGTTAGGCAGCACCCTTTGTAGTTTCAGTATACGCGTTTCAACGTCCTTTGTCAAGCTTACGGGAGGTGGTCTTTATGCAAAAAATCAAAGCACACAAGCAGGTTTTCCGCTGCGCACTGCGCATTTTGTACTGGGTGGGTTTGATGATCCTCTACCTCTGTGCGGCCAGCCGCCCGGGAGTCTGGCTGCGGGATGCGTTTCTGTACCGGCAGACGGATGGAAGCTTTGCAGGCCGGGATGAATACGGAATTTATGCGTTGACTGTCACTGCGGCAGAGCATGAAACGCAGGCAGTGTTTGCGATGAACGGGGAAACGATTCAATACCGCATTGTAACGTCATCGCAGGAGAATGTCCAAATTTATCAGGATGACAGGAAGATTTTTGCCGGGCAGGCAATTGGCGAGCCGGGCGATGCGGTTTTATGGGCGGAAAACGGCCAGCTGGCAGATGGTATCAATGTTGTGGTCAACGGGGAGTACCAACAGCAAGACCTTTTGCCCACTTGTCAGTGGCTTTATAATATTGCCGTCGGAGGGCGGATGGAAACGCGGGGGAATTTATGGTTCCTGCTCCCTATGGGGCTGCTGGCGTTGGTTCTTTTTCTGGACATTAAATTTCCATTGCTATTCTGGAACCTCAGCTACGGTCTGGCAGTACAGGGCGGCGAACCCAGTGAATGGTACTGCACCATGCAGAAAGTCAGCCGCGATCTGATGGAAGTCGGCATCCCCCTTCTGGCCCTCATCAGCTTCTGGCAGCATTAAAGGAATGACAAGTGCCCGCAGGAAGATAAAACCTGCGGGTATTCTTATGTCTTTTCAATGGTGACAAAATTTATCCTGCTGCAAAAGGCTGAGAAAAGCTCTTTTTCCAGTCCGGCAGGGAATCTTGCTTTGAAATCTGGGATACATCCTGCACTTTTCTGGCAATCTGCTGTCAGAGATTCCATCTCGTTGTGCAAAATGCTTACTTGATTCCAAATTGGAATGGATTTTCGAAAAACTCTCGGAAAGAATGGGGCTTTTCTTGGGGAATAAAGGGTAGTAAGATGAAGAAAAGGAATGGGAAAAGGCAAACATGGAACGGAACCAGGCAGGGAAGCTGCAATGAAAGGAGAACCTCAATGGACGAGAAAGACTTTGAGCTGCTGGAAGTGCTGGATGAGACACGGAACATCACCCATGCGGCGGATAAACTCTATATGACCCAGTCGGCGCTGTCCAAGCGGATCAAATCCATGGAGCAGGAGCTGGGGGTGGAAATTCTGCTCCGCTCCCGGCAGGGCATCCGCTTTACCCCGGCAGGAGAAAAGGTGCTGGAGCATAGCCGTGCCGCCCTCAAGCAGATGGAGCAGCTGCGCCGCGGGCTGGACGCCATGCAGGGCGAGGTGTGCGGCACCCTGAAAGCGGGCGTGTCGGTCAATTTTTCCTACTACCGCCTGCCGGAGGTGCTGACCGAATACCACAAAAAGTATCCCCGTGTCCGGCTGGATATTGCCACCGGGCACAGCCGCCACCTTTACCAGCAGATGCTGGACGGTACGCTGGACATTGCGGTGCTGCGGGGCGAGTACCCCTGGGACGGCACGCAGTTCCTCCTCTCGCAAGAGGATATCTGCCTGATCTATGCCCGGGAGTATGAGGGAGCCGCTCTCGGATTATCTGTATATCGACCACCAGACCGACGCTTCGCTGGGGGCTCAGATGGCCCGCTGGCGGTATGAGAATGGCGTGACCGGGGATACGGGCAGCTTTGTGGTGGACAATATCACCGCCTGCCTGGAAATGGTCAAGCGGGGCCTTGGCTGGGCCCTGATGCCGGAAATCGCGCTGGACAATTTTGATGGCTGTGTCCGGCCCTGTACGTTTGAAAACGGCGAGCCGTTCCTCCGCCGCACCTACATCTTCTGCCAGCGGGATGCCGCTGCTCTGCCGCAGGTGCAGCTGTTTATGGACATGCTCAAGAAAAAAAGCGCTGAGAGGAGAAAATTTTCATGGAACAAGAAGTATCCCTCATCCAGATGCTGGATGCCCGGGAGCGCAGGGTCTGGCACCAGCAGGAGCTGCTGGGGGCCTATGGCAAGCCGCTGGTCTGCTTTACCATGAACATTGCGGGCCCGGTCAAGGATTCGCCTCTCATCCGCCGGGGCTTTGCCCGGGGGCGGCAATTGCTGGAGCGGCAGTTTCTGCGCTGCGGCATCAAACCGCTGAAAATCGACCTCAGCAAGGCTGTGACGGGCCCTGAGGCTTTTTATGTGCTGGACGCGGAACCGCTGACCATCAAGAAACTGACGACATTGGTGGAGGACGCCAGCCCGCTGGGGCGGCTGTTTGACATGGACGTCCTCCGCCCGGACGGCAAAAAAGTGGACCGGGAAGAATTGCATCTTGAGGGCCGCAAATGCCTCATCTGCAGCGGGCCTGCCAAGGTGTGCAGCAGCCGCCGGGTGCATCCCGTAGCCGAGCTGCAGGCCCGGACGACGGCGATCCTTACCGAGACGATGGATACGCTGGATGCCGCCACGGCTGCCCGGCAGGCGGTGCGGGCCCTTTTGTATGAGGTGACCACTACCCCCAAGCCAGGCCTGGTGGATCGCCGGAACAGCGGCAGCCACACCGATATGGATTCGTTTACCTTTATGAGCAGCGCGGCCTCCCTCTACCCTTATTTTGAGGCCTGCACCCGGGCAGGGCGGAAAACAGCGGACGGCCCGGCCCCGGAGACCTTTGCAGCCCTCCGCCCGCTGGGCTGCGAGGCTGAGGGCGAGATGCTGGCCGCCACCCATGGCGTCAATACCCATAAGGGGGCTATTTTCTCCATCGGCATCGTCTGCGCGGCGCTGGGCCGCCTGGACCGTGCCGTCTGGGCCGACCCGGCCCGCGTGCTGGCGGAAGGCTCGACCATGACGGCCGGGCTGACGGCAAAAGACTTTGCGGGGGTCACGGCCGAGAATGCCGTTACCGCCGGGCAGAAGCTCTATGTGCAGTACGGCATTACCGGGGTGCGGGGGCAGGTGGAAGCAGGTTTGCCCGCCGTGTTGGAGTTTGGTCTGCCCGCGCTGGAAAAAGGGCTGGCCGCAGGATACAGCCTCAATCAGTCCGGCTGCGGGGCGCTGCTGGCGATCATTGCCAACAGCACGGATACCAACCTGATCGCCCGCAGCGACCGTGCGACGCAACTGGCCGTGGTGGAGGAGCTGAAAGCCCTGCTGGCCCGGACGCCTTACCCGGACGAAGCCACTCTCCGCGCGCTGGATGACCGCTTTATCGCGGCCAACCTCTCGCCCGGCGGCAGCGCTGACCTGCTGGCGCTCTGCTACCTGCTCCATTTCTTCAAAACGGAGGTACTGGAAGATGTCTGAATACACCCTCTCGCAGGTGTCGCCCACCGATAAAACCACCCTGGCTGAGATCGACGCCCTTTTGCAGAAAGAGGGCATCCGCCGGGACGGCAATCTGGATTATATCTGTGCCATGTTCGATGAGGATTACCACGTCATCGGCACGGGCAGCTGCTTTGGCAACACCCTGCGGTGCTTTGCCGTCAGCAGCGACCATCAGGGCGAGGGCCTGCTCAACCAGATCATCACCCACCTCATTGAGGTGCAGTGCGCCCGGGGCAACCTCCACCTGTTTTTTTGTACACCAAGGGTAAAAGCTCCAAATTCTTTGGGGATCTGGGATTTTACGAGATCGCCCGGGTGGAGGACACCCTCGTCTTTATGGAGAACCGCCGGGATGGTTTCGGGGCCTACCTGCGCGGCCTCGAAAAGACCAAAACCGAGGGCAGCTCTGCCGCGCTGGTCATGAACGCCAACCCCTTTACGCTGGGGCACCAGTATCTGGTGGAAACGGCGGCTGCCGCCTGTGATACCCTCCATCTGTTTGTCGTCAGCGAGGACGCCAGCCTGGTGCCCTTTGCAGTCCGCAAGCGGCTGGTGGCCGAGGGAGTGCGGCATCTGTCCAACGTCGTTCTGCACGACAGCGGCCCCTATATCATCTCCAACGCCACGTTCCCGAGTTATTTCCTGAAAGACGAAACCGCCGTGATCAAGGGCCACGCAAGGCTCGACCTGGCCGTCTTTGCCAAGATCGCGGCGGCATTGAACGTGACCGCCCGCTATGTGGGCGAGGAGCCTGCCAGCCAGGTGACGGGCCTGTACAATCAGATCATGAAAGAGCAGCTGCCCAAGGCGGGCATCCACTGCATCATTGTGCCCCGTAAACAGGCCGGGGGAAAGGCCATCAGCGCCTCCACCGTCCGCCAGTGCCTCCAGAACGGCGATTGGGAGTCCCTGAAAGCCCTCGTCCCCGCCACGACGCTGGAATACTTCCGCAGCCCGGAGGCTGCCCCGGTGCTGGCACGGATCCAGAAAGCGGGCAATGTGGTGCATTACTGAGAAACCCCGGAAAAGAAGCGGCAAAAACGCCGGAGCCCGTTGACAGACCGGCGGGACATCGCATATAATAGAACCGATAAAAGGGAGTAAGGGGTGTGCCGCGGACCCGGAGCGGTGCACTGCATGGCAGCGTCAGCACGGTGGAAACACCCGATGTCATGTGTTCGCTTGAGACTTTTGTCACAGTGATTTTTGGCTGTGGCAGGGGTCTCTTTTTTTTTCCTGTCCGCAGCCTCCGGGGCCTTGTTTTTGGGAGGAAACGAAATGGAGTTTCTCACAACATTCGCCAGCCTGTTTTCCAATTTTGGAAATCTGACCTGGCAGATGGTGGTTATGTGGGCGGTGGGCGGTCTGCTCATTTATCTGGCCATCGCAAAACAGATGGAGCCAAGCCTGCTGCTGCCCATGGGCTTTGGCGCCATCCTCGTCAACCTGCCTCTCTCCGGGGCCATTACCCAGGGGGAGACCGTGGGGCCCATCACGGAGCTGTTCCGTGTGGGAATGAGCAACGAGCTGTTTCCGCTGCTGCTCTTCATCGGCATTGGTGCCATGATCGATTTCGGCCCCCTGCTGGAAAAGCCCTGGCTCATGTTCTTTGGGGCGGCGGCCCAGTTCGGCATCTTTTTCACCCTGTTCGCGGCAGGCTTCGTCTTTGAGCTGAACGATGCCGCTTCCATCGCCGTGATTGGCGCGGCGGACGGCCCCACGGCCATCTTTGTGGCAAACGTGCTGGGCTCGAAATATCTGGGAGCCATCATGGTGGCGGCCTACAGTTACATGGCACTGGTGCCCATCGTTCAGCCGCCGGTCATCCGGCTGGTGACCACCCGGAAAGAACGGCTCATCCGGATGCCCTATGAGAAAGGCCATGTCAGCAGGCTGACCCGCATTCTGTTCCCCATTGTAGTCACGGTCATCGCCGGGCTGGTGGCCCCGGCCAGCGTGGCGCTGGTGGGCTTTTTGATGTTCGGCAACCTGCTGCGGGAGTGCGGTGTCCTCAACGCCCTGAGCGAGACGGCGCAGAATGTGCTGACCAATCTCATCACCATCGTGCTGGGGCTCACCGTGGCCGGGCAGATGACGGCGGACCAGTTCGTCCGGCCGGATACCCTGCTCATCCTGGCGCTGGGGCTGGTGGCGTTCGTGTTCGATACCATCGGCGGTGTGCTGGTTGCGAAGCTGATCAATCTGTTCCTGCCGAAGGAGAAAAAACTCAATCCCATGATCGGCGCGGCGGGCATTTCCGCGTTCCCCATGAGCGGGCGAGTGGTCAACAAAATGGGGCTGGAAGAGGATAACCAGAATTTCCTGCTCATGTATTCCATCAGCGTCAATGTCTCGGGCCAGATCGCTTCCGTCATTGCAGGCGGGCTGCTGCTCACCCTGCTGGGCGCGTGAACAAAGGAGGAAAAACATGCTGCATTTACTTTCGTGGGAGACCACGCTGCCCATCCTGCTCATCGGGATGCTGGGCATCTTCCTGGTCATCGGCGTCATTGTGCTGGCGGTGACCCTGCTGGGGAAGTTTACAAAGTAAAAATAAAAGAGGCTGTTGCACCATTTTGCAACAGCCTCTTTTGTTTTGCAAATCAGGTCTCAGGAGCTGCTTTCACGGCATTCAAAAATCCCGGATCTTCTCGACCTGGATCTGAGCCACGGCCCGGCCGGTCTCATAGACGCGGCGCAGCTGGGCGGGGTCCCGCTCCATGGCACCGATCTCCAGCGGGATGGGCGGGCGGATGACATAATCCTTGCCGGCCTGCTCCAGCATCGAGATGTAGCTCAGGGTCTCGTTATACCGCTCATGGCGGTCCGCCACAGCCTCCACAAAGGCGGGGTAGCGGAAATATCTGGCCCGGATGGCGGGCAGGAATTTGTTCTTCTTTTTTTGATGTAGCCCTTGGGCTGGGTCAGGATGATGAGATTGCGCTTGTACCCGATGGACTCAAAGAACCGCACCGGGATGGAGTCCGCCACGCCGCCGTCCAGCAGGCCGTAATGGCCGATCTTGACGATCTTTGCCGCCAGCGGCATGGAAGCCGAGGCTTCCATCCAGAGCACATCCTCAGCGTCGCCCTTGCGGCACTTATGATAGATGGGCTCGCCCGTTTTCACATCGGTGCAGACCACAAAGAAATCCATGGGGGAAGCGGCAAAGGCCGCCTCGTTGAACGGATCCAGCTTTTCGGGCACCTCGTGGTAGCAGAACTGCTCACTGTACAGGTTGCCCGTTTTGACCAGATTTTAAGCTGGCGTAGCGCTTATCGTTGCAGTACTCGGTGTTGTAGCGGATGACGCGGCCGATCTGGTGTGATTTGTAGTTGCAGCCGAACACCGCGCCGGCCGACACGCCGATCGCACCGTCGGTCACAAGGCCGTTCTCCATCAGAACGTCCAGCACGCCCGCCGTGAACATGCCCCGCATGGCACCGCCTTCCATGATCAATCCTGTTTTCATACGGGTCCCTCCTTCTCCCCAGCGGCTGGTTCGTTGCAAAACAGCCGCACCCTGTTGGCCGGGGCAGCACAGAATCCCCCGGCTGATTGCTTCCAGTATACTCGAATTTTTCCAGAAAACAAGCCCGCAGGCCGGAAAAATCGCCCCCGGACGCAAAAAAAGAACGATCAAAGTCATACTCTTTGGAGCTAAGACTGAAATTCCATGCGCTTTTTTGTCAAATTTGGGTATAAAACACCTTGCAAACCCCGGGTGGTTCCGGTATACTTGGTAAAATAAAAATTGAGAGTCACTGGGAGGAACGTGCAGAGTTATGAAAATGCTGGAAGATCGCATCCGCAAGGACGGCATTGTCCGCGAGGGCAATGTGCTCAAGGTAGACAGTTTCATCAACCACCAGATGGACATTCCGCTGTTCCGGGAGATGGCAAAGGAGTGGAAGCGCCTGTTTGCAGGCAAGCCCATCAACAAGGTGCTCACCATCGAGGCCAGCGGCATTGGCATTGCAGCCATCGTGGCCAGCGAGTTCAACGTGCCGGTGGTATTTGCCAAAAAGTCCATGAGCATCAATCTGGACTACAACAACTACGAGACCAAGATCCAGTCCTTCACCCACAAAAAGATCTACAATGTGATCGTCTCCAAAAAGTTCCTCACCGCAGAAGATCATGTGCTGATCATCGACGATTTCCTTGCCAACGGCTGTGCCCTGATGGGCCTGCTGGATCTGGCCCAGGAGGCCGGTGCCACAGTGGAAGGCATCGGCATCGCCGTGGAAAAGGGCTTCCAGCAGGGCGGCGAGCTGATCCGCAGCAAGGGCATCCAGCTGGAGAGCCTTGCCATCGTGGAGGCCATGAACAGCAAGACCGGCGAGATCACGTTCCGCGAGCAGCCGCAGCAGAGCTGAAAATCCAGCAGCACATGTTATCATATCCGCAGGACCGCTTTGGCGGTCTTTTCTTTTTGCCCTGATTCAGGCCCCGTCAAAACTGTCGCCATCTTCAGGCAGGTCGGCGGCAGTCTCCGCCGTGGGGGCTGGCTGCTCCGGGACGGCGGCGCGGGGGATGCCTTTGGATACCAGCGTCTGTTCCAGAACCTCGGCGCAGACGGGAGCCGAGAGGCTGCCGCCTGCCGTCGTCCAGCTGTGGGGCTCATCCAGGCAGACCAGGCAGAGGAACCGCGGGTCGTCGATGGGGGCCACTGCCACAAAGCTGGCAATGCGGGCCTTTTTTCGTCGGCGCTGTCCAGCTTTTGGCTGGTGCCGGTCTTGCCGCCCACCCGGTAGCCCGTGATCCGCGCGTTCCGCCCGCCGCCGTAGAGGACGACCGCCTCCATCATCTCCCGCATGATCTGGCTGGTCTCGGGCTTGAGCACCTGCCGTTTGCAGACGGGGGGAGAGGGTCTCTATGACCTCGCCCTCCGGCCCTAAAATGGCATCCACCACCCGGGGCTGCAGCAGCTTCCCGCCGTTGACCACGGCACAGACCGCCGATGCCATTTCCATGTAGGAGATCTTGCTGCTCTGGCCAAAGGCGCAGGACGCCAGCTCCACCGGGCCCATGCGGTCGGCGGTGTAGTACAGGCTCTTTTTCGGCTCGGCGGGCAGGTCGATGCCGGTGGGCTCCCGCAGGCCAAAGGCTGCAAAATAATCACAGAACGCCTCTTTGCCCAGCCTTGCCCCGATCTGGATGAAGCTCTGGTTGCAGGAGTTTTCCAGTGCCTGGGTCACGGTCTGGGCCCCGTGGCGCTTGTGGTTGGCGCAGTGGAACCGGGTGCCTGCTACCGAGATGAACTCCCGCAGTAAAAGCTGGAGCTTTTGGAGATGGCCCCGGCGTCCAGCGCCGCCGCGCAGGTGATGAGCTTGAAGACGCTGCCCGGCTCGTACAGATCGCTGACGGCTTTGTTGCGCCACTGGGTCTGCTGGGCCAGCTGCAAAGCTGCCTTGCGCTCGTCGCCGGTCAGGGCGTCCACCATGCTCCGGGCGGCCTTGTCGGCCAGCACGCGCGGCTGGTTCGGGTCGTAGGCGGGCGTGGTGGACATGGCCAGCACGGCCCCGGTGTTCACGTCCATCACGATGCCCACGGCGCGCGCCGCCACATGATGCTCCCGGACGGCATAGCCCAGCGCGTTTTCAAGGTAATGCTGGATGTTGGCGTCGACATTCAGCCGCAGGCCGTCCCCCTCGGTGGGAAAGCGCTCGGTCTCGTAGCTCTGCTCCAGTGTGTAGCCCCAAGCGTTGACGGCGGTGAGCACCACACCATTCTGCCCGGTGAGCAGATCGTCGTATTCCAGCTCCAGCCCCGAGACACCGGCGTTGTCTACGTTGGTAAAACCCAGCACGGAGGCCAGAAACTCCCCCTGCGGGTACCAGCGCCTGGAGTCCTGATTGATCCGGATGCCGGTGATGTCGTTCTCCTCGCAGAAATCCCGCACCCGGTCGGCCATGGAACGGTCCACCCGGTAGCGCAGCAGACAGTCGTTGGAGGGCCGCTGCCTGAATTTTTCCAGAAGGGCGGCTTCGTCCAGCTCCAATATTTTCGCAAGGCCCTGGGCGGCAAGGCCGAGTTTTTCCTCCGGCATCTCCCGGGGCGAGGCCCGCAGGGTCCAGCAGCTGCTGTTGGCGGCCAGCAAAACACCGTCCGCACTGTAGATGCGGCCCCGGTCCGCCGGGACGATGGTATCCCGCAATTGCTGGCCCAGCGCCCGCTGAGTGTACCAATCGGAGGCGCGCAATTGCAGCCAGAACAGACGGAACGCCAGCCCGGCGGCCACGGCACAGAACAGCACGGCCACCAGCCGTGCCCGCTGGCGGAATGCCCGCTCGGGCAGGGTGCGCGGACCGGACATGAACACCACCTCCTCCTGCCACTCTATGCGGGGCGGAGGACTATTATTCGCCATTCCTGCGTACAATAAGTACCCGGGAGGAACTGCCGATGCTGCACAATGAAACGATACGCCCCACGCCCCGCCACAGGCTCCGCCTGCCTCTGCGGCAGCTGCCTGCCATGGACCTGCCTTTTCTGGTACTGGTGCTCACGCTGGTGGCCTTTGGCCTGGTGATGCTGGCCTCTGCCTCCAGTGCGGTGGCTCTCTACCGCCGGGGGGATGCCTGGGCCTACCTGCGCCCGCAGCTGCTATACGCGGCGCTGGGGCTGGTGGGCCTGTGGCTGGCCAGCCGGGTGGATTATCATATTTTCCATAAGCTGGCCTGGCCGCTGCTGGCTCTCTCCCTCGTTTTGCTGGTGGCCGTGCTCTTTATGCCGGAGTACAACGGCTGCAAACGCTGGCTGGTGCTGCCCGGGCTGGGCACGCTGCAGCCCAGCGAAATTGCCAAATTCGCGGTGGTGCTGGTGTTCAGCCATGTCATTTCCCTCAACCACGACCAGATGAAACGCTTCTCCGTGGGCGTGCTTCCCTTTGCGCTGGTGCTGGGGGTGGTGGCGGCGCTGATGCTGCTGGAGCCGCACCTTTCGGGCACCCTGCTGATTCTGGGCATTGGAGCCGTGCTGATGTTTGTGGGCGGCACCGGGCTCAAGTGGTTCGTGCTGGCAGGCGTGAGCGGGGTGGCCGCCATCGGGGCGGCAGTGGTCATCATGCCCGACCTTGTGCCCTACGCCGCGGATCGGCTGAACAGCTGGCTGGATCCCTTTGCGGACCCGCTGGGCGACGGGCACCAGACCATTCAGAGCCTGTATGCCATCGGCTCAGGGGGAGCCACAGGGCTGGGCCTTGGCAACAGCCGCCAGAAGCATCTGTTCGTGCCGGAGCCGCAGAACGATTTTATTTTTCCATCGTGTGCGAGGAGCTGGGGTTTGTGGGGGCCTGCGCCGTGGTGGGGCTGTTCGTGCTGCTGCTCTGGCGGGGAATCACGCTGGCGGCCCATGCGCCCGATCGTTTCGGGGCACTGCTGGTGGTCGGCTTCACGGTGCAGGTGGCCCTGCAGGCGGTGCTGAACATGGCCGTTGTGACCAACACCATTCCCAACACGGGCATCAGCCTGCCGTTTTTTCCTCCGGCGGCACCAGCCTCATGATGCTGCTGGGCGAGATGGGGTGGTGCTTTCCGTCTCAAGAGGGGAAACGTGAAAATTCCTCTATTTGGCTCCCCTGGTAGGACAGACTCCCTCCGGCCGGAGGGAGATGTCGCGCCAGCGACAGAGGGAGGATAGCTGACCGCGCCAAAGCGCGGCCTGAGAGGTTTCATTTTAAATAAACTGGAACAAATGACGCACCAAACTCTTGTGGAATCAGACGGATTGACATTCCGCGCTTCCTTTGCATAGCCCGTTGTGGTATCTTTTGCGGAATGGGGGCTGCGGATATGGCACAGAGCGCGGAACAGATCGTGGTAACGGGTGGGTGGCCTTTGAACGGAACGGTCCGCGTCCCGGCGGCCAAAAACAGCGTACTGCCGCTTCTGGCGGCCGCGCTGCTCTGCCAGCGGCCGGTCCGGCTGCGGGGCGTGCCAAGGCTCTCGGACGTGGAGTGCAGCCTTGCGCTGCTGCGGGGCGCGGGCTGCACGGCCCAGTGGCAGGGCAGCGATGTGGCGCTCTCCGGCAGCCCGGTCCAGAGCACCCTGCCGGGGCAAACAGCGGCACAAATGCGGGCATCCATTCTGTTCTGCGCACCGCTGCTGGCACGGCTTGGCCGGGTGGAGACCGTGCTGCCCGGCGGGTGCAGGATCGGCTCCCGCCCCATTGACCTGCACCTGACGGGTCTGGCGCGGATGGGGGTGCAGGAGCTGGACGCCGGGCCGGGGAGGCTGGTGCTGCTGGCTCCCTCCGGCCTGCATGGGGCAGAAATCACCCTGCGGTTCCCCAGTGTGGGGGCCACGGAGACTTGCTTTTGCTGGCGGCGGCCTGCGCCCGGGGCCGCACCGTGCTGCGGGGAGCCGCGCGGGAGCCGGAGGTCGCAGACCTGGCCGATTTCCTCAACCGGTGCGGCGGCAGTGTGGAGGGGGCGGGAAGCTCCACGCTCATCATTGAGGGGCGGAGGGCGCTGGGCGGGTGCGTGTTTTCGCCCCTGCCGGACCGTATTTTTGCCTCCACGCTGGCCTGTGCGGCGGCCGCCGCCGGAGGCCGGGTGGAACTCACCGGATGCAGGCCGGAGCTCTATGCCCCGGTGCTGGAAATTCTGGCACAAATGGGCTGCCGGGTGGAGCGCGGCGGGGAAAGTGTGCAGGTGGCCCGGTTTGGGCGGCTGTACGGTGCGGGTCGGGTGTTCACCGGAGTATACCCGGCATTGGCCACCGATGCCGCCCCGCCGCTGGCGGCAGCCATGCTCTGTGCGGAGGGCGAAAGCAGTATTGAGGATGTGATCTTTGAGCGGCGGTTTGCCTGCGCGGAGGGCTTTGCGGCCTTGGGCGGGCGGGTAAATACGGCGGGCCGGGTGCTTCACATCCGGCCGGGTGGTGCACTGCGGGGCACACGCCTTTCCGCACCCGACCTGCGGGGTGGGGCCGCACTGGTGCTGGCAGCCCTGGCGGCACAGGGCCGGAGCCAAATCGGCGGGGTTGCATATCTCGACCGTGGATATGCGGATTTTACAGAGATTTTGGCCTCTCTTGGGGCACGAATTTACCGAGAAACGAAGCCCGCGTGACCCCGGTGAAAAAAACACCCCTAAAAAACCAAATTTGTCTTGCAATCGGAGCCAAAAGATGATACGATACTGTTATATAGTAGCAGTAATATGAGATAATCCTGCCCTTGTACACGGCGGGTGTACGATAAAATCCGATGGAGGACAAAGTTATGGCATTGATGCTCGATGAAGAAATGGACGAAAACGTTACGACGATTAAGGTAATTGGCGTCGGTGGCGGCGGCGGAAACGCTGTCAACCGGATGGTCAGCGACGGCCTGCAGGGGTTGAATTCATCGCGATGAACACCGACCAGCAGGCACTGGCCAAGAACCATGCTGCCACCAAGGTGCAGCTGGGTTCCAAGCTGACCAAGGGCCGCGGCGCGGGTGCTGACCCCGAGATCGGCCAGCGCAGTGCGGAGGAAAGCAGCGATGAGATCGCCACCGCCCTGAAGGGTGCGCAGATGGCGTTCATCACCGCCGGTATGGGCGGCGGCACGGGCACGGGTGCCGCGCCCGTGGTGGCCGAGACCGCGCATGACCTCGGCATCCTGACCGTCGGCATCGTGACCAAGCCGTTCTCTTTTGAGGGCAAGCGGAAGATGGGCCTGGCTGAGCAGGGCATTGCAAACCTGCTGATGCATGTGGACAGCCTGATCGTGATCCCCAATGAGCGCCTGAAGATGATCAGCCAGGAGAAGATCACCCTGATGAACGCTTTCCAGGCTGCGGATAACGTGCTGCGCCAGGGCGTGGAGTCCATCTCCGCCCTGATCAATGTGCCCGCGTTCATCAACCTGGACTTCGCCGACGTGCGCTCCATCATGAAAGACGCAGGCCACGCGCACATGGGCGTGGGCAGTGCCAAGGGTGCCGGGAAAGCAGAGAACGCCGCCAAGGCTGCGATCTCCTCTCCGCTGCTGGAGACCAGCATTGCCGGTGCACACGGCGTGATCATCAACATCACTTCCAGCCCGGACATCGGCCTGGAGGATGTCGAGACGGCCGCGGGCCTCATCACCCAGAGCGCACATCCCGATGCAAACATCATCTGGGGTACTGCGTTTGATGAGAACCTCTCCGATGAGATGCGCGTGACCGTGGTCGCCACCGGTTTTGACAACAAGGTGCCCGATGCTCTGCGTGCCAGCCTGAGCAATGCAGCCGGTGCGGCAGCTTCCACTCCGTCGGCTGTCTTCAGCTCTGACGTGGCAGCCGCCAACAATGCCGCAAAGCAGCAGCCTGCTGCCAACACCGCCAAGGTGGAAGAGGAGAGCAGCGACAACCGTTATTACGATGAGCTGCTGGCCATCCTGAACAAGCGCAAGTAAGCGGGATCTTCATTCAGAACAACAGAGCGCCCGGGGGGGGCGTGTCTCTTGCGCGTGAGCGGGAAGGAGGCATTGGATGGTACTCAGGGACGGAACGCTGCCCACCGCATGGTTGAGCAGCCGCAAAAACAGCGTACTGCGCTGCATTGAGCGTCTTTGTGCCGAAACTGCGTCCGAGCACCGCCGCACGCAGCGCAGACTGCAGGAAGTGGAGGAAGCCATGGCTACCCAGAACCAGCCGGGATCGATCCTGCCGGGGCGGACGATGCAGACCGCTGTTCCGGTGTCCGGGGGGCAGTCTGCGCCTGCGGCTTCTGAAACAGAGCTGCTGCGCCGGAAACTGGCGGAGGCCAATGCGGAGATCCGCCGGTATGAGACCCGCCTGTTCGCCTACGAGCGTGCCATGCTGGACCTGCGCCGGGAGAACGCCGAGTTACAGGCGCTGTGTGAGCAGGCCCGGGCGGGTGAGACCCTGCCGGAGCCGACGCCTCAGCCCACCGTTCCGGTGCTGGAAAAGCCGGAGCTCCCGGTCATCCATTTCCCGGCCCCCGCGCGGGATGCCGGGGTGGCTCAGGGACCGCTTCCCGGCGAGATCGAGACCCTGCTGGACACGGGCACCCCGGAGTGGGAGCCCAAGACCAAGCTGGATCACCTCTCGGTGGACATCATCTCCCAGCTGGAACAGCTGATGGGGACTTAACAAAAAAGAAAAAGACCGATGCATTTGTCTCACGACTGATATGTACCCGGTTTTCTGGACACCGGATCAAAATTGAATAATTAAGATTCCATCATGGATGTTTCCCTGAATTTAGAGGGAGACATCCATTTTGTTTTCGCTTGGATTCTGCTGTTATTGTAATAGGCGATATAATCGGCAATAGCTTTGGCGAATGCTTCAAAGGAAGGATAATCTTTCTCAACACCATAGAACATTTCATTTTTCCATCTACCAAAGAAGGTCTCCATAATACAGTTGTCATAGCAGTTGCCTTTTCTGGACATGGATTGAATGATTCCGTGTTTCTGAAGTTCATTGCGGTAGAATGCGTGCTGGTACTGCCAGCCTTGATCTGAGTGCATAATCAGCCCTTGGGTTGACGGAAACCGTTTAAACGCTTTATTCAGCATATCCTTGATTTGTTCTATGTTCGGGCTGGTGGAGAGATTGTAAGAAACAATCTCATTTGTATTCATATCCAGAATCGGAGAAATATAGCACTTGCCCCAAGACAGATTGAACTGTGACACATCGGTTGTCCATTTTGCAGGGGCTTCTCGGTACTGAAATCCCGATTGATAATGTTGTCAGCAACCTTTCCTACATCGCCTTTATAAGAATGGTACTTTTCTTTGGGACGTTTGCCAAACAGTGAGTTGGTTCATAATTCGCTGAACACGCTTGTGATTCACCTGAAACCCACGGTTCAGAAGTTCATGGTGTACCCGTCTCACGCCGTATCTTTTTCTGTTCTCATTGAAAATAGCAGTGATTTTAGACGATAACTCAGCATTTCTTTCTTCAACTTTATCCGTTCTGCCGAGTTCATAATAATACGTTGATCTGGACAGCCCGATTGCATCTAACAAATCATTCAGTCTGTGTCCTTCTTTGCGGAGTTCTTGGACGAGCGCAGCTTTTTCGCCTTGAGTTGCGCTGCGCATCTCTCTTCTCTCAAGGCAATCTCTTTTTTTACGACGGCAATCTCCGCTCTCAGACGCTCATTCTCTGCTCTAAGCCGAATCATCTCTTCTCGTTCAGACGGGGTCAGTTCTGCTGGTACTATTTGCTTCTTCATGGCAGGCTCCTTGGGTGGTCGTCCCTTTTGTTGTGCAGCCAGTCCTTCATACCCTTTCATTCTATAACATTTGACCCACCTATACAAGAGACCACTGTCAATTCCTGCCGCTATTGCTGCTTCCGTACATGACGCACCAGCTAAAACTTTAGCTACCAGTTCGTATTTTTCCTCCGCTGTCCATGCTTTGTTCTGCTTTTTATGCCGCAGTGCTTCTGTTCCGCAGGATTTTTCTAGACGATGCCATTCAACAACTGCATGATGAAATCGATTTTTGCTTCCTCCTTCTGGAGTTTCAGGCCACTTTCCTTGCCGATACAATTCCACGCATTGCCTTTTGTACTCATAGCTGTATTTCATAAAAATACCCCCAATACTGGGTGTCCAGTATTAGGGGTACATATCACTGCGGCAGTCTTTTTTGTTTCCTGTTTTCTTGGGGCTGGGGGAGTATGAGAGGAGTCATCGCAGGGAAAATTACAGCTCCAGTTTGCCGGAAACTTTGTTGATGACGTAGTAAGCAGCGCCCTCTTCGGGTTTGACGTAAACCTTGCAGGACTGGACGCCCACTTTGTGGGTGGTGCGGTAATCGGCCTTGGCGCGCTCGACCACATCGGTGATGTTGTACTGGTTTCCGCCGTACTCCACATAGACCTCAGGAGTAAGGGGAGGACGGCCGCGGCGCGCAGGGGTGCCGGAAGCTTTGCGGGTCTTCGGTTCCGAGGCGGGCACTTCAGCAGCCGGTGCTGCAGGGACAGCAGTCTTTTTCTCGGACATATCTTCTACCTTCTTTCGTAAAAATGCATGTTCGTGGGAACGGTTTGGATGACTCCGGAAAACTTAGGTGCGATGTTCCAATCTTTTTTGGAAACACTTGCTTATATAATAAAATTTTGTGCGTCATTTGTAAAGCGTTTTTTCAAAAATCCGGTCCAATTTCGCAAAGAAACGGCCCGGCAAACTCATTTTTGCAGAAATTACGCCCTTACGGCTGAAAATAAGGGCTGAAACGGGCGAAAAAAAACAGTACCGCCCCGGCGGATCGCGGCAGCAAAACACCGGGGCGGTTACAGGAAAGTTTATCGGCCGCAGAGTGCCTCCGCCCGCTGGACCACGGGCAGGAGCAGGGTTTCGTCCCAGTCCTCGGCCAGCACAAACAGGTCCTGGTCGATCACTTCCTGGGCGGCGGCATCCGGGCGGCCCTGCGCCAGCTGGAACACACAACGCAGCATCCGCAGCTTGAGGGCGCGGATGTTTTCCGGGGCCGTCCACAACCGGGCCAAATCATAATTGTCGGTGTTGCCGCAGCGCATCGTGCAGGTGGCGCAGTTGGGAGCCACGCGGTGCTTTTCGGTCTCCACGATCCGGGTCATCCGGGCCAATGCTTCCTCGGTAGCGTCGGCGTTCGCTGCCTGCCGCAGCCCGGCGGCAAGGACGTGGTCGGTGTCTTCGGTCTTGGGCTCGTTGACCGTGGAGCGGGCAAGCCCCACAAGGGCCCCCAGCAGCACATCCGCTGACGCTGTGCCGGGGTGCAAGGGGCAGAAAGAATGGGTTCCATAGTGTTTCTCCTTTTGGATGGATTGTTTGGGTTATGCAGACCGAATCGATGAAAAGAAAGAATGAGGAGATTGCTTGATGCGATGAAAACTCAGCAATCCAATAACGCGCGGGCTTTGGATTGGATCGCTGCTTCCAGAAGATGCAGGCGCTGAGAACTCAGGTTATATCGGGGATGCTTTTTAAAGTGGAAATTCAGCAGATGCCGAAGAGCCTCTCGTTGCTTTGCTTCCATGACATGGCGGGCAACTTCATCAAAATCAGCATAAAGCGCAGGAGATAATGTCTTTTCCTGCTGGGGAATGTTGGCAAGGTCGGAATCAATGCATAGCAATACAAAGATAAGCCATTGTCAAAGATGGGGGCAGGCTGAAGAAGTTTGTTCGTGTGACTATCTACCAGAAAACCGAAATTTCCAAGATGTCTGTCTGTATTGCGGATCACGGCATCAAATACCAGCATGTCAGAAAGGCTTTCTTTCCAGCCATGGCGGTCATACCAGGCGATGATCTCTGTAATACGGGAAGTATCCATTAAAGTGGAAGCGGGGATAAAAGAAATCTCTTTGCTGGTAAAGAGTTTACAGGTGGAGCAAAGCTGACCTTTCCACAGGGAAAGACTGTAATAGATATGGTCGAGCCCCATGGCGGCTGCAACCTGAGCGGAATAGAATTCGGAAAAAGGCTCTTTCCCGGTATTGGCAAAACCGCTTGTACCGCCCTTATAAAGGTAAATTTCACCTTTCACCCTGCGCCAGGCTTTTGGAAGCATCCCGTTTGTTGTAAACTCAGGAGAAGAACGAAACTTTGAAAGCGGGGAACTGCCATAGCCGGTAAAAGCAATTTGCGATAAAACCTGGCTGAAACGATTGTCAAACAGGTTGACCTGTTGAAAAGTTTTTTTATCATCGGGGGTCGTGACCCAATAGCAGTCGATCAGAGAAAGACCTTTGCAGACTGACAAAATTCCGATGAAATCATTCTCGCTCAGACCGTTTTTGAGAGAAAATTTTGAACATAAGCCCGATTGGCAGGAATGGTGCGATGCCGGAGCCAACGCTCTAAAGATGAATCGGTGGCTTCCATGCCAAGAGGAAGCCTGGCTCTTTTGGATGGATCAAAAGAGGTGATATGGACCTCTGTGCCGTTTAACGTCCGATGAGCTGTAAAAGAGAGCAGGATATCATCAAACAGCTTCAATACAAATTCCATAATCGCTGTTCTCCAATCTGTACGGTGATGAATGTTTCTGAATCTATTGTAGCTTTTTTGCGAAGCAGAAACAAGAGAGAACAAAAGAAAAGGGGAATCCTTTTCTTGGATGGGATGCGAGACACTCCCTCGTTTCCTTTTGCGCAAAAATGTGGTATACTCTGTTATCGGAAAAATTCGTGCAGGGAAAATTCCCTGCCGTGAAAGAGGTAGGATATGAAAGCACACATTGCACGCAACCAGAACGCCGGGGTGCCGCTGGCGCTGGGGTGGAATCTCTCGGCGGCGGACCGGGGCATTCTGGAGGGGATGGCACCGGCCTTTGGAATGAAACTGCTGCTCGTCTCGCCTGCCGACGCGGGCAGGACCGTGGCCCAGCTGCTGGGCGAGGTGGAGACGAAAGCGGCCCGCACGCTGGTGCTGGAGCCGGGTGCATACCCGCCCGCGCTGGTGCTGGCAAACTTCAAGGAAAAAGATGTGGACACCCTGCTGGACCTGATGAAGCAGGCCAAGGTGAATATCCCGCTCAAGGCCATCGTGACGCCCAGCAATAAAAACTGGGTCTTCGGCGACCTGTTGGCCCACCTGCAGGAAGAGCACACTGCCTTTACCGCGGCGGCAAAGGAGCAGGCATGAGCATCCGCAAGAAACTGAAACAATGGAAGCGCTTTGCCGCCGGAGCGACGGCTGCGGTGCTCTGTGCAGGGCTTCTGGCAGGCTGCACGGGAAAGAACCCGGCAGGCTCTTCGGATGGCACAGCGGCGCAGGAGGGGCCTCAGCGCTACTCCACCATCTTTTATGATGCTTTGACACGGTGACCCAGGTTATTGCCTACTGCGACAGCGAGGAAGAGTTTACCCGGCAGATGGACGCCCTCCACGCCGACCTGCTGGAGTATCACCAGCTCTATGATATCTACAACGACTACGACGGCGTGACCAATATCAAGACCATCAACGACAACGCGGGCACTGCCCCGGTGCAGGTGGACGATAAAATCCTGGGGATGCTGGAGCTGGCCCGGCAGATGTACAATACCACTGACGGCAAGCTGAACATTGCCATGGGCAGCGTGCTCCGCATCTGGCACGATTACCGGGAGGCCGCCGGGCAGACCGAGACGGACGCGGACAACAAGCTGCCCAGTCAGGAAGAGCTGGACGCCGCCGCCCGGCACTGCGACATCAACAACCTTGTCATGGATGAAGAAGCCAAAACCGTTTATCTGGCGGACCCGGAAATGTCGCTGGATGTGGGCAGCGTGGGCAAGGGCTACGCCGTGGAAATGGTGGCCCAGGCCGCTGAGGCCCGGGGCCTGACCAGCGCCCTCATCAGCGTGGGGGGCAACCTGCGGGCCATCGGCGTCAAGCCGGACGGCAGCCAGTGGTCCGGCGGTGTGGAGAACCCGTGGAACGCCTCGGAGTTTTATACCTCCGATTCCTCCTATGTGGCGGCGGTGAACATGAGCGATATGGCGCTTGTGACCAGCGGCGACTACCAGCGGTATTACGTCGTGGACGGCGTGCGCTACCACCACCTCATCGACCCGGACACCCTCTGGCCCGCCCGCTACTTTGACAGCGTGAGCGTCCTCTCCCCCGACTCCGGCGCAGCCGACTGCCTGACCACCGGCCTGTTCTGTATGCCGCTGGAAGAGGGCCAGAAGATCGTGGAAAGCCTTGACGGCGTGGAAGCCCTCTGGTGCACCACCGATGGACAGCTTGTGACGTCCAGCGGGTGGAGCAGCCACGAGAAAAAGTAACAGAAAGCGAAAGTCCCCTCTTCGTCACGGTTCTTGCTCCAATGACAAGAGGGGACTTTTATATACTATATATCAAGAAGATTTCCGCGCGTTCACTCTTCCATGCAGGCATACCTTGCCATTAGGACAGCCCCGCCGGTCACGAGTGCGGCGACAAGCTCCACCACCCAGACAGATGCCACTGCACTGAGCAGAACGGACAGCGAGTCGATGACAAAGTGGAACAGGTAGGCCCGCACCAGCTCCATGGGGGCCTTTTTGCGGATGGACTGGAACACCAGAATCGACAGGCTCAGATGGAGCACCACCGCAATGATCCGCTCTACGCCGCCTGCAAAAAATGTCAAGCTCGGTGTCGTCCACAGCGCCGAAAGAGCCGCCGCCGTGTCTGCCGCCTTCTCTGCGTCAAGAGTCGCCAGCTGTGCAGACATGGTGCCGGAATTTATCATCACGGCACCTGCGATGTTGCTGATAGATGCCACGCCGCACAGAAGCATTGCCTCCATGCCGCCGTGTCCGGCACCATACATAAAGGCATTCGGAAAATTCACCGAGCGGAAGTCATCCTCAGCCCATGCGGCAAGGGCATCGTAGAGCTTGGCGTTCAGGCGCAGGGGCACCTGCTTTTTGGGCTCTGCCATATCAGTACAGGCTGCCGCTGTTCACGATGGGCTGGGCATCACGGTTGCCGCACAGCACCACCAGCAGGTTGGAGACCATTGCCGCCTTGCGCTCATCGTCCAGTTCCACTACCTTGTTCTCGTTCAGACGATCCAGCGCCATTTCCACCATGCCCACAGCGCCGTCCACGATCATCTTGCGGGCGTCGATGATGGCGCTGGCCTGCTGGCGCTGCAGCATCACGGCCGCAATCTCCGGCGCATAGGCCAGATAGGTGATGCGGGCCTCCACCACCTCGATGCCTGCCTCAGCCACGTTCTTCTGGATCTCGTCCCGGATGCGGGCCGCCACCACCTCCGAGGAGCCCCGCAGGCTGCCCTCGTCGGCTACGCCGTCGCCGGTGGTGTCCACGTTGGGAGCCACATCATAGGGGTACACCCGCACTACGTTGCGCAGGGCGCTGTCGCACTGCAGGGAGAGGTACTCCTTGTAGTTGTCCACGTTGAACACCGCCTTGGCAGTGTCGGTGACCCGCCAGATCACGGCAATGCCGATCTCCACCGGGTTGCCCAGACAATCGTTGATCTTCTGGCGGGAGTTGTTCAGGGTCATCATCTTGAGGGAGATCTTTTTGCTCATGGACTCGACGCTCATCTGAGCATTCTGGCCGTTATTGCCAAACAGCGCAGCCACGCTGTTTTCCTTGCTGTTCACGTCTCCGCTCTGGCTCAGGCGGGTGCCGGCGGCGGGGTTGACGGCGGTGCAGAAGGGGTTTACCCAGTAAAAGCCCTGTCCCTTCAGGGTGCCGATGTAATCACCAAACAGGGTGAGCACCAGCGCTTCCTGCGGCTTTAACACCTTGAGACCGCAGAACAGGAAAATGCCCGCAATCCAATACGCAATGGACAAGATCAGCAGCGGCACGCCCAGAAGCATCCGGTCTGCATTCAGCAGGGTGATGCTGTAAATGAACAGGGCGATGGATGCCACATAGCCCAGCCCTGCACGAAACGGAAGATGTTATCAATGAAGAGCAGCACGTCTTTATGGGTCTCTTCACGGAAGTACTCCGCCATGGTCAGGCCGGTCTCCGCCACCCGCATACGGGCTCCTGGGGGCTCGTTCATCTGGCCGAAGACCAGCGCGGTCTTGTTCAGAACACCGGAGGCGTTCATCTCGCCCCAGAGGTCACAGCCCTCACGGGAGCGCTCGCCGACACCGGTAAAGATGGAGTAGCCGCCGTGCTCGGTGGCCACGTTGTGAATCAGCTCCTGGATCAGGACGGTCTTGCCGACACCGGCACCGCCAAACAGGCCGATCTTGCCGCCCTTGGCATAGGGGGCCAGCAGGTCGATGACCTTGATGCCCGTTTCCAGGATCTCAGTTGCAGGTTTCTGCTCAGCAAAGCTGGGGGCCTTGCGGTGGATGGGCCAGTGCGGCACATCGTCCACCGGGCCCTTGCCGTCGATGGGGCGGCCCAGGGGGTCGAACATGCGGCCCAGCGTGGCCTCGCCCACGGGGGCGGTCAGGCCGTGGCCCGTTGCGTTCACGGTCATGCCCTTGCCCAGACCCTCGCTGGCAGAAAGCATGATGCAGCGCACGGTAGTCTCATTGACATGCTGTGTCACTTCCATCGTGCGCTCGGTGCCCTCAGCGGTCACGGTAAGCGCTTCCTGCAGGGCAGGCAGCTTGCCTGCGGTGAACTGCACGTCCACCACAGGGCCGGCTACGCGAATAATAGTTCCCTGTATCATACGTTTTGCCTCTTGTAATCATTGTGTGAAACTTCTCAGTCTCGCGTTCGCTCGACAGCTCCCCTGCCAGGGGAGGCGGCATCGCGTCAGCGATGGCGGAGAGATTATTCTGAACTCTGTACCGCTGCCGCGCCGCCGATGATCTCGGTGATCTCCTGGGTGATGGAGCCCTGCCGGGTGCGGTTGTACTCCAATTGCAGGTCGTGGATCATCTCGGTGGCGCTCTTGGTGGCGGAATCCATGGCGGTCATGCGGGCGCTCTGCTCGGCGCAGAAGCTCTCGGTCATGGCACCAAAGATCATGCCGTGCATGTAGATGGGGGCCGTCTGCTCAAACACCGTCCAGGCGTCAGGAAACATCTCCACATCGCCTTTGGGGTCGCCCAGACCCTTGGGGGCGGGCTGAAGATGGTCTCGATCCAGCGGCAGCAGCCGCACCATGACGGGCTCACTGGTCAGGGCATTCTGGATCTTGGTGTAGATCAGGTAGATCTCATCCAGATTGCCTGCCTTGAAATCGTCGATGGCATCCACGGTGATGTCACGGGCCCGCTGCAGAGAGGGGGCGGTGGCACTGTACTGGAACTCTTCCACAAGGCGGGGGTCTTTGTGCAGCAGGGCACGATAACCGACCTGGCCGATGACGTAGAACTTGGCGTTGGGGTCATCGCCTGCCTGCGCCTTGAGGAATTTGAGCGTGTTCTGATTGAATGCGCCCGCCATGCCTTTATCTGCCGTCAGCACAACATAAGCGCGCTTGGGAGCAGGAACATCGCGGACATGGAAGAACGGGTGCACCGGCTCCTCCGGCAGGTGGGGGACCACACGAGAGATGGTGTCCCGCATCCGGGTGAAGTAGGGCAGCACGTTCTGGTAATTCTTGCGCGCCTTGCGGAGCTTGGAGGACGAGATGAGATACATCGCGTTGGTGATCTTCATGGTGTCCTGGATGCTCTCGATGCGCTCTTTCAGCAGCTTAGTGGACGGCATGGCTGTCGCCTCCCACGAATGCGTTCCAGGCGTTCAGGATGGCATCTACCTGCTCCGGGGTGATCTTGCCCGTGGCAGTGATGGCGTCCATGGTGCCCGAGACGTCGGCGCGGAACTGCCGCACAAAAGCGGTGGTCTTGGCGCGCTGTTCGGTGGTGGGGAGAGAATCCAGCATTCCGTGGGAAGCCAGCGTCAGGGTGACGACCTGCTCGGCGTCGGACTTGGGCTGGTACAGCGGCTGCTTGAGCATTTCCATCAGGGCCTTGCCGTGCTCCAGCTGGCGGCGGGTCTCGGCGTCCAGATCAGAGCTGAACTGGGCGAAAGACTCCATATCCTTGTACTGGGCCAGCTCGATGCGGAGGTTGGCGTTGGCTTTCTTCATGGCCTTGGTCTGTGCCGCGCCGCCCACACGGGAGACGGACAGGCCGACATTGACAGCCGGGCGGTTGCCTGCGTTGAACAGGGCGCTCTCGAGGAAGATCTGGCCGTCGGTGATGGAGATGACGTTGGTGGGGATGTAAGCGGAGACATCGCCTGCCTGGGTCTCAACGATGGGCAGTGCGGTGATAGAACCGCCGCCCAGGTCATCCCGCATCCGGCAGGAGCGCTCCAACAAGCGGGAGTGGAGATAGAACATGTCGCCCGGATAGGCCTCACGGCCGGGAGAGCGGTTGAGCAGCAGGGACAGTGCCCGGTATGCCACCGCGTGCTTGGAGAGGTCATCGTAAACGATGAGGACGCTCCTGCCCTGTGCCATAATACTCGGCCAGAGCCGTGCCGGCATAGGGGGCAATGTACTGCAGCGGGGCGCTGTCGGAAGCGGTGGCCGCCACGATGGTGGTGTAATCCATGGCACCGTGCTTCTTCAGATCCCCTGCCACGCGGGCAATGGAAGAAGCTTTCTGGCCGATGGCGACGTAAATGCAGAGCACGCCGGTGTCTTTCTGGTTCAGGATCGTATCTGTGGCTATGGAGGTCTTGCCTGTCTGACGGTCGCCGATAATCAGCTCCCTCTGGCCTCTGCCGATGGGGAACATGGAGTCGATGGCCAGGATGCCGGTGTGGAGCGGGGTATCCACGCTCTGGCGTTCCAGAATGCCGGGGGCCTGCTTCTCAATGGGGTTGTAGCCCACGGATTCGATGGGGCCTTTGCCGTCGATGGGCTCGCCCAGCGGGTCGATGACACGACCCAGGAACGCGTCGCCCACCGGGATGCCCGCGCGCTTGCCGCTGCGGGTGACGAGGGTGCCCACGCCGACGCTCTCAGCACCGTCGAAGAGCATGATGCCCAGCTGGCCCGGTTCAACGCTCTCCACCATGCCCTTGGCGCCGTTCTCAAAGGTGACGATCTCGCCGTAGACCGCGCGGTCCATGCCTTCCACTTGGACGATGCCGTCGGCGGAGGCGATGACCACGCCGCCCTCTTCGCTGGTGGCGGCGGGCTTGTAGTCCTCGATGCGGGTCTTGAGGGTGGCCAGAGAGGGCTTGTCGGCCATCATCTGGTCAATAGCGTGGCGGCCGGAGTTATCGAAGACCCGGTCGCCGATCTGCAGTACATAGCCGGAGAGCAGGCTCTCGTCCACGGTGATATTCAGCAGCACCTCGGTGGCGTCATAGAGCTTTTTGACCTCGGCTTTGATGCGGGTGATGTCGTCCTCGCGGGGCTGGCGGGCAGCCCGCAGGTCGGCCTTGACGATCCGGTTGGCGGAGAAGAACTCGCGGCTGAACTCAGTTGCCATCGTCCACACCTGCTTTCTGTAACAGATCGTCCAGCAGCCGCGCGTCGTCCTGCTGGGTCAGGTTGCGGGCCAGCAGCTTCTCGCACATCTCACGGGCCAGAGCCGTGGTCTGGGCGTCGGCCTCACGCAGCTTGTGCTGGCGCTCGGCCTCGGCGTTCCGCTTGCCCTCGGCCACGATGGCGTCGGCCTGCTGCTGGGCGTCAGCCAGCAGCTGCTGCTTGTCCTTTTCGGTCTGCTGCTCGTAGGCAGTGCGGCGGGCAGCAGCCTCGGTGTCCACATTGCGCAGCTTGTCCTGCGCGGTGTTCAGAGTTGCCGCAGCCTCTTTTTTGGAGGTCTCAGCGGCAGCCAGAGCGTCGTCTACCTGCTTCTGGCGCTGCGCAATGATGTTCATGACAGGCTTGTACAGGAACTTGCGGAGCAGCAAAAACAGCACCAGAACGTTGACGACTGTATACAAAAGGTTCAGATTCAGTGTCAGCATTCGTCATGCCTCCGTGATCAACCCAGGAACAGGATGATGATCAGAGCAACGACGAAGCCGAAAATTGCAGTACGCTTCTGCCAGAGCGGCGCCCAGCAGCAGGTTGGTCTGAATTTTACTAGAGGCCTCCGGCTGGGCGGGAGATGGCCTCCGTTGCCTTACCGGTTGCAATGCCGATGCCAATGCCGCCGCCAATACCAGTCAGCGCTGCAATGCCAGCGCCCAGAGCTACCAATCCGTTCATAATAAATATCTCCTTTGTAAATGCGTAAAACCTCTCAGTCCGCTTCGCGTCCAGCCGCCCCCTTTCGGCACTTTCGTGCCACCTCCCCCGGCCGGGGGAGTCTTTCCTAACAGGGGAGCCCTTGGCAGGATGGTTCAGTTCCTGCTGGAGGAAACGGGCCCGATTTTCCGGCAGGGCGTGGACCCTGCGCTCTCGGGTGAAATCATTCTTCGTCTCCGATATTCTCTTTCATAAACAGGGAAGTCAGGAAGACGAACACATAAGTCTGGATCAGGCCGTCGAACAGGTCAAAGTACAGGCTGAACACAGCCGGCACAAAGACAGGCACCACCTGCTTGATGAGCTCCATGATGACGAACGCGCCCAGCACGTTGCCGAACAGTCGCATACACAGGCTGGTGGGCCGAATGGCGATCTCCAGAATGTTCATGGGGGTCATGATGGCGGTAGGAGCCGTCAGGCTCTTGAGGAAGCCGACCCCGCCGCGCGCGTGGATGCCGGAATACTCGATGAGGCAGATGCTCATGAGCGCCAGCGCAGCGGTGACATTCAGATCCTTTGTGGGGGCTTGATGCCAAACACGCCAATGAGGTTGGAGCAGGCGATGTAGAGCGCTACCGAGATGAGGTAGGGCACATACCGCTTGCCTTTTTCACCCAGCAAGCCCACGAAGAAGTCGTTGATGAACGTCACGACGGTCTCCAGGATGGCCTGCCGTTTGGTGATGTGGTCTACCCGGAGGTTCCGGGTGAGGAGAATGGAGCAGATGACGAGGAACGCCATGATGCCCCAGCTGACCACCACGGATTCCGGCACCTGCAGGCCGCCGAGGGAGATCATCTCCACATTCAGCTCTCCTCTTTCAGGGCCGCAGTCAATGCGTTCATCGTGCTGCCTCCTTCCGCCGGGTCGAGGTCAGAGGTTGAGAGATTGAATCCAATACCGTTTTCACTCGATCTCCTTTCCGTAACAGTTTGAAATTGAGAAAAGCACTGCTCTACGAGAAAAAGAAAGGAGGTGGCCGGAAACTCCGCTGCACGCCCTCCTTTGCTGTATTCTCTTTGCCTGCTTTTTTTCGTCTGGTATCATAGCACGAAAGGCGCAGATTGATAAGCCCTCTTGCAAAGTTTCTACTTTTTGTTATATTCCGTACCAGAATGGATGAATATTTGTTGCGGATTTGCACAAGAAAGTAGCTTATAACATGTGATAAGTGTACAAAAACTTAACTAAATTTTAACCGCTTAAGGGAGATGACCAGGCAAATTGTCGAAAAAATCCATACAGTATATATTGCTGGTATATCTGATATATAAAATTTATATGACTTATCCGGCGCGCAAGCGGCTTGATTTTTCTTCCGAGATGTCCACCCTGTATGGCCGCGATACCTATCTAATAGAATGAAAAGCTCAGGCGGCGGGGTTCTCAGCCTTGCCGCGGCGGAACACCAGCCGGAAGATGAACCGGGAGAGCGGGCCGCAGTAGAGCATCTGCCAGCAGAGCGCCATAGGGAAGTTGCAGCCCCAGGTATGCACCCACATGCCAAAGCTGGGCTCTTTAAACAGGACGGTTGCCACCAGGCTCATGACCGGGCACATGATGGCGACGATCATCAGGGAGATGGCATAGGTAATGAACTGCGGGCGGTCCGTGGGGCGCATAAAGGTGAACGCCAGAGCGGTGGCCAGTTTCTCCACGACAAAGAACTCCAGGATGCAGGCAACCGGGACCATGATGGGCATTTCATGCAGCGCCATGAGAAAGGTGGCGTTGGTCACGCCGCCCGTGTTCAGGGCAACATTGTAAACGATCATGCCATAGACCATAATGGTGGCCATGACAATGGTGAAGACGACTTTTTCCAGCAGGGTTTTCGGCATAGTTTGTAACTCCTTTTTTGGTTGATGGGGAAAATTCAGGCGAACCTTCGCCGCACAAAACAAAAAAAGACAGACGAGGGCGGAACCTTCTGTCTGTCTTTGCGCGACTACCATTCATTGCCGCTTATCATAGCACAATTTCAGGCGTCGTGTAAGAGGCTGAGAAAGGGTTCTCCTATTTTGCCGAAAACGATCCCCTTGAAAACAATAAGTTTTGTGGAAAGCTGTAAGGAGGGAGAAGCTCGACTGAAAAAGCTCTGCCGGACAAAGATGAACGGGATTGCTTTGAATATGTTGTAAAATCTATCTAATTTATCTGTTGAATATGGAAAAATAATGTGGATATTATTGTGCACTCTGCGAATAGACAAACTGCTGACCTTTGGGTATAATAAAGCCAGAAACCAGAGAGTACAGCAGAAGCTCAAACGAGAGCTAACCCCGCTGACTTGAAGCAGAAAGGAGCGAAGACCGATGGTTGATATGGAACCCGCACAGTGTGGACAGACTGTCGGGGATCGCTGAGAAGCAAAACAGAGGCTCACCACAAACGGGATGTTTCCCCCGTATAAAAACACAAAAACGAGAGCCGGTCTTGAGCATCAAATAATGCGAACAACAGAACAGTCTGTCGAGTATAAAATCCCATGGCAATTCAAATAGATCCGCCGGAGAGTGATCCTTATGAAAACTTTACGGAGACCTGTATTTGAATAACCGAAAAGGAGAACCTCCAATGTACTAAGTAGTGGAACCCTTGGCAAATCTAACTCGAAAGAATGTGGTAATATGAAATTCATCTCCATGATTCGTGTTCCGCACTCCAACAGTTGAGAAAAGGGTCAATCCAATGTACTAAGTAATGTGTCCCCTGAAAATTCCAAGTTCTTCATCGTTTCCAAAGGAGATCATTCCAATGAAACGTACGGTACAGACCGAAAAATGAGGAAACCGAGGATAAGAGGCTTATGACTCCGAAGAAGTAAGTGTCCTGCCGGATGGTGGCTTGCAACCGCACCATCCGGCAGGTTTTTGTTTGGGCCGGGAAAGATTCCGGCCCTTTTTATTTTGCGTACTGCGGCCGCTGCCTCTTGACAATTTCTCCTGCAAGCGTTATTGTTAAAAATACTGTCTATCTTTTAAGGTAAGGAGAACATCATGCCACAAACTACCCCTGCGCCGCGCAAAAGACACGGCTGATGACCGAGGGCGGTATCTTTAAAAACCTGCTGTTGTTTGCTGTGCCGCTGATTTTGGGCAACCTGCTCCAGCAGCTGTACAATACGGCCGATTCCATCATCGTGGGCAATTTCCTGGGCAGCAACGCTCTGGCAGCCGTTGGCTCCAGCGGCTCGCCCATCTTCCTGCTCATCGGCTTCAGCCAGGGCGTGGCCGTGGGTGCCGGCGTCGTGGTGGCCCAGTACCTGGGGGCCAAGGATCGGGAGGATGCCCAGATTGCCGTGCACACCTCGCTGGCCATTGCAGCCATCCTGGGCGTTGTGCTGACGGTGGGCGGTATCCTGGTCTGCCGCAGCCTGCTGGTCTGGATGAACACCCCGGCTGAGGTGCTGGAAGACGCCGTGACCTATATGCGGATCTACTTTGGCGGCGTGCTGTTCAGCGTCATTTATAACATGGCGGCCGGCATCCTCAACGCGGCGGGCAACTCCCAGCGTTCCCTCATCTACCTGGGCTGTGCCTCCATCACCAACATCATCCTCGACCTCGTTCTCATTGCCGGGCTGCGGATGGGTGTGGAGGGCGCGGCCATCGCCACCGATATCAGCCAGCTGGTGTCCTGCATCCTCTCCCTCCGCTTCCTGATGCGGGTGGAGGATGACTACCGGGTCACGCTGCGCAAGATCCGCCCCGATGCCAAAATGTCCGCCCGCATCATCCGGGTGGGCCTGCCCACGGGCATCCAGAACATGGTCATCTCGTTCTCCAACGTTCTGGTGCAGTCCAGTGTCAACGGCTACGGCGCTGTCGCCATGGCAGGCTTTGCGGCGTACATGAAGATCGACGGCTTCAACATCCTGCCGGTCATGAGCTTCAGCATGGCGGCCACTACCTTTGTGGGCCAGAACTTTGGCGCGGGCAAGCTGGACCGTGTCAAGCGGAGCCTGTGGGTCACGCTGGCCATGAGCGTGGGCTATACCCTCTTTACGGGTGCCCTGCTGCTGGTGTTCCGTTATCCCATCCTGCACCTGTTCACCCAGGACGATACCGTGGTGGAGTTTGGCGTGGCGGCCATGAAGTATTTCTGCCCGTTCTACTTCCTGCTCAGCATCCTGCACGGCCTTGCCGGTGCCGTGCGCGGCACGGGCAAGAGCGTGCCGCCCATGGTGGTGTTGCTGCTCTCCCTCTGCCTGTTCCGGGTGGCCTGGATCCAGTTTATTCTGCCGTTCTTCCACAGCATTGAGGGCGTGTTCGTCCTCTATCCGGTTTCCTGGGGGCTGGGTGCTGTTCTGATGGTCCTGTACACCTGGCGCGCAAACTGGATGGAGCACGCCGCGTAACGTCGTTTCAGGAAACGATGGAATGTGTTTCTATGAAAATTCTATGAAAAATAGCCATTTGCCAAGGCCCGGAAAACGTGTTATATAATAGAGAAAGAATTTTTACCACCCCGGATGCAAAAGGAGCAGCAGATGCAGACCAAACCCTCTCAACTGACCGAAACCGTTTCCCGCCCGACGGGCATCAAAATGGCCCTGCTCCTGTTCTGGGAGTTCATCAAACTCGGTACCTTTACTTTTGGCAGCGGGTGGAGCATCATTGCCCAGATGGAGCAGGAGTTTGTGGACAAGCGCCACTGGGTGGAGCAGAGCGACCTGCTGGAGCTCATCGCCGTGGGCAAGAGCCTGCCGGGCATCATGGTGGCCAACATCGTGCTGCTGTTCGGCTACCAGTTAGCCGGGCCGCTGGGCGGCATCCTCTCAGCGGTGGGGCTGTGCGTGCCGGCTGTCGTCGTGATGACCGTTGTTACCGCCATTTATGACCTCATCAAGAACAATTACTGGGTCTTTGCGGCCCTCAAGGGGGTCCAGTGTGCCGTGGTGCCCATCATCGGCAGTGCGGCTATCTCCCTGAGCAAAGAGGCCCTCAAGGATAAAATTGCGATCGGGCTCTGCCTCGCTGCTCTCTGCATCTGGCTGTTTACGTCCATCAGTAATCTGGTGCTGGTGATCGGCGGTGCCGTGCTGGGCCTTGTCTGGATGGGGGGTGAAGGAGCATGATTAAAACGTTGTTCCAGCTCTTCTTCGCCTTTGCCAAAATTGGTTTTACCAGCTTTGGCGGCACCTCGATGATCCCCCTGATCATGGAAGAAATGCTCTCTCACAACTGGATGACAGCCGACGATGTGGCCAATATCGTGGCCATTGCGGAGATGACCCCCGGTTCCCTGGGCGTCAACTGCGCCACCTTTGCCGGTACCCAGACCGCCGGAGTGCTGGGCGGTACGGTAGCCGTCATTGGTGTGCTGACCCCCACCCTGACGCTGACTCTTGTGGCGGCCCTCTTCTTCCAGAAATTCCGGGAGAGCAAGGTCATGCTTTATATCATGCGGGCGGTCAAGCCCATCTGCGTGGGCATGATCTTTGCGGTCCTCATTACCCTGAGCGGGAGTACCTACTTTGCAGAGGGCATCAGCTGGGCGGGCCTTGGCATTGGCCTGCTCTGCTTCTGGCTCCTCCGCAAAAAAGAAAATGGCCATCCCCAAGGTCATCGGCATCGCGGCGGTGCTGGGGCTGGTTTGTTTTGGAGTGCTGTGAGAACAGTTGCTCAAAACGGCAAAATAGTGTATACTATCCTCGAGCGCAACTTCACGCCAGAGAGAGGTCTTTTTATGACGATTCGCGGAATTATCACCGTTCTGGTCCTGGCCATCCTGTTTGGGCTGGCCGTTGTGTGGATCTCCAAGCAGGGCGGCTGGAAAGGGGAGGGCTGCGGCGGCAACTGTGCCTCCTGCCACCACCACGACGGCTGCGAGCAGCCGAAATCCAACCAGAATACCTGATGCATCAAAAAGCCCCCGGCAGCCATTGGCTGTCCGGGGGTTTTGTGCTACAGCTGCCCATTGTGGGCGGCGTAGACCGCAATGGTGCTCAACAGGTCGCTGTGAGCTTTCTGGTAAGTGCTGTAACTCAGGTTGAGCTGCTCCATGACATCCTCGATGCTCCGATGCTCAAAGTAGCGCATCCGGAGCAGCCGGGCACGGATGGGGTCGGTCTGGTCATAATAACGCAGTGCCTGCTCAATGGCCAGGCTCCAGCCGCGGCCCTCGAACGTCTGGCGGTATCCCCGCTGGCCGTAGCGGGCCAGGGCGTTGCGGGTAGCGCGGCGCTGCTGCTGTGTCATGAAAATGCCTCCTCTCAGCTGACATGCCGGAAAAAGTACAGGTCGCGCTGGTCCCGGTTGAGCCCCAGCAGGTGGCAGAGCTTGTCCACCTCACTGACTTTGAAATCCCGGTCGTTGTTGATCTTATAACGCAGGGTGGAGCTGCTGATGCCCAGTACCTCGGCTGCATAGCCCAGTGTGATGCGTTTGCACTTCATGCAGGAGAGGAGCAGCATGGTATCTGTCATAAAAAATGCCTCCTTTTAGTTTCGAATTCTGGATGCGATGCACAATCTTTGGTTGTATTATAGCGAGAAGTTGATTGAGTGTCAACTCTTTTGGAAAAATAGAGCAAAAACGGTTGATTTTTAGGAAATGTTCTGCTATTCTATCTTCAGAGAGCAGTTTTTCTGCACACGCAAGGGAAAGCGAGGAGTTTTTATGTCAGAACTGGCACGCCGCGTCCGGGAGCGCCGGGCCGCTCTCGGCCTGTCACAGGAGGAGCTGGCCGACCGGATGGGATACCGCTCCAAATCCTCCATCACCAAATTGGAAAAAGGGGTCAACGACCTGCCCCAGTCCAAGCTGGAAGAGCTGGCCGCCGCGCTGGACACCACTCCGGCCTGGCTGCTGGGCATTGAGACCGCCGCCGCCCCGCCTCCGGGGTTTGAGCCCCTGCCGGAAATGGCGCGGGTGCCGCTGGTGGGCTCCATTGCCTGCGGCACGCCCATCACGGCGGAGCAGAACATCGAGAGCTATATCGGGGTCCCCGCCGCGTGGCACGCGGATTTTGCCCTGACCTGCCACGGCAGCAGCATGGCTCCCACCATCTGCGATGGTGACATCGTCTGCATCCGCCGCCAGCCGGAGGTGGAGCAGGGAGAGATCGCCGCGGTCCGCATCGGGGACGAAGCCACCCTGAAACATTTTCACCGCCAAGGCAGCACGGTCATGCTCCTGGCCGATAACGCCGCCGTCTGCCCGCCCATGATCTATGCAGGCTCCCAGCTGGAGGAGATCCAGATCGAGGGCCGGGCGGTCGGCTTCTGCAGAGGCTTATAAACCTCTCCGTCATCGCTCCGCAATGCCAGCTCCTCTGCCAGGGGAGCCCTTGGCAGGTCGGTTTTGTTTCAAAAATTCGCCCGATGGGCTCCGGCACAGCAGTGCCCTGGGGCCTACGGCAGGAGGATATTATCATGGAAAAAGCTTCCACAGAAGCGATGACCCTAAACGTCATCGCCCACATCCACACGGCGTTCCCCACCAAGTTTGGCATCCCGCGCCAGAGCGGGCTGGTGGACAGCCTGCGGGGCGAGATCATTTTACCCCGGAGTACCGCAACCCGGACGCCGTGCGCGGGCTGGAAGATTTCAGCCACATCTGGCTGGTGTGGCAGTTCTCCGGGGCCGTGCGGGATACCTGGTCGCCCACGGTCCGCCCGCCCCGCCTGGGCGGCAACACCCGGATGGGGGTGTTCGCCACGCGCTCGCCGTTCCGGCCCAATCCGCTGGGCCTGTCCAGCGTCCAGCTGGAAAAGATCGAGATCCGGCCCGAGGTGGGCCCGGTCCTCATCGTGCGGGGCGCCGACCTCATGGACGGCACGCCCATCTACGACATCAAGCCCTACATCCCCTACGCCGACTGCCACCCGGATGCCTCGGCGGGCTTTACGGCCCAGACCCGGATGCACCACCTGAATGTGGAGTGTGACCCCGCCCTCTGGGCACGGGTCCCGGAGGCAGAGCAGGAGGGCCTGCGGGGCGTGCTGGCCCATGACCCCCGCCCCTCCTACCAGCATGACCCTGCCCGGGTGTACGGCATGGAGTTTGCCGGGCTGGAAGTGCATTTCACCGTGGACGGCGAGACCCTGACCGTGACGGATATCACCCGCCGCTGACCGGAGGAACTGCTCATGGAGCTGCGAACCATCAACACCTTTTTGCACATTGCGGAGCTGCACAGCTTTTCCCGCGCCGCGCGGGAGCTGGGCTACTCCCAGTCGGCTGTCTCCTCTCAGATCGCCCAGCTGGAGGCCGAGCTGGGCACCCCGCTGTTTGACCGGGTGGGCAAGACCGTCCGCCTGACCGACGCGGGGCTCACGTTTCAGGACTACGCCCGCACCCTGCTGGCGACGGCCCAGCAGGCCAAAGCGGCCCTGCAGCCCGCCCGGGAGGTGCGGGGCACCCTCCGCATCGCACTGGCGGACTCGGTGTGCAGCACCTTTCTGCCCGACCTGCTGCTCCACTACCACGCCCGCTGTCCGGAGGTGGAGCTGGTGCTCCGCACCGCCACAGCCGACGAGATGCTCCAGTGGCTGAGCTCCAACGAGGTCGATCTGGCTTATACCCTCGATCAGCCCATTCTGCAGCCCAATCTTGTGCTGGCGTTCAACGAGCTGGAGCCCATCTGCATGGTGGCTCCGCCAAACCATCCGCTGGCCCGGCAGGAGGTGGTCACGCTGGAGGAGCTTGCGAAGCAGGAATTTCTGCTCACCGAGCGGGGAATGAGCTACCGCGACGCTCTGGATCAGTGCATGGACGCCCATCACCTGGCCCTGAAGCCCTACATTGAGCTGGGCAGCGCCGCCATGCTGGCCGAGATGGTGGAGCGGGGGATGGGCCTCTCGTTCCTGCCGGAATACATCGTCCGCAATGAGCTGGCGGCCCACCGCCTGGCCCGCCTCAACGTCCCCGAGTGCCAGATATCCATGCACCGTCAGCTGTTTTACCACCGTGACAAATGGCTGACCCCTCAGATGAAAGCCTTTATTGAGCTGGTGTGAATCACCGGCTCTGTTTGGCCCCGCACCCCGGCAAAATAAAAAAACAGCTCCAAGCCTAAGCTTGAAGCTGTTTTTTTATGCCGGTGGTGGGGGTCGAACCCACACGTGTTATTAGCACAAGGGATTTTGAGTCCCCCTCGTCTGCCATTCCGACACACCGGCACGGTAAGATAACAAAGTTATTATACCGGATTCTGTCTGTAAAATCAAGATAAAATTTCAATGCAAAAACAGTTCCTATTTTGGAAAAAATAGGAACTGTTTTGAGAGACTTTGGAAAAATGGCGGATGTTAGTTCAGCTTTTTGCCAAAGAACTCCACTTCCTTGCTGATGAACTGCATCAGCTCATCAAACTGGTCGGGGGTCAGGCTCTGGGCACCGTCACTCTTGGCCTTGGCCGGGTCGTTGTGCGTCTCGATCATCAGGCCGTCGGCACCGGCCGCTACAGCAGCCTTTGCCAGCTCCGGCACCATCCAGGCGTGGCCGCAGGCGTGGCTGGGGTCCACCACCACGGGCAGGTGGGTCATCTTGTGCAGCATCACCACACCGGCCAGGTCCAGGGTGTTCCGCATACTGGTCTCAAAAGTACGGATGCCGCGCTCGCAGAGGATGACGTTCTCGTTGCCCTCGGCCATGATGTACTCGGCGCTCATCACAAACTCTTCCAGCGAGTTGGCCAGGCCCCGCTTGAGCAGCACGGGACTTTTTTTGGCGGCCCACGGCCTTGAGCAGCTCAAAATTCTGCATGTTCCGGGCACCGACCTGGATGATATCCACATCCTCGAACAGGGCAGGTGCTCGGTGTTCATGATCTCGGTCACGATGGGAGCGCCCGTGGCCCGGCGGGCCAGCTTGAGCAGATCCAGGCCCTCGCTCCGCATTCCCTGGAACGAGTAGGGAGAGGTGCGGGGCTTGAACGCGCCGCCCCGCAGCAGGGAAGCACCGGCGGCCTTGACCCGCTGTGCACAGTAGGTGATCTGCTCCTCGCTCTCGATGCTGCAGGGGCCTGCAATGACCGCAAAGTTTCCGCCGCCGATCTTGACGCCGTTCACATCAATGATACTGTCGTCCGGGTGGAACTTGCGGTTGGCTTTTTTGTAGGGCTCGGACACGCGGCGGCAGGCCTCCACCACGGGGTTGGCCAGTACCCAGCTCTCTGCAATGGCCTTGGTATCGCCGATGAGGCCGAGGATATGGGTGTCGCTGCCCTTGGAGTCGTTGATCTGCAGGCCCATGCCCTCCAGCTCGCGGCAGAACTCATGCACCTGTACGTCGGGGGCATTCTGTTTAATACAATGATCATAGCGCTTTCTCCTTACCAGTTTCCCAAAGCGGCAGGGAGAACGGCTCCCTTGCTGCAAATCAGTATCGTGAACTTCAGTTTCATGAAGCGTCTTGAGCATGGGCATAGCATACCACTTCAGTTTTGTGAAGTCAAGGCTTTTTGAAATTTTTCCGCAAACGTGGTAGAATGGGAGCACGATAGGAGTGATAGAGCTATGGGAAAAGAAGCAAAGACCAATGCCATGCGCATTCTGGAGCGGGCCAAGGTGCCCTATACCGCCCATGAATATGCCCACGAGGAGGGCGTGGCGGTGGACGGCGTGACGGTAGCCGCCAGCATGGGGAAGACCCCGCCCGCGTGTTTAAAACACTGGTGACCCAGGGGCCAGCAGAAATTATTTCGTCTTCGTCGTCCCGGTGGCGGCGGAGCTGGACCTGAAAGCCGCCGCCCGCAGCGTGGGCGAAAAAAGCGTAGCCATGCTCCATGTGGCCGATATCAATAAGGTCACCGGCTATGTCCGCGGCGGGTGCAGCCCGCTGGGGATGAAAAAGCAGTACACCACCGTGTTTGATGAGAGCGTGCTGGCCCAGCCGAAAGTCTATGTTTCCGGCGGGCGGATCGGCACCCAGGTGTGCTGCGCCCCGGCCGACCTCATCAAGGCAGCCCGCGCCACAACGGCACACATCATTTTCTAAAGATTTCACAATATTTATCGTTCCAATAAGTCGTACTTAAAAAAAGAAAAAGAATGGCGAAACTGCACAAAACTTTTGAAAGTTTTTTGGCAGCAGGAGAACACAAGGGAGAAATTGCCGAAACGCTCTTTGCAAAGCTGTTTTTTGCCGTAAACTGTATGTGTAAGGCGAACGCCAGCCCCCAAAAACCGGAGCTGGAGCACGCCGCGACAGGGCGCGGGACAATGAAGTTGCGGAGGACGAGCGGAATGCGAAACATGCTGCTGAAAACCATCGGCCGCCAGTGCGGTGAGGGTCATCAGGGCCTCGGTGTAACTTCATGCCAGAACACCCGCTTGGGGTGCACCGCTCTGGAACAAATGCAGAAATAAAAGGCCGTGGTGCAGGTGTACCACAGCCTTTTTTGTTTGCCGTGGATCGGAAAAGAGAAAGAGAGGTTGGATTTCGATGGTTCGGAAAGTTGCAGTCATTATGGGTTCGGACAGCGATTGGCCGGTGGTCAAGGGGCCTGTGCCCAGCTCAAAGCGCTGGACATCCCCTTTGAAGCACACATCCTGTCGGCACACCGCACGCCTGCCGAGGCGGCTGCGTTTGCCAAGGGCGCAAAGGCCAATGGTTTTGGCGTCATCCTGTGCGCTGCCGGTATGGCGGCCCACCTGGCAGGTGCCTTTGCCGCCAACACCACTTTGCCGGTGGTCGGCATCCCGATGAAGGGCGGTGCCATGGACGGTCTGGACGCACTGCTCGCCACCGTGCAGATGCCGAGCGGCATCCCTGTGGCGACGGTGGCCCTGAACGGTGCCAAGAACGCCGCCTGGCTGGCCGCTGAGATCCTGGCCCTGAGCGACGATGCTCTGGCCGCCAAGCTGGCTGCCGAGCGCGCGGCCATGGCGGAACAGATCGCCGCCAAAGAGGAAAAACTGCAGAAAGAGATCGAGGAACTGTAATGTCTGATTTTGCATATCCGCTTCACGAAGAGTGCGGCGTTTTTGGCATCTATGACCGCGCCGGGACGGAGGACGTGGCCGCTGCCGCTTACTCCGCCCTGTACGCGCTGCAGCACCGCGGCCAGGAGAGCTGCGGCATCGCCGTCAACGACGATGGCGTCATTGAGGGCCACCGGGATCTCGGCCTTGTCAACGAGGTGTTCACCCCGGCGGTGCTGGCCTCTCTGGCAAAGCCTACCGCCCACATGGCTACCGGTCATGTCCGGTATGCCACTTCCGGCAGCCGGGTGCGGGCCAATGCTCAGCCCATGATCGTCCGGCATGGCCGGGGCACCATGGCCCTGTGCCACAACGGCAACCTGACCAATGCATTGGAGCTCCGCCGCCAGCTGGAAAATGAGGGGGCCATCTTCCATGGTTCCTCTGATACCGAAGTGATCTGCTACCTCGTTACCCGCAACCGCTTGCGGATGGGCAGCATTGAGACTGCCATCAGCAAGACGATGGACGTGCTGGAGGGTGCTTACAGCCTCGTCATCATGTCCGCCACCAAGCTCATCGCGGTGCGTGACCCCCGCGGCTACCGGCCCCTGTGCATCGGCACCCTGCCGGGCGGCGGCTATGTCTTTGCCAGCGAGAGCTGCGCCCTGGACGCCGCTGGAGCCACTCTCCTGCGGGATGTGGAACCCGGTGAGATCGTGGTGGCCGATGCCAAGACCGGCGAGCTGCGGAGCATCCGGGACCATGTGGGCCGCCCGGACAGCCAGATGTGCGTGTTTGAGTACATCTACTTCTCCCGCCCGGACAGCATCATTGAAGGCCAGTCCGTCCACGAGGCACGCAAGCAGGCGGGCCCCTGGCGCAGGAGCACCCCGTGGAGGCCGATGTGGTCATCGGCGTGCCGGACTCCGGCCTGGACGCCGCCCTCGGCTACTCCGAGGAGAGCGGCATCCCCTACGGCATCGGCTTCATCAAAAATAAATACATTGGCCGCACCTTTATCCAGGGCAGCCAGAAACAGCGCGAGAACAGCGTCCGCATCAAGCTCAACGCGGTGACCAGCACCGTCAAGGGCAAGCGGGTGGTGCTGGTGGATGACTCCATCGTCCGCGGCACCACCTCCGCCCGCATCATCAAGCTGCTGCGGGACGCGGGTGCCCGGGAGGTCCATTTCCGGGTCTCGGCTCCGCCGTTCAAGTATCCCTGCTATTTCGGCACGGATATCCCGGACCAGAAGCTTCTGGTGGCCACGGGCCGCACCGTGGACCAGATCAATGAGATCATCGGGGCGGACACGCTGGGCTACCTTTCCACGGAGCATGTGGTCAAGCTGGCTCCCAATGCCCACTGTGGTTTCTGCACGGCCTGCTTTACGGGTGAATACGCCGTCAAGCCGAAGAAAGTGCTTTCGACCGATATTCACGAGCGTCATCTCAACGACCGTCCCAAGGACGAGAAAAAGTTAGGAGAGTAACAAGATGGAAAAGAGCTATTCGGAAAGCTATGCAGCAGCAGGTGTGGATATCACCGCTGGTTACCGCTCGGTGGAGCTGATGAAACAGTACGTTGCCCGCACCATGAACGAGCACTGCATTGGCGGTCTGGGCGGTTTTGGCGGCCTGTTTGAGCTGGACTGCACCGGCATGAAGCACCCGGTTCTGATTTCCGGCACCGACGGCGTGGGCACCAAGCTGGTCATCGCCATGATGGTGGACAAGCACGACACCATCGGCATCGACTGCGTGGCCATGTGCGTGAACGACGTTATCTGCGCCGGCGCAAAGCCGCTGGTGTTCCTGGACTACATCGCCTGCGGCCGCAACATCCCCGAAAAGATCGCCGAGATCGTCAAGGGCGTGGCCGAGGGCTGCGTGCAGGCCGATTGCTCTCTGGTGGGCGGCGAGACCGCCGAGCACCCGGGCATGATGCCGGAGGAGGAGTATGATCTGGCCGGTTTCACCGTGGGCGTTGTGGACAAAGAAAAGATCCTGAACAACGACACCATGAAGCCCGGTGATGTCATTCTGGCGCTGCCCTCCACGGGCGTCCATTCCAACGGCTTCTCGCTGGTGCGCAAGATCTTTGACATCGACGGCAACCCCGATATTCTGAAGACCGCTCCCGCGGAGCTGGGCGGCAAGACCCTGGGCGAGGCCCTGCTGGCCCCCACCAAAATTTACGTCAAGCCCGTGCTGAAAGTGCTGGAAGAGGTGGATGTCAAGGGCATCTCCCACATCACCGGCGGCGGCTTCTATGAAAACATCCCCGCAGCCTGAAGAAAGGCTGCTGCGCCCGCATCAAGAAAGAGGATGTCCGCACCCCGGCCCTCTTCCACCTGATGCAGAAAGAGGGCGGCATCTCCGAGCACGATATGTTCAACACCTTTAACATGGGTGTGGGCATGGTGCTCACTGTCCCGGCCGAGCAGGCAGACAAGGCACTGGACATCCTCCACGCGAACGGCGAGCCGGAGGCTTACCGCCTGGGCGTCATTGCAGAAGCGCGAGGGTGTGGAGCTGTGCTGAACATTGCAGTTTTAGTCTCCGGCGGCGGCACCAACCTGCAGGCTCTGCTGGACAGCGAAGCCCGAGGCGAGAACCCCAACGGCAGGATCACCCTTGTGGTGGCCTCCAAGCCCGGTGTCTATGCGCTGGAGCGGGCCGCCAAGGCTGGCGTGGAGGGCGTTGTTGTCCGCCGCAAGGATTATGCCGCCAGCGAAGACTTTGACGCCGCCCTGCTGGCCGTGCTCAAGGAGCACGACATCGACCTGGTGGTGCTGGCGGGCTTTCTGTCCGTGCTGGGCCCCAGCGTCATCGAGGCCTATCCCCGCCGCATCCTGAATATCCACCCCGCCCTCATCCCGTCCTTCTGCGGGCCGGGAATGTACGGCCTGCGCCCCCACGAGGCCGCGCTGGCCCGGGGCTGCAAGGTGACGGGTGCCACCGTCCACTTTGTCAACGAGGAGTGCGACGGCGGGCCCATCCTGCTGCAAAAGGCCGTGGACATCCTGCCCGGCGATACCCCCGAGGTCCTGCAGAAGCGGGTGATGGAGCAGGCCGAGTGGAAGCTGCTGCCCAAGGCAGTGGCCATGATTTGTAATGGAGAGATAAAATAATGGAAAAGATCGACCTGAACGAATATCTGGCTTCCAACGAGTACCCCGGCCGCGGCATTGCAGTGGCAAAGGCCCCGGATGGCCGCCAGATGTTCATCGGCTATTTCATCATGGGCCGCAGCGAGAACAGCCGCAACCGCGTGTTTGACCCCGTGCCCGAGCGGGGCGGGATCTGCACCATCGCGGCCGACCCGGCAAAGCTGGAAGACCCCAGCCTCATCATCTACAACCCCGTGCTCACCCTGGGCAAGACCCATATTGTGACCAACGGCGACCAGACGGATACCATCTACGATGGCATGAGCCGGGGCAAGAGCTTCGCCGACGCTCTGCGCACCCGCACCTTTGAGCCGGACGGCCCCAACTACACCCCCGCGTTTCCGCCGTGGTGTACGAGGACGGCAGCTATCAGATGAGCATTCTCAAATCCGCCGACGGCAATGGCGAGAGCGTCCAGCGCTATTTCTTCGATTATCCCCAGCCCGTGGCCGGTGAGGGCCACTTCATCAGCACCTACAAGCACAACGGCAGCCCCATCCCCAGCTTTGAGGGCGAGCCCCTCCGCTTTGCCTGCCCCCGCACCATCGGCGATTTTGCCCAGGGCCTGTGGAGCAGCCTGAACGCCGACAACAAAGTGAGCCTGTTTGCCCGGGTGATCGACCTGGAGACCGGCGAGAGCGGCGACATGATCTTCAACAAATACGACGCTGTGTGCAGCGACCTCGACGACCCCGAGGAGCCGGAGCTGCTGCCCGAGGAGCTGGAACTGCTCAAGAAGCTCGACGCCGAGGAAGAATAAACGCACCGGAGATTTTAAGGAGGATGCACCAATGAATGAACTTGCACTGAAGTACGGCTGCAACCCCAACCAGAAGCCCAGCCGCATTTATATGGAAGATGGCTCCGACCTGCCGGTCACTGTGCTGAACGGCAAGCCCGGCTACATCAATTTTCTGGATGCCCTCAACTCCATCCAGCTGGTCAAGGAGCTGAAAGCCGCCTGCGGCCTGCCCGCGGCGGCCTCGTTCAAGCATGTTTCCCCGGCGGGCGCGGCCCTGGGCCTGCCCCTGACCGAGGTGGAGCGGAAGATGTACCACATTGCCCCGGATTTTGAGCTCTCCCCGCTGGCCTGCGCCTATGCCCGCGCCCGCGGTGCCGATCGCATGTCTTCGTTCGGCGACTGGATCGCCCTCTCCGAGGTCTGTGATGTCCCCACCGCAAAGCTCATCCAGCACGAAGTCTCCGACGGCATCATTGCCCCGGGCTACGAGCCGGAAGCCCTGAAGATCCTTGCCAGCAAGAAAAAGGGCAACTACAACGTGGTCGCCATCGACCCGGACTACAAGCCCAACCCCGTGGAGCACAAGCAGGTGTACGGCATCACCTTTGAACAGGGCCGCAACGAGCTGGCCATCAACGCCGACACCATGCTCACCAACTGGGTCACCGAGAACAAGACCGTGACCGAGGAGCAGAAGCGGGACCTCATCATTGCCCTCATCACCCTGAAATACACCCAGTCCAACAGCGTCTGCTACACCTACGGCGGCCAGACCATCGGCGTGGGTGCCGGCCAGCAAAGCCGCATCCACTGCACCCGTCTGGCCGGCCAGAAAGCCGACAACTGGCAGCTGCGCCACATGGACAAGGTGCTCAACCTGCCGTTCCGCGATGATGTGGCAAAGCCCAACCGGGACAACGCCATTGATGTTTACATCGGCGACACCCCGGAGGATGTCATTGGCGACGATGTCTGGGCCGAGACCTTTACCGAGCAGCCCGCGCCTTTGACCGCCGAAGAGAAGAAAGAGTACCTGAGCCATGTAACGGGCGTCTGCCTGGGCTCTGACGCGTTCTTCCCCTTCGGCGACAACATCGAGCGCGCACGCCGTTCCGGCGTGACGGCCATCGTCCAGCCCGGCGGCTCCATCCGCGACCAGCAGGTCATCGACACCTGCAACAAGTACGGCATCGCAATGGCATTCTGCGGCATCCGGCTGTTCCATCACTGAGCAAAGAGCAACGGAAGCTTTCTCCTCAGACACGGGTTGGGCCATTCCATCGCCCGCCCTATTGCCTCGGGCAACAGGGTCCCACCCCAGCGGACGGTCTTCGGAGAAACTTCCGCCGCCCAAAAGTGATGTACAGACAATGCTTTCATAAAGAAGCGTACAGATATGAAAAAAGAAAATCTTAGTAGTCGGCGGCGGCGGGCGTGAGCACGCCATCATCAGGCGCTGAAAAAGAGCCCGGACTGCGGCGAGGTATGGTGCGCGCCGGGCAACGGCGGCATCAGCTATGACGCCCGGTGCAAGAACATCAAGGCCACGGATGTGGAGGCCATGGTGGCCTTTGCGGCCGAAGAAAAAATTTGATTATGTCGTGGTGGCTCAGGACGACCCGCTGGCCCTGGGCATGGTGGACGCGCTGGCAAAGGTCGGCATCCCGGCCTTTGGCCCGGACAAGGCTGCTGCCCGCATTGAGGCTTCCAAGGTCTTCTCCAAGGACCTGATGAAGAAATACGGCATCCCCACCGCCCAATATGAGACATTCGATGACCCGGCCAAGGTCATGGAGTACATCAAGGCCGAGGGCAAATACCCGGTCGTCATCAAAGCAGACGGCCTGGCGCTGGGCAAGGGCGTGCTGATCTGCGAGAACGAGCAGCAGGCCGCCGACGGCGTCAAGGAGATCATGCTGGACAAGAAGTTCGGCGCTTCCGGCAACCATGTCGTTGTCGAGGAATTCCTGACCGGTCCCGAAGTCAGCGTGCTGAGCTTCACGGACGGCAAAGTAGTCAAGCCCATGGTGTCCAGCATGGACCACAAGCGTGCCAACGACCACGACACCGGCCTGAACACCGGCGGCATGGGCACCATTGCTCCCAACCCCTACTACACCCCGGAAGTGGCCGCTGAGTGCATGGAGAAAATTTTCCTGCCCACCATCAAGGCCATGAACGCCGAGGGCTGCCCCTTCAAGGGCTGCCTCTATTTTGGGCTGATGCTTACCCCCGGCGGCCCTAAGGTGATCGAGTACAACTGCCGCTTTGGTGACCCGGAGACGCAGGTGGTGCTGCCCCTGCTGGAGGGCGATCTGCTGGACATCATGCAGGCCTGCACCAACGGCACGCTGGAAAACGAGGAGGTCAAGTTCTCGGACGGTGCTGCCGCCTGCGTCATTCTGGCTTCCGGCGGCTACCCCGTCAGCTATGAGAAAGGCAAGCCAATCTCCGGCCTGACGGACGGCCAGCTGGCAGGGGAGGAGAACATCACGGTCTACCACTCCGGCACGGCCATCCAAGAGGACGGCACGCTGGTGACCAACGGCGGCCGTGTGCTGGGCGTGACGGCCACGGCTGACCGCCTGACCGCTGCCATCACCCAGGCCTACGCCGCCGCCGAGAAGATCTCGTTCGAGAAGCTGCACAAGCGGACGGACATCGGCTTCCGGGCCCTGAAAGCAATTGCGGAGAAAGAATAACAGCTGCTCTGTACAACCTCTCCGTCATCGCCGCGCGATGCCACCTCTCCCGAAGTGAGAGGCTTTGGCAGGCCGTAAAGTTTATAAAAAACGCCATGCGTTCCTACAAAACGATACCTCTTTGCCAAGGGCTCGCCCTTTGGGAGAGCTGGACGCCGATAGGCGGCCTGAGAGGGCTAAGACGCTAAAAATAAAGGGGATTTTACCCAATGGTCTATCGTATTTATGTCGAGAAAAAGCCCGGCTTTGATGTGGAAGCCGAGGGCCTGAAAAATGAGCTGGTCTCGCTGCTGGGCATCCAGTCCCTGAACGGGGTGCGGCTGCTCAACCGCTACGACGTGGAGGGCATTGATGAAGCTCTGTTCCACCAGTGCGCCACCACCGTGTTCAGTGAGCCGCCGGTGGACAACACCTACGACACCCTGCCTCAGGATGGCGGCGTGTCCTTTGCGGTGGAGTACCTGCCCGGCCAGTTTGACCAGCGGGCGGCCTCGGCGAGCGAGTGCATCCAGCTGATCAGCCAGGGCGAGCGCCCGGTGGTCCGTTCCGCCAAGGTCTACCTGCTGCAGGGTGCTCTGACCGACGAGCAGGTGGCCGAGATCAAAAAATATGTGATTAACCCGGTGGAGGCCCGCGAGGCCTCGCTGGAGGAAAAGGCCACCCTTAAGATGGAGTACCCCGTCCCCACCGCCGTGGCCGTGCTGGAGGGCTTCAACCAGCTGGAGGAAGAGGGCCTGAAAGAATTTATCAACAAGCAGGGCCTCGCCATGGACCTTGGTGATATCGAGTTCTGCCAGGAGTATTTCCGCTCGGAGCAGCGGGACCCCACCATCACCGAGATCAAGATGATCGACACCTACTGGTCCGACCACTGCCGCCACACCACGTTCGGCACCATTCTGGACGATGTGCAGATCGACGACGCCGTGGTGCAGGAAGCCTTTGACCGCTACATGGCCATGCGCGCGGATCTGGGCCGGGAGAACAAGCCCCGCTGCATGATGGACCTGGCCACCATTGGTGCCAAGGAATTGAAAAAGCAGGGCATCCTCAAGAATCTGGACGAGTCGGACGAGATCAACGCCTGCACCGTGAAAATCAAGTGCGAGGTGGACGGCGAGGAGCAGGACTGGCTGTTCCTCTTCAAGAACGAGACTCACAACCACCCGACGGAGATCGAGCCGTTCGGCGGTGCTGCCACCTGCATCGGCGGTGCCATCCGCGATCCGCTGTCCGGCCGCAGCTACGTCTATCAGGCCATGCGCGTCACCGGCGCGGGCGACCCGCTGGTACCCGTCAGCCAGACGCTGCCCGGCAAGCTGCCCCAGCGCAAGCTGGTGACCACCGCCGCAGCGGGCTACAGCTCCTACGGCAATCAGATTGGGCTGGCGACCGGCCAGGTTGCGGAGATCTACCACCCTGGCTATGTGGCAAAGCGGATGGAGATCGGCGCGGTCGTGGGTGCCACCCCGCTTCCCATGTCCGCCGCGAGTGCCCCGCCCCCGGGGATGTCATCGTTCTGCTGGGCGGCCGTACGGGTCGCGACGGCGTGGGCGGCGCCACGGGTTCCTCCAAGACCCACAAGCTGGACAGCCTGGAGCACTGCGGTGCCGAGGTGCAGAAAGGCAACGCTCCCATCGAGCGCAAGCTGCAGCGCCTGTTCCGCCGGGAAGACGCCTGCAAGATGATCAAGCGCTGCAATGACTTTGGCGCCGGCGGCGTGTCGGTCGCCATTGGCGAGCTGGCCGACGGCCTGTACATCGACCTGAACAAGGTCACCAAGAAATACGACGGTC
>VOFE01000571.1_pt1 | contig 158001 bp, 233 predicted proteins | sample 5384071 | NCBI WGS metagenome assembly VOFE01 (sample SAMN12384724, study PRJNA508395) | human gut metagenome | isolation source: healthy gut D | host: Homo sapiens
GTGCCACGGGGGCGGCTGAGTGAAACAGGGCCTTTAAAAGGGCCTGATAGTTAGCAGGACATTTGCCTATATGCGAGTAGGGGCAAATTCAGAAGACGATTTCTATAGAAGGCGTTTCCTGCAAAAAAGACGCCGAGCCGCGTGCGGATTTTAGTGTAAACGCGCGTGCTGCATGGGGACTTGCGTTTTTGACGCATTGTCTATAGTACAGGAGGCATGTGCGTATGCTTGAACGCGGATGTGCAGAAGCGTGGTCCGTAGCCTAAAAGTCGCCATGGGCGAGTACCCCGCGCGTCTGCGTGAAGGGTAGGCAACGAGCAGTTCACGTTTATTGCGAGTGCCCACGTCTGCACGAAGCGTGGGCGATCCTTTGAAAAACGCTCCCCCCAAAGCGACGCTTCGGGGGAGACATGCGCTTATCTATCGAATTCCGGGTTATAAGCGTAGAAGTTTTGGAGTCCAGTTCATCCTGAACGATGCCGAGCGCTTCACCGAAACGCTGGAAGTGTACGACCTCGCGTTCGCGCAGGAACTTGATGGGATCGCGCACATCCGGGTCGTCGATCAGACGCAAGAGGTTATCGTACGTCGTGCGTGCCTTCTGTTCGGCACCCATGTCTTCAAAGAGGTCGGTCAGCGCGTCGCCCTTTGATTGGAAGGATTTGGCCGTAAAGGGCCAGCCTGCCGCAGCCTGCGGGTAGATGCCCGTCGTGTGATCGACGTAATAGGCGTCGAAGTTGCTCTTTTTGATCTCGTCAATGGAAATGTTGCGTGTAAGCTGATAGACAATGGCACTGACGATCTCAAGGTGAGCAAGTTCCTCGGTTCCGATATCCGTTAAAAGGCCGGCGACCTTGGGATATGGCATGGAGTAACGCTGGCTGAGATAACGCTGTGAAGCTGCAAGCTCACCATCTGGCCCACCAAGCTGACTAATGATAGCCATTGCAAGCTTCGGGTTCGGCGTCTTAATATTGACAGGGTACTCTAATTTCTTTTCATAAGTCCACATATTCTATATTCCTCCCTGTCAAGCGTTTGCCGCGCGTTCCCAGGGAACGGCCCGTCGGTCCATTTCCATCTGCCGCCGTCGTACTGCATAGCGGTCAGCGGGCCGCACGCGGCGGTGTAGGCCTCAACGGCTTTTCATGGATTTGTTTGTATTTGCAGAAGTATTCCAGCGCGTTGGCGTCGGTAGGGGTGTGTCGAGGAAAGATTGGCCTCGACAAGCGCGAATTCCGCCATTTGTACCTCGCGAAGCAGGCTTGCCATGTAAGTCATTTCTCGTCGGCCCCTTTCCTAAAAACGGTTTATCAAGCGCGCGGAAGATTGTGCCGCGCTCGAGCGCTGTGGGTGCGTCATATAAATCCTCCCACCGCTGGAGGGGGGGTATAAGCCATGGCCACCGGCAATGAATTGATGCAGGCGGCGCTTCCGGCGTTTTGAAGCAGAGTATTCAGATTTTCCATAATACAACTCCCCTGTGACCTTGTGGTCTTCTTTTCGGTCACCGTTATCAGTATATGCAGCCGCGCCAAAATGCGACAACCTCCGACCGGTCCAGACGTTGCAGCGGCAAAGACCCCGCGTACAGTTTAGGCTGTACGCGGGGGTTAGACGTTTTTATAAAGAGGAAAGACTGCGCCGTTTAGCGCCAAGCTTCCGGCAACCGTGCGGCAAGCGCCGTAAGACGCGCATCCGGCAGCTCCGGCGTGTCCCGTAATGGAAATGGAATACCTGCCGCCTCGTACTTTTCAAGGCACAGCTTGCGAAAGGGGAGCAGCTCCACGCGCCGGGTGTTCGGGTACGCCGCGAGGAACGCGGCGAGCGACGCGACGTCCGCTTCCGTGTCGTTCAATCCCGGCACGACGACGCGCCGCACCCACATGGGAATGTGTATATCCCGCACGAGGTCTAAAAACCGCACAACCTGCGCAAAGTCGATTTCGCAGTAACGCCGGTAGGCCTCCGCCGTATCAAACTTCACGTCTGCCAGCACCAGGTCCGTGTATTGCAGTATCTCCCGCGCGCCGTATAGCCGGAAACGCGGATGGTGAGCTGAGGGTATTTTTCCGGGTGGTCCATCGCGTCAAGGAGGGTTTCCCGCTCCAGCACGTTCACGTTGATGTGGTGCCCGGTGGCGGCAAAGTAGGCGTCCAGCAGGGAGACGAGCTTCGTGCGGCGTTCCCCTTCTTCCTTGCCCAGGGCCTGCGGCACGATGGAGAAGGTGTAGGAGATGCCGTCCAGGGAGTCGCCATAGGACAGTTTGGCTACGGAGAGCATGGAGGCCACGGCTCCGTTCCTGTCCCTTCCGTGCATGGGGTTGGCGCCGGGCGCGAACGGTTCCCCGGCGCGGCGGCCGTCCGGCGTGTTGCCCGTCTTCTTGCCGTACACCACGTTGGAGGTGATGGTCAGGATGGACTGGGTGGGCAGGGAGTTGCGGTAGGTGTGGAGCTTGCGCAGCTTTTCCATGAAGTTGCTGACCAGGCTGCATGCGATTTCGTCCACGCGCGGGTCGTTGTTCCCGTAGCACGGGAATTCCCCTTCCGTCTTGAAATCCACAATCAGGCCCTCTTCATTGCGGACGGCCTTCACGGTGGCGTACTTGATGGCGGACAGGGAGTCCGCGGCCACGGAGAGCCCGGCGATGCCCGTGGCCATGGTGCGCAGGATTTCCGGATCATGCAGCGCCATTTCAATGCGTTCATAGCAGTACTTGTCGTGCATGTAGTGGATGATGTTCAGCGCGTCAACGTAGGTTTTGGCAAGCCAGTCCTGCATCTTGTCGTACAGGGCCATCACTTCGTCGTACTTGAGCACTTCCTCCGTATAGCGCGGGGAGGGCGGGGCCACCTGTTTCCCCTTGAGTTCGTCCACGCCGCCGTTCAGGGCGTACAGCAGGCACTTGGCGAGGTTGGCGCGCGCACCGAAGAATTGCATCTGCTTGCCGATGCGCATGGCGGACACGCAGCAGGCGATGCCGTAGTCGTCGCCCCAGTGCGGGCGCATCAGGTCGTCGTTCTCGTACTGGACGGAGGACGTTTCAATGGAAACCCTGGCGCAGAAATTCTTGAAGGCTTCCGGCAGGTTCCCGGACCACAGCACCGTCAGGTTCGGCTCCGGAGCCGGACCCAGGTTGTACAGCGTCTGGAGCATGCGGAAGGAGCTGCGGGTGACGAGGGTGCGCCCGTCTTCCCCCATGCCGCCGATGGATTCCGTCACCCAGGTGGGGTCCCCGGAGAACAGGTTGTTGTAGTCCGGCGTGCGGATGAAGCGGACGATGCGCAGCTTCATCACGAACTGGTCAATGATTTCCTGCACTCCCTCTTCCGTGATGAGGCCCTGTTCCAGGTCGCGGGTAAAGTAAATGTCAAAGAAGGTGGAGACGCGGCCCAGGGACATGGCCGCGCCGTTCTGTTCCTTCACGGCGGCCAGGTAGCCCAGGTAGGTCCATTGCACGGCTTCGCGGGCGTTCCCGGCGGGGCGGCTGAGGTCGCAGCCGTAGGAGGCGCCCATCCGGGCGAGTTCCTCCAGGGCGCGGATTTGTTCGCTCATTTCCTCGCGCAGGCGGATCAGCTCATCCGTAAGGGGGGAATTTTCACGGTTTTTGAGATCCTTGCGGCGTTCGGCAATCAGCTTGTCCGTGCCGTACAGGGCCACGCGGCGGTAGTCCCCGATGATGCGGCCGCGGCCGTAGGCGTCCGGAAGTCCGGTGATGATGCCGGCGGAGCGGGCGGCGCGGATGTCGGAGGTGTAGGCGTCGAAAACGCCCTCGTTATGCGTCTTGCGTATCTTGTTGAAAATATCCGCCGTTTTTTCGCACATCTTGAATACTGAAACCAGCGGACGGCAAACCGCCGCGCCCGGTGGCTTGACAAAACAAAATGGGCAGCATCCACAACCTGTGATGCTGCCCAGACGGTCGGCCTTATCGGTGTTTCATTCCCCTGTGGTAGCCCACATGTTCCGTCAGTCATGAAAACCCCTTGTTCTTGTCTCCACTATACCACGCCGGAGAGGGAACGTCAATAGAACTTTTGCACAAACCGCAGCGCGGACGGCGGTATCGGTATGGAAGCGGCGCGGCGTGCTTGGACGATCGGTGTTTCTTTGAGACACATGCACCCCTGTCCGGCTGCGGAGGTCAGTTCGACGCCCTGAGCATCCGTGGCCTATATCTGGAGAAAATCGTTCTTTTTCGGCGGCGGCAGCGCAATAGCGAACGCTGCGTTCTCCCGGAACTCTTTTCCCCAGTTCACAGCACCGACCCTTTCTCGGAAAGACGGACCGGCACCGCGCCGCCGTTCATTTGTAAGGTTTCGCCTTGCGACAGACTAAAACGCCGCCCGCCTCAATATCCACAGATGCGCAATCTCGTGCGAGACTTTTGCCGCGTCAAAGCAGACGCTGTACCTGCACGCCATGACGCCGGAAGCCATGCTCCGGAAACGCGGCCCGCCGGTGTTCCGACGCTCAAGGAAAGCTTCCGGCATATTTTCTCGCCCGGCTGGCAGGGACTTCATGCACAAATTATGCTGTTAAAACCTGCCGCGCGGCGCCTGTGCCGAAGAAAAAAACCAGCCGTTATTACGCGGCTGGTTCTCGGTGCAGAGGTAAGAGGGGATGGCGCTTACTCAGCCGAGATTATGTAATAATACACCGGCTGGCCGCCATAAATCACCGCGACTTCCACGTCCCGGCGCTCTTTTTCAAACAGGGCGCGCACCTCCTGCGCGGCAGACTCGTCAACGCCCTCGCCATAGATGACCGTGACATAGCTGACGTCGCGGTTGCGGCACATTCGCGCGCCAGGCGCTTTAAAATGTCGGGCTGACGGCGGCCGGAATCCACCAGCTTGCCGTTTAAGAGGGCAAGGGTATCGCCCTCGCGGATTTTATGATCGTCGAACACGCTGTCGCGCGCGGCATACGTCACCTCGCCCGTGTTAACGCACGAGGCGGCGGCCTCCATCGCGATGAGGTTCTCGTCCGGCGTTGTTTCCGGGTCGAAGGAGAGCATCGCGGAAATCCCTTCGGAGACGGTTTTCGTCTGTACGACGAGGATTTTTTATCTGTGAGCGGGGCGACCTGCTGCGCCGCCATGATGATGTTTTTGTTGTTCGGCAGAATGTACGTGACCTTGGCGTTGACGGACTCCACGGCGTGGAGCAGGTCGTCGGTCGAGGGGTTCATGGTCTGGCCGCCGTCCACGATGACATCCACGCCCAGATCGCGGAAAATCGTGTGCAGCCCATCACCCGCCGCGACCGCGACAAAGCCGTAGGGCTTTTCCTCAGCCGGGACCGGCGTCTCCTCCGACTTTTACGGGTTCGGCGGCCTTCGGCGTGGAAATGATTTTCTGCGTGTGCTGAACCTTCATGTTTTCGATCTTAATACGGTCGAGCGAGCCCAGTTCCAGCGCCTTTTCAATGGCCTGGCCCGGACTATTGGTGTGCACGTGGACCTTCACAAGCTCCTCGTCGTCCACGACGACCACGCAGTCGCCGATCGACTCTAAAAACTCCCGAAGCTCGGCGGGGTTGCCCGCGCCGGAACGGTCGATGATAAACTCGGTGCAGTAGGTAAAGTTGATGTCCTCGGTCTCAAATGCGTCGAAGGGGTTCGTGTCCGACGGCGTGTCCTCCACCACCGTGCGCGCGACCGTCTCGCCGCGCATATAGGCGAGCATCGCATCGAGAATCATGACGTACCCCGCGCCGCCCGCGTCCACAACGCCGGCTTTCTTGAGCACCGGGTTCTGCTGCGTCGTCTCGGCAAGCGCGCGCTTGGCAGCGTCGCTCGCGGAGCTGAACGTCACGCGCAGACTGCCGGTCGCCTTGGCCGCCTCGATCGCCGCCTGCGCGGCCTTCATGGAAACGGTCAAAATCGTGCCTTCCGCCGGACGCATGACGGCCTTATAGGCAGCGTCCACGCCTTCGCGCAGCGCCTCGGCGAGCACCAGCGCGTCGCCGCTCTCAAGACCCTTTACGCGCTTGGAAAAGCCGCGGAAGAGCAGGGACGTAATCACGCCAGAGTTGCCGCGCGCGCCGCGCAGCATACACATGGCGGCGGTCTCCGCCACCTCGCCGAGCGTACCGTCCCGCCTTTTTCCAGCTCGCGCGCGGCCGCGTTGATGGTCGCGCTCATATTGATCCCCGTGTCGCCGTCCGGTACCGGGAAAACGTTTAAATCGTTCAGTTCCTTTTTGCGCGCCTCAACGGCATACGCCGCCTGAATCACCATCTGCCGGAATGCGGCGCCGTCAATAAAATTTTCCAAATATCTTCACCCTCTCGCCGTAATGCTTTGCCTGATCAATCCGTCATGAGCGAATCGACGAATACGTCGACGCGGCCGACCTTCACGCCGGTCAGCTCCTCGATATTATAACGCACCTCGCTGATAATGGAATCACCGGCGGCGGCGATATTGACTCCATGCCGCACGACGATATGCAGCTCGATATTGACGACTCCATTTTCAATGACATCGATTTTGATGCCCTTATGGCTGGGATCCCGCTTCAAAAGCTGGACGAACCCATCCAGTTTATTCTTTCCCGCCATGCCGTGAACGCCATAGCAGTGGTTCGCGACGATATCCGCGATCACGTTGTTTGTGATGTCGATGGTACCGTACTCATTTTCTATCAGCATGCTTTCACCTCCGTAACAAGCGCTGCTTCTTCTAATAAATGGTTCCTGTATACGGCTGCTCGCCGGACAATATGTTTAAGGCCCGCACGCCCTGCTTCTCCGCGTACAGGCAGGTGTTGCGCGTACCGCCGGGCCGCCCGTCGAACGCCGCGATGAGGAGCGACGAACGATCGACCATGTAGCGGTTGCGTTTGTCCATGCAGCCGGACGTGTAACGCGGGGAGAGGACCGTTTTTCGGTCGCAGCGGTGCAGCACGAGGTTATAGTACCGCGCGTCGCCCTCGTCCCAGCGCGCCGCCTGTTCGGGACAGGGGATCGCGGCCTCCAGCGTGACGCCGGGATAGGCGCGCTTAAAGTCGAGCACGCACATGGCGGCCCAGAGATCCATCCCGCGGCTCATGCCCGTGATAAAGTGGCGGTAACCGTCCAAAATCGCACGCTGTACCGCGTACTCGAGGTTCCGGCGAAACACGTGGTTATCAAAGCTGTACTGCGCCGCGGCAACGGCATCTTTTCCGGACGGTGCCCGGTAAAAGCGCAGGTGACGTCTTTCATTATGCCGGCCTCCGGCAAAGCGGCGCCCATCAGCCTTTCCGCTGGCGGAGCAGGTCGCGGATCTCCGTCAGCAGCAGCTCTTCTTTGGAGGGCTCCGGCTCGGCGGCAGCCTCCGCCGCTTCCTCGACGGCTTCTTCCTTTGCACGGAGCGAACGAAGCTTATTGATAAGCCGGATAAAGAGGAAAATCACAAAGGCAATGATGACAAAGTCGAGTATCGTGCTGATCAGGTTGCCGATTGCAAGCGTGTTCAGGGGTTTCCGGCACGGGGCCGTAGAGATGCGGCAGCGTGACGGTCCAGTCGGCGAAGTTGATGCCGCCGATGAACATACCCACGAACGGCATGATGATGTCGTTGACGATACTGGTCGTGATCTTGCCGAACGCGCCGCCGACCACAACGCCGACCGCCAGGTCAATCACGTTTCCGCGCATGGCGAATTCCTTAAACTCCTTTAAAAACTTAGAGCTTTTTCCCTTAGCCATTATAATCTTCCTTTCGTTCAATTATCCAAAACGCTTGAAAAACAGAAAAATCCATAAAACGGGGCAAGCGAGGGATACGCGAAAAGGGGGCTTTCTTACTTCGTAATCACTTCCATGCCGCCCAAATACCTGCGCAGCACCTCCGGCACAACGATGGAGCCGTCCGCGCGCTGGTTCTGCTCGACGAGCGCGGGCAGGATGCGAGACGTGGCGAGGCCGGAACCGTTTAACGTGTGCACGAACTCCGTCTTGCCGGTGGCCTCGCGGCGGAAACGCATGGAGCCGCGGCGCGCCTGGTAATCGCGCGCGTTTGAAACGGAGAGACCTCCTTATACCCGTTCATGGACGGGATGTTAATTTCAATGTCATAGGTGCGCGCCATGGAAGCGGAGCAGTCCGCGGCGGCGAGTTTCACGGTGCGGAAATGGAAACCAAGGCCGCGCACGAGCGTTTCCGCCTTGCCGACCAGCTCCTCAAAGGCCTCGTCGGACTTTTCAGGCAGCGTGTACTGCACCATCTCCACCTTGTTGAACTGGTGCCCTCGCACCATACCGCGCTCGTCCGCGCGGTAGGAACCCGCCTCGCGGCGGAAACAGGGCGTGTAGGAGATATACTTGCGGGGCAGGTCGGCCTCCGTCAGAATCTCGTCGCGGTGGAGGCTGACGAGCGCCGTTTCGGCCGTCGGCAGCATAAAACGGCGGCGTTCGTCCTCGGCGGTCTCGAGCCAATACACGTCGTCCTCAAACTTCGGGAACTGCCCGGCCGTGAGGCCGCACTCGTATCCAAGCATATGCGGGACGAGCACGAGTTCATACCCGTCGGCGATGTGCGTATCAATGAAGTAATTGAGCAGCGCCCACTCAAGCCGCGCGCCCATGCCGCGGTAGATCCAGAACCCCGCGCCGGAGAGCTTCGTGCCGCGCGTATAGTCGATGAGTCCCAGGTCCGTGCACAGATCCACATGGTTTTTCGGCTCAAAATCAAATTTGTGCGGTTCGCCGTAATAGCGAAGCGGCTCGTTGTTCTCCTTGCCGCCGGGCTTTAAGTCGGGATCGGGGAGGTTCGGCAGCGAGAGCAGCAGCGTGCGGTATTCCGCTTCGACGTCGCGCAGCTGCGCCTCGACCTCTTTGCCCTCGTTAGACAGCTCCTTCATGCGCGCAAAGATCGGCGCGGTATCGCCGCCGGCCTTTTTAATGGCCGGGATTTCCTTCGAGGTCTTGTTCTGCTCGGCCTTCAGCGCTTCGCTGCGGCCGATGAGCTCGCGGCGCTGGACGTCCAGCGCGAGGATGCGGTCAACCTGCGCGCCCGCGTCGTACTCCTTCGCCGCAAGGCCCGCTTTGACGGCTTCCGCGTCATCGCGTATCCTTTTTATATCAAGCATTCTAAAAACCTGCCTTTCTATTTCTCCGCCGCGTTTTCCAGCAGCGCGATCAGCGTGTCAAGATCGTCGTTATCGTAGTACTCAATTTCAAGCCTGCCCTTTTTCCGGCCGGGCTTTAACGTAATCCGGCGCCCGAGCGACTGGGAAAGCCGCCGTCCAACCTCACCGGCATAATCGACCGCGGCCGCGGGGACGTCCGGTTCCTTTTGCGGCGCGAGCAGGCGCTTGACATACTGCTCAAGCTCGCGCACGGTAAGCGCGTGCTCAACGGCAAAGTCCGCCGTTTCCCGCCGCAGCTTTTCGTCGGGGATCGAGAGAAGCGTTCGCGCGTGTCCCGCCGAAAGCGTGCCCGCCTCAACCATGGCGCGCAGGTCGTCGGAAAGCGCGAGCAGGCGCAGGGCGTTTGCAACAGCCGGACGGGACCGTCCGACGCGGTGCGCGACCTCCTCCTGGGTCAGGCCGAAGGCGTCGATCAGCGTTTGATAGCCGCCTGCCTCCTCAATGGGATTGAGGTCCTCGCGTTGCAGGTTCTCAATCAACGCGAGCTGCGCCGCTTGCAGGTCGTCCGCGTCAAGGATCACTGGCCGGGATCTCGGTCAACCCGCCAGACGGCAGGCGCGCCAGCGGCGCTCCCCGGCGATGATCTGATAGAAGCCGCCCTCGCCTCGCCGGACGACGACGGGCTGCAGCAGCCCGTTTTCGCGGATGGACGCGGCCAGCACCTGCAGCGCATCGGGGTCAAAGTGACGCCGCGGCTGCCCGGGGGTTTGGCTCGATATCGCAGACGCGCAGGGTGGAACTCGGACGACACGGCTTCCCCGATCACGGGATCGTCGCCAAACAGTGCGGAAAGTCCGCGGCCCAGGCCTTTTGCGCTCATGATTCCACCTCGCAGTCAAAATTTCAAAAATCAGTTGTTGATGATGCATTCCGCCAGTTTTTCATAGCATTTCGCGCGCCCTTCGACCCGCGGTCGTAGTACATCACGGGCACGCCGTGGCTCGGGCCTCGCTCAGGCGCACGTTGCGCGGGATAACGACCGGGAAAACCTGGCGCGGGAAGTGCTTTTTCACCTCGCGCACGACCTGCTGGGAGAGGTTTGTCCGGCTGTCGAGAACATCGTGAGCAGGATGCCCTCGATGGCGAGCGGCGGGTTTAACGACCGCTTTACGCTGCGTACGGTCTGCATGAGCTGGGAGAGCCCTTCAAGCGCGTAGTATTCGCACTGGATGGGCGCGAGCACCGTGTCCGCCGCGCACAGGGCGTTGAGCGTCAAGAAGCCCGAGCGACGGGGGCAGTCGATTAAAGAAAGTCGTAGTCGAAGGAGATGGGCGTCAGGAGCTTTTTTCAGGCAGTGCTCCCGCGCGGGGGGCGTCACAAGCTCAATCTCCGCGCCCGCGAGCGCGATGCTCGAGGGCAGGAGGTCGCAAACCGCGTCCTGAGTATAAGCTCGCGCGCGCCGATGCCGCCGGTCAGCCCGTCATAGACGCTGCGGACGACGGCCTGCTTGTCCACGCCCAGCCCGGACGTGGCGTTCGCCTGCGGGTCAAAATCGCAGAGCAAAACCCGGCGTCCGGCCAATGCCAGCGCCGCCGCCGTATTTACCGCGGTGGTGGTTTTGCCAACGCCGCCTTTTGGTTTGCTACCGCTATGATCCTGCCCATTTTTAAAAACCAGGGTGCGCGCGCGGCGCCCGTATCCTGTCGCTCCCTGTTTTTGCTGAAAAACCTTCCGGCGCAGCGCGGGGATTACGCGTCAGGCCGGTTGATGCACATGCCTGTGCGCCTCAAAACGCATGCCAAGCATAAAGAACACATCTTAATACAGTATAGTATACCACAGTTTTCCGGTTTTGCAACCGTCTTACGTAAGCTTCTCGTAGAAGGACCGCGGGAAAGCGCGGAACCTATCAAAAAGGTCCGCGGAAAGCAAAGGATCGTGTGTGCGCGGCGGAGGGCGTAGTTGCCGTCTGCATACACGGCCAAGGACGGCCTCACCGACCGAATGTCCCGCTGATGGCATCCCAAGCTGGGAGCGGCGTGCAAGATTAACCGGCGCGAACGACTTTCCCCGGCCCCGGGAACAACACCCGCACCCGTATGCCGCGCCGGGACAAGCGGGGGGCCGTGCCGGGGAGGAATAAGCTCCGCTCGTCGGACGAAAAATACGTCTCCACGCTCAAAGGAACCGTTTTGCCGTATCGGCTCTTCGGCGCAACAAAAAATTCCGCACCGGGACAAGGCCGTTACGCCGGGTATTGAAGGAAGGGCGGGATGGTTACACTGGGTTAAACGGACAGGCAGGGATAACGTCAATTATGCAGGGACAGCGCGTGCGAAGCACCCGCACTCTTTCGCCCTGCACGCTTTGGTGATTTTTGGGGACGGCTCCCAGAGGTTGTGCGGCGTACGGCCTCTCTGCGAAATTGCATCCCGGCATGTCATACCCGATCAAAGCTTTTTATCCTCGACCTACTCGGTACGGCGCTCACGCTAATTTACAAATCGGACGGGATGTGATATTCTGAGGACAGAAACCCATAATAACCGTGCGGCGGGACTTCCCCCGCCCGCGGGACAAGTGAGGCATGACGACATGAAAGAGACGTTTTACACAGAGCAGGCGCCGAAGGCTATTGGCCCGTATTCACAGGGCGTCGGCGCGTCCGGGAAGCTTTTGTTCGTTTCAGGACAGATCCCGGTCGATCCAAAGACGGGCGTTTTGCGGGCGACGACATCAAAACGCAGACGCGCCAGTCGATTTTGAAACCTCAGGGCCGTACTGGAAGCTGCGGGCGGCGGACTTGAAAACGTGGTCAAAACCACCGTGTTTTTTGCAGGACATGGGCGACTTTGCGGCCATGAACGAGGTGTACGGCGCGTTCTTCCAAAAGACTGCCCGGCGCGCTCGGCCGTCGCCGTCGCGGCGCTGCCGAGGGGCGCGCGCGTGGAAATCGAGGCAGTTGCCGTGCTCTGAGCGGGGGTGCGGACGATACGTGGTCGCAACCGCACCCGCCGGTACGGCAGCCTGCCCAAAGGGTCTGTGACCAGTCGGCAACCCAAGCCGGTACTGCTGAATTCGGGGATGGCTCAGGATTCCGGTTTGCGACATGCCACCGGCTGGACTTCAGCCGGTCAGGCAGTTGCAGTGCTCGTGTCCTAGCCTTGCGGGGCAAGGGATTTTCAGGCGGTTTTCGTGATTGCAAGCACGCGGTTACGGATATCGTCTGCTGTCAAAGCCAGGATATTGCCGGCATTCCAATAGAAAAACCGGCGTATGGGAACGATAAGGATTATATAGTGAAGTAACGGAAGGCATATCTCCACATATGCCTTCCGTTTACTGTATCATTCCGATGTAATTAAAATAAACGCCTATATTTTGCGTGTAACACTTTTTCTTGTAAGCCTCGTCATGCTCATGCGCCGAGAGGCCGACAGACAAGCATTTCTGTTTCGCCAGAATGCCGACCGTTTAACAGCTGAACAGCTCGTCAAACAGCATACCTGTTGCCGGCGTTACAACGGCAGCAGCAGTTTCTCCTCTTCTGCTGCCAATAGCTCATTGCTTCTACGCTCACTTATTTGCTGCTCTCTTGATCCTCCCCGATGTACAATTCTTTCTGTTGCGGCATTATATAAATCCAATTCACGAATGGGAACAGTAAAAGATTTCGTTTATAGTGATTCAAATGCAAAATAGGACAGGGTCATACTGTATGCCCGATAAATCAGACACCACCTGCACAACACTGTTTTTATCTTTATCCAACAGACATTGTCCAGATAAAATTAACGTTCTTGCGTCTTTTATGGTTATTGTATAGGGCGTAAGCAACACCTACTTTCATCATAAAGTGTTTTCATTCTCTCAAATCGCCCTCAAACGTTCCCATCGCCCCCAAATAGGGAGCGCCGCCCGCAATGGCCGCCTGACGCATGGTTTGAAGTTTCGTCAGCGAGGCCTTTTATACCGATACTCCGTTGTTTCCTGCTCTATTCGCGTGTACGGGCCATTCACCGTGTTTTCCGACGAACGTTATAGTTCCCCTGTCTCACTGATGGTTTGTAGATGTAGAGCGAAAAAAACAGTGGTTTTATGCCTTCGCCTTATGTTCGGGTTCCCTTCTGTTCTTTAATATCCTTATCGCACAGGAGGGAACCCCATACGCCGGTTTTGCCGTTTACAAGTGCATTTTTTATAGATATGTAAGCAGGTACATGACGATAAAGACGACGGAGACAACGTACACGAGGATCGGGACTTCCTTTGCCTTGCCGCGGCAGACTTTCAGGATGGAGTAGGTGATGAAACCGAGGCCGATACCGTCGGAGATGCTGTAAGCAAACGGCATCATGGCAATGGTCAGGAAGGCCGGGATCGCTTCTTCCATGTCGGACCAGTTGACTTTCGCCGCGCCCGCGAGCATGTATACGCCGACAATGATGAGCGCCGGCGCGGTCGCCGCCGTCGGGATGATACCGGCAATCGGGGCGACGAAGCAGGCCAGCAGGAAGAGCAGGCCGACCACGATGGAGTGAAGGCCCGTGCGGGCGCCCTCCGCAATGCCGGTGGAGGACTCGACGTAAGTGGTGACGGTCGAGGTGCCGAGCGCCGCGCCGGTACAGGTCGCAATCGCGTCCGCGATCATGGCGCGGTCTCCGCCGGGAAGCTCGCCTTTTTCGTTGAGCATACCGGCATTGGAGGCGGTGCCGATGAGCGTACCGGCCGTATCGAAGCAGTCAACCACAAAGAAGCTCACAACGGCCGTGATCAGCGCCATAACGCCTCCGTTTACCGCAGTGAGGCCGGTGAAGTCAAGCTTTAAGAAAGTTTCGCCCAGCGCCGCGAAGCTGTTGGACTCCACGCGAAGGTCGTCTGGCCCATCGGGATACCGATGATGGTCGTGGCAATGATGCCGATGAAGATTGCGCCTTTCACCTTCCAGACGAGTAGAAGCGCCGTGATAATGAGGCCGATGAGCGCCAGAAGCGGCGTTCGGAGAGGATGTTGCCCATATCGGGTAGTCGGTGGCGACCGACGCCGTCCGCGACCGTATCGCCAAAAAGCTTTACGATGTCCGCGTTCAAAAGGCCGATAAACGCAATAAAGAGGCCGATACCGGCGGAAATCGCGTTTTTCAAAAACGCCGGGACGGACGCAATGAGCTTTGAGCGCAGGGGGACTCAGCGTGAGAATCAGGAAGAGTACGCCGGAAATGAACACGATGGCAAGGCCCTGCTGCCAGGTGTAGCCCATGCCGAAGCAGATCGTGTAGGTGAAGAAGGCGTTCAGGCCCATGCCTGGCGCCTGCGCAAACGGGACGTTAGCCAGAAACGCGGTCAGGAAACAGCCAAGTGCGGAGGCAACGCAGGTTGCAAGCAAAACGGCGTGATAGTTCATGCCGGTCTGGGAAAGATAGCTGGGGTTGACAAAGATGATGTACGCCATTGCGAAGAACGTGACGATGCCGCCGACGATCTCGGTGCGCACGGTGGAATTCCGTTCTTTGATATGAAAGAACTTGTCCATGTTGACCCATCCTCCATTTGGTTATTTACCGCTTGCCAGTCCGGGGCTTTTCCGCAGAAACGTATAGCGGGGTAACGGTCGGGCGCAAGAAAAAATCCCCTGCAATGAGTAAAAGTACTGTGTTACAGGGAATCTGATGCGCAAAGCCGGCCCGTATACGGCTGCTAAAAAGCTCTTTCGGAAGGTTAAAACGGTATGATTGAATACAATACCTATTATAACAGAAACCCAGAGGCCGTCAATATATTTTTCAACAAATTTTGAACAAAAGAAAGAAAAAGCAACAGCGCATCTCAAAATGCTGTTGCTTTTCCGGCCGATTGCCGGGTGATTCTTCTTAATTTAGCCGCAAAACCAAGTGCGCCGGACTTCGCTCCGCCCCGCGTTGCGTTTTGCGGCGTATTATGCGTTAAGGGGTACGCCTTGCGGCGCGTCAGCCGCATCTGGAACAGGGCGGCAGGCCCGGCGCCTCCGACGCGTCGCATGAGAGCACCTCTTTGGCCCGCTTCAAATAGGAGCAATTCCGGTCCCGGTGCAGGACGCTGCCGCCCGCCGTGTAGTAGACCGTCGTGCCCGCCGGGATGACGCCGGGCGCCTCGCCCTCCGATGTACCGGCGCTGTCCCCGGACGGTTCCGTAAGGTCCTGACCCGGGCGGGTGCTTCCCCTCGTCCGAAGTGTCGTCCCCACCGGCGCCAAGCCCGGGATGCTCCGCGCCGCCGTCCGTCGTATCGTCAGACGGCGGAATACCGCCCGTAAGCGCGCCGTCCGTTTGCGGCGGGACACGCTCCTGTCCGTCCGGCGGCGGCGTTTCTGTCTGCATATCGTCCGTTCCGTTCTCCGCGCGCGCCGCTGAAAACCCCGCCGCGAACCCCGCGCCGTAGCCCTCCTGCCACGACGCTGCCGACGCGGCGCGCTGCTTTTTCCGCATCGGCCGTCTGTTCGGCGGACGCGGCGTCGTGTGCGTCGGCGACGCCGCGCGCGTATTCCGCGCCGCGCAGGGCATGGAGCGAAACGAGCCCGCCTGCGCACGCCGCCGCAAAAAAAGACTGCGGCGCAGGAGATGCAGACCGCCTGAAAAGCCGCCCGCGTCAGACGGAAAAAAGCGCCCCGTTATATGTTGCACGGCGCGGTAAACGAGGAAGCTTGCCATGGCGAGCAGTAGCAGGAAAAGAAGCGACACCGCCGTCATAAAATATCCCTCCCATGCATAATATAGGCGAATTCCGCGCATAATCGGCACGGAGATGAATGAAAATGACGAATCGTAAAGCAATGTTTTTGGAGATGGCGACACTTTTTACATTGGGCGCGTCGATTTACTGCGTGCTGGAGGTACTCTGGCGCGGCTATACGCATTGGAGCATGGCGGTCGCCGGGGCGTGAGCCTGTGCGCGCTCGGCCGCTGCCGGGACAGGCTGCGCAAACGCTCCCTGCTCCTGCGCTGCGTCGCGGGCGCGGGGATCATCACAGCGGTCGAGTTTTTGACGGGCTGCGTCGTCAACCTCTGGCTCGGCTGGTCCGTATGGGACTACTCGCACCATAAGCTGAACATTTTGGGACAGGTCTGCCCGCAGTTTTTCCTGATTTGGCTGCTTTTGTGCCTCCCCGGCTACGCGATTTGCCGCGTCGTACGGGATATCCGGGAAATGATGCAGTACGATATGCCGTCCGACGCCGTGTGATGTCGAAAAACTTCAGTCCTGTATCGAATCGCACACGCCGGGCTGTTCGAGGGGCTTTCCCAGCCATGTGAGAGATGGTGCAAATCTTATCACATGTATTAGATACGACAAAATTCGACAGACAGTCGATAAAAAACGGCCCGGCAGGTATTCACATCTAGTCCTGTTGTTCGGGGACTCCGCAACCGTTTCAAGCGCGGCGCGGACCGCGGCGATGACGAACGCGGAGAAGGTACAGTCGCGCCCCCGGATGGCCTGCTCCACAGCGTCGATCACGTCGTTTGGGAAGCGAATTGTTTTGTTGGTCGTGGGGGTATGGATGGGATTCGAAAGGTTGACATAAAAACCTCACTGGACAGTCCCCCGGCAAACGAAAGGAGACGTTTGTCATTTCGGCGCCTGAAGGCTCGTATCGGACGTCGGTGCTCTGGCTGCGTTTCCGGTCCGGGATTGTTCCCGGCGGCTTGCGCCTATTGCAGAAAAAGCCGGGGCTCCGGAAAACATAAGTCGTGTCACTCAGGACGCCGCCCGGCATCACGCGGGCTTGTCACCCGGCATGTGCCGGTTGTCTGCCAAGGAGTGGGATAATACACTTCTAAGTGTGGAGGAAACCGCGCCGTTCGTATGCATTGCGATTGTCTTGCAAAGCGGACGCGCTCGGGGAACGGGCACGTACCCTTGTGCTCCCTGTGTGACGGAAGGCCGAAGTTCTGCAAAATCCCCCGTCCGGTTTTGCCGGACGGGGGATAGCGTTACATTTTATCGCCGACAGGGGTGGGAACAGCGTCGTCCGGAATCGGGCAGACATAACCCTCCGCCGTCTTTTTTGGCGAACTCCGCGTGCGCCTCCTCTATGATGGACGGATCGTCGATCAGGTCGATGGCCGCCGCTGCGAGCACCTTGCCCGCGCAGAGCAGTCCCTTATGCCCGATGGACGTCGCGCCGATCGAGACGTTCTGCCAGGAGTGGCCGGGGGCGCCAGCCGCGAAGCAGGACGTACCGATTTGCGCCGTCGGTGTGAGCCAGCTCACGTCGCCGACGTCCGTGGAGCCCTTTTCGACCCGCTTGCTGAAGCGGTAGGGGACGAGGAAGTCGAAGAGCGGAGCCTTGCCGCCACCGCTTTTTTTTCCTTCACAAACTCAAACTCCTCGGCGCTGAGAACGTCCTCCAGCTCGTCGATGAAGGTCCCCTCAGCCTGCATCTCGTAGGAATCGACCAGCTTTTGCGCAAACGCGCGCTCGTCGTCCGTATACGCGGGCGCGCCGACCTCCAGGAAGTTTTCGTAGAGCAGCTTTTTCGAGCCGCTCGTTCGGAACGGTGTTCGCCGTGCCGTCGATGAAACGGCGCGTGAGCTTCGTCTCCGTCATCATGGCGGCGGCTTCCGCGATCTTATCGACACGGGCCTGGAGCTTCATGGCCTCGCGGACCTTGTGCGCGCGCACCATGTAGAGCACCTGCGCGGTGGGCTGCACGACGTTCGGGGAGTTCCCGCCGGCGTCCGTGATGGCGTAATGGATGCGCGCGGAGTCGGCCATGTGCTCGCGCAGGAACTCCACGCCGATATTCATGAGCTGCACCGCGTCGAGCGCGCTGCGTCCCTGTTCGGGGTTGCCCGCCGCGTGCGCCGCAATGCCCGTAAATTGATACTCCACCTGGATACAGGAGATGCACGACCCCGTCGTGACCTGATTGAACTGCCCGGGATGCCACGAAAGCGCGGCGTCCAGCTTCTCCCACGCGCGCTCGCGCGCCATGAACGCCTTGCCCGCGCCGCCCTCTTCGCCGGGACAGCCGAAGAAAATAACCGTGCCGGGCTTGCCCGTCTTTTCGAGGTATGCCTTCACCGCAAACGCCGCGGCGAGCGAGCCCGCGCCGAGCATGTTGTGACCGCACCCGTGGCCGCAGCCGCCGGGCACCAGTTCCTCGCGCTGCGCGGTGCCGCACTTCTGCGAGAGGCCGGAGAGCGCGTCGAACTCGCCTAAAATGCCGATCACGGGCTTGCCGCTGCCATACGTGCCGGAAAAGGCAGTCGGGACATTGCACAGACCCTTTTCGACGGTAAAGCCGTTTTCTGAAAGCACCTTGCAGTAGAGCTCCATGGATTTATACTCCAAGAGCGAGAGCTCCGCGTATTCCCAGATTTGGTCGCTGACGCCGGTGAATACGTTCTGCTTTTCATCAATGACGGCCAGCGCGTCTTTTTCTGCATCATGATTCCTCCTCGTATCAAAATAGAATCAAAGTTCATAATTGCGGCATCAGCAGGCCGTGAGACGCCCGTGGATTACGATGGCTTGTGAAAGCAAAGGGGATTTCTAAGCCGTCCAGCCGCTTGTTTTGTGCTTAAAGAGAACGATAACTGTAAAGAAAAGCAGCGAACCGCTGCTTTTTCCATGTCACATCAATACTTTGCTTAAGAAGTCCCTGGTACGGGAATTTTGCGGCGTGTTGAAAATCTCGGACGGCGTGCCGGACTCCACCACCATGCCGTGGTCCATAAAGATGACGCGGTCGGACACTTCGCGGGCAAAGCCCATTTCATGCGTGACGATGACGGAGGTCATACCGCCCTTCACGAGATTTTTGATAACCTCGAGTACCTCGCCCACCATTTCCGGGTCGAGCGCGGATGTCGCCTCGTCGAACAGCATCACGTCCGGTTCCATGGCGAGCGCGCGCACGATGGCAAGACGCTGCTTCTGCCCGCCGGAGAGACGGCCGGGCTTGTTGTCGGCCTTGTCCGCCAGGCCGACGCGGTTTAAAAGCTCCATTGCCATGTCGTCGGCTTCCTGCTTGGTCTTTTTCTTGAGCATGACGGGCGCGAGCGTAATGTTGTCGCGGACGGTGAGGTGCGGGAAAACGTTAAAGAGCTGAAACACCATGCCCATCTTCTGGCGGTGGATGTTCACATCGACCTTTTTGTCGGTGATCTCCACGCCCTCGAAGAAGATCTGGCCCTTTCCGGGACCTCGAGCATGTTCAGGCAGCGCAGGAAGGTGCTTTTGCCGCTGCCGGACGGGCCGATAATGGAGACGACCTCCTGCGGGGCGACCTGTTCGCTGACGCCTTTTTAAGACGTGGAGCGCGCCGAAGCTTTTGTGTAATTCCACGGTGCGAATCATGGGTTCCTTATTCACCGGCCCTCATCCTCCTTTCAAATGCAGCAACGACCTTGCTGAGCGTAAATGTAATGACAAAATAAATGATGCCGACGATGATAAGGCATTCCAGGTTGAGCCACGTTACGCCCTTGACCTTGAGGTAGGAGGTCATCAGGTCGCCGATGAAGAAGGTGGACGCCAGGGACGTTTCCTTAATAATCATAATGAATTCATTGCCGAGCGCCGGAAGGATATTCTTGACTGCCTGCGGAATTACGATCCGCAGCATTGTCTGACGGCCATTCAGGCCAAGGCTGCGCGCGGCTTCCGTCTGGCCGTGGTCAACCGCCTGAATACCGGAACGAATGACTTCCGAAACATAGGCCGCGCTGTTAATAATGAGCGAAATCGCAATACAGGTAAACTCGCTCAGATTTAAAAACGGCAGAATCATTGTCGGCAGGATGAAGTAGCCGAAATAAAGCTGCAAAAGGATCGGGGGTTCCGCGGATGATTTCGACAAACGCCGTAACGATACCGCGCAGAAGCTTGAAACGGGACATTTTGCCCAGCGCCAGGAACGCGCCGATAATTGTGCCAAAGAATACGGTGATAAACGAGAGCAGCAGCGTATAGCCGACGCCCTCTAAAAGGAAGACATGCCAGTACTCCTGCATAATCTTCACGATATTTTCCAAAATTGTCAAAATTGACACGATAGATCCTCCCACTCACAAATTAACGGGCAAAGCCGGTATCCCCTTAGGAACCGGCCGCCCGTATATGTGTTACGTGATTCTTTATTCGGCGTCCGTGTCGGTGCCTGTATCAGAATCGGTACCAGGATCAGTACCAGTGTCCGCGTCGTCCTCGCCATCGTCAATGGCGTTACCGTCGTCGTCGTAGGAAATCTCGGAAGCGCTCTCGATACCGGCGAGCTCCAGTGCCTCGGCGTACCACTCGCCATAGAGGCCGGCTTCGTTGGCCTTGGCAAGGATTTCGTTGACTTTCTCAAGCATCTCGGTGTCGTTTTTGTTGAGAAGAACGACGTTGTTTTCGGAAGCTTCGTCAACGGAGAAGAGGACGCCGGAAAGCGCGAGGTCGGGGTTGTTGGAGACAATGGCCGCGCCGTTGCCGCCTTCGACTGCGACAGCGTCGACTTTGCCGGTCTTGAGCGCGAGGACGGCGTCGTCAATTGCCTTGAACTCCTTAATGGTGCAGTCCTCAGGAAGCTGCTCGTTACAGAGGTTCATCTGCAGGGACGCAGACTGCGCGGCGACGGTGAGGCCGGCGAAGTCCTCTAAAGACTTATAGTTGTCTGCGTTGTCGGCCAGCACAATCAAGGTCTGCGTGGCGGCGTTTTCGCCCGCATAGTAGTAATCGGACATCAGATAGTTCTCAGCGCGCTCCTCCGTCCAGGAGAAACCGGAGATGGACATATCAACGGAGCCGAGCTGCACGGCGGTCTGGCACGCGTCGAAGGACATGGCCTTGATCTCAAGGTCCATACCGAGCTCGGACGCTATGTACTTCGCGAGCGAAACGTCAAAGCCGACATACTGGTCCTGGCCGGACTTGGAGGTATCGACAAACTCCATCGGCGAGAAGTCGGGCGAGAGGGCAACGGTCAAAACCTCTTTGCCTTCATTGCCGTTACCGTTGCCTTCGTTTCCGTCACCGGTACCGCCGCCGGTCTGGCAGCCGGCGAGCAGCGTGAGCATCATAACAGCGGCTAACACAAGCGCACAAATTTTACTGGACTTTTTTTCATGTTTGGTTCCTCCCAAAAGATTGGTGATCACGCGGCGCGTGAATCAGTTGATGTATTTATTATACACACTCGCGAATAATATGCAATAGTAAATTCGAAAAAAAGTAAAATTTATTTATGTTACAGAATAACTGGCGGAATTCTGGCAATCAATATATCTATAATACACAAGAAAAAATGAAAACAATATTGTCCTGAGGCGGGCAGATGTGGTACAATAAGAAAAACCGGGAAAAGGATGTGAGGTATGGACCGTGAACAGCGCAACCGGTATATCATGATCGGCGTTATTGCGTTCTGCGTGGTCGCCGCAAGTATACTGCTTGTTTTTTGCAATTTTCAAGTTTGAAGTCATTAAAAACTTTTGTTTGATGATATGGCGTATTCTGGGGCCGTTCCTGTTCGGTTTCATCCTGGCCTATCTGCTGCTGCCGGTTTACAATTTTCTGTTAAACCTCATGCAAAAGCTGCTCTGTAAGCGGGAACGGAAGGAAAAAACGATGCGGCGGCTGCATATCCTGGCAAACGCCATCGCCGTGACGTGTACAATGCTGTTTTTCCTGGCGCTCGTGATCGGGTTCGGCTTCCTCGTTGTGCCGGAGCTTGGGAACAGTATTATTTCCATTATAAAAAGCGCGCCTGAAACCGGGAAAAAGATCATGGACTGGGCGCAGAAGGTGCTGCGCGACAATCCCGAGATTGAGGCGACCGTGACGGAAATCATCTCCCGCTATGTCGGCAATCTCAACACCTGGGCCGAAACCTATGTGCTGCCCCTACGTGACGGAGATGGTAAACGGCATTTCAAGTGGCATCGTGGCCACCGTGACGGAACGGTCAGCTTCCTGTCTAACACGCTGATCGGCGTGATTGCGGCGATTTACATGCTGGTCAGCAAAACCTGTTCGCCGCGCAGGCGAAAAAACTGACATACAGCATATTCCGCGTCAAGACGGCGAATGTTTTTCTGGAAAATATGCGGTTTGTGCATAAAACCTTCAGCGGGTTCCTGACCGGCAAGCTGCTGGATTCGCTCATTATCGGGATTATCTGCTATGTCTTTATGGCGATCTTTAATATGCCGTACACGATGCTCGTCAGCGTCATTATCGGCGTGACGAACATAATCCCGTTCTTCGGGCCGTTCATCGGCGCGATCCCGAGCGCGCTTCTTATTCTGACGGTGAGCCCCATGCAGTGCCTTTTACTTCGTGATCTTCGTCATCGTTTTGCAGCAGTTCGACGGCAACATCCTGGGCCCAAGGATTATCAGCGGCTCCGTCGGTATCTCGAGCTTCTGGGCGATGTTTTCGATCATTTTCTTCAGCGGGCTGTTCGGCTTTATGGGCATGATTATCGGCGTGCCGCTTTGCGCGCTGCTTCTCAGCCTGATCGCGGCGCTGTGCAAACACTCGCTGGAGCACAAGGCGCTGCCGGTCGATTCCGCCGACTATGCGGGCGTGCAGGCGATAGATGCCGAGACGGGCGAGCGCATCATGCTGCCGCCGAAGCCGAAAATCCGCGACAAGCCAAGCGGTGTGATTGCGGGACTGCTTAAAAGTTTCATAAAAAGTGAGGCTGTGCATATTCCCGCGGGAAACGTCGCACTGCTGCATAAAAAAGCCGTCCGTGCCGGATTTCCGGCGCGGACGGCTTTTTGTGCTGTGCTTTAAGCGGCGCTTTTCCGTCTGCCGCCGCGCAGGTCCTCGCCGAAACGCCCGGCGAGGGGCGTGGTAAATGAAATAGAGGTACGGTAGGCCGAGGTTTGTCTCGATCAGGGAATCAACGATGAGCGGCAGGATCCCCGTCGGGCGGATGCCTGTGACGAGCAGGCAGAACTCCCAGGCAAACTGCACGAAGAAGCCGGCGAACAGCAGCCACGGTACGCTGATGCGTTCCGCGCCAGGACGACGCAGGTTGCGAACAATGACGATCGCGTACCCTACAAACAGGATGAGCGCCATCACGCCGTGGTAGCTGCCCGTCCCGCGCCTGATCGCAATCTCGCCCAGCGGCGCGCCGAAGTTCTGCGCCAGAAGCGGGCAGGCGATCCACCACAGCACGATGAGCGACACCCACTCGAAAAGACGCTTGTCCCGCGCGAGAAACAGGCAGATCATGGCGAAATTCGTGATCCCGTAGCTGCACGAGAGCCACAGCAGGAACCAGAAGGGGTCGGCGCCGTGTACCTCCCGCGTGCCGAGCGCCAGATAAAAGATGCCGTAGTCCACCGCGAAATACAAAAGGCCCCCGGCCGCGGCAAAAGAGCGCCGTGAGGTACTTGCGGCGCCAGAGAAGCAGCGCCATAAAAAGGACTAAAAACGCGATATCCAGCCAGATATATAAAAAAGTTCAGGCTGCGCGCCGGAATGACCTCAGTGATACCGTTGAATGAAAACACGTTGCGTCTCCTCCATTAACCATTGCTTTTTTTGCGTCCATGCCGCGCGGGCTTTACCATTCGCTCGTGACCACGCCGCGCAGAATTTCATGAAACCGGCCTGCGGCATATCGCTCCTGAAAGGGCGAGTGGCCGCACTTTGGCAGAATGTAAGGCGTGAACGCCACGCCCTGTTCGCGCAGCGGCGCGGTCACGCCCTCCGCCGGATGCGGGTCCAGCGCGCCATGGATCACCGTGACGGGACAGCGTATCGCGCCCAGGGCGCTGTATAGATCGCCGTCCGCACGCAGCGCGTCGGCCTCGCGCCAGACGTCGGCGTACAGCGCGCCGTCGGCGGGGAAGCTGTCGCCGGGTTCCGCGGCCTCAATGGGATCGTAGTTGTCCGCCTTTTCCGCAAGCCGTCCCAGCGTTTGCAGCGCGAGGTCCCGGTCGGAACAGTCGCCGCCGTTTAACTGCGCGGCTGCGCTGGAAAACGCGCGGCCCCTCCTCGTCCGAGAGGTTATGTAGCCGCCGCGCGCCGATCTGCGGGACGTACGCGGCGCGAAACGGGCCGCTGCCCACCAAAAACGAGATGCCGCGCCATGTCCGGGTGCGCCCGCGCAAAAGGACAACCAGCCACGCGCCCCATGAGTGTCCGATCAGGACGGCCGCTTCCTGCGTATACGCGCGGATCTGCGTATCCAGTTCGTCAATCAGCTCCGCGATGCTGTGCCTGCTCTGCATGGGTTCGATCACGCCGCAGGTTTTCGAGAGTTCCCGCGCGACGCAGGCCACGGAACCCGGTGCGCCCGGCCCGCCGTGCACGACCACGGCTTGCACGGGACCCTCTCCATATCGTCTTACCATAGTTCCTCCCTTTTTATATCGCGGCCCGGCTCACAAAAATGCCGGACGTTTCTTGCCATCAGATTTCCGCGCCGTGCGCCTTGAAAACGCACGGATCGTGTCCGCGTCCGCCGCGGCGCTGCCCTGAATCATCGCGCCGCTGCCGCCGCCACGCCCTGCGAGCGCGGCGTTCAGTTCCCCGCGCAAACGCGCGCATGTCCTGCGACCGCGCCGCTGCCGCATACTGGTATCCCGCGCCGTCGCGTTCGGCAAAGACCGCGCAGACGCCGCCGCGCACGCGCGACGCACCTCTGCGAGCGCGCGCAGGCCATCCATGTCGAGCGACGGTTCGAAGAGCAGCAGCCCGTCCTCTGACGGCGCGACGAGCGCGAGCTTTGCGCGCACCAGCTCCCGTTTGAGCTCGGCAATCGTCTGCTTCTGCGCGGCAATGACGTCGCCCTGCCGCGCGACCGCCGCCGCTGCGTCGCACTGCTTCACGGATAAGGACGCGGCGATGGCGGACACGTTGTCGTATTTCTCATTAAAATCGTCCACGGCGTCCAGCCCGCACTGCATATGGATGCGGACGCCGCCTTTATAGTGGATAAAATCGAGCAGCTTTATCATGCCGATCTCCCCGGAACGCTTGACGTGCGGCGCGCAGCAGGCGCAGCGGTCGTACCCTTCGATTGTGACGATACGCACGTTTTCCGTGAGCTCCAGCTTGCTGCGGTACGCAAGCTGTGCAAGCACGTCCGGCGCGGGTACTCCGCCGTGACCGCGACGTTTTCCGCGACGGCGACGTTTGCGAGATATTCGATGCGCCGCAGCGAGTCGCGTTCGAGCACGCCGTCGAAGTCGAGCGTCACGTCCCGGCTGCCGATGTGGAAGCCGACATTTGAGAAACCGTAGTCGCGGTGGATGAGGCCCGAGACGATGTGCTCGCCCGTGTGGTTCTGCATCCGGCGCAGGCGCGGTTCCCAGTCGAGCACGCCGTGTACGGTGCTGCCGGGTGTAAGCGGAGCGTCAACAGTATGAAAAACGACCCTGCCGCGCTCGTGCGCGTCCGTGACATGCGCCGCGCCGAGCGTGCCGGTGTCGGCGGGCTGTCCGCCGCCCTCCGGGAAAAAGGCCGTCCGGTCGAGCGTGACAAGATACTGCCCGTCCCGCCCTGGCTCGCAGGAGAGCACGACGGCGTCGAATTCGCGCATATGGCTGTCTTGGTCAAATAAACGGATGGTCATAAGGCTTCCTCTTCTTCTGCTTGGATTTTCGGACATCTGGTTTTCGTTTCCGTAACATTACTGCCCGAGGCTCTCGCGGTAGCGCACGCGCGACTCTTCTAGGATACGCAGCGCCGTCTCAATATCAAAAAAGCGCTTAACGACGGTCTCCTTGCCCTGAAGGGTCTTATAGGTGGAGAAAAATTCTGAAGCTCGCGCAAAAGGTGCGGCGGCAGGTCGTCGAGCGTTTTGACGTGCTCATACCGGGGATCGCCGATGTTGACGGCGAGGATTTTTTGACGTCGAACTCGCCGCTGTCGATCATGTCCATACCGCCGATGATGCGCGAGTCGATGTAGCACCCCGGAAAGGTGGGCGCGGAGGTCAGGACGAGGATGTCGAGCGCGTCGCCGTCCATACTCAGCGTATCGTCGATAAAGCCGTACTCGACGGGATAAAACGCCGCGGAATAGAGCACGCGGTCAAGTTTAATTTTGCCGGTTTCGTGGTCGATCTCATATTTGTTCTGACTGCCCATCGGGATTTCAATGCGGGCCTCTACGATCTGTTCCATCATTCATCCTCCAATTGCTAGTATTTTCGCTTTCGTATTGCGCGCGCCGCACATTCTTTATTAAGGCTTGCGCCGCTCACGGCGGCAAGCTCCATCAGGAGAAAAAGCACATCGGTAAGTGGATGCTGTATGCGGGGCTTATCCCCTTGATAAGAAAATCAAGGTTGGCGGCGGCCATTTTGCCGTGATGGCGGGTCCCTGCAGCGTGGAAAGCAAGGAGCAGATCACCTTTGTGGCGCAGCGCGTGCAGGCGGCGGGTGCCAGCATCCTGCGCGGCGGCGCGTTCAAGCCCCGCACCAGCCCCTACAGCTTCCAGGGGTTGCGTGCCGAGGGCCTGGAACTGCTGGCCCATGCCCGCAGCCAGACCGGCCAGCCCATTGTGACCGAACTGATGAACAGCGAGCATATCCCTCTGTTTGAGGAAACCGGCGTGGATATGATCCAGATCGGCGCGCGCAACATGCAGAACTTTGAACTGCTCAAGGCTGTTGGCCGCACCAACATCCCCGTTCTACTCAAGCGCGGCCTTTCCGCCACGCTGGAAGAGCTGGTGATGAGCGCCGAGTATATTATGGCAGAGGGCAACCCCAATGTTGTTCTGTGCGAGCGCGGCATCCGCACCTTTGAGACCAGCATGCGCAATACGCTGGATATTTCCGCCGTACCTATGCTGAAAAAGATGACCCATCTGCCGGTTGTGATTGACCCCAGCCACGCCGCGGGCATCGCCTTTATGGTGCCCAGCCTGGCCAAAGCTGCGGTGGCAGTCGGTGCGGCACAGGGGGTTTTCGGCGGGCAGCTTCCGCGATATGACGCGCGTTGCCTGGCTCAACGAGGACATGTGGACGGAGCTTTTCCTCGATAACCCGGATTATCTGGCGGAGGAAGTGGAGGGACTCGCCGCGCGTCTTTTGGAGTACGCCGTGGCGATTCGGCATGGCGACCGCGAGAACCTGCGCCGTCTTTTGCGGGACGGGCGCGAACGCAAGGAAGCGCTGGAGGACAGGGAATGAAACAGGTAAGGACCAAAACAGGCGCGCCGTACGACGTGCTGATCGGCGGCAGGCTGCTGCGGGAAACGGGCGCGCTTGTCGGCGCGCGGCTTGCGCCCTGCCGCGCGGTGCTTGTGACGGACTCGAACGTCGCGCCGCTTTACGCGGGGACGGTGGAGGAAAGCCTCCGCGCAGCGGGCTTTGCCGTAACGCGGCATGTGTTTCCGGCCGGCGAGGCCGGTAAAAACATCGAGACGCTGACCGGCATCCTCACGGCGCTGGCGGACGCGGGACTCACGCGCACCGACCTCGTCGTGGCGCTGGGCGGCGGCGTGACGGGCGATATGGCGGGGCTTGCCGCGTCGCTCTACCTGCGCGGCGTGCGGTACGTACAGCTTCCGACGACGCTGCTCGCGGCCGTGGATTCCTCCGTGGGCGGCAAGACGGCGATCGACTTCGCCGGGCGCAAGAATATCGTCGGCGCGTTTTATCAGCCGTCGCTCGTGATCTGCGACACGGATACCTTCGGCACGCTGACGCCGGAAATCTATCGCGACGGCCTTGCGGAGAGCGTCAAGTACGGCGTAATTTGCGACGCGGCGCTTTTTGAGCGGTTTGCGTCGGAAAAGACGCTGGATATAGAAGAAATCGTGGCGCGCTGCGTGGCGATCAAGGGCGATATTGTCGCGCAGGACGAACACGACACGGGCCTGCGTCAGCTTTTGAACTTCGGGCATACGCCGGGCCACGCCATCGAGGCGTGCAGCCGGTACGGCGTCAGCCACGGCCATGCCGTGGCGACGGGGATGCTCATTATGGCGCGCGCCGCGCAACGCGCGGGCATCTGCCGGGACGACACCGTGCCGCGCCTTGCGCGGGTGCTGCAAACGTTCGGCCTACCGGTCGGGACGCCGTACACGGCGGCGGAGCTGGCCTCGGCCGCGCTTGCGGACAAAAAACGCCGTGGCGACGGCATCACGCTTGTCGTACCGGAGCGCTTGGAAGCTGCGTCCTGCACCGGATACCGGTCGCGGAACTGGAAGGCTTCTTTGCGCGCGGCATGGAGGCGGACGCATGAGCGCAGTAACGGTCGCGCCCGCGCTCTCTCCGGCGCGGTACGCGCGATTTCCTCCAAATCGGACGCGCACCGCAACCTGATCTGCGCGGCGCTGGCGGCGGAGCCGACGGCGTTTGACCCTTTACCCCTTCAAACGACATCGACGCGACGATGGACTGCCTTGCGGCGCTGGGCGCATCGTTTGCAAAACGCCCGGACGACGGCGTGACGGTTACACCGGGGGAGACAGCGCGCGCGCCCATGCTCGACTGCGGAGAAAGCGGCTCAACGCTGCGATTTCTTCTCCCTGTTGCCGCGGCGCTTGACTGCGGCGCGACGTTTACCGGCCACGGAAGGCTGCCGGAGCGCCGCATCGCGCCGCTGCTGGAGGCGCTTGCCGCGCACGGCTGTACGCCCTCGGCGGCGCGTCTGCCGCTGACGCTTGCAGGACGCCTGACGCCGGGCGTATACGAGATCGTCGGAAACGAGAGCTCGCAGTACATCAGCGGCCTGCTCTTTGCCCTGCCCTTAACGGGCGGCGATTGCAGCATCCGCGTGACCGGGCCGCTATCCTCGCGCGGCTGACGTCGATATGACGCTGCGCACGGTGCGGCGCTTCGGCATTACGGTGCTGGAGACGGCGCGCGGATTTGAAATCCCCGGCGGACAGCGCTACCGTTCGCCGGGACATGCGGCGCTGGAGGGCGACTGGTCGAACGCCGCGTTTTTCCTCGCCTCGGGCGCGCTCGGTGCGCCGGGCACATCCGTCGCCGTGACGGGCCTGGACGCGGACTCCGTCCAGCGCGACCGCGAGATCGCGGCGTGCCTCGCGCGTTTCGGCGCGTGCGTCATGGCGTCGGACGGCGGCGTGCGCATTGCACCCGGACGTTTGACCGGGCAGCGCATCGACGTGGACCAGATCCCGGACCTTCTGCCGGTGCTCGCGGTGCTCGCGTGCGCGGCGGAAGGGGAGACGGTGCTTTTTAACGCGGCGCGCCTGCGCGACAAGGAGAGCGACCGGCTCGCCTCCACCGCCGCGATGTCTCCCGCGCGCTCGGCGGCGACGTGCGGGAGGAGCCGGACGCGCTGCGCATTATGGGCGCCGGACGTTTAAAGGGCGGCGCCGTGGACGGTGCGGGCGATCATCGCATCGTCATGGCGGCGGCGGTTGCGGCGGCGATCTGCAAAACGCCCGTCACAATTTACGGCGCGGAAGCCGTGTGGAAATCGTATCCTGGTTTTTTTGAAGCGTATGGTGCATTGGGAGGGAGCTGCGATGGCGTCACAATTTGGGGAATAAAGTGAAAGTCAGCATTTTCGGAGAGTCCCACGGCGCGGCCATCGGTGTGGTCGTGGACGGGCTCCCGGCGGGCGAAGCGGTGGACTTGGACGCGCTCGCCCGGTTCATGGCGCGCCGCGCGCCGGGACAGGGCGCGCACACGACCTCCCGCCGCGAGGCGGACGCGGTGCGCGTGCTCGCCGGCCTGACGGACGGCGTGACGAACGGCGCGCCGTTTGCGGCCGTCATTGAAAATACGAACACGCGCGGCGCGGACTACCGCAATCTTCTGGATGCGCCGCGTCCCGGCCACGCGGACTACACGGCCTACGTGAAGTACGGCGGGCATAACGACGTCAGCGGCGGCGGACATTTTCCGGCCGTCTCACCGCGCCGCGCTGTGCATCGCGGGCAGCGTGGCGCTGCAAATCCTTGCGCGGCGCGGCGTCCGTGTCGGCGCGCACATTGCGGTAATTCACGGCGTCTGCGACGAGCCGCTGGACTTCGCGTCGCCTGATATGGACGCGCTCGCCCGCGCGGCGGAGCGTCCGCTTGCGACCCTTTCGGAGGAAGCCGGCGCGCGGATGCTCGCGGAGATCGAACGCGCGCGTGCGTCGCTCGACTCCGTCGGCGGCATTGTCGAATGCACCGCGACGGGGCTGCCCGCGGGGCTTGGCGCGCCGATGATGGACGGCGTGGAGAACCGCATCGCGGCGGCGGTATTCGGCATTCCCGCCGTGCGCGGTGTCGAGTTCGGCGCGGGCTTTGCCGCCGCCGGCATGACGGGCAGCGCGCACAACGACCCGTTTGTCATCGATGGAGGCCGCGTGCGCACCGCGACGAACCGTCACGGCGGCGCGCTGGGCGGCATTACCTCCGGTATGCCGCTCATATTCCGCGCGGCGTTTAAGCCGACGCCGTCCATCGGCCGGGAGCAGGACACGGTTTCCCTCTCAGAGGGCCGGCCCGCGAAGCTCGCGGTGCGCGGACGGCACGACCCTTGATTGTCCGCGCGCGGTGCCTTGTATAGAGGCGGCCGCGGCGCTTGTCATACTGGATTTAATGGAAGAAGGAGTCTGACTTTATGGAACTGAACGAGATTCGCAACAAGATTGACGAGATCGACGCCGCGCTGGTGGAGCTTTTTAAAACGCGAATGCGGCTCGGCGGCGAGGTTGTGGAGTATAAGATGGCGCATGGTATGCCGATCCTCCAGCCCGGACGCGAACGCGAGGTGCTTTTGCACGTTTCAGAGCTCGCGGGCCCGGAGCTTTCCAACTATGCGCGCGTGCTGTACGCGACGCTGATGGACCTCAGCCGCGCTTACCAGAACCAGTACACCATGCGCGACGCGGCGTTTAAAACGAGATTCTGGAGGCGGCGGAGAACACGCCGAAGCTTTTCCCGCGGGAGGGCGTCGTGGCGTGCCCCGGCGTGGAGGGCTCCTTCACGCAGCAGGCCTGCGACAAGCTCTTTTCGCTTGCCAATATCATGTATTTCCGCAACTTCGAGGGCGTTTTCCAGGCCGTTGACCAGGGCTTGTGCAAATACGGCGTCCTGCCTATCGAAAACAGCTCGAACGGCTCCGTCGGCGGCGTGTATACGCTGATGCGCAACTATAAGTTCCATATCGTCGGCGGCGTGCGCCTGCATATCCACCACAACCTCCTGGCGCGCCCGGGCGTGAAGTTCGAGGATATCCGCGAAATTATCTCGCACGAGCAGGCGATCGGCCAGTGCAGCGACTTCCTCGCCGCGCACCCGGAGATCAAGGTCACCGTGTACGACAATACCGCGCTCGCGGCGAAAGCCGTCGGGGAGTCCGACCGCTGCGATCTCGCGGCCATCTGCTCGCACGAGTGCGGCGACCTCTACGGCCTGGCCCTGGTGCGCGAGCATGTGCAGAACAACGAGAATAACTACACGCGCTTTATCTGCATCAGCCGCGATTTGGAGATTTACCCCGGCGCGAACCGCATCAGCCTGATGCGCCACGCCGCATAAGCCGGGCGCGCTCTACCGTCTCATTTCAAAGTTCGCGGCGCTCGGCGTGAACCTGACGAAGCTCGAGAGCAAGCCCATTCCCGGACGCGATTTTGAGTTTATGTTTTACCTTGATTTGGAGGCGTCCGTGTGGAACGAGGACGTCATGAACCTGCTCTCCGAGCTCTCCCGTCAGGACGAGGGCTTTGTGTTCCTCGGCTGCTATAACGAGATATGATTTACGGATTGCTTGGAAAAACGCTGCGCCACAGCTATTCAAAGCTCATCCATGAGCGCATGGCGGATTATACCTACGACCTCTATGAAACGCCGGAGGAGGGGCTTGAACCGCTCATCCGCCGTCCGGACATGGGGGGCTTCAACGTGACGATCCCCCTATAAGCAGACGGTGATCCCTTTTGCGATGCGCTCACGCCGCGGCGCGCGCCATCGGCAGTGTGAATACGCTTTACCACGACGAAACCGGACGGCTGATCGGGGACAATACAGACTACTTTGGCTTTTCTTATATGGCGCGCCGCGCGGGCATCTCGTTTGCGGGGCGCAAGGTTGTGATTTTTGGCAGCGGCGGCACGTCGTTGACCGCCCGCCGCGTCGCGGCGGACGAGGGCGCGCGAGAGATCGTGATCGTCTCGCGCGGCGGCGCGGACAACTATGAGAACCTCGCCCGTCACGCCGACGCGGAGATTCTGATCAACACGACGCCCGTCGGAATGTACCCGAAAAACGAGGGAATGCTCGCCGGGCTTTCGCAGTTTCCAGACTGCCGCGGCGTGCTGGACGTGATTTATAACCCGCTGAAAACCAATCTTATTTTTGGCGGCGGAGGACGCGGGAATCCCGCAACCGGGGCTTCCATGCTTGTCGCGCAGGCCGCGCCCGCGGTGGAACGGTTTACCGGCCGCGCCGTCGGGGAGGACGTGATCGAGGAGACGCTCAGCGCGCTGACGCGCGAGGTACGCAACATTGTGCTGGTCGGAATGCCGGGCTGCGGGAAGTCGAGCATCGGCCGTCTGGCGGCGGCGCGCGCGGGCCGTCCCTTCTATGACACGGACGAAATGGTTGTGAAGCTGGCCGGGCGTGGCATCCCGGAAATTTTCGCGTCGCAGGACGAGGCCGCGTTCCGCGATCTGGAGGCGCAGGCTGTGGCGCAGGCCGCCAGAGAACGCGGCGGCGTGATTGCGACGGGCGGCGGCGTGCTGCTGCGCGAGGAAAACCGCCGCGCACTGCGGCAGAACAGCCGCGTCGTCATCTGGAACGTGCGCTGGAGCTTCTTCCGACGGACGGGCGTCCGCTCTCGCAGACGCGGAGCCTTGTGGACATCTACCGTGAGCGCCTGCCGCTCTTTTTGAGCGCCGCGGACGCGACGGTGGCAAACGACGCTGCGCCGGATGTGGTCGCCGCGCGGGTTTTGGAGGTGTAGGATGAAGCTTTTGGTACTGAACGGCCCGAATATCAACATGCTGGGCATCCGCGAGCCGGACATTTATGGCCGCGAGACGTATGATGCGCTGCTTTCCATGATCGAAGCGCACTGCGCGGCGCGCGGCATCGAGGTAGAGTGTTATCAGTCGAACCATGAGGGCGACCTCGTTGACAAGATTCAGGCGGCGTATGGCGACTGCGACGGCATCGTCATCAACCCCGCGGCGTATACGCACACGAGCGTGGCGCTGCTGGACGCCGTGAAGGCGGTCAGCATCCCCACTGTGGAGGTGCATATTTCAGACGTGGACGCGCGCGACGAATTCCGACGCGTGTCGTATATCCGCGCCGCGTGCGTCGAGATGATCAGCGGGCGCGGGTTGCAGGGCTATTTGGACGCGATCGATCTGCTGGCGGCACGTCTGAAATAAGAAGCGCCCGGACGGAGACTTCCAATAAGAGAACCTTGCGGGGCAAGAGAGACAGGATAGCTGAAAGGATGCATGTAGAAAACATCGTTTTCGGCCGCAGGACGCGGTTTGTGGTCCAAGGGAACCTTTCTTGGAGGGACGGCAGGAAGATTCGGTAGCGCAACCTGCCGCAGAATGCCGTCCAGCGTTTCACGGTTCTTTGCCCTGAAAATGATATAAGCCGGTGCCGTGTCCGGCAGCGCCTTTCAGTCCCGTATTTCTATAGGAACCCGGCCGAGCCTCACGGTTCCCCCTATCGTACATGGCCTGCGGAGGGGGACGCGGTTGTTGGCACAGGTTCAATCGGCAGCTTTTAGGGCCGCGCGACGGGACGTATTCTGTTCATGATCTTTTGCCGGAGTACCGCGGTAAAGACGGACGACGCATCGTAAGACGCTGGAGGCGGGTGAATGATGCTTACGCGCCCGGCGTGTTGAGATCCCGGTTTTCGTTACAGGCTACGGATTTTACGAATAAATTGGCTGCTGTTAATAAAAGACGAAAGAGCTGGACGGCAAGAGGGCATTGCCGGATAGAAAAATTTCGGTAAACGTTCCGCACACGGTTGGTATAACTGAATTTGATGTGCAAAGGCCTTGCCGGAAATGGCAGGGCCTTTGCTTTTGTATGCGAAACACTGTAGGCGAGACCATAACTTAAAATGAGGCTATGGCGCAGAAAATGACCTTTTGTGGAAAAAAATAAGCGAAATAGATGTCGGAGAGGATTTGAAGTGATAACCATAAGAAGCAGAAATACGATGTAAACGCAGACGCATGGGCCAACCCTAGCACTTGCCCATAAGGGTCATACGGTAAATGACGGCCTGCCGCGATTGTCAGGCCGCACGATACATGTGGCGTAAAATGGAGTGCTTTTACCGTTCTTGTGATATAACGCATAGTGGATGCTTTGACCGCGAATAAGATTCACCATCCGGCTTCCCGGCACATTCGCGGCAGTAAAAACGGCCGAAACACGCTCTCTTCCGCAAAGGACGCGTACCGCCGCCGCTTCAGCCTGCTCCGCCGGGACGGATGCGAAGCCTTACAAAGAAATTTTCAGATAAAAGTTGTTTTCCTACCTGCAGTCCATTATAATAAATATGATATACAGGAAGCACGTTGCGGGAGGATGGGTTTTTGTCGGATGTCTTTGCTGTTTTAACGGATGTGGCGGTCATATTTTTTGACCTGCTTATTTATTCCATGATTTTCGAGCTGAAAAAGAAAACGCCGCTCTACCGTGTTTTGATGTACGGCGGATGCGGGGTGATTCTGCTTTTTTACTTTTGGGCGTTTATGTTTGGGGCATCCCGGCCCTCTGGCGGCCGCTATGTTTATGACAGTGCCGAGTTTTTTATTGTTTCTGGCGCTTTCCCGCCACAAAGGGAGCCGCTTCGTATTGACGTTCAGCTTTGTGGACACCGTGTCGCTGATCGTTGCGTTTGTGGGACGGTACGTGGGTATCCTGATCCCCGGCGGGGCGGTGTGGGCGTTTTTTGTGGTCGTGGCGCTGTTTTCCGCTTTATTGGCGGCGGGGCGCGGACGTTTCCGTGCGTACCATGTCCTGCTGGATACGGTGGATTCGGGCTGGGGTACATGGCGCTCTCGACCGTGCTGATTTACTTTGCGCTTATTTTCTTTGCCGCTTACCCCGAACCCATGCTTGACCGGCCTGAATATGCGCCCTGCTGGCTGGTGTTTGCCCTTGTAGTATTGGCCTGCTATGGGGTTTTCCTGCAGTCCATTCATAAGACGCAGCGTATTCAGGAGCAAAACGAAAAGCTGGAGCGGGAAAAGCACCTGTTTCAGATGGGTATACGGACGCGCTGACCGGCCTTTATAACCGTGCAGCCTATGTGGAGCGGATAAACAACCTGGAACGTGAACGCGGGGAACGCGCGGTCTGCTGCATCATGCTCGACTGCAACCAATTTAAGCAGATCAACGACAGCTTTTGGGCATCATGTCGGCGATGTGGCGCTGCAGCGCACTGCGTCCGTGCTCCGTACCGTGTTTTCCGGCAGGACGGAATACCTGTTCCGCATCGGCGGGGATGAGTTCGCCGTGATGATCCCGGACAGCGATCCGAGGAGGCCGAGGCGCTGCTTGCGAAGCTGGAGGTGACGTTACAATCCGTTTCGGCGGAGCTGGACATGCCGCTCTCTGTCGCCGCGGGGTTTGCGTTCCCGCAGCAGGAGGAAAGCGTTGAAAACGCGTTTATCCGCGCCGACGCCAGAATGTATGCGCATAAGGGGCGCATTTCCTAACGCCAGAGAACCATTGAAAAAGACCCCCGGCTGTTTCCTTTGGAAACAGCGGGTCTTTATGGAACCGGAGCGGGGTTATAAGATATGGCTTACCTGGATCAGTCCTCGTCGCCCAGGGCTTCCTTGGCGGGGACGGTTACCATCGTGTTATAGCAGTCGAACATATCGTCCACGAGCGCGCGCTCGGGCGCTTTCGTAAAGATGCTCACGACCGGCACGATGATAAGCCCGGCGATCATCGCGAACGCGCCGCAGTTGATCGGGGACTGCAAGGCGACTGGGAATGCTGAGCGGCAGGCCATGTTCAGCGCCATGATGCCCGCGCCGAAAAGGAAGCTCGTCCAGACCGCCGCCTTTGTCGTTCGTTTCCAGTAAAGCCCATAGATGAACGGCGCGAGGAACGCGCCGGCCAGCGCGCCCAGGAGATGCCCATGAGCTGGGCGATAAAGGTGACGTTAGCCTTATACTGTATGACGGCGATCATGGCGGAAATCGCGATAAACACGACGATGAGCACGCGCATCACGAAAATCTGCTTTTTTCGCTCATTTCCTTGACGATGGTACCTTTAATAAAGTCCAGCGTCAGCGTGGAGGAGGAGGCGAGGACCAGGGAGGAAAGCGTGGACATGGACGCGGAAAGCACCAGAATGACCACGACGCCAATCAAAAAGGTCGGGGAGCGTGGAGAGCATCGTGGGAATGATGGCGTCGTAACCGCCGGCCGCGAGATCGACCTGATCGGCAAAGAGACGGCCGAAACCGCCGAGGAAATAGCAGCCGCCCGCGACGATCAGCGCAAACAGGGTCGAAATGATCGTCCCTTTGGAGATGGACTTCTCTTTAATGGCATAGAACTTCTGCACCATCTGAGGTAGGCCCCAGGTGCCGAGCGAGGTCAGGGATGACGACGCAGAGCAGGTTAAAGGGGTCCGGCCCGAAGAAGGACGCAAAGACGCCGGGCGTCGAGGAAGCCGCCGCGTCCTCGACGCGGGCCAGCGCGTCAAGCGAGGCCATAAAGCCTCCTTTTGAGGCCAAAACGGAGGCAATGACGGCGACGATGCCTGCGAGCATGATGATGCCCTGGATAAAATCGTTGATGGCGGTCGCCATGTAGCCGCCCGCGATGACGTAAATGCCCGTTAAAACGGCCATGGCGATGATACAGACCGTGTAGTCGATATGGAACGCCATGCCGAAGAGCCGCGAAAGACCGTTATAAAGCGACGCGGTGTGGGGATCAGGAAAATAAAGACAATGGCGGACGCGCCGACCTTTAGTGCGTTTGAACGGTAGCGCCTGCCGAAAAATTCCGGCATGGTGGCGGTCGAGAGCTTTTTGCGTCATCAGGCGCGTGCGGCGGCCGAGCAGGACCCAGGCGAGCAGCGAGCCGATGAAAGCGTTGCCGAGACCGATCCAGGTCGAGGCGAGGCCGTACTTCCAGCCGAACTGCCCGGCGTAGCCGATGAAGATGACGGCGGAGAAATAGGACGCCGTAGGCAAACGCGGTCAGCCACGGGCCGACGGAGCGCCTGCCGAGCACGAAGCCGTTCACGTCTGTCGCGTGGCGGCGGCAGTAGAGGCCGACGGCCACCATGCTGCCGAAGAAGATAATGAGCATCAGGATTTTCAGTACCATTTCCATCATTCCTTTCACGTGGTTTTGAGTCGTCAGAGGACAAAATGGCACAAAAATCGTCCTCTGCATAAAACAGAGGACGAAAGAACGCTTCTTCCGCGGTACCACTCAGTTTACCGCCGCCTTACGGCAAGCGGCCTCGTTGGGCACAAACCTATGCCCTATCGCAATAACGGGCGAATCCGTCGCAGCCTACTGGGTCGGGAGACCGTTGGGTGCGCAGCTCTCAAAATGTATTCCACAAACGTCCGCCTGCCGCCTTGCACCAACCGGCAGCTCTCTGGAGGCGTCTGCTTTGTGTACTTCTTTTGGTCACAGCCTTTTCTATCCCTTAGTTTAACACTTTAGCGTGTAGATGGCAAGAGCTTTTTTTGTATTTTTTGCGGAAATTTGTTTGCCGTAAATTGGGTTTCATTGAAAAAGGGGAATCCCGCTGTTTTTCTTTGGGTGAGTCTTACCCGGACACCGCGTATTCGGGTAAACGAGGGTCTCCGCATCCGGGATACGGCTTGGATTACGCGCGTCACAGTTGCAGACGCGCAAATTTGTTTCCGGGGTCTTACAGGCCCCGTTTTCGCACAGATACCACAGCGTACCCTCGCCCGGGACGGATAATCCTTCGTAAACGGCGCGCACCGCGCGAGCGGCGCGGCGGTTTCGCTCGTCTTTACGATCACACTGAGCCCAAACGCGGGGTTTTTCCGCAGATACGCCGTCAATTCCTGCGGCACGCTGCCGGACGCGCAGAGGAGCTCCTTGTGCGGATAAAGCCGTTTTGCCATGGCTAGCAGCCCGAAACTGAACCCGCGGGATACTGCCCCGCCTGCCCGGACAGGAACCGGTGCTGACGGTCCGCGGCGTCGCGCCAGCATTGTTCGCCGGTGAGCTGCGCCAGAACCTCTAAAACCATCGCGGCGACGGCGTTGCCGGACGGATCGCGCCGTCGTAGCTCTCCTTCGGACGGACGATCAACTGCTCCCGCGTCGGCGGCGCTCATGAAGTACCCGCCGTCCGATGCGTCCTCGAAAAAGCGCAATCATCTGCCGGGCGCGGCACAGCGCCAGTTCCAGGTACGCGGGTCAAAGGTCGCACGGTAAAGCGCAAGCAGCGCCATCGCGTACACGGTGTAGTCGTCGAGCTGTCCCTCCTGCGCCGCCTCGCCGTCGCGGTATCGGAGGAAAAGGCGGCCTTCGGCGCGGGTCATCCGTTCTTCGATAAAACGCTGCGTCCGGCGCCGCGTCGCGAAAACGCGGCTCATCCAAAATTTCGCCCGCCATACACATCGCAATAACCGCCCAGCCATTCCAGGAGAGGAGAACCTTGTCGTCCGTGTGGAGCCGCACGCGGGATTTCCGGTATTCGTATAGCCGCAGCAGCCTGGGATCGCCTCCATCCCAGGCTGGTTCCGTAACGCCGATTCGGTTCGGAACGCTTGCGCCTTCAAAGTTTCCGGCCTGTGTGATCCCGTAAAGACGGCAAAACGCCTCCGCGTCCGCCTTACCCAGCACACGCCCGACTTCTTCCGGTAAACGTGTAATACTTTCCTCCACGCCGTCACTGTCCGCGTCCTGGCCGCAGAAAAAGCCGCCTTCCTCCTGATAAAGTTCCTCAACATATAATCCGCCGTCCGCCGGGCGACCTCAGCGTAGAACGCATCCCCTGTGAACTGATACGCGCTCAGGTAAGCGATCAGCAGAAGCGTGTTATCGTAGAGCATTTTTTCAAAATGCGGAATTAACCACTTGTCGTCCGTTGCGTAGCGCGAAAAACCGCCGCCGATGTGGTCGAACAGGCCGCCGGCGGCCATCGCCTTCAGCGTTGTTTCCGCCATGTGCAGCGCCGCGGGCTCGTTTTCCAGCCGCGCATAGTATAAAAAGCAGCAGAAGGTTGTGCGGCGAAGGGAACTTTGGCGCCACGCCAAAAACCGCCCCACCGGGGTCAAAGCTTTGCCGGAAAAGCGCGAAGGCTTTTGTGAAGCAGCGCGGGTGTTGGTTCGTCCGCCGCGCGGGAAGACGGCTTTCTAATTGCCTCCGCAATGCTGTCGCCGGCTTCCAGAAGCTTTTCCCGCTGCGTCCGCCACAGATGTGAAATCCGGCGCAGCAGCTCCGTCAGTCCGGTTTGCCCGAAACGTCCCTCTTTCGGGAAATACGTTCCCGCGAAAAACGGCTTTTGTTCCGCCGTCATGAGCACGGTCAGCGGCCACCCGCCGGAGCCCGTCAGCGCCTGGCATACCGCCATGTACACCGCGTCGATATCCGGGCGTTCCTCCCGGTCTACTTTGATGCAGACATAATCCCGGTTTAAAAGTGCGGCGACGTCCGCATCTTCAAAGCGATTCGTGCGCCATGACGTGACACCAGTGGCAGGTCGAGTAGCCGATGCTTAAAAGACCGGCTTGTCCTCTGCGGCGGCCTTTTCAAATGCCTCCCGGCACCAGGGGGAACCAGTCCACCGGGTTATCCCCGTGCTGTAACAAATAGGGGATTTTTCTTGTTTGAGTCTGTTTGCCATATTTCCTCCGTAAAAGTGCAAGGTACTGCCTTACACGTATACGCTCTGCGGCATGAAACCATGCGCAGGCGGTTTTGTCTTTATTATAGCCAGTTTTCTGTCCCCGCAGATGCAAAACTGACCGCAGAAGACGCGGAAATAGCGGCAAAAGAAAGCGTGACGCGCTAGAAGCGTCACGCTTTTTTTGAAGTTACACAGCGGCGAAGTGCTTTTAAGCTGAAATGTTTAAACCGCGCTGCCGTTTCCGTTCTTTGTTTTCCGGCGCGCTATTGAGACCGGCATGGCGTGCCCGACGTACAAGTCACCGCACCCTGTAATGCGAACTTGCTTCGCCTTATCATATGCGGTTTGAAAAGGGTACACGAAGCGCCGCGCTTTTTTTCTGCGTTTTGCCGTATCATGTGTATCCAACCAAACGCTTTTACTCTGATTTCAGCTTTGATATCAGAATACCGCACAGCAAGGCGGCGGCCAGAAAGATGATCAGCAGCGGCCACAGGCTCCCCAAACTGGAAGACCTCCGCCGTCATCAATCGGAATCCCCCAGGAGGCCGGGAAGAGCATTCCGGCGATTTCAAAGCCCTTTGGCAGCAGGCTGATTGAGAACATAATCCCCGAGAGCATGATGGACGGCAGGAAAAGATCTGCGAAAACCATAGTGAGCTTTGCCTGGTTTTTCATTGCCAGTCCCAGGACACTCCCAACGCTTATGGAAACGGCGATAAACAGTGCAAGCGATACAAAATATTGAAACGGATTTGTGGGGAGCTCCGCGCCGAAGGCGAGCGGCGCAATCAAATAAATAATCAGACTCATCAAAAAGGAGATGGATAAAGGCCGAAATGCAGGCGGAGGCCAGCCCAAGATAAAGCGGCACGCCGTTTGCCCTGTATGCCTTTTTTGAGGTCGCTCCCGTAAATTTCAACGAGAGGGCGGCAGACCGATCAGCGAACCCATAGAGACGCCCATCACCGTCATGGATTGAATCAGCGTCGTTTTGGCCTCCGGCATCAGCGCGGTGAAAATCCCGCCCATGACGGCAAAGAACAAAAGCGGTACGAGATAACAGGTAATAAGCAGTGACTTGCTCCGGATATCAAGTTTCCATTGCAGCGCTACGCCATAAAGAAACGCACTCATTTTTCGTCCCCTTTGCGATTTGCATAAAATGCTGCTCCAGCGAGCCTCGGTCGGTTTGAATTTCCGTTATGGAAACGCCCTGCCGCTTATAATCCGTAAGCAGCTCCAGCAGCGTATCCCTGATATTGTCGGATGGTAAGCGCGTTTCGCCGCGGTCGGTTTTTACGTAAATGGTGTGCTGTTTCCCGACTTTTTCAGTCAGGTCGGAGACTGCCCCCAAAAAACGCGATGCTGCCGCCGCTTCAAAATTGCGATACGGTCGCAGAGGGTCTCAACTTCGGCCATATCATGGCTGGCCAGGATCACGGTTTTCCCCTGCGCCTTCAGCCTCCGGATTTGTTCGTGGAGGGAAACCCGGCCTTCCACATCGAGCCCGGCCGTAGGCTCATCGAGAAAAACAATGTCCGGGTTGCGGTGAACACAAGCGCGAGCGCCAAATGCAGCCGCCGCTTTTGGCCCGTTGAAAGCCCTATGTATTGTTTTTCCGGCCAATTCGTCGATTCCAAGGCTTTTGAGCATTGAAAAGTCGATTTTCGCGCGGTTCCATTTTGCAAATAGGCGCACGGCCTCCATCGGTTTGATGTGGGAGGGCAGCGACGCGGACTGCAATTGGATGCCGGGTTTGCCGTTTATTTCTATGTTGCCTTCGTCGTAGCGCCGCAGCCCTTCTATGCACTCAAGGGCCGTGGTCTTTCCTGCGCCGTTTGTGCCGAGCAGGGCGAAGATTTCGCCTTTTTCACCTGAAAATCCAGGCCTTTTAAGACGGTGTGGTTCCCGTAGCTTTTGCGCAAACGGGTGACTTCTATCGCGAGACTCATTTCATTACCTCCTGAAGGGAGCGGTATCCCAGCGCGGTTAAATAGGCGTCCAACGCCGGCTCGATAAACTCATTGACAAGCGACTGCCGCTGCTGCCAATCCTGATTGGAACCGTCAAAACGGCCAACTTCAATGAGCTTTGGAAGTAGCGTCATGTCTCCGTTTGTAAATTCTAAAATCAAATCCCAAAACACTTTTGCCAACGCCTGCCCTTTTTCACTTTCCGGGGGACGTGCTCGTTAAGAAGGCGTATTGCCTCGTCTTGTAAGCGTGTAAATTCCTTTATAAATGCAAGACCACTTTCCTGTCGAAGCGGCCTCGGATATGATTCAGCATCTGATCATCAAAATGCTTGATAAGCCAGTAATAATCGTTTTTCATTTGCAGATTTACAATAATATCGGCATATTTCTTAAAGTCTACCGACTTGATTTGTAGAACCTCCGTTTTCAGCGCCTCAAGCTCCTGTAAGATCTCCGAAAGCGAGTCAATTTTCGCCCGTATAGCGGCGGCCTGTTCCGTCAGCGCGTCGGCGACTTCGGCCGGCGTATCCAGCGCAACGAGCCGGTTTTTGATATCGTCCAGGGAAAAGCCGACATGCTTGAGCGACAAAATCTGGTGAAGCTGGATCAAATCCTTATCGGTATAGAGCCTGCGTCCGCCGTCGCTTTCCGCGGACGGCGAGAGAAGGCCTTCTTTATCGTAATATTGCAGGGTGCGGACGGAGATATCCATCTTTTTCGCTACCTCGCCAACGGTCATGTACCCTTCCGGGATTGCCTTGTATTTTTTCATGCACACGCCTCCTTTCTCTAGTATAACTCATGACGCCGCGTCACAAGCAAGCGCTTTTAATCATTTCACGAATTTTTCTAACGACAGCGAACGTCTTAAATCGGGAAAACCGCAACGACGTCCCGACCGGGTTTGCGTACGTCCGCTGCGATGTGGACCAGGAACGCCGCGGCGCCGTTTTTATGTATGCTGGAAAGCTGTTTTCTTAAGCGGGTCCCCGTAACTCTGCGCCCGTGAATGAGGCGCCGCCTCACCGTGCGCTCAAAAGAAATGGAAAAGCGCCGGACGGTATTCCGTCCGGCGCTGCTTTTTATACCAAAAAGCAATTTACTTAAGGCCGTTCTCGTAAGCCTCGATCATCTTTTTTGACCATCTGGCCGCCGACGGAACCAGCCTGACGGGAGGTCAGGTCGCCATTGTAGCCCTGCTTCAGGTTAACGCCAACCTCGCTGGCGGCTTCCATCTTAAACTTATCAAGAGCTTCGCGAGCTGCCGGAACAAGATTCTGATTGGATCTAGACATGATTTTCAACTCCTAACGTTTTTGTGTTCGCTTCATTAGCGCAATCATAGTGTTCCCGCAGAATGTGCGAGTATTCTGAAAAGTTTTGGCAGGCAAGACATGATTTGACGAAATTTTCGATCATTTTATTTTATGCTGCTGCCGTTATATAAGGATGCTCCATTTGCGTGACGCCCGCTGGAAAAATGAGTATACGGAGCGCGTTTGCGTGCGCTTGTTGCATCGTTGCCGACGACACCTATAGTTTTATAGAAAATGCGGCGCGTATACACTCGATGATTAAAAACGAAGCAAGCTTATAAGCTTGCTCCGTTTTTTGGAGGCGCCACCCGGAATCGAACCGGGGATGAAGGTTTTGCAGACCTCTGCCTTACCGCTTGGCTATGACGCCGTGTTTCTCCGTTAACAGCGAGCTTTATTATACTATGGATCCGGGAAATTGTCAACACTAAAATCAGACGGGACAAAAAATTTCAAACGGTACGAAAATCGTGCGGTAAATCTAGAAATGAACTTGTCATGCTTTGAAAAGATTGGTATAATAAAACGATAAGCATGGAGGAAAATCAAAAATGAGCACTGATTTTCATGATATCGATATACCGCCGAGAATGACGGAATACGCGCTCCCGCTTGATACGGCGGTCAGCTTCCGCTTTGAGGAAAACCCCGCCGGGCTGCGGCTCTCCATATTTTCAGCCGGGCGCGAGCGGGCATACGGCGGCCGGGGACGCATCCTGCTCTCCGACGGTTTCGCCAGATTGCAGGAGCTTTCGCCTCGATCCGTTCCTGCTTGAAAAACGGCTGATACCGGCCCGGTACTTTAAAATTTTCTTTCGTGCGCAGCTCCCGAAGCTTCAGGCCAGCGGAATCCAGACGCACTGCGCGCTCAAGCTTGCGGCAACGCCCGCCGTACTCATTACCATACGCGCGAGCGGGGACGATTATGCCGAGTACGACCTGCGCTGGTATGCCGCGCGCGACGCGCTGCGCACGGTCAACGGCTTCGACGGGTATGTCATCGCCGGGGACACCGTATACCGCGGCCTGCAGCGCGAGCTGCGCGCGCTTCCGCACGCCTCGGACGGCGCATATACCGCGCGCGGGGAGGAACTGCGCGGGTTGCGGGAGCTTTACCGGGCGGCGCCGTATCTTTTCGACGTGCGCGACATGGACTTTGTCAGGCAGAGGCCCGGTACGGTCGCGGAGACAGCCGAGCGGATCATAGAGGCTGTTGCGACGCGCCGCAAGCTGCGGGACTGGGACGGCCCTGCCGTCCTGCGCACGGGCGTGACGCCGCAGAACCGGGCCGGTACGGCGCGGTTCGTCCACTTCGTCGTGGAGGCAAAACGCCTCGTAAACGCGCCCGCGCGCCCGGCGGAGTTCGTGCCGTTCACCTGCTATTGGCCGACCTACGCCAATATGTCGCGCGAACAGCGCGCGTGGTACTTTTTTACTGGCGCGACGCGTTCTACCGCGGGAATGTGCTTCGAACGGACCTCTCCTACATCTTCGTGGCGGTCTATGAGATCATCAACCGCGCGTACCCGGCGGGACGCGAGTCGCTCGAGCGGATGCTCTCGCTCTGGGAGTCCTACCGCGAGGCGTTCCCGAGGCTTGACTACTATATGTCGCAGTGGTGCGCGGACTATGTTCTGACAAACGATATCGCGTTTGATTTTTCGGAAATTCTGCGGCGGATTCCCCTGGCGGTGAGCAATATGCGGCCGTTTTTGGAGCTCTACGTCAACGACGCGCTGAAAACCGGCCTGCACGCGCTTCCTTTCGACATTCTCTGCGAGTTTTCGGAGTATTCTATAAGAAACAGCCGCTTTTATAAAGGACACGAGGACCTGTGCCGCGGTGCCGTCCGCGCGGCGCTTTCCGAGATCGACCGCAGCCTTCGCGCAGCGAAGCAGATCGGCCTGCTCGAGTACCTCGCGCCGCGCCCGAAGCGCGAAGTGTGGGACGCCTACCAGGGCGCGGTCTGCGGCCGCGCGGCGGCAAAGCGCGTCGAGGCGGAGTATCTCCCGTATTCCAAAAGCGCGGGAATACGCTCCTTCGTCGGCAGCGTGATGCGCTATGTGGAAAACGCGCTGCGCAAGCGCGAGAAGTACGCCGGACGCCTGCGCGGAATTACGCTTTCCGACGCCGTTCAGCGCGCGATCGACCGTTCGCTGACGGCAAAGACGGCTGAGAAAAACACCGGAGGTTATCATCGACCTGTCGCGCGCGGCGGCCCTGGAACGCGACTCGTGGGACAATACGCGCCGTCTGATCGAGGCGGTGCAGGATGCGCAGCCGGACGCGGGGAGCCCGTGCAGGAAGAACTTGCGCCCCCCGCCGTCACCGGAGGAAACGCCGCCGGACGAGTGGGCGCCGCCGGACATCGCGGCGGAGGGAGACGGCTGGCAGGCGTTTGCGGACGCGCTCGAGCCTGTGCACCGCGCGCTTTTGCAGGCGATGCTGGCGGACGCGGACGCCGCGGCACTGGCCGCGATCGCGACGCAGGCGTTTTCCTTTCCCGAGGCGCTCTATGACGACATCAACGAACTGGCCGCCGACACGCTCGGCGACATCCTGATCGACGCGGAAAACAACGAGGTTTATGAGGAGCACCGCGCGCGGCTCGCGGCGCTACTATAGAGGGAGGACTATGGCAGACGTTCGGAAAACACAGGACATCCCGAAACGGATTTCGGGTGCGATTTTAAATTCGCTGGCGGCGGGCGTCGTGCCGCGCACGGGACTTGAGTATATCGCGATCGGCAGGACGGACGAAATCGCCGCGATGCTCGGCGATCTTGAGGTTGTGGAGTCCGGCGGCAGCGCGTTCCGCATGATATCGGGGCGTTACGGCTCCGGCAAGAGCTTTCTCATCCAGCTCATGCGTTCGCACGCCATGGAGCGCGGCTTTGCCGTCGCGGACGCCGACCTCTCGCCGGAGCGCCGGCTTGCCGGCTCGAAGGGCCAGGGCCTTGCGACGTACCGCGAGCTTCTGCGAAACCTGTCTACCCGCGCGGCGCCCGACGGCGGTGCGCTCGCGGTCATTTTAACGCGCTGGATTTCAAAAATGCAGCTCTCAATTGCGAAGGAACAGGGGTTTGCGCCCGGCAGTGCGGCGCTGGCCGACGCGGTGGAGCTTGCGATCATGGAGGTCATCAGCGGGCTTGAGGTACTCGTGCACGGGTTTGACTTCGCCACGGCGGTGCGCTGTTTCTACCGCGGCGCGGTGTCCGGCGACGACGAGCTGCGCCAGGCCGCGCTGCGCTGGATACGCGGCGAGTTCGCGACCAAGACCGAGGCGCGCGCCTACCTGCCTGTGTCCGGCATTATCGAGGACAGCAGCTGGTACGATTACCTGAAGCTGGTCGGCGCGCTGCTGCTGGTCGCGGCGGGGCACAAGGGTTTTGTCGTGTTTATCGACGAAACCGTCAACTTATATAAAATCACGCAGTCCATCTCGCGCGAGGCGAATTACGAAAGCTTTTTTGAATATTTTCAACGACTGCACGCAGGGCAAGCTCGCACATGGCGTTCATCTTCGGCGCGACGCCGCAGTGCGTGGAGGACCGCCGGCGCGGGCTATATAGCTACGAGGCGCTGCGTTCGCGCCTGGCCGGCAGCCGGTTTGCGCAGGCGGGCATCCTCGACATGGCGGAGCCAGTCATCAAGCTCCAGCCGCTGACGCCCGAGGAGATCCTGGCGCTTTTAAAGCGCATCCTTTTATCCACGCAAAACACTACGACTGGGACCCCGGCGTGACGGACGAACAGATCGTCACGCTGGTGCAGAATCTGGCCGGGCGCATGGGCGCGGACGTGCTGCTCACGCCGCGCGAGGTTGTGCGCGACTTTACGGGGCTTTTGAACATCTTGCGCCAGAACCCGGCGGAGTCCTTTGAATCGCTGGCCGCGAAGCTCGACATCAAGCCGGCGAACGAGGCCGGGGACAGCCGGGACGACGGCGGTCAGTTTGCGGAATTTGAGCTTTAAAGGCGGGGTATTCGCGGCAGGTACCGCGAATATACATGTACCGACTGTGAAAGGCGGTGCATGTGATGAACAATATTGCGCTTTATACATTGATCGGTACGGCGTCCGGCGTGCTGGGGACCGCGGGCGGCGGCATGGCGGCTTATCTTTTTAAGACGAAAAAACGCGATGTCCTCGGCGTGGTGCTCGATTTTGCGGCGGGACTCATGCTCGCGGTCGTCTGCTTCGATCTGTTGCCGCATTCGTTTGAACTGGCGTCGTTCCCGAGCGTTTTGGCGGGCGTAGCGGGAGGAATCGCGTTTGTCATGCTCATTCAGTGGCTGCTGGAACGATGCGGGAAGCGTCTCGACGGTCTCGCGTTGACCGCCGTAACGGTGGCGGTCGGCATCGCGGTGCACAACGTGCCCGAGGGCCTTGCCATCGGCGCGGGGCTGATGGAGAACCGGCATCTGGGCCTGTCGCTCGCCGCGACGATGTTTTTGCACGACATCCCGGAGGGGCTCGGCATCGGCCTGCCGCTGCGCATCCGCGGGGAGTCCTTTTGGAAAGCGGCGCTGATCGCCCTCCTCGCGGGACTGCCGACGGGAGCGGGCGCGCTGGCCGGTGCGCTCGCCGGAAGCGTCTCGGATTCCGTCACGGCTGCGTGCCTATCCTCAGCGGGCGGCGCGATGCTCTATCTGGTGCTCGCGGAGATGATGCCGGAGGCCCATCGGATGATGAAGGAACGTCCGCAAAGCTGTCCGGCGTGCTGGGCGTGATCTTCGGCATTGTCATTTCGGTGGCGCTGGGATAAATTCAGAAAAAGAAAGCGTTTTTACATATGAAAACGGTCATCTATACGATAGACGAAATCGAACAAGCGGGCGCGGTCATCCGTGCCGGTGGGCTCGTCGCGTTCCCGACGGAGACGGTGTACGGCCTGGGCGCAGACGCCCTCGACGCGGACGCGGCGCGCCGCATTTTTGCGGCCAAGGGCCGGCCGCAGGACAATCCGCTCATCGCGCACATCGCGGATATTGCGATGCTCGACGCGCTCTGCCACGATATCCCGGACGCGGCGCGCCGTATCGCGGCGCGGTTTTGGCCGGGACCGCTGACGATGGCGCTGCCCAAAGCGCCCCATTGTGCCGGACACCGTCACGGCGGGCCTGCCGACGGTCGGCGTCCGCTATCCCTCGCACCCTGTCGCGCAGGCGCTCATCCGCGCGGCGGGCGTGCCGGTCGCCGCGCCGTCGGCCAACCGCTCGGGAAAGCCGAGCCCCACGACGTTTGCGCATGTGCTGGCGGACATGGACGGCCGTATCGACGGCATCATCGACGGCGGGAACGCGGACGTGGGCGTGGAGTCCACGTTTATCGAGTTTTCAGGCGGCAAGGTGCGCATTCTGCGTCCGGGCTATATCACGCCGGAGGATTTGGCGGAGGTCGTGGGCGCGGAGAACGTGGAGATCGACGGCGCGGTGTTAAAAGCGCTTGCCGAAAACGAGCGTCCGCGTTCGCCCGGCATGAAGTACCGGCATTACGCGCCGTCCGCGCCCGTCATCGCCGTCATGGGCGAGAACTGGGACTGTGCGCGGGAGATCCGGCGCGGCGCGCGCACGCACGAGGGCGCGGCGGCGATCCTCTGCGACGAGTACGCCGACATGATCCCGTGTGAAACGCTGCGCGTGGGGCGTTACGGCGACTACGCCGCACAGGCGCACCGGCTCTTTGACGCGCTGCGCGCGCTGGACCGCCCGGACGTGCGGATGATTTACGCACAGTGCCCGGACGAGCGCGGCGTGGGGCTTGCGGTCGCAAACCGCTTAAAGCGCGCGGCAGGCTTTCACGTGGTAAACGCGCGGCGCGTGACGGTGCTCGGGCTGACCGGCTCAACCGGCGCGGGCAAGGGGATCGTGTCCCGTGCGCTGGCGGACGCCGGCGCGGAGGTGATCGACTGCGACGCGGTTTATCACGACATGCTCGCGCACGACGCGGCGCTGCTTCAGGACTTACAGGCCGCGTTTCCCGCCGCGTTTGCAGGCGGCGCGCTCGACCGCAAGGCGCTGGGGCGCATTGTTTTCGGGACGCTGCGGCGCTGGACCGGCTGAACGATGTCACGCACCCGCACATCCGGCGGCGCATTGCGGCGCTCTTGGAGGAATGCGAGGCGCGCGGCGTCCGTCTGGCCGTGCTGGACGCGCCGACACTCTTTGAAAGCGGCGCGGACCGGGACTGCGACTTCACGCTCGGCGTCACCGCCGCGCCGGAGCTGCGTGCCGCGCGCATTACGGCGCGCGACAATCTTGACGCGGCGTATGCGAATCTTCGTATAAACGCCGGAAAACCGGACGATTATTATAAGAACCAGTGCGATTTTATGATTGAAAATAACGGCGCGCCGGAGGACGCGGCACGCGCGGCGCTTGCCATTATGAAAAAAGTGACGGTACGATAGGAGGAACCCAAGATGGAACACAAGGAACTGCGAGAAAAACTGCTTTATTCCCCGAAAACGGGTACGACCGCATCAGCGGGGAGGAACGCCGCGGCGTATTCAAGGCCGCGGAGGCCTATAAGACCTTCCTCTCCCGCGCTAAGACGGAGCGCGACGCGGCAATGGCGGCCGTCGAGCTGGCCGAGGCCGAGGGCTTTGTCCCTTATAGCCGCGGTATGAAGCTCGCGCCCGGCGACCGCGTGTACACGGTAAACCACGGCAAGTCCGTCATTCTGGCCGTCGTAGGCCGGGACGGGTTGGACACCGGCGCGCACATTTAGCGGCGCATCGATTCCCCACGCCTTGACTTGAAGCCCATGCCGATGTATGAGGACAAAAAGAGCTCGTTTACTTTAAAACGCACTACTATGGCGGCATCAAGAAGTATCAGTGGGTGGCCATCCCCCTGGAGCTGCGGGGCGTGGTCGCGCTCACCGGCGGCGGCGTGGTCAACGTCGAAATCGGCGCGAAACCCGGAGACCCGGTGTTCACCATCACGGACCTTCTGCCGCATCTTGGAAAGGAGCAAAACGAGAAGAAGCTTGCGGAAGGGATTTCCGGCGAGGCGCTGAACGTGCTCATCGGCAGCATCCCCATGGCGGACGACGAGGGGGGCGCCGACCGCGCAAAGCTCGCGATCCTTGCCTATCTTTCCGAGCAGTACGGCATCCGTGAGGAGGACTTCCTCTCGGCGGAGCTCTCCATCATCCCGCACTTCCCTGTCAGCGACGTCGACTTTGACCGCAGCCTCATCGGCGCATACGGCCACGACGACCGCTGCTGCGCGTACGCCGCGATCCGCGCGCTTTTCGACATCGCGGGCACGCCCGAAAAGACTGCCGTGTGCATGCTGGCCGACAAGGAGGAAGTCGGCTCCATGGGCGTCACCGGTATGCAGTCCGCCTTCTTCGACACCTTCATGGAGGATCTCTGTGAGGGCTTCGGCGTTCCGGTACGCGCCTGCTATGAGGCGTCGTCCTGCCTGTCGGCGGACGTGTGCAACGCGTTCGACCCGATCTACGCGAAGTCTCCGACCCGCGCAATTCCGCTTACGCCAACTACGGCGTGAGTTTCATGAAATACACGGGCTCGCGCGGCAAGTCCGGCTCCAACGACGCAAACGCCGAGCTGATCGGCACGCTGCGCACCGCGCTGGACGCGGCAAACGTCGTGTGGCAGATGAGCGAGCTTGGGCAAGGTGGACCAGGGCGGCGGCGGCACGGTCGCGTGCTTCATGGGAAACCGCAACATCAGCACCATCGATATCGGCATTCCCGTGCTCTCCATGCACGCGCCGTATGAAGTGATTGCAAAATTCGACCTCTACATGGCCATCCGCGCCATGAGCGCGTTCTGCGCGATTGAAGAGTGATTTCGGGAGGAAGCTTATGACGCTTCGCGCGTATATTGATGCACTGAAGGGTAAAAAGTGGCGGTCCTGGGCGTGGGCGTCAGCAACCGCCCGCTGCGCCTGCTTTCCGAAAGCGGCGCGGACGTGACGGCATACGACCGGCGCGACCGTGCGGCCCTGCCGGGGCCGCGGACGAACTGGAGGCGCTGGGTGTCGCGCTTTCCTGCGGCGACGGGTATCTCGACGGCCTCTCGGCCGACGTCATCTTCCGCACGCCCGGAATGCGTCCCGACGTGCCGCAGATTGCGGCGGCCGTCGCGCGCGGCGCGGCGCTCACGAGCGAAATGGAAGCGTTTTTGAGGTCTGTCCCTGCCCGATCATCGCCGTGACCGGCTCCGACGGCAAAACGACGACCTCGACGCTCATTGCGGAAATGCTGACCCGCGCAGGCGTCCGCTGCCATTTGGGCGGCAACATCGGCCGTCCGCTGCTGGCGGACGCCGACGGGATGTCCCCGGACGACGCGGCCGTGGTGGAGCTTTCGTCTTTCCAGCTCATGACGATGCGCAAAAGCGCACCCGTCGCGGTCGTGACGAACGTCGCGCCGAACCACCTCGACATCCACCGCGATATGGCTGAGTACGTGGACGCGAAACGCCGCGTATTTGCGTACCAGTCCCCGGACGACCGCGTGGTGCTGAACCTCGATAACGAGATCACGCGCGGCTTTGCCGCGGAGGCTAAAGGCCACGTCCTGTGCTTTTCAAAAAAGCCGTTCGACGGCGACGGCGCGTACCTTGCAGACGGCGCAATCTGGATGCGCGCGGACGGAAAAACGGAAAAAAGTGCTTGAAACCTCGGACATTTTCCTGCCGGGGCTTCATAACGTGGAAAACTACATGGCGGCGATAGCGGCCGTGTGGGGACGCGTCCCGGCGGAGGCCATCCGCCGCACCGCGCGGGAGTTTCGCGGCGTGGAGCACCGCATTGAGTTTGTACGCGAGCTCTCCGGCGTGCGCTATTATAACGACTCTATCGCGACTTCTCCGACGCGCGCCATCGCGGGCCTGCGATCGTTCCCGGAACGTGTCGTCATGATCGCGGGCGGATACGACAAGCATCTGAGCTTTGCACCGCTCGCGCCCGAGATTCTTGCGCGTGTCAAAACGCTGGTGCTCTGCGGCGCGACGGCGGGCATGATCCGCGCGGCGGTCGAGTCGGCGGACGGGTTTTCCGCGGACGCGCTGCCCATCCTGGAAACGGACGACTTCCGGGAGGCCATCGGCCTTGCGCGCGAGAGCGCCGCGCCGGGCGACGTGGTAATCCTCTGCCCGGCCTGCGCCGCGTTTGACAAATTTCCGAACTTCATGGTGCGCGGGAAAACGTTTAAAGAGTATGTAAACGCACTGCCCGAATAGGCGGGAGGAATGGTTTTGAATACAAAGGATTTGCTGGAACGCCTGTGCGCGATGAGCGCGCGTTCAGGTCATGAAGCCGGGGCAGCGCGGGAGATTTGCCGTCTGTTTGCGGACTACTGCGGCGAGACGTACGTCACGCCGATGGCAGCGCGCGGTGGGCATCCGCCGCTGCGGGCGCGAAAACGCGCCGCTTGTGATGCTCGACGCCCACCTCGACCAGATCGGCTATACGGTCAGCCGGATCGAGGACGGCTTTTACACCTCGCGCCCGGCTATGACCGCACGCCGCTGCCGGGCAAGGAAGTGGCGGTGCATGGCCGGGAGCGTTTATATGGCGTCGTCGCGGTCATGCCGCCGCATTTGCAGGCCAATTCCGACCATGTGGACGCGTACGAACACCTTGTAGTGGACATCGGCTACCCGCAGGAACGCGCCTGCGAGCTGGTTTCCCCGGGCGACGTGGTGACATATCTGCCGCGACTGGACGAACTGGCCGGCGGCCACATCTCGTCCCCGTCGGTTGACGACCGCGCGGCGGTCGCGGCGGTCCTGCTGGCGCTTGACGCGGTTGCGGACCGCGCGCTTGCCGTGGACGTCGCCGCGGTGGCGAGCTCGCGCGAGGAGATCGGCGGGCCGGGCGCGCTGACGGCGGCTTACGGCCTGACGCCGGACTACGCCGTCGCGCTCGACGTGACGTTTGGCGTACAAAAGGGCCTTGACGCGTCTGCCGGCGTGCCGGAGGACTGCGGCGTGACGATTACGCGCGGCCCGCACCTGAACCGCCGCCTTACGCAGACGCTTTTCCGCCTTGCGGAGGAGCATAACATCCCGCACGGCGTTGAGGTGGAACCAGGAAACACGGGCACCAACGCCTCGCACATCCGCGCGGCGGGAAACGGCGTCGCGACGGCGCTTCTGGGCCTGCCCATGCGCTATATGCACTCGCCCGCCGAGACGATCAAGCTTTCCAATATCGAGGCCGCGGCGCGCCTGCTGGCCGCGTACCTTTTCCGTCGTTTGCAGGGGGTGAGCGTCATGCGTGAGCTGCTTTGGAGCTGTGCCGTTTAAACGGCGTATCGGGGTTCGAGGACGCCGTCCGGGACGCGATCCGTGCGTATGCGCAGTCCTACGCCGACCGGATGGAGGAAGATCCCGCCGGGAACCTGATGGTCTATAAAAAGGGACGAAGGGCGGGCGCACCGTGATGGTCGCCGCGCATATGGACGAGGTCGGCTTCATCGTAAAGGGTATCAACGCGGATGGTACGCTGCGTTTTGCGCCGGTCGGCGGTATCGTGCATAAAATTTTACCCGCCATGCGCGTCACGGTGGGGGAGCGTGCCCTCCCGGGCGTCGTCAGCATGACGCCGCCGCACATGGGCCGGGATAAGATCTTAAAGCCTGACGACCTCGTCGTCGATATCGGCGCGCAGGACAGGGAAAGCGCTGAAAAACTGACCTACCCGGGCGATTTCATTGCGTTTGCGGGCGAGCCGGTGTTTTTGGCGACGGTATTTTGAAATCGAAGGCGCTCGACGACCGCCTTGGCTGCGCCGTCATGCTGGAACTTTACGTGAGGAACTGCCGTGCGACGTCTGGTACGCCTTCACCGTGCAGGAGGAAATCGGTTCCGGCGCGATGACCGCCGCGCACCGTTTAAAGCCGGACGCGGGGCTTGTCATTGAGTGTACGACTGCCGCGGACCTGCCGTTTGTGAAAGGCGCGCTGCGGACCTGTTCCTTCGGCGGCGGTGCGGCGATCCCGACGGCGGACGGCGGCACGCTTTATAATTCGGCGCTTGTCCGCACGGCACGGGGGCCGCGACGCAGGCCGGTATTCCGTGGCAGGACAAGCTGACCATCGCCGGCGGTACCGACGCGAAGCACATCAGTCAGTCCGGCTGCGGCGTGCCGATGGCCGCCATTTCCGCGCCGGGACGCTACCTGCATTCGCCGGTATCCTGCGTGAAATGGTCCGACGCCGAGGCCGTGCGCGACGCCGTTCGTGCGTTTTTGCGGCAGCTTTAGCGTAAGGGGCTGCAAGCGTCAGCTTAAGGCCGAGAGATTTGGAGGTGACGCTGTGGAACGGCACGACCGTCCCGCGCTGGGCGCCGCGCGTTCAGGCGGCGCTGATTAAGCGGTTATATGAAGAAAACGCCTTGGGCATCTGCGACGAAGCACTCGCGGACGAGATCGGCTGCGCGTTTTTGGCGAGCGGACAGTTTAATCAAGACGAACCGTGCGCATTACGAGCATGTTGTTTGTTGCCCGGTCTGCGGCGCCCTGACGCGTTATGCGGACCATGTGCTGCACTGCGAATGCGGCTGGAGTCTGCCGTGGCGCGATTACCACGCGACCTATCAGAAAAAGCAGCTTATCGGCGAAAACATCCCGCCGCTTGTGGAGGAATACGTGCGCGCGTTTGGCGCGGCGCGGGACTACGCTGCAAAGATGCGTGCAATTGATAACCTTCTGCATCGGTTCCACTGGGAACTGCAAAACGCCCCGACGAGACCTCTCGCCGTCAACTTTATCGATCTGCGGCTGTGGGACATCGTCCGATTCCTGATTACGCTGGCCTATCCGGAGGACGACCCGGAGGCAAAGCGCCAGTACGACGTGTGGCTTGCAAACGCAAAAAGTCCGGCTGGTATGAAAACGAGCTGCGCGAGTTTGAGGGAGCCGGGGGCTGAGTGACCGCTTGTGCGATTGAAAGCGAATACGCCTTTGAAGCCCCTACCCGATTGGGTAGGGCTTTTACGTGTTCCCGGCCGGGAGGCGCAAATTCGCCCGCCGTGAGTGTGATTTTCGGGCGATTTCGTGGCGCAACCGTCCGGTTGCGCGCATAGTTGGTGGACGCAAACGGCGCAACCTGCTATCATAGGGGTACCAAAACGAAGGAGGGGCCGCAGTGTCGCTTGGTAAGTTAATTAAGGAAAAACGGGAAGAACTGCACATGACGCAGGAGGAACTGGCGGAAAAGCTGAACGTCAGCCGTCAGGCGGTTTCAAAGTGGGAGTCGGGCTTGTCCATGCCGGCAGAGGGGAATTTGCAGGAGCTCTGCAAGCTCCTCGACCTGACGACGCCGCCGGAGGACGCGGCGGCTGTAGCCGCGCCGCAGGAGGTCTGCGCCAAGACTTTTGTGGATTGTCTGTGTGACGGGCTGGGCCGTTGCCTGTGTCCTGGGGATACTTCTGGGCGTGCAGGCGTGGCAGCGCGCGGAACGGGCGGCGGCGCAGGGCATTTCGGATGTGAGCTTTACGATGGTGAGGGACGCGAGGTCAACCGCGAGGCAAACTGGTACGCGCTTACGGCGTCCACAACGGTCGTAATCACCTACGAGGGTGCGGCTCCCGACGCCGCAACGATTTACCTGACGCCCTCCGGCTCGGAAACGTTCAGCGAACGAAAACAGCTTGCCGTGATTCCATGCAACGACGCACGGAAAGGTTATATCCTTGTTCGCCTGACGTTTGCGGAAAGCATGATGGGTCACCTGCAAGTAGCGCTTGATTACGGAAGCACCAGCGTGTTCTCCGACCTCTATAACGTGTTCCTTGAATAGGCGTTGCGGAACCGTCTTTTTGCCGCCCGGCGGTGAATCTATGGACCGGGATGCGTCTTGTGTCAGGGACGTGCTTTAAAGTTGCAGGCGCTTTTTTTAAAAACGCTGCCGCCAGTCCACCACCCAGCAACAGGCGTTAACCTTTGCGTCTGATATTCAGATCGTTTGCCGGACGTTTTTCTGTATTGTATGGGCAAACGTTGCGAACCGACAAATTAGACCGCTTTCCTTGCCCAAACCGAGTATAGAAAAACGAAGCTAATAAAACCTTTCTGGGTAGACGGACGGTTGCCCAGATGCGAGCATAGGCAAATTTGACAGACCATCAAAAACAGCTCGCAAAAACATTTTCCGGCGTGTATGGACAAACGCGGCGAACCAATATAGGAGCGTAGGAGGCACAGCTTTGGGAATTCCCTATCGTAAGCCGGGATCTCATACAATCGAAAACGGAAAAAACCCGGCCGCAAAAACTGCGGCCGGGTTAAATGTTACGCAACAGGGCTTGCGCCCTATCGTCCGATTGATTATGTACTTACCAGCGGGTCGTCTCGCCCTCACCCTGGGGAGCAGGACGGCCGGGGACGATACCCCCCCTTTACGTGCATTCTCGAGCTCCTCGGTAAAGTCGAGGTGACGGTATTCTTCCGACTCGGGCGCGACCGGGAACCACTCGGCGAAGTCTTCCCACATGCACAGCTCCCACGCGGAGTCAATCTGTGCGGCGGAGTACTTGCCTTCATGCAGGCGCTGGAAGCCGAAGATATCGCGGACATGGGTCTTTTCCGCGTCGATGACGCAGGTCTCGGCCAGATGTGCCGGGACAAAGATGATACCGGCCTCGGTGCCGAGCACAACGTCGCCAGGCATACAGACGGCTTCGCCCACCTGGATCGGCACGTTGATGCCGACGAGCATCGCCTCGCGGAAAGGCGTGGGATCGTAGCCCTTATAGTAGAACTGGGGCCTTCGATGCCGACGATCTGGTCGAGATCACGGACGCCGCCCCAGGTCATGCCGCCGACGCCGGTCTTTGTGTAGATCAGCGTGGTGAGGTTGCCGCCCCAGGCGCAGCCGTTGCGGACCTTGCCGAACATATCGATGACGATGAAATCGTCCTTCTGCAGGTCTTCGAGCGGCCACTGGTTAAAGTTGCCCTTGCGGCCCTCTTCGTTGTGGCCGTATTCCATGAGATAACCGGCCAGGTCGGGACGGGTCGGCATATAATGCGCGGTGACCGCGCGGCCGACGATTGTCGGAACGCTCGGGTTGGAGCGCTTCAGGCTGGTTTCGTGCTGATAGTTATAGCCCAGGCGGACCAGCGGGGCCCACATTTCCTCAATGGTTGTCTTTTGATGCGCGCGGGATCTCGTCCGGTACTTTCGGACGGCCGTCGTCAAAACGCTCGCCCTTCCACAGCGGGGTAAGCTGGATAATGTCTTCTTTGCAGTTGAATTTCATAGTATCCTCCCGATATCTGCGCGGCCGCATTGCCGCTTATTATGACATTGTAAGTATTCTATCTTGCGGCCGCCGAAATGTCAACCATTAAAATGTCTGAATAGAACGGTGGTTTTTGTGGATTTTTCACAACGATGCAGCGCGCCGAAGGAGGAAAACGTGGCAAATCTTGTGTAACATAGACAAAAACATGAAAATCGGCCACGGGTTAGCAAATAATTTCAACGAAACTATTGACAAAAACCGATAAACCCTTTAAGCTATACTGTGTAGCGATAGGCGCACGTCGTTCTTTAAGGGGAAACGGCGTGTGCGACAGATATCAAATTAATGAAAAGACGAGGTGCAAACGATGAGCAACGCCAAATTCGAAGAAGTTCTTGCCCATGTCAAGACAGCTTCCAAACCGTCGGAGCTGAAAATCACGGACATTAAGATCTGTGATATCGGCCGCCCCTACGGTACTTCTGTGATTAAAATTCTGACGAACCAGGGCCTTGAGGGCTATGGTCAGGTTCGCGAGGGCTGCAGCCGTGTCTACGCTGTCATGCTCAAGCGCCTTCTCCTTGGCGAGAACCCTGTAACGTTGATAAGCTTTTCCGCAGGATCAAGCAGTTCGGCTGGCATTCCCATCAGGGCGGCGGCGTCAGCGGCGTCGAGGTCGCGCTTTGGGACCTCGCTGGCAAGGCTTACGGCGTGCCTGTCTGGCAGATGCTGGGCGGCAAGTTCCGTGACAAGATCCGCATTTACTGCGATACCGATATTCACGGCAAGCATGACGGCACCACCATGGGTAAGGTGCTGAAGGAGCGCATCGAGACCCGCGGCTACAATATCGTCAAGATGGACCTTTCCGCCGACGAGCTGTGCTTTGAGGTTCCCGGCGCCACGACCTGCCCGACCGACCATATGAAGCAGGCGCTTGCTGACGCGGAAAACCGCAGCATGCAGTACCGTGCGATCACCAATATCGAGGACATGACCAAGGAAGAGCGCTACGATATCATCAAGCTGCGCAACGAGATTGTGTTCCGTGAGTGCTTCCCGGGCAACCAGCGCGGCATCCACCTCACCGAGAAGGGCCTCGACATCATGGAAGAGTATGTCAAGCAGGTCCGCGACGTCGTCGGTATGGAGATCCGATTGCGACCGACCACTTCGGCCCGATCAGCATCGGTTCCTGCATCAAGCTCGCGCAGAGACTTGAAAGTATAACCTCGCATGGCTCGAGGACATGGTGCCGTGGATGCAGGCCGACGACCTCGCCGAAATCCAGCGCAACACCACCGCTCCGCTGTGCACCGGCGAAGACATTTATCTGAAGGAAAACTATAAGGATCTCTTTGAGAAGAGAGCCATCCGCCTCGTGCATCCGGACGTTATCAGCGTCGGCGGTATCTACGAGTGCAAGAAGGTCGGCGACATGGCCCAGGATTACGGCATCAACATGGTCATACATATGAACGAGACCCCGATCGCCGCCATGGCCGCCGCAAACGTTGCAGCCACGACCGAGAACTTCTTCGCGCAGGAGTTCCATCACAACGATTATCCGGATTGGTCCGACATGGTCGTCACCCGTGACAACCCCATCGTCCATGACGGTTTTCATCAACGTTCCTGAGGAGCCGGGCCTCGGCATCCCGCGCTGAATGAAGACTGGCTTGAGGCGCATCTCGCTCCGTCCGCCCGCGGCAAGATCTGGCAGGACACCGACGAGTGGGACTTCTGGCAGAGCCGCGACCGTATCTGGCTGTAAGTTTTACGCTGAAAAATCGCACGATACTATCCATAAAAGACCTGCGGACCATGTGGTTCGCAGGTCTTAGAATATCCCGGCCGCTACTGCGCATTTTATAGAACCGTCGGTTAAACCGAGGAATTGCGGCGGCCGGGTCATATCAGGCTAGGGGAGTCATATTATGAAACCGATTACAAAAGAAAAAATCGGCTGGGGCTTCGTCGCCACCGGCCGTATTGCGAAGGACTTTGCGGAGTGCATCGCGCTGCTGGACGATTGTTACGTCGCGGCCGTCGGCTCCCGCACGGTTGAGAGCGCAAAACGTTTTACCGACGTGTACGGCGGCAAGCCGTACGGCAGCTACGAGGAAATGATGCAGGACCCGGACGTTGACGTGGTGTATATCGCCACGCCGCACATGGTTCACGAGGAAAACGTCGCGATGGCGGCAAAGTACGGCAAGCATATCCTGTGTGAAAAGCCGTTTGCCGTCAACCGTCCGCAGGCGGAGCGCATGTTCGCCGCGGCGCGGAGGCCGGCGTGTTCATCATGGAGGGCCTGTGGTCGCGGTTCTTCCCGGCGTGGCAGTACGCGCGCCAGGTGGTCGCCTCCGGCGAGCTGGGAAAGCTCATCTCCATTGACGCCGCGACCTGCTGGGGCGCGCGGCCCGGAGGGCTTCCCCGGACGACCGCCGCATCGACCCGAATCTGGCCGGCGGCGCGCTGCTCGACGCCGGATTTACGTCCTTGCCGCCACGTCCGTCGCGGTCGGCGGCCTGACGAAGATGCCGAAACAGGTGTTCAGCACGATGCGCTTTGAGGACAGCGGCGTTGATTCCGATACGGATATGCTGCTGGAACTCGACGGCGGCGTGACCGCACACCTCGTTTGCAGCCTGCACCGCCGCAACCATGAGGCCACGATCTACTGCGAAAACGGTAAAATTTATATCCCGAACCACAGAAACCCCAGCAGCGTCACCGTGACGAAGCGGATCTCGCAGCATAGGACCGGCGCGCACGGGCATCTCTTCGACGGTACCGATGTGCACACGGTGGAACGTCCCTATCAGAAGTACGGCTTCCAGTTTGAGGCCGCGGCTGTGCACGACTGTCTGCGCAAGGGGCTGCTGACCTGCCCGCAGGTTCCGCCGGAGGAGACCCTGACGCTCATCGGCATCTGCGACCAGATCCGGAAGGAGCACGGCTTCAAGTATCCTTTTGAGGACTGATTGAAAACAAATAAGGGCCGTTAAAGCATAACGCCGCCATTTTGTGACATGTACGAATTTGTGATGAGGTTTCCCGCGACGCGGGACGCCTGCAATGAGAAACATGTGGCAGTGGCGGCGTTAAATAATTTTGCAGGAATGAAAAATATAAATTGCATTTTTGAAAAGCATCCGTTATAATATGCCTTGAATGGTTTTTTACCGGACACAAAAGAGAGCCGGTGCATTTGATTTCAGGGAGGTAAGCATTATGGAGAACATGAAAGAAAAAATCGGTTGGGGTATCTTGGGACCCGGCAGGATCGCGCACCAGTTCTGCGACTGCCTGGAGGAGCTTTCCGACGCGTACGTTGCGGCGGTTGGGTCCTGTTCCCTGGAGCGCAGCCGCGAGTTCACCGAGGTTTACGGCGGGAAACCGTACGGCAGCTATCAGGAAATGCTGGCGGACCCGGACGTTGACATCGTGTATGTCGCGACGCCGCACCCGATGCATGAGGAACACGTCATTATGGCCGCAAACGCGGGCAAGGCGATTCTGTGCGAGAAGCCGTTCGCCGTTAACCGCCAGCAGGCCGAGCGCATGTTTGAGGCGGCGCGCCGCAATAACGTCTTTTGATGGAGGGCCTGTGGTCACGGTTCTTCCCGGCGTGGCAGTTTATCAGAGAACAGCTTGACGCCGGCCGTTTCGGCAAGGTCGAGGCCGTTTACTGCAGCACCGGTTGGGGCGCGCCTCGCGACCCGGAACATATGGATCCGACAAACCGCCTGCACGACCTGAACCTGGCCGGCGGCGCGCTTTTGGACGCCGGTATTTACAGCCTTGCGGCGATGTCCCGCGTCCGCGGCAAGTTCGATATGCCGAAGGAGTTTTTCAGCACGATGTCGTTTGACCCGACGGGCGTTGACGGCGACAACGATATGATGATGAAGTTTGAGGACGGCATGGTTGCGCACCTGTGCAGCAGTCTGCACCGCCGCGACATGGAGTGCAAGATTGTTGTGAAAAAGGCATTATCAGCATCCCGGTCAACCGCAACCCGGATAAGATCATGATTCAGGAGCGCGCGGAGTTCCCGCGCCTGCCGAAGGATGTGGAAAAGAAGGCGGAGGCGCAGCCGAAAAAGGCCGTCATGCGCGACTACTATGCGTCCATGAACCTCCTGCCCATCAGCCAGCGCCGCATGGGCGGCCGTGACGTCCTCACGATGGAGTTCCCCGTACCGCGAGAGCGGCTTCCAGTTTGAGGCGGAAATCGTGCAGAAATGCTACCGCGAGGGCCTCAAGACCTGCCCGGACGTAACGCCGGAGGAAACGTTGATGCTGATCAGCATTGCCGACGAGGTACGCCGCAACGCGAACTACTTCTTCCCGTTTGAAAAATAACTACATAAGACGGAAAAACGTCCGGCGGCAATTTCGCTGCCGGACGTTTTTCATACCCGCCTGATCCTATTACTGAAAAAACGCTATGAAGTGTCTGGTGTTACCGCTTTAGCGGCTTGCCGTCCGGGTGAATCCTGCGTAAGAACGCGGCGGCGCTTAAGGTGCCGCACGATGGCGGCCGGCTTCTCCGGCAGCTCGGACAGCGGCCCCATAAGTTGGCATAGTCTTTTTGCAGGACTTGATCTCCTCCGGGTAAATGCCGCCGTAGGTGTTCGCCTGGATCGCCACCTGGTTTAGATTGTTGGAGCACCGCCGCTGGAAGGAACAAGCTCCCGGACGGATTCCAAATCGACGTTGATTACGTGCGTTGAACGACAGTCCCTGGAAGCGGGCGCCGCAAAGGGCTGCGTGATGACAGGGGACTGCGCTGCTTTTTCATGGCATACGCGAGGCTCGAGCGCCGGCGAACGGACGCGGGACTGCCGGCCTATGGCGCTGGAACGTTGCCGGCGGGAAGACCCACGCGCGCAGCGGTTCTTTAGAAACAGCATGGTATGGCGGCACACCCCGCCGCTACCCTGCTTGCGGCTCGACGTACCGAGGCCGCGGCAACGGCCTGCTGAAAAGCATACGCCGTTTTTTTACAAAAAATGCTTGAATCTCATGCGACATTGAATTTATCAGCTTTCTTTAAAAACGGCGTGCAATAACAGCGGGAATATGGTACAATGAACAAAACTCGGGTATCCGGGGAAGATGAGATTGTCAGGGAGGCGCTTTTTTATGAAAATCACAGAAGTGAAAACATACTTAGTGAACGCGAAAAGACAGAACTGGCTGTTTGTAAAGGTCATGACGGACGAGGGCGTTTACGGTTGGGGTGAAGCCAGCGTCGAGGGCCAGGAGCTTGCTGCGGAAGCCGCAATCCATGTGCTTGCGGAGCGCAGCGTCATCGGCGAGGACCCCAGAAACGTCGATATGATTTATCAGAAGATGTACCGCCACGGCTTCTGGAAGAGCGGGTTTATTTATGGTTCCGCGATCAGCGGTATCGATCAGGCAATCTGGGACATCAAGGGTAAGATTCTCGGCGTGCCGGTCTATGAGCTCTTGGGCGGCCGTGTCCGCGATAAGATCAGAACTTACACCCACGGCGGCCCGCAGAACGCCGCGGAGTGCATTGAAATGGGCTTTGCGGGTTTAAAGACCGGCGTTGGCCCGAATATTGAGGTTTCAAACGACCGCTATGCGGCGGCGAAGTCCTTTGCAAAGACGCTCGAGGCCGTCCGCAACATTATCGGCGACGACAAGGTCATCGCGGTTGACCACCACGGCCAGAGCACCGTCCGCGACTCGCTGGCACTTGTTGAGGCCGCGAAGGACTATAACCTCCACTTCTTCGAGGAGCCGATCTCCCCGGAAAACGCGCAGCTTTACCGTACGATCCACGACAATCCCTGGAACGTGCCGATCGCCGCGGGCGAACGTCTTTACAGCCGCTTCGACTTCCGCGAGATCATCTCGAACCAGTGGCTTGACATTGTACAGCCGGATATCTGCCACTGCGGCGGCATCTCTGAGATTCGTAAGATCGCGTACATGGCGGAGCCCTACCTCATTAAGTTTGCGCCGCACAGCCCCGAACGGCCGGTCGCGACCGCCGCGTCCATTCAGGTCGCCGCGGCCATGCAGAACTTCGATATCCTGGAGTTTGCGCAGACCGTCTACCTCCGTCCGACATCTATGATATCGACCTCAAGCCTGTTGACGGTTACTTCAAGATCCCGACGAAGCCGGGCCTCGGCATTGAGCTTGACGAGGAAGCGCTTGCGAAGTACCCCTATGAGAACATTCAGTACAAGGCAAGATACAGAGCCGACGGTTCTGTCGCGGAAATCTAAAATAATGCCGCAAGTCCGCTCCATGCTTTTGCATGGAGCGGCTTTTTACGGCAAAATCCCGGAGGCGGTTCAAAAGCATTGGCGCTCGAAAAAAGGAATCAGAAACGGCGCAGAAAGGACAAATTTGCGGACAGAAGAAATGCCGAACGCTTACGTTAATAGAGAAACAGAGCGAATACTGCGAATTGGATGAGATAAACACTCGTAAATGAGTCATATCCCCGGGTCTTCCTATGTAAGCTTTGTTTTTAGACACTGTGAAAGGCTTTGTCCGCGCAGGCGCGCGTTGCATAGCGGGATGCGTATGATGACCCCGCCGCGTTAACGGAAAATTCATGCAGCAAAGGGGATGACTTTTTCGGGAAAGCGTTTACGTAAATTGATTGTAGATGGCGCGCGGCGTGATTCGGCGGACCTTGAATCATACCGGCATAACTTTTGGCTATCAGACCGTACCTGAGATGCGCACAATAACACTGCAAAGCGGTAACCTTCGGTGAGCGTTTTCTTTTTAAAGGGTACGTCCCGACCGCCCGCCGCGCCGCCCGGCTTGGTTTTAGACTAATACTTGAAGTCGGCTCACCTTGCGCCAGGCGTCGTTCTAAATAAAAACTTGGGCGCTGTTTGCGACAAATTCGGCTGTATAACGAGTGCTTTCGAGCGGAGTCCTGAAATTTCCTTTGTCGGAATGTTGATAAATCATTCCTTTTACTGCAAAACGCACATAGATATGGTGTATACTATAGCGTACGCAGTACATAGCAACTGCCGGATTTTTAAAAGAGGTGATCGTGTGGACGAAGCTTCAAAAGTCATTGGGCGCGTGTTTCGTGTGTATCGCAAAAAGCGGAGTTGTCGCAGGAAGTTGTAAGCGGTCTTGCGGGGATCAACCGCAACCTATACAGCAAAATTGAACGCGGCGAAAAGGCCCCTACCGTGTTGATGCTATTTTTTGTTCGCAGACGTTTTGCAGGTGTCGCCTCATACCCTATTGAGCGCCATAGAAGAGGAACTGAAGCTGTCGGGCGTTTTTTCCGCCTGACAAGACGCATGTCTGGCGGAAAACCGTCTGCCGTGCCGCCTCTTCGTGCGCAGCGTGCAGACAGGGCGGCCTGCTTCCCATAGCCGACGGCAGAGGGCTTTCAAGCCCCTGTTTTTATCTGCTTTTTACCTTGATGCGCCGGAACGGCTGCAAAAAGACCGCTCAGGCGGAATGCGTCCCGCGCGGCGCGCGGAAACATTGCAGAAATTGTCGGTTTTTTGCACCTAAGACAAATAACCGTTTACAAATAAAACCGTGTGTGTTAAAATTGACAATGTATATACAGGTATCTGCAAGAACCATAGACGCTGGGAGGAGCGAGAATCATGCGTAATTTAAGCGGTATCGTCATACCGACTGTCACACCGTTTGACGAAAACGGGGAGATCAGCTTTGCTATGCTGAAATATAACTACGACGTTGGAATAAGACCCACGTAAACGGGTTTATGTGCCTGGGCAGCAACGGCGAGTTTCGTATGCTCTCCGACGACGAGGCTTTTGACGTCATTCGCGCCGCGTCGTCCTACGCCGACCCCGAAAAATGCTTTATTGCGGGCGTGGGACGCGAGTCGCTATATCAGACGCTCAAATTCATTGACCGCGTACAGGCGGCGGATCTGCCAATTGATTATCTGTCCGTTTTAACGCCGCACTACTTCAAAAGTCTCATGACGGACGCGGCGCTCATCGAGTATTTTACAAGAGTCGCGGACTTCAGCCGCATTCCGATCCTTTTATACTGCGCGCCGTCGTTTGCAAACGAAGTGACGATTTCGGCGGACGTGGTGCGCGTGCTGGCGGATCATCCGAACATCCACGGCATCAAGGATACGTCGAAGAACATGATGAACGCCTACATGGACGCGGCGGGCGGCCGCGACGACTTTGAGGTGATGTCCGGCTCCATGAGCACGGTCTTTACGTGCATGGACCGCGGCGGCAAGGGCGGCGTTGTGTCCGCGAGCAACTACTTCCCGGAACAGTGCGCGGAGGTTGTGCGCCTGTACCGCGAGGAGGGCCGCGAAAAGCGTGGGCATATTATACCGTTTTGCAGGACGTGATCAAAAAGACGGGCGCGCGTGGCAGCGTGGCGGGCGTCAAGTGCTGCATGAACCTGATGGGTCTCAAGGGCGGACTGCCCAGAAAGCCGGTTCTCCCTGATCTCGGCGGAAATCGAGGCCGAAATGAAGCAGGCGCTTTTGGAAGCGGGCTTTATCTCATAAGCAGGCCCGAAAAATTCCGTAGTAAAGACAAAGGAGAACAAACACATGAATATTTTGGATCCGCGGAGCCCTGAAGCCGCTTCACGCGCAGCTTGAGGAGATCGTCCGGGAAAAGATCACGAGCGGGGACTGGACGGAGGACTCGCGGATACCGTCGGAAAACGAACTCAGCCGGGAGTACGGTCTCAGCCGTATGACGGTGCGTTCGGTCATCCTGCGTTTGGCGCAGGAGGGCCTTTTATACCGTGTGCCGGGCAAGGGGACGTTTGTCAGCGTGAACAAGCTGATCAGCCGCCCGTTGTCGCACATGGGCATCCGGGAACAGCTTGACAAGCAGGGCGTGGAGAGCGAAAACAAAGCTGATCGAGGCGCGCGAGATCGCCGCACCGCTCGCGGTCGCGTCGCGTATGGGCATTGCGGAGGGCGCGGAAATCTTTTATATTCTGCGCGTGCGTTCCGTCAAGGGTTCGCCGCTGAGCCTGCATATGTCATATATTCCAAAGCAGCTCTGCCCCGACATGCTCACGGCCGGACACAATTTTGAGGTGGCGCAGCTGTGCGACATCCTGCGTGAGGATTACGGCATCGAGCAGAACAAGATGATCGAGACGCTGGAAATCGTCCAGGCCGACTCCATGGAGGCCGCGCATCTGGGCGTGCGAAAAATTATCCGCTCATCCACTTGGAAAACGTCATCTATAACGCCGACGACGTACCGATGGAATACTCCTCGGTGCTGTTCCGCGGCGACCGGATCAAGCTGGAGATTACGAATACCTATAATAAAACGAACATATAAGAGAACAGGAAGAAGGGGAAAAACGATGGGCGCAACAATTATGTGGCTTGGCCAGGCGGGCTTTATCCTGAAAACGGAGAAGGGTTCGCTTTCCGTGGATCCGTTCTGCGGCGAAGCGAAGGGCAACAGCGAACGCATCTACCCGCCGTTCCTTGAAAAGGGCAGCGTGCGCGTCGATCTGGTGCTGACGACGCACGCGCACTGGGACCATTTTGATCCGGAGACCTATGAGGACTATGTGATTCCTGACGCGGTCGGGTCCAGGGACCTGCATGGCGGCGCTTGAAAAGAGCGGCCTCGCCATCGGGGGGTCCGTCTCGACCGCGGCCAGTCGCTCGACCGCTGCGGCTTTCATATCACCGCCACGCCCGCCGACCACGACGTGGACAGCGTCGGCTATCCGTCGAGTTCCGACGGCCGGAAGCTCTATTTCAGCGGCGACGCGCTCTTTACGACCAAGACGGTCGTGCCGAACGTGGGCTTGGCGCCGGACGCCGCGTTTGTCTGCATCAACGGCAAGCTTGGCAATATGAACTACTTTGAGGCCGCGTCTTTCTGCAAGGTCCTGGGCGCTAAGACGGGCGTACCAACGCACTATGACCTGATCCGGCACAAACACGGAAAACCCGAAAGAGTTTACCGATGCCCTGGCGCGCGTCGCCGGAAGTCCGCGGCTTTGTAATGGAGCGCGGAAGGACGTACGATCTCGAAGAAATACTTGCATAAGAGCACAAAAGGGAGGAAAACATGAGAAACGGAAAAGTAGCGCTCGTCACGGGTTCCAGTACCGGCATTGGCGCCGGCGTCGCCCGTAGCGCTGGCGCGCGACGGCTATGACATCGCGGTACATTATAACAGCTCGCCCGAGGCGGCGCAAAAGGTCGCGGCGGACTGCGAAGCGCTCGGCGTGCGCACCTGTCTGCTGCACGGCGACACGTCGGACGCGGACGTCCCGCGCAGGCTTGTGCGCGAAACGGTCGAAAAGCTAGGGCGTCTCTGACGTGGACGTGAATAACGCGGGCATCACGCGCTTCCAGCGTCTGCGCGAGATCACGGCGGAGACGATGGACAGCATGTACTACTTAAACTACCGCGGCATGATCCTCGGCGGCGCTTCCGGGAGGCCGCGAAGTATATGGTGGAAAACGGCGTGCAGGGCACGATTTTGTTTAACACCTCCATCCCGCGGCTTCGCGCCGCACAGCGTGGACGGTGTATACGGCGGTCTGAAGGCGGGCCTGAACCGAACGATTGCCTCGTTTGCGATTGATCTGGGCCGCTACGGCATCCGTGTCAACGGTTTTCGCCGGGCGTGACGAATGTGCTGCCCGGACCCCGAGGCGGAGCAGCAGGATAGATTTACCGCAATTCGCCGAGGTTTATTCCGCTACGCCGCAACGGATATGCGGAGGATATGGGCGATGTGGTCTCGTTCCTTGCGTCTGAAAAGGCGTCGTACATCACGGGCAGGTCATCTGCGTGGACGGCGGCCTTTCCGTCGTCGGCGGCGCGGAGCACCTGGCCGACCTTTTTTCGACGCGTGCGACGTATCGGAACTCGCAAAAAACATATGATCCTGAAAAGAAGCTCTTTTAAGCTCTGAGACCATTCCATGAGCGGACGGACGATCGTCTGTCCGTTCATGGAACTTTTTCCATCTGAAAGAAACAGAGAACAGCAATCAATTTCAAAATAGAAAGAGGGATTTTATGAGAAACGGGAAAGTGGCGCTTGTCACGGGTTCCAGCACCGGCATCGGCGCGGCGGTTGCAAAGCAGCTCGCGCGCGACGGATTCGACATCGCCGTGCACTATAACAGCTCCCGCGAAGAGGGCGAAAAAGTGCTGGAGGCAGTACGTGCCGAAGGGGTGAACGGCTGCCTGCTCCACGGCAACACCGCGGAGGTGGACGTTCCGGACCGTCTGATCGCGGAATGCGTCGAGCAGTTGGGGCGTTTGGACGTCCTTGTGAACAACGCTGGCATCACACGCTTTGAAGAACTGCGCGACATCAAGCCGGAGACGATGGACAGTCTCTATAACCTCGACTTCCGCGGCATGATCCTGTGCGCGAAGGCCGCTGCAAATTATATGGTGGAAAACGGCGTGCAGGGCGTGATTCTCTTCAATACGTCGATCCGCTCCTTCTCGCCGCACACGAGCGACGCGGTCTACGCGGGCCTGAAGGCGGGCTTGAACCGCGCGATCGAGTCCTTGCGATCGACCTCGGCCCGTACGGCATCCGCGTCAACGGCTTTTCGCCCGGTGTCATCGACGTGCGCACGCCGGAGGACCAGGATTCGCGGGACAGCATCTGGTACCGCGACCACTGGCGCTATATCCCGCTGCGCCGCGTCGGGCGTCCGGTCGATATGGGCAATGTGGTGTCGCTGCTTGTCTCCGATAAGGCGTCGTACATTACGGGCCAGGTCCTCCCGCGCGGACGGCGGCCTGTCGATCCTCGGCGCGCCGGACAATATGGGCGATATCTTCCGTATTTTCGATATTAAGGAGCTCTGTCGTCAACTACAATGAGGACGAGGAACGCCGGAAAGTTGAAGAAATGCGCGCCGCGCGCCGGAAAGATAAAAAGTAAGAAACGTGTTTTGCTCGAGCGGTCGGGGCATGCGTAAAATAGAAAAACGGAGCCGTATGAAAGCGTCGGCTCCGTTTTTTTTGTTTGTCGAAAACTACACGGGACAAACGGTTCCAAAAAAGACCGCTGGCTTTTCACCGGGGAGCCGGTGTACCAACGGCCTTTTTTCATAGTTGGTTTCGAATATACGGGACAGTGTGGCAGCAGATTTATTACTTTTTCTAAATTGACAAAAGGTACATTGGTATTTTTATAAGCCATTCAATTCTTTCTGAATTTTTCTATCTGCTCTGGTGTTGGTATTGGCTCGTTTACATCTTTTTTATATCAAAGCCGCATAGAACGAATACTTTGACATAGTCCAAAAGTGTCTTATGCCGGTAGATAACCCTTTTCTCAACGCCGTTGATCTGTTCTTCCCACTAGCTCGGCGAATAATAATTTTTACTCTTACTTCGATCTGACCGTATTCACAAAACCATTTATGTTCGACTGGGGTTTAGGCCTCTCGGACGCGAGGTATTCGATAGTTAGAGGAGAAGTCTCACAGAGCGAACGATACATGGCCGTCGGACCGATATATCGAGATACGTTCCGTTGTCCCAAAAGGGCTTTTTGTCTCACGAACCGGTGGACTTATAGTGCCGGACGCCGACGCGCCAGAGCAGGAAACAGGGAATCAGGAACAGACAGGCAATGAGCGGCGTTAGGAAATAAAACAGGCTGCCGCTTCTGCCCGTCAGATAGAGGAACGGGTAATACTGCACGAGCGCGAGCGGGACGACATAAGTGAAAAACTTCAAAATGCCCTCCCCGTAGACCGCAAGCGGATAAGCGCCAAACTCCCGTCCGCCGTCGGTAAAAATGTTGATGAATTCAAGCCCTTCCGTCGTGAAAAAACACAGTGCGGCATGAATAATAAAAGCCCGGAAAAGACAGCGATCCCCGAGAAAATCATGAGGACCAGCAGCAGGATTTTGTCCGCCGTCCCACTGGACGCCGCTGGCCGGAATGGCATAACAGAACACGCACACGGCCTGCGCCAGGCGCCCCAGCCGCGTAAATTCAATTTGCGACCCCAGAACCTGTAGCATTTCCCCGCGCGGACGCACCATGATACGGTCAAACGTACCGTTTGAGATGACTGCCGTAAAACGGTCGAAACCGCGCACAAAGCATTCCGAAAGGAGAACGCCATCAGGATCACGGCAAAACAGAGCAGGATTTTTCGCTCAGGGAAAAGCCGTCGATTTCGTGAAAACGGCTCATCAGGAAGTAAATGGAGAGCAGTGCCGAAAAGGACGTGACAAACTGCCCCAGGGTGGTCAGAAGAAAGGACGCTTTATACTGCATCTGGCTTTTCAGATGGATTTGCAGGTATTGCAGTAAAGGCGCATACGATCAACCTCCCTGTATGACGGCGCGCCGCAGCGCGCGCGACAGTAAAAACTGTCCCAGCGCAAAGAGCGCGAGCAGCCAGAATATTTGCAGACCCGCGGCCTGCCAGGCCGCCGCGCCCGCGATATCCCCGCTATAGATGCGGTACGGCACGTTCGACATCGCCGCAAACGGCGTCAGCTCAAAATACGCGCCAGCGCCGCCGGGAAAAAGGGGAGCGGGATCAGCGAGCCGGTAAGCAGTTCGGCCAGAGAGTTGAAGGCGATACGCACGCCCTGTGGCTGCATGGTGTAAAGCGTGACGATATAGACAAGCATAACATACGCACTGGCAACAAGCGCGCCCAGTACCAACGTAAAGAGAAACCCTGCAAACGCCGCGGGACTGGCCGGCAGGGAGAGGCCGTAGGGCGCGGGAAGCAGCGCCGCCACAAGAAGAACCGGTCCGGCGCGCAGTAGCACCTTCGACGCGCGCGCGGAGAGCGTGCGCACATACCACATGCCATAAATCCCGGCGGGACGGACAAGCTCATAGGCCACGCCGCCGCTTGTAATGGACTCCAGTATGGCGTTCTCGGTTCCCCAGGTTTCAAAGAGCATGAGAAACGCCTGCCGCAGCCCATGTACGAGACAAGGGCCTGCAAGGTCATCGGGAAAGCGTCCGCGTTGCCGCGGTAAAACATCATGTAGAGCATGATGTTGAGAAAACCCCATGCGATCTGCGTCGCGATACCAGCCAGCGCCGCTGCGCGGTTACTGGATACCGGCGCTGAAACGGATACGGAAGAGGCTTAAAAATTTCCGAACCCTTTTCATATGGCAAACTCCTCATATAAGGAGCCGACGAGTTCCTCCGCTGTGGTGCCCGCCACGGACAGGTCGGTGATTTCCGCGTGGCGAGAGAGCTGCTCAATTGCGCGCGACACGCCGCACACGCGCGTGTCCACCGTAAACGCCGCGTGGCCGTTTTCGTCGGACGTTAAAACGACGCCCTCCGGCGGGTCGAAGTACCCTCCCGCATACAGAACGTTCATGCGGCGTACCTGCGCGTTCCGGCTTTTCAACTCGTCCAGCGTGCCGTCGAGCAGGATCTGCCCGCGGCCGATGAGCAGGATGCGTTCTGTCAGCGCCTCGATGTCCTGCATGTCGTGTGTGGTGAGAATGACCGTCGTTTTCCGCTCGCGGTTCAAGTGCCGGATGAAGTCGCGCACGGCGATCTTCGAGACGGCGTCGAGACCGATGGTCAGTTCGTCAAGAAAAAGAATCTTGGGATTGTGCAGCAGTGACGCCGCGATTTCGCAGCGCATACGCTGTCCTAAACTGAGCTGGCGCACGGGCGTGCGGATGATTTCGCCGAGGTTTAAAAAGCGTCACAAAGCTCGTCCAGGTTCCGCCGGTAATCGGACGGCTCCACTTCGTAGATGTCCCGGATCAGCTCAAAGGAATCGATCACCGGCACGTCCCACCAGAGCTGCGAGCGCTGGCCGAACACCACGCCGATATTCCGGACATGTGCGCGGCGCTCTTTCAGGGCACAAGCCCATCGATTCGGCACGCGCCGCTGTCCGGGTTTAAAATGCCGCTCATGATCTTGATGGTGCTGCTTTTCCCGGCGCCGTTTGGGCCTATGTAGCCGACCATCTCCCCGTCGCCGATTTGGAAGGAGATGTCCTGTAAGGCGCGGACCAACGTGTACTCGCGCCGGAACAGCGCGCGCACGGCTTCGCCCATGCCTGCGTTCCGCTTTGCCACGCGGAACGTCTTGCTAATGTGTTCCAGTTCAATCATCTGTGCCTCCTTTTGCCGGTACCGTGTTTTTTAGCCGCCCGCTGTCGTGAGAGCGAGAAAGGAAATTTACTTTATCACTTTTTTTAGGATAATTTATGAATTTTATTTTAAATTTTTGTAAATTAGACGCGCTTTCGTCACATAAATTTCATGTTGCTGTTACAAGACGCTGTAAATCTGTCAGGGACGTTCATTATTTTTGTAAAAAGATGTCGCTTCGTCGGACTATGAGATAAAAAACGCCCGTCCGGTATACTTCGGACGGGCGTTTTCCCGCGTGACGCTTATTTATTCATATAATACTTCACAAGCTCGACATTGCCGAGGATTGGGCAATCGTCCACGACCTCGAATTCAAAGCCGGGGATCTCGTGCTTTTTCAGACGGATGTAAGGCGGCGTCGCCATACCGCCGGAAATTTTGATGACAGGCGAGAGCTTTTGTACCTCCGCCGCCTGGTCGATGGCTTTTTGAGGACGCCCTGCATACTGCGCAGCATGGAGGCCAGCATTTTGTCGCGCGTGGCTTCCAGCGTCAGGCCGTGCCAGGCGCCGGTCTTTTCTCGAGGCTCTGGCGGTCGCCGGTCATGTACGGGTCGAACGTGACGCTCGTGTCGTCCATACACTGGTCAATCACGTCGTCGACGTACTTATAAAACTCTTTTTTCGTCATTTCGCGGCAGAGTTGGTCATAGAACCAGTCGATCGCGAAACCGCCCGCCGTGGTGGCGTAAATCTGCCAGATGCCGGGGAGCGCGGAGTTGCGAAGGTAGTATTCGGGGTTGACGACCGGCTTGTCGGTTAGAATGCTGACCATCTCGCTCGAACCCGTCGTGTTCATCATGTCGCCGGCGCGGGCATTGTGCGCGCCCATCTGCGCGGCGGCGACATCGTTCGTGCCGACGGCGACCGGGATACCCGCCGTCACGCCGAGCTTCGCGGCCATTTCGGGCAGCAGGGAGCCGTGGCGCGTGCCGGGTTATAGATCTCGCCGAAGAGCGAACGCTCCAGCCCGAAGCGCGGATCAGCTCGTCGGACCAGCCCTTCTGCGTCGTCGTCTCGTAAAGGCCCATCATGGAGGCGTTTACAAGATCGACCATCCACTCGCCGGTGAGCTGCTTATGGATGTAAGTCGGCAGATGCCCGACGCGGTACGCGGTTTTATAGACGTCCGGCTCGTTTTGCAGGGAACCAGATGTACGTCATGGCGGAACAGCCGCCGGGGAAGGGATAGATGCCGGAAATGCTCATGTAATGGTCCTTGCCGACGCGGTTATCGATGAACGCGGTCTGCGGACGGCTGCGGCGGTCCATGTGCGTGATAATATTTTCGTACACAAGGTCGCCGTCGCGGTCCAGAATGACGGGCGACGGGGAGAATGTGTCGTAACAGAGGTATTCCACCTTCCGGCGCAGATCGGGGTCCAGCTTTTCCGCGGCGGTGAACAGGGCGCGCCAGAGCTCGTTTTTGCTCATCTCCACTTTTTTCGCCGGGGAGCAGGATGTAAGGATAATTCTCTTTCGCCCAGCAGCGGGTTTCGCCGTTTTCGTCTACGATACTGAGCTTCACCGCTGACGTGCCAAAGTCGATGGACAAGAATAGCATAGGAAATCCTCCCTTGGCGGATCCACACACCGCCTGTATTTATAGGAATATGATAACAACCTTTTTAGGGACTGTCAATTGCTTTTCCGGTCTTTGCGGGTGTTTTCCGGGGAGGTCCGGAAAATTGCAGGGAAAAAATAATAAGAATGTGTTAAGCCTATTTACAAACGGGAAAGCTTGTGGTATTATGATTGTACTTGTATATACAGGCCTATCGAGGTTCCGTGCGAAAAGGTAGGCTTGATGAGAATTTAGTTGTTTTGGAGGGATTTTTTATGAAAATAGCATTTGGATGCGATCCCAACGCTACGGATTTTAAAAAGGCGCTGATTGAGCATGTCAAGGCCAAGGGCCATGAGTGCGTTGACTTTGGCAGCGACGACCCGATATATGCAAATACCGCCATTCAGGTTGCCACCGAGGTGGCCGCCGGCAATTATGACCGCGGCATCCTCGTCTGCGGCACCGGCATCGGCGTGTGCATCGCGGCCAATAAGGTGCCGGGCGCTTACGCGGCGCTTGTGAACAACGTATATCAGGCGCAGCGCGCGCAGCTTTCCAACAACGCCAACATCATTACGATGGGCGCGCAGGTCACCGGCATCGAAGTTGCGAAGATGATGGTCGACGAGTACCTCGGCTGTGCGTTTGACCCAAAGTCGCGTTCCCTGCCGAAGGTGCAGCGCATCTACGACTATGAAAAGGAGGCTGCTCAGAAATGAGTAAGGCCATCAAAAAGCTCGAACTTGCAGCGGCCAGAAGCCGCCGGAACGTCCTGCGCATGGTAGAGGCCAGCGATCACGGCCACTTGGGCGGCGCGATGTCCTGCCTTGATATCGTCACGGCGCTGTACTTTTACAAAATGAACATCCGTCCGGACGACCCCAAAGTGGGGCCGACCGCGACCGTTTCCTGCTCTCGGCGGGCCATAAGTGCATGGTGCAGTATGCCGTGCTGGCTGAGCGCGGGTACTTCGATAAGGCTGTCCTTGACACATACGGCAGCCTGAAAACGAAGATTCCGGGCCATCCCGACATGCACAAGCTTCCGGGCGTCGAGGCGAATACCGGCGCGCTGGGCCACGGGCTCTCCATTGCGTCCGGCATGGCGCTTGCATTGCGCGCGGAGGGCAAGGACTCCAAGGTCTACGTCGTAATGGGCGACGGAGAGCTTGCCGAGGGTTCCAACTGGGAGGCCGCCGCGGTCGCCGCGCACTATGGACTTGACAATCTCGTTGTGTTTGTGGACTTCAACGGCCTTCAGATCAGCGGCCAGGTGCAGGATATCATGAACTTCACGCCGATCGCCGAGCATTTCGCGGCGTTTGGCTGGGCCGTCCGCGATATCGACGGCAATAACATGGAAGAAGTCGTCGCGGCGCTCGACGCGTTGCCGCTTGAAAAGGGCAAACCAAACCTGATCGTCGCGCACACCGTGAAGAGTAAGGGTGTCTCCTTCGCGGAGAACAAGGCCGCTTACCACTACTGGACGCCGAAGGGCGACGAGCTTGCCCAGGCGATCAGCGAAGTGGAGGCCAGCATTGCAAATCTGGAAAAAGAAGTAGAGGAGGCGGCGGAATGAAGGGCGAGATGAAAGACCCGAGAAAAGCTTTCGGTAAGGCCGTTTCTGATATCGCGGAAAACGACGAACGTATTTATATCCTCTCCGCAGACAGCGGCGGAAGCTCCGGCTTTAAGGAGTTTGCCGCGGCCCATCCGGATCGTTACTTCGAGTTCGGCATCATGGAGCAGGGCGTGACGGGCATTGCGTCCGGCATGGCGACGACCGGAAAGATTCCGGTGTTCTGCGCCATCGCGCCGTTTGTAACCTGCCGCAACTATGAGATGTTCCGCAACGACCTCGGTTACATGCGCCAGAACGTCAAGATTGTCGGTCGCAACGGCGGTTTTACCTACTCCGACCTCGGCGCGACGCACCACTCCCTGGAGGATTACGCCATCATGCGTATGATTCCGGGCGTCGTCGTCCTCGCCCCGCAGTCCCCGGATGAGATCCGCGGGCGCGGCGAAGGCCATGCTCGCGCATGAAGGTCCCGTGTATATGCGCATCGGCAACCCCGCCCATCCCGGAGCTTTATGACGGCGAGCGTGAATTCGTGATCGGCAAGGGCCAGCTTTTGCGCGACGGCACGGACCTGACGATGATCTCGACCGGCAGCACGACGGTAGAAGCCTTGCAGGCGGCCGACGCGCTGGCTGAAAAGGGCGTTTCCGTGATGGTCGTCGGTATGCCGACGGTCTGCCCGATCGACGAGGAAATGGTACTCATGGCCGCGAAAAGACCGGCCGTATCATGACTGTTGAGGAGCACTATGTCCACGGCGGCCTGGGAACCATGGTCGCGGAGGTGTGCGCCGAGAACTACCGGTGCCGGTCAAAATGCACGGCGTACCGAAAGAGTATGCCACTTCCGGCCCGTACGACAGCTTGTGCATTACTATAAGCTCGATGCTTGCGGCATTGCCGAAACAGCGCTGGCGTTTTTTAAAGAAATAAAAGGCCCCGGCGACGGTACAAATAGAGCGTAAAGATATAATATAGAGAGACATACCAGAAGGAAAACGGCGGATGCTTTTAGCATCCGCCGTTTTATTTTACCGTGACGCCGCCGCCATACGCCATGCAGAGCACATCCCCATTCTGGCGCGGATCGTCGTGATATCATAGTTCCAAGTATGGATATGACTTTTTCAAGCGACGAAAGTACGTCCTCGCGGGTCATAAGCACTTCCGTATGCGCGCGGCTGATATGATCGACCGCCGCGCGGACGTATGTTAAGTCGATGGCGTCGCCCTCCGTGCCGATGGAGAACGTGCGGATCGACTTTTCAGCAGCCGCGCGGAAACCACGCAGACAAAGGGAACTGTCAAGGCCTCCTCTGCGCAGAAAACCGGCGGGCGCGTCGGCGTCCAGACGCTTCGCGATACCGACCAGCTTGTCGAGCATGTTCCTGAAAATGTCGGATAACGTATCGTACGATACGTCTGACCCCTCCGCGATATCCTGATAGGGACAAACCGGCCGTCCGCGTAATAGTGGCCGCGTGGGAAGGGGAGAACCTCGGTCTAGGCCGACGGCTCGCAGGCTCGCTCGCAAGAGGATGTTTCCGCTTTCGCTGTACCCATAGTAGAGCGGACAGACGCCGATTGGGTCGCGCGCCGCGACAAACGACCCCCACCTGGCGTCGTAATTGACCGAGACGCACTCCGCGTCGAGCATACGGAACATCGAAAGACCGTATTCCTCGTAAAGCGACAGAAGGATCTCGAGTCCGATTCGCCGCGGGAGCAGTATTTCATGGAAAGCGCGTCCTTTATCGGCCGAAAAGTTACGCCGCTGTAGACACTGGTGTTTCCATTCGGCTTGAAAGGCTGCATACTTTCCTCAGTTCCGTTTCGCTGTAGACCTTGTGTGTCACGAACAGACGCACGTTCTTTTCTTTCATCAGATATGGCGCACAGGCAGGCGTGGTCTTGAGGTTCAGAAGGCCTCGCTTCTCAGCCTCCTCCAGCCAGCTTGCGTCATAGCCGTTGCCGTTGAAGATGATACGCTTGTGCGCACGGATGGTATCGCGGATGAGATCGTGCAGAGCGGTCTCGAAATCTTCTGCTCCCTCGAGTTTGTCAGCGTACTGCCGCAGGGACTCTGCGACAGCGGTGTTCAAAACGACGTTCGCGTCGGAAATAGATGCAGCGGAGCCGAGCATACGGAACTCAAACTTGTTGCCGGTGAAGGCGAAAGGCGAGGTGCGGTTGCGGTCGGTCGTGTCCTTCGGGAATTTGGGCAGGACATGGACGCCGATCTTCAGAAGTTCCTTTTCCTTCGCATCATAGGCCGTGTCGGATTCAATCGCGTCCAGAATTTCCGTCAGTTCCGTGCCGAGGAACATGGACACAACGGCGGGCGGCGCTTCGTTCGCGCCCAGCCGGTGGTCGTTGCCGGCGGAAGCCACGGAAATACGCAGCAAATCCTGATAATCATCGACTGCCTGAATAACGGCGCACAGGAACAGCAAAAACTGCGCATTCTCGCTCGGTGTCTCGCCGGGCTCAAGCAGGTTGACGCCTGCGTCAGTCGAAATAGACCAGTTGTTGTGTTTGCCGGAGCCATTGACGCCTGCGAACGGCTTTTCATGCAGCAGACAGACCATGCCGTGCTTGCGCGCGATCTTCTGCATGAGTTCCATCGTCAGCTGGTTGTGGTCGGCGGAGATATTGGTGGTGGTGAAGACAGGCGCAAGTTCATGCTGCGCCGGGGCGACCTCGTTGTGCTCAGTCTTGGCCAGAACGCCGAGCTCCCAGAGTTCCTTGTCCAGATCCTGCATGAATGCAGCCACGCGCGGCTTGATGGTGCCGAAATAATGATCGTCCAGTTCCTGTCCCTTCGGCGGCTTCGAGCCAAAGAGCGTCCTACCGGTGTAGAGAAGATCCTTACGCTTGTTATAAAGCGCCTCGTCGATCAGGAAATATTCCTGCTCCGGGCCGACCGTCGTACGCACGGCCTTGACGGAGGTGTGGCCGAACAGCTTCAGAATGCGCAGGCCCTGCTTGTTGATAGCCTGCATGGAACGCAGCAGCGGCGTTTTTTTGTCGAGCGCCTCGCCGCCGTAGGAACAGAATGCGGTCGGGATATAGAGCACATGATCCTTGATGAACGCGAAAGAGGTCGGATCCCATGCCGTGTAGCCCCGCGCTTCAAACGTGGCGCGCAGGCCGCCGGAGGGGAAGCTGGACGCATCCGGCTCGCCCTGGATGAGTTCCTTGCCGGAAAACTCCATAATCACGCCGCCGTCTGCGGTCGGAGAAATGAACGAGTCATGCTTTTCCGCCGTGAGCCGCTGGAACGCCACGCCCGCGAGCGGATGCGTGTCTCCAAAATCCTGCGGCGTGACGTTGACGAGCAGCGCGCTGTTAGCGTTTTCGCCGTCGCGCGCGAAACGGCTCATGCCGTTTGTCACCACGCCGCCGTCCTCGCTCGCGGCGGCGACGACCTCGCCGCCCGGGCACATGCAAAACGTATAGACCGAACGTCCGCCCGCGAGGTGGCACGCCAGCTTATAGTCCGCCGCGCCGAGCGCCGGGACGTCCGCGCGGCCGTACTGGGCAGCGTTGACCACGCTTTGCGGGTGCTCGACGCGCACGCCGATGGAAAACGGCTTTTGTTCAAGCGCCGCGCCCCGGCGGTAAAGCATGTCGAAAACGTCGCGGGCGCTGTGCCCCGCCGCAAGAATCAAGGTGTCCGTGGGGATTTCAACACGCTCGCCGCGGCACTCTGCCACGACACCGGAAAGGCGGCCGTTTTCCAGTATAACATCGCATAGCTTTGTCTCAAACCGCACGTCCCCGCCCGCGCGGATGATGCGCGCCGGACGTTTTGAATCACCCCCGGCAGCAGGTCCGTGCCGATGTGCGGCTTTGCCTGCCAGAGGATCTCCTCCGGCGCGCCCGCCTGGACGAAAACGTCCAGCACATGGGCACAGCGGGGATCGTGGATATTCGTCGTGAGCTTGCCGTCGGAGAACGTCCCCGCGCCGCCCTCGCCGAACTGGATGTTGGAGTCCGGGTCCAGCAGCCGGGTCTTGTGAAACTTCTCGATGGCGGCTAGCCGCGCCGCCGAGTCGCGTCCGCGCTCCAGGAGGATGGGCGCGGCGCCCGCCTCGGCAAGCATCAGCGCCGCTAAAGAGTCCCGCGGGCCCGGAACCGCACACAACGGGACGGTACGGCAGGGGCTTCTCCGGCTTTATGACGGCAAACGGCGACGGCGGCGTGTACGGCGCGGCGTCGCGGCATTTTGCGCGCCGCAGGACGGCCCGTTCGTCGCCCTTGATGGAGACGGCCAGCGTCATGACGAAGAAAAAGCGCCGGTTTTTTTTCGCGCGTCTATGGAGCGCTTGAGCAGCCGGTACGCGGTGACGTCCTCCGGCGGCAAACGAAGCAGCCGTGCCGCCGCCGCGAGGATGTCCGCGCGCGTGGCCGTGACGGGGACTTTAACATTTCGCAGCTCGATCATACCTGTACCTCCATCGCAGACTTCGCCGCCAGAATGCCGGAGGCAAACGCCCAGTGTAAGTTATAGCCGCCGCATTTTCCGTCGATGTCGAGCACCTCACCCGCGGCGTAAAGGTTCGGTTGCAGCCGGGAGCGCAGCGTGGCGGGTCGAACGCGTCGAGCGCCGCGCCGCCGCGCGTCACCTGCGCCTGTTTGGCGTCACCGCAACCCTCCACGGTCAGCGAAAACCCCTTGACGGCGCGCGCAAGCGCTCCGGGGAAGTCCAGCCGGCCGCGCGCAGCAATGCCGTCGAGACGCGGCTGTGAAACATCCCTGTGAGGAACGCTTCGCCGCCGCGCGCGGGTGCGCTGTTTTCCGGGCGGAGAGCAGTTGACAAAACGCTTCAAGAGGAATGTCCGGCAGGAGATCAAGTGAAAGCACGTCGCCGGGCCGCGCGTAACGGGAGAGGTCAAACACGACGATCCCGCTCACGCCGTAATCGCGGAAGAGCAGCTCGCCGCGCATCCTGACGACCGCACGGCCGCCGCGCAACAGCGTCGCTGCGCACTTGACGCGCACGCCGGAGAGCCCACGTATCGGCGCGGTATCGGTCTTGAGTGGACATAAGACCGGCAAAAACGGCACGATCCGGTGCCCGGCGCTTTTAAAAGCTCGGTGCCGCCGCCGGTTGCGACGATTACGGCGTCGCCGGGGACCGTCCGTCCATCCGCCGCACAGACCGTGCCGTCCGGCAGGACGCGCACGGCGTCGAAGCCGCACAGCGTCCGCACGCCGTACTCCTCGCAGGAGAGACGCAGCACGTCGAGCACGCTGGACGCCGCGTCGCTGACCGGGTAGACGCGGCCTTCCGCGTCCGAGTAGGTCAAAAAGCCCCAATGTGTCGAAAAAATGGCGCAGCCCAGCGCAGCCGGTCCCGGTAAGCGCCGGCGTGGCAAAGTCAGGCGCGTTGTACGCGCCGGGCGCAACGGCGGTGTTTGTCAGATTGCAGCGGCCGTTGCCTGTTTGCAGGATCTTTTGCCCACGCGATCGGCGCGTTCGAGCACCGTGACCCGCGCGCCCAGCCGTGCCGCGGTCACGGCGGCGGCCAGCCCGGCCGCACCGCCGCCGGCGATGGTAATTTGTCGTTTTGCCATGAAATACTCCTTTTTTGTGTATGCCTCAGCGGTCGTTTGCCTCCTGAAAAAGCCGCACTGCCGCTTCCACATCGTTCGGCGTCAGGCCCGTCGTGGTGTCCGTTTTTATTTGGCGCGCGCTGACGACCGTGTTATGGAGGTCCCGATCCTCTAAAACGATCCAGTTTACCGCCGTTTCCTGTGCGTCAAGCCAGTTAAGGATCTCGTCAGCTTTGACCTTGCTGAACATCTTTGTCGCCCGTATTTCGCCGGTCGTCAAATCGGGCGTTTTCCCAAGCAGGGAAATTCCCTCCTGCGCGAGCATATCGGATAAGACTTCCGCTTCTTTTCGGAGCGGCCTCATCCCGTCGTCATACCAGAACCGCCAGCCGGAGTGGAGGATGACTTTTGCACGCGTGCGCCTGACGAGCGTGAAGAGCAGCCGTACCTTTTCCCGGTCGATCAAAATGCCGTTTTTAATTTCCGCCTGGTGCGTTTAGTCCCAGAGCGTGGAATTCAAAACACCGTCGATATCGAGAAAAATAACATTCTCCATGCGCTCACCATCCTTTTCACGCGCCGCGTGCTTTCCCATAGTATAGCACGCGCCGAAGCGTCGTTCAAGCCGGTTTCCGGGGCGTCACGCCGCGACGTGGGTCGCGTACCGCGGCGTAGGATGGGCGGACTTTTGCACGGGAACCGGGAAAGAACCATTTTTCAAAAAGCCTATGGTAAAAGGCGGGTAATGTGGTATACTATACAGCAGAATGACCTGAAACGGAAATATGATGACAGGGAGGCGCTTACCTATGGCACTGAAAAACAGAAAAGAAATGGATTCCCGGTACCAGTGGGATCTTTCGCATATTTACCCGTCGGCAGAGGCGTGGGAAAAGGCGTACGCGGAGGCGGAGGCTTTGACCGACCGTATCCCCGCGCTTGCCGGGACGCTCGGCGCATCGGCGGACAGTCTTTTTAAACGGCCTGAACACCATTGTCGCGGCGTCGCAGGCGGTGGAGCTTGTCTATCTCTACGCGTCGCTCAATAAGTCCGGGGATCAGGGCGACGCGACGGCGCAAAACCTGGAGGCACGCGCGGTCACGCTGTACGTCAAGCTCAGTACGGCAAGCTCCTTCGTGGACCCGGAAATCCTTGCGATCCCAGAGGACAAGCTTGCGGCTTATTTGCAGGACGAGCGCCTGGCCGTCTACCGCCAGTATATCTGCAATACGGCGCGCGCACGCAGCCATACGCTGGACGCGGACCGCGAGCGTATGCTCGCCATGCTGGGCGACGCAGCGGGCAGCCCCTCGAACAGCTTCGATATGCTCGAGGCCGTTGACATGACGTTCCCGGAGATCACGGACGAAAAGGGCGAAAAGGTGGCGCTGACGCACGGTAATTTCAGCGTATACCGCGAGAGCACGGACCGCCGCGTCCGCCGCGAGGCGTTTGAAACCTATTTCGGCGAGTTCGCGAAATTCAGAACACGCTCGCCGCCATGTACGGCGGCTCCGTAAAGTTTGACTGCTATTATGCGGACGTGCGCGGCTTTGACAGCGCCCTCGCCCGCGCGCTCTTTGCGAGCAACGTCCCGGTTTCCGTCTATGACGCGCTCGTGGAAGCCGTCCACGGAGGGCTTCCGACCATGCGCCGCTATCTCGACCTGCGCCGCCGCGTGCTGGGCCTTGACGAGCTGCACCTCTACGACCTCTACGCGCCCATGGTGGACGACATCGACATGCAAATGCCGTACGAGGACGCGAAAACGCTTGTCAAAAAGGCGCTGGCGCCCTTGGGCGAGGCGTACGGCGCGCTTTTAGACAAGGCGTACAATGAAAAATGGATCGACGTCTATGAAAACCGCGGCAAGACGACCGGCGCGTTTTCCTGCGGCGTTTACGGCGTGCATCCCTATGTGCTCTTAAACTATACCGACACGCTCGACGACGCCTTTACGCTTGCGCATGAGCTTGGTCACGCCATGCACTCCCTATCAGTCGAGCGAGGCGCAGGATTATGTGAACCACGACTACCAGATCCTGGTGGCCGAGGTGGCCTCGACGGTGAACGAAGTGCTTTTGACGAAACACCTTCTCTCGGTCGAGACGGACCCGAAACGCCGCGCGTCCATTTTAAACCATTTCCTCGAGGGTTTCCGCACGACCGTATTCCGCCAGACGCTCTTTGCGGAGTTCGAGCGCCGCGCGCACGAAATGTATCAGTCCGGCCAGCCCCTGACGGCGCAGAGCCTTTCCACCCTTTACCGTGAGCTCAACGGTCTTTACTACGCGGGCGCGGTGAACGACGAAACAATGGACATTGAATGGGCGCGTATCCCGCATTTTTATAATGCGTTCTACGTCTATCAGTACGCGACGGGCTTCTGTAGCGCCGTTGCCATCGCAAACGAGATTCTAACGACGGGTGACGCCGGCCGTTATCTCCAGTTCCTGACGACGGGCGGCAGTGACTACCCGCTGGAGGAGCTGAAAATTGCGGGCGTCGATCTGACGAAGCCGGACACCGTGGAGAGCGCGCTGCGTGTGTTTGCCGAGACGCTTGACGAATTTGAAAAGGTGTTGCAGAAGTAACCTTGCCGCCGGACGGGAAATATTCCCGTCCGGCTTTTGAGCGCTTGACGGACAAAACTGTGCTTTTTTGCGTAATGCAATGCTTCCGCTGCCGAAGGCAGGCGGCTGGTTTGCCGCCGTGCCGGAGACGGCCTGCGCATGGTTACGTCAAGCCGCGGAGACGGCGCAGCAGCCCGCGACGACGGGAGAGACGCCCGACGGCGCGCCAAGGCTTGAGATATGCCTGCGGATTGTGAATTTTTAATATGGGAGGTACCAAACTTGCATAGGGTACAAAAGATCAGCATTGTCGTCTTAATTGCCGCATTGCTTGTCATGGGAATAAATTGGTTGATCACCCCTCTTCCGGACTGGATTGTACGGATTGACGGCGTAATTTTGCTTGTGTGCGTGGCGATCTGCTCGTACAGTTTTGTAAGGCGCTACATGAAGAAGCAATAGACCCCGCATCACGGAATAAGAACTGCCGGTGACCTTGCGGATAGAGGCTGTCCCAGGATACATATCGAGTATCACGGCGAACGCGTCCTGCGTTCTATCGCCGTGGCGCGTCCCGTTGCTCTTACCATCGACGGATGTACGCCGACACTTAAACAATGGTATTGCAACAAGATATGAGTGTGTCGCAATGTATGTCGAAAAGTTGTTGCTGTGAGATGAAACAGACGGCCTGCTTGGGCAGTTCACGCCAAATTCGCGCGTACGGGACCACAGGACTGCAAACGTTTCCCCGTACTTTGTGGGCAATCGAAAAACCCTAGAGTAGCTCCCGGATTATTGTGGCATCTCGAAAGGCATAAAAGTCCGTGCCGGCAGATGGAGATATAAAAACGCCGCGCGGTACGCGGGGCCGGTGCCGCGTTGTTAGGCGCTTGCCTCCCGTGCGGGGTTCTCGCGCGCCTCGGCGCTTGCTGCCCGAAAGCCTGTACGGCGCTTGGTCCCGCGCGGTACGGCAGCCTTGACGCCCCGGCCGCCGCCTGAGAACCTGTAAGGCAGCGGTTTCCGCGCATGAACGTCACCCTACCGGAGGCCGGCGCGCGGGATGGCGTTCGCCCAATCAGTACAGGATTGGATTGAATAAAAAGTCAAAAAGAAACGCCGTATTGACGGATTCCTGTACATTCTATATAATAAAACAAATATAATCCTGAAAGGATGGGTGTCAACTATGGCTGGAAGAAAAGCAATGGACGAACTGCTCTCGAATTTTGTGAAAAAAGGGCCTGCCGGCTGCGGCTGCATCGTCACAAAAAGACGGCGAGCGCATTTATGAGAATTACTTTGGCATTGAAAACATCAATACCGGCAAACCAATTGACGCGGACTCCATCTACCGTCTCTTTTCCATGACGAAGGTCATTATCTGCACCGCTGCGATGAAGCTCTTTGAAGAGGGCAAGTTCCTCTTGAACGACCCCATTTATGAGTACTTCCCGGGTGGCGCAACACGCAGAAGGTGGTCTACCATCCAAACGGCAATTATGATATCGTGCCGGTCGAGAAGCCCATCCTGGTCAAGCACGCTTTCTCCATGGCGATGGGCATCGGCTACGGCGGTAACGACGCCACGCATCAAAAGTCCGCGGAGGTGCGCCGCCGCCTGCGCGAGGCGAAGGGCAAGTACTATACCCTGCGCGAGGATATTGCCGCGATGAGCGAGGTGCCGATCGCGTTTGAACCGGGCACACACTTCCTCTATGGCTTCGGCCATGAGATGGTGGCGGGCCTGATCGAAGTCTGTTCCGGCATGACGGTGGGCGAATACCTGAAAAAGAACATTTTCGAGCCGCTCGGCATGACGCGCACGGGTTACCGCTTCTTCGGCGACATCACGGACCATCTCGTCACGCCCTGCCGCCGCGAGGCGGACGGCTCCCTCGTCCAGGTCGAGGCCATGATGGACGACAATATGCAGCCCGACGCGACCTATGAGGCCGGTGGCGCGGGCCTGTTCTCGACGGTCAGCGACTACTCGAAGTTCGTCGCGGCGCTTGCAAACGGCGGCATCATGCAGGACGGCGGGCAGCTCATCGGCCGCAAAACGATCGACCTGATGCGCGACAACCAGTTCAACCCCGATCAGTTAAAGGAGCTGCGCAATTTCTATAACGCGGGCTACGGTTATGGCCTCGGCGTGCGCACCATGATGGGCCGCGCGCTTGGCAACTCTAGCGGCACGCCCGGCGAGTTCGGCTGGACGGGCGCAATGGGGTACCTATACGCTCATCGACCCCGAGGAAAACTTTACAACTACTTACATGCACCAGATGATGCCGAACATGGAAGAGTACCATCACCTGCGCGTGCGCGCTGTGGCGTACGGTATGCTGCGGTAACGTTGCTGGGATCAGCCAAATACGCAGTGGCGCTGTCCGCACGTTCGTAAGCACTGTTGCACGTTGAAATTATCAGCCAGGCGAAGCTATAGACGAATGGTCAAGTACATACCGGGAGGGTTCTATGCGGATTTTGGTTTTAAACGGCAGTCCAAAGGCGCAGAAAAGCGATACCATGTGCATTACGCGCGCTTTTTGGAGGGGTTAAACGAGTACGGCCGGAACGAAGTCGGGATTGTTGATGTGATCAGGCGCAAGATCCGGCCCTGTACCGGGTGCTTTACCTGCTGGTATTCCGAGGAACAGCGCTGCCCGCAGCAGGATGACATGCCCGGCATTTTAAACGCGGTGCTTGCGGCGGATTTGCTCATCTGGAGTTTTCCGCTCTATTATTACGGGATGCCCTCTCATTGTAAGGCGGCGCTGGATCGTATGCTGCCGCTGGTTTCCATGAAGATGGAGCCTGCGAAAGACGGCGTTACGCATGTGGCGCGGCATGATTTTCGCAGAAGCGGTATCTCCTGATATCGGGCTGCGGATTCCCGGATTTCGAGAATCACTTTCAGTCGCTTCTTCTGCAATTTCAACATTTGTATGGGGACCGCCTGACAGCGCTTACTATCCCGGAATCGCCCATGTTTCACGTGCCGTCCGCGGCGCCTGTTACAGAGCCGTTTTTGGAGAAGGTCAAGGCTGCGGGAAGTGAGTACGGCGAGACGGGGAACTCTCTGCGGAAACAAAGGCGCGGCTTCATGTCCCGATGATTCCCAATGACGTCTATCTGCAGATCGTAAATAGTCAGGCTATGAATTGAGAATTTTGAATGCGAAAACGCCCCGGACAATATTGTCCGGGGCGTTTTAATCGCGGAACAGCGCCTGTAAGACACAGATCCGCGTTGATTTTACGAAAGCGCAAACGTTCTTGCGCTTGGCGTGTTACCGCACGGACGCCTGAATGGTTACGCTTTAACCTGCATGTACCCTTGCGGAACGCGGCGCTTGGTACCGAGCAGATCGGCATTGCGCACTACCTCAAAGCACATCCCACAGGAGCGAGATAATACACGGGATGCTGTCTCCATCCGAGCCAGTGGTCATCCACACATTTCTCCTCGAACGCGGTGAAGAAAGGATCGCGGGAGGAGAAAGGCGCATGTCGGAGGAAAGAGCGCGGCGGAGGAAGGATTGCAACGGAGAAAAACGCGCGGCATAACCTGACGGTTGCGCGTTTACAATCCGCGCGTGTCATATGGGACGCAACGGCTACTCCATCTTAGGCAGTTCTGCCGCAGCGAATTTCAACCAAACGTCCGATTATTCCTCTATGCCGAGCTCGAGCGCGTTTGCCGTTGCGATGGACACCTCATACGCCGTGCGTTCGACCGCCTTTCCGTCGATCACCTTAATGTAGTTCCTGCTTTGAATACGTCCTTCCAGCTCAATGACGCTCTTTGGCGGGAGGGAGGCGCACAGCCGCGCGACGCTGCCCCACGCAATGCAGGGGATATAGTCGCATCGGTGGATTGTCCCGGTTGCGTATTCGCGCTCCACGCAGAGCATCATGTCCGCGATTTCACGCCCAAACGGCGTGCGGCGGTAGACGGCAGGTTTACATAACGTCCCGATCAGATGTACGGAATTGGTGTGCGCTTCTTCGCAGAGCGTGATCTCGCGCGCCCACGCGCTGATTTTCAAACGATTGTGCTCCGCCTCGCGGTCGTTATAGGAACGCAGCTCGCCGGCAAGTGAGATGGTGGAATCTTTGCTCAATCCCGTACAGAGTAAGGCTGGCGCGATGACGCGGATGGTATCGTATGTACCGGAAAGCCGCTGGATAGCGAGCGGGAAGCTTAAAAATTCGCGGTTGTGGTTCACGTGTGAAAGAATAGGCATGGCCTCAATGTCGCCGCAGAGCTTGATTTGATTCATAGTAGGCACCTCTCATGTGATTTGTCCCATATATATGCGCCTGTCAAACGGATAGTACAGCGCGGTCGGGAGAAAACGATAGCTGCCGGACGTGCCTGCGCCTGCAAACCGGTATACCGGGCGTCCCGCTTTTCCTGGGACGAGCGTGCCCCTCTTTTTTCTCGGGATTTTGCTATAATTTCATAAAATACTGGATTTTCTGGGCCTGGGAAGCTATAATAAAGGGAATGAAACACGCTTGAAATGCGGGAGGGGCTTATGAATTACGACATCATGCGGGAATCCATGCTGCAGGGCTTTAATACGTACGATACCTACTCCGTGCTCTCCCATGTACTGCTGCCCGAGGGCTTTGCGATAAAACTGGGATTGAAACACCGTGTGGAAAAAACCGTGCTGCGCAATGCGCTGATCGGGCGTTTTGGGGAACAGGAGGAACACATCCATCCGGGCGTGCGAACGGTGGACGGCTCCTATACGCAGCTCGAGCTCGAGTATCGCGGCGCGCGGCTCGACGTCCGCTCGAGCGCGGCGGGACGGGAGCAGTATCTCCTGATAGAACCGAAAAATGAGAAATGCCGTGAGCTGATCCTTTTCATGGAGTGCGGCTTTTTGTGGAATAAGCCCGGCGCGGCGTACGTGCGCGAGGACTGCGTGGAGGGTGTGACGGACAGCGGCAGTATCCGCGTCTATATGACGGGCTCCGACACGCGCGAGCTGCATTTGGGCGGCTTCGGCGCGGTACGCGTCAGCGATCTGAACGTGCCGGTCGCCGTCTCGACAGGGCGTGTGATGACGGTGGACGAGGTTCGCGCACGCATCGACAGCGCGCGCGCGCCGCCGCGGAGGAGAGTGCGGCGAAGTACGGCGCGCTTGCCGAGGCGTACACCGCCATGCGCACGGGCTATGCCTGGAATACGATCTACGACCCGGAGAACCGGCGTCTTTGCTCGCCTGTCAGCCGCATATGGAACGTCAACTGGGGCGGTTACGTGCTCTTTGACTGGGACACGTACTTCTGTGCGCTGATGGCGTCGCCCGAGTCGCGCGAGCTGGCGTACGCAAACGCCTTCGGCATCACAAACGAGGCGACGGAACGCGGCTTCATACCTAATTTCGGCGCGGCCGGGGATAATAAGAGCCGGGACCGTTCGCAGCCGCCGGTGGGCTCCATGACGTTCCGCGAGCTTTACCGCCGTTACGGCGACCGTTGGGTTCTCGAGGAGAGCTTTGACGCGCTGCTTGCCTGGAACCGCTGGTTTGCGGAAAACCGAATGCTTGAAAACGGGACGATGTGCTGGGGTTCCGATAACGTGTCGCAGCCCTTTGCGCGGCATGACGTGAACAATCACCAGGCCGCGGAGTACGAGTCCGGTCTCGACAACTCCCCGATGTTCGACGGCATTGCGTTTGATGAAAAACCGGCCTGATGCAGCTCGCGGACGTCGGCTTGACGGGGCTTTACTGCATGGACTGCGAGGCGCTTGCAGATATTGCCCGGATTTTGGGACGTCTGGAGGAAGCGGAAATCCGCGCGCGCGGGGAGCGCGCCGACCGCGGAATGCAGACGCTGTGGGACGGGGAACGCGGCATGTTCTTAAACCGCGACCTGACGACCGGCGCGCTGTCGCACCGCATCAGCCCGACCAACTTCTACGCGGGCTTCTGCCCGTCCGTGACGCGGGAGCAGGCGGAACGCCTCTGCGCGCACTATTTTGACCCGGCGGAGTTTTACGGGCCGTATGTGATTCCAACAATCGCGCGCAACGACCCGGCTTATCCCGAGCAGACGTACTGGCGCGGCCGTATCTGGGCGCCGACGAATTTCCTTGCCTATTTGGCGTTCCGCAGGATGGGCGCGGCTGAAGTTTGCCGCGATCTCGCGGAAAAGTCCGAGGCGCTGATCCTGAAAGAATGGCGGAAATACGGCCACATCCACGAAAACTACTCCGGCGACGACGGCTGGGGCTGTCGAACCCGCGAAGCGATAAATTTTATCATTGGGGCGGGCTTTTAACGCTCATTGCGCTCATCGAAAACGGCTGTGTGGACGCGCCGGGCGTCCCCTGCAATAAATCCTATAAAAATGATAGGATTTCCTATTGACAAATGTAGACGAAAATGATATAGTTTAATCGCAGAATAAAATGTACGAAAGAGGAACCTGCAATGCTTGAGATAAAAATGTAAGTTTCCGCGTGGACGGCGAAGCGGGCGGCGCGCTTGAGATCATTGACCACGTCAGCTTTCGGGTGGAGGACGGCGAGTTCGTCGTTGTCACCGGCCCGAACGGCGGCGGCAAGAGCACGCTGGCGCGCCTCATTATGGGGATCGAACAGCCGACGGAGGGACAGATCCTCTATAACGGGCAGGACGTTACTCACATGAGCGTCACGGAGCGCGCGCGAATTGGTATCGGCTATGCGTTCCAGCAGCCGCCGCGTTTCAAGGGGCTGACGGTGCGCAAGCTTTTGAGCCTCGCCCACGGCAGTACGCTGCCAGAGGACGTCTGCTGCAATTACCTGACGGAGGTGGGCCTTTGCTCCAAAGACTACTTAAACCGCGATATCGACGCCTCTCTCTCCGGCGGCGAGGTGAAACGCATTGAGATTGCGACGCTGATGGCGCGCAACCCGGGCCTTGCGATCTTCGACGAGCCGGAGGCCGGCATCGACCTGTGGAGCTTTGCGATGCTCGTCGATACGTTTCAGAAGATGCACGACAGGGCCGAGAACAGCATCATGATTATTTCCCATCAGGAGCGCATTATGATGCTGGCCGACCGTATTCTGGTCATAGACCATGGCCGTATCCGCACGGACGGCACGCGCGGGGAGGTTCTCCCGACGTTGCTCGGCGAGTTCGCCTGCGAATGTGATTTTAGGGAGGCGGCAAGATGATTTCAAAATAGATTTTGAATTGCTTGAGACCATCGCCGGTCTGCATGAGATCCCGGCCGGCGCTTACAATATCCGTAAAAAACAGCGAGGGCGCGGGCCGTCAGTCTACGGAAAATATTACGATTACGACAAAAGAGGATAAGCCCGGCATCGATATCCACATTAAGCCCGGCACGAAAACGAGAGCGTGCATATCGGTCATCATCACCGAAGCCGGTATCACGGAGACGGTGTATAACGATTTCTACATCGGCGAGGGCGCGGACGTACTGATCGTCGCTGGTTGCGGTATCCATAACGCGGGCAACGAAAAGAGTGAGCACGATGGCGTACACCGCTTTTTTTCGTCGGGAAGAACGCGCACGTCAAGTATGTGGAGAAGCATTACGGCGAGGGCGACGGCGGCGGCGAGCGGGTGCTGAACCCCACGACGATCCTGGAGCTGGAGGAAAACGCGGTCTGCGAGCTTGAGATGGTGCAGATTAAGGGCGTCGATTCGACGGTGCGCGAGACGACGGCGAATTTGGCCCGCGGCGCGAAGATCATCGTCACAGAGCGCCTTATGACGCACGGCCACCAAATGGCGCGTTCGGACATGGAGGTAAACTTAAACGGCGAGGGTTCGTCCGCGCAGATCGTATCGCGGTCCGTCGGGCGCGACGAGTCGCAGCAGATCTTTAACCCGCGCGCCGTTGGCAACGACGCCTGCGCCGCGCATATCCAGTGCGACTCCATCATCATGGACGCGGCGCACATCCGTTCCATCCCGGAGATCGACGCGAAACACGCCCAGGCGCAGATCATCCACGAAGCGGCGATCGGCCGTATCAACAACGACCAGCTTGTAAAGCTTATGTCCTTCGGTATGGACGAGCAGGAGGCGGAGGAGGTCATCATCCAGGGCTTCCTGCGGTAATAAAAAAAGAAGAGATCGGTATATAAAAATCCTCCGTATGGTTAATAACATACAGAGGATTTTTTACATATTCTGAAACCTTGTTGGGGACGAACAATTTAATAAATCTTTATGGATACAAGTCCGCAGAGACAGGTTTAGCGGCGCAAGGAAGTGGCCGGCTTGATATAGGAGTGAAACCGAAGTCATCCGATATTTCAATTGGGGACAAAAAGTAATCTGTCACATACGTACGTCCGATAGGAACGTATAAAGTGCTCTTTGTTCCAAAAAGGCTTTTAACGGGCAGATAAATTTATTCTATGATTTCTTTATAAATTGGATATCGCTTTTTATCAGCTTCTGTAATTTCACGCAATACTCTGCATGGAACTCCCACCGCAATCACATTGGAGGGATACTTTTGTAACAACACTCCCCGCTCCTATAACGGCGTTATCTCCGATTGAAATACCACCCAAAACAATAGTACCTGCGCCTATCCACGTTATTTCCTATGGTAATAGGCAATGCAACTTCAAGCCCCGCTTTACGCTGCTCTGCATCAAGGGCGTGTTCGGCGGTTGTAAACAAACAGTTTGGAACTATAAAACATGATCTCACAAAAGTGACTTTACCGCCGTCTAAAATCTGACAATTATGATTTGCAAAAAGTAGTCGCCTACCGTGGTATTATAACCATAATCACACCAAAATGGAGTGTTCACTGTGACATGGTTTCCTATTTGTCCAAAAATCTTTGTTAATATATCGTTTTGAGCTGTTCGTTCTGAAGGTTTTAACTGGTTGAATTCATGGCACAAATCATTGCACCTGCTTATATCAGCTAGTATTTCATCATCATAATTTGCGTTGTACAGGTATCCTGCCGCTGCTTTTTTTTTTCTGTCATAACTTCATGCCCTCACTTAACTGAAACGTATCGCTGTCTTTTATCCGGTAAAGTATATCATAAGAATAGATATATTGCTACATTCCAAATAGAGAAATGCCGGAGTAATCTTACCTGTGTGTTATGTGGCATCCGCCGGATCTTTTTTATTTGGCCTTTCCTCCGCCGGGTTTTCGTAGTATAATGCGAGTAGGAAAAAGAGGGGGAAAACGTCATGGATATGCTTGCATTTATCAAATCGCGCCGATCCACGCGAAAATTTTCAGAGAAACCGGTGGAGGCGGAGAAGCTTGAACAGATCATCGAGGCTGGGTGCTATGCGCCGAGCGGCGGCAACAACCAGAGCTGGCACTTTCTCGCGATCGAACGCGCCGACGTGCTGGCGGAGCTTGCGCGGATTGTGGAGTCCGCTTTCTGCAACATGACATACGACGAGCATACCTACAGCTCGCTTGTAAATTCCATCCGCCTTTCTAAACGGGGAATTACGTTTTTCATTATGGCGCGCCGGCGCTTATCGTTGTCACAAACAAAAAGGCTACGGCAACGCGATGGCGGACAGCGCCTGTGCGCTTGAGAACATGATGCTGCTGGCAAATGCCCTTGACCTGGGGAGCTGCTGGATCAACCAATTGCACTGGCTGGACGAAAACCCCGAGGTCCGCGCGTACCTGGCGCGGTTCGGCGTCGGGGAGGACGAAACGGTCTGCGGCGCGGTCGCGGTCGGCTATGCGGCCACGTCCGACGGCCTGCCCGTCAGGACGCCGCTTGCGCGCAAGGAAATCCGCGTGACGCATGTGTAAACGCTTTTGAAAAGGAACGGCCTCGTATTGAAAGATACGCAGCCGTTTTTTTGCATTAAATGGTCCCCGGCAAATTCGCCGGGGACTAATCTGCTTACTGCTTGACCTGCATACCGGTGTGGTCCATATAGAAACCGTCCTTATAAATCAGTTCCGATATTGGCGCAAACGTAAACCCGCGCTCGATCAGCCCGTCGATAATCGTGGGAAGGGCCGCGGGCGTTTCCTCTGCGGCGTTGTGGAACAGGAGGATGGAGCCGGACTTCGTCTTATCCAGCACACGCTTCACAATAGCGTCAACGCCCGGTTTTTCCAGTCCAGGCTGTCCACATCCCATTGAATGGTGTAAAATCCTTCCTTGCGCATGGTGGAGACGACCGCGTCGTTATAGTCTCAAAGGCGGCCGGAAAAGGTTGGGACGCACGCCGGTAACAGATTCGATCTTATCCGCGCAGGCCTTTACCTCCTCGGCCATCTGGGAGGGCGAGAGCTGCGTAAAGTGCGGGTGCGTGTTAGAGTGGTTCATAACCTCGTGTCCCGCGTCAAAGAGCGCTTTGACGGACTCGGGGTACTTGTCCACCCACTCGCCGACGACGAAGAACGTCGCCTTGATGTCGTGCTCGGCCAGAATGTCAATGAGCTGCTGCGTATCCTCATTGCCCCACGCCGCGTCGAAAGAGAGGGAGACGACGTTGTCGTCGCGTCCGACGCAATAAATGGGAAGATCGCGCTCCGCGGGCGCCGCCAGTGCAAAGGCCGACAGGCACGACGCCGCCAACAGGAGTGAAAACGCGAAACCTACGTGTCTTTTTATCTGAAAAAACTTCATAGTAATACCTCATTCTACTGTTTTTCGCATACAGTATGTGCCGGATATCGACTTTTATGCGCAGCCGACAGAATTCGACCCATGAAGCTGGAAAGAATGGTAAAATATGGCATCACGATGAAGGGAGATACGATGCTTCGAAAGATAGGCGTTTTTGTGCTGGCGCTGCTTCTATTTTCCGGCTGCGCGAATGCCGCGGGATACGACGGCCGCGCGGAGGACGAGGAGCTGAAAGGCTACATCCGGGAGCTTTGCGAGGCGTATGGGATTCCGGAAACGCTGGTGTTCGCCGTGATCGAAAAGGAGAGCAGCTGGAACGCCGACGCGGTGAATTATAACGATACCTGTTTTGGTCTCATGCAGATCAGCGTAGTCAACTTTGCGTGGCTGGAAGAAGAGCTGGGGCTTGACGATCCCAAGGACCCTTATCAAAACGTTCAGGCCGGGATTCATATGCTTTCAGGCTATCTTGAAAAATACATCGACTACCATATGGCGCTTATGTGCTATAACTGCGGCGAAAGCGGCGCGCGCCAGCTATGGCAGGAGGGCACTTTTACGAATACATACAGCCGCTGGGTGATTGACCGCATGAACGACCTTGAGTGGGAGGCGCTCGACGCCGCGCGAGACGCACTGGCCGCGCAGTATCAGGACGCGCAGGAAAGCGACCTTTCGCATAGCGATACTCCCGATCTGGAGCAGCAGGCGGAAAACGCCGCGGATACTTTCCCTTATCCGACCCGGACGGAATGCAGGTTGACCCGGCGCTTGACGGGGAACGCATCCTTGATTTTGGCGAACCGTTCCCTGAAGCCGCCGTCGGCCTGACGGGGACGAGCCCAGTCGGCGATGATCCCGCGGCCCATATTTTTACGCGGAGGACGCCGTTTCAAAAACGTCGGGTACGCGGGCGCGCCCGGCCAAGCCGCCCACATCGCGGCACAGCGGCTCCCGAAACACGGCGCGGCCGCGTGGTGCGAGACGTTCCTGCGCCGGATATTCTGCGAGCAGACGGCGCGCTGCCTTGCCGCGCTGGCGTGCGGGCAGCCGGTATATCCGTGGTGAGCCTGCCAAAGCCTAATTTTAAAGTGTAATACATGCTATTATCTTTAGTATGACGCTTTTGCATAAATTTTTGTAGAATCCTGTCGCACGGTTTGTTTTCAGCCCGTGGCATGTCTCCCCCGTCATGCCGCGGGTTCTTTTTATGCGAAAGTGCATAGAACGGGTTTGTAAACCCCCGCCCATAAATAAGGCGCCGTGTTACGTCAAATCCCCATTTTCAGCGTCATATAGCTTTTGAATCTCCGGATACTGTGCCAATAATTTTTCGTTGGCGGTTTCCATCCGGCAATAATATGCCGCATAGGGAGGCGCTTAACTGCTTCATCGCGGGGATAAACACGTCGTTATACCCGCTGGTGCGATTGAATGTGCGCAGAAGTTCCATCAGTTTGCAGGCGGAAGAATTTTTTATATGCCGCGGATTTCTTAAACTGCAAATAGGATTCCAGCATTTCTGCATTGTTTTGCAGAAAAAGCGTCTGGATTTTCATATGATTTTTAACCGCATCGAGCATATCGGAAATTTGATCCGTACCGATCCCGCTTGTGTATGCGGTCATGTAATCCTCTAATTCTTTCGGGATATCCAGCGCCGGAACCGCGTCTAAGAACGATAAAACCGTTTCATATGCGGCCTGCTGTGCGGGAGACTGTATGGGTTCGTTCAAAAACCTTGCAAAGTGCATACAAACAAAACGGCCGTAATAACCCGGGAATGCGGAGAGCAGCCTGTCAAGGATCGTTTTCCCCTGTTCGACGGCCTGAAGCTCCGCGCTCACGTCCTCGTATGCGCTCCTTCGCAGAGCTTTTGAAGAATGGCCTGTTTCTTCCGGTCCTGCTGGAGTTCCAGCTCTTTTTTGACGGCCACCGTCCGCAGCGCCGCGTTTGTCTTATCATCGAGAATCTGTTTGATTTCTTCCGTGGCGATGTCGAGCTTTCGCAACACCCTGATTTTTTCAAGACGGGCGATATCCTGCCCGCTATACGCCCGGTACCCGTTTTCTGCGACGGACGGCGAAAGCAACCCCTGCGAAGTGTAATATTCGATTGCTTTTTTCGTCAATTTTGTCAGCTTGCTCACTTCATTTATAAACATAAGACTCACCTCGTTTTCATCATAAACCGGCACCTAGGGGATAGTCAAGTGTTTTTTTACTCGAAACGGCAAATGAAACGCCGCTATCGGCGTCGCCTTTATGATACTCCCATGCGGCTGGCGAAACGCTTTCGCCCGTTGTGCCTCCTAGAAACGTCGTGTTTCAGGGACGGGCAGAAAGACGCCAAAACGTTCGGTACGGTAGATTCTGAGAAAATTCACAAATTCGGGCAGATTTACGGAATTTTGACGCTATAATAGAATTATTCTTTCCTGCGAGGTGTTTATGAGAAGCGAAAAAGAAATGCTTGAGCTGATTCTGGGCGTGGCGGAGAAGGACGCGCGCGTCCGCGCGGTTTATATGAACGGTTCCCGCACCAACCCGAACGTTGCGAAAGACGCGTTTCGGGACTATGACGTCGTGTATGTTGTGACGGAAACCAAGCCCTTCGTGGAAAACCCGGACTGGATCTCCGTGTTCGGTGAAGCGGCCATGGTGCAGGAACCGGACCGGAACGACCTCGCGCGGGGGCCGCGATGGATTTTCGGTCCTTCGCGTGGCTGATCCTCTTTCGCGACGGAAACCGCATTGATCTGCAAATAGAGACCATGGACGTCGTGCGCGAAAACCTACGGCGGCGACACGCTGACCGTCCCGCTCCTTGATAAGGACGGTCTCCTGCCGGCGCTGCCCCGGCCTCCGACGCGGGTTATGCGATTCAAAAACCGTCCGAGGCGGTTTACCACGCCGCCGCAAACGATTTCTGGTGGTGCCTCAACAATGTGGCGAAGGGATCGTGCGGGAACAGTTACCCTACGCCATGTGGATGTATCACTGCGTCGTGCGCGACGAGCTGGAGCATATGATCGAGTGGTACGTCGGGATGCGAAACGGTTTCCGTGTTACGACCGGCGCGCACGGTAAATATTTTCAAAAAATACCTGCCGGAGCCGCTCTATGCGATGTACGCGAAAACATTTTCGGACGGCGACTATGCGCGCCTCTGGGACGCCGTTTTTACGGCGTGCGCGCTTTTCAGCGTCCTGGCGCGCGAGGTGGCTTCGGGGCTTGGCTATACGTACCGCGAGCAGGAGGAAGAAGGCGCGCTCGCATAGCTGCACGGCATGAAGGACTGCGAATTCCGGTTGGATTGAGGATAGCTGTAAAAACGCCTACCGGTCCGGCGGCCCGCCTTCGGCCAGGGGATGATTACGTACGATGCCGGTACAGGAACGCGCAAGGGATTTTTCTTTATAAAACCTCTTGCGTTAAAATAGTAAGCGCACATAACGGCGCGTTTTCAGCGTGCCCGTGCAAGTCGGAGTTCTTGCGCTAGTCGGCGCGCCCGTGCTTATGGGCACACCCGCGTTTACCGGTGTTCCTGCGCTAGTCGGCGCGCCCACCTTTACCGGCATGTCTGCGCTCACCGGCGTTTGTGCTCTTTTTTGGCAGTGCCGTCACTTCCATGATGCGCGCACACGTTTTACAGCTCGCGCGCGCATACCGTTTAGCCCCTGCAAGTTTCCCGGGTACAAGACAAAACAGCCCCTGCTGTAGGAGAAACACACTACAACAGGGGGTGTTCTTTCAAACATAGGCTATTTGCGAATAAACAGGATGCCGAGCGTATGCGGACCGCAGTGGCAGGAGACGGTGCTGCCGGCTATGCTTTCAATCACCTGATCGAAAGCCGTGTATTTTGCAATCTCCTCCCGGACGACGGCGGGACAATACCGTCGTCCACCGGCGTGTGATGTGATAAAAATACGTTCCGGCACAAGATCGCCGCGCCCCTCCAGACGGTCGCGTACATATTCGCGCAGGCATTTCTCAAAGGAACCGCGGTATTTCTTCACAACGTCCATTTTACCGCCGATCACTTCAATACACGGTTTGATATTAAAAGGTTCGCGCCAAACGCGGTCGCCGCGGAGCAGCGCCCGCCTTTTTCATATAATCGAGGCGGTCGAGGATAAAGCTTGCCTCCACCTTTGCCGTCAGCTCGTTCAGCCGCGCGACGATTTCCTCCGGCGTAAGGCCGTCCCCGGCCATTTTGCAGCCTCCACCACAATATGGCCGTGCCCGGAGGAAAGATTCCGGGAGTCCACAACATATACATGATCGAGTTCCTGCGCCGCGATGCAGGCGCTGCGGTAACAGGCGGAGAACTCCGCGCTGATGGTAATATGGATGACCGCCTCGTGGGACTTCCGCAATTCGGTGAAAAATTCTATGTAGTCCGCGACGTTGACCGCGGAGGTTGTGCAAAGCTCCCCGCCGGCTGCCACGTGCGAAAAAATATCCTCCGGCTGTATTTCCATGGAATCCTTTGTAATAATTCCCGCCCTTTAAAATGGACAGGGGATGATTGCGATGGAATGCTGTTTTAAAGCTCCGGCGACAAGTCACAGGTACTGTCGGAGGAGATTTTGATTGACATGTTTTACGACACCTTTCCGTTTCAATCTGTTTTCATGAGCCACACGGTATATTATACATGAAAATATTCTCTTTGTATAGTGCGAATTTCCAGACGGACCTTGCATTTACTCGCATCCCTCGCACTTCCGTTGACAAGCGTGCGTCTTGTGATGTAATATAGTTTACAGAAACAGTCGATTTCCCCGGTTATCCGTGAAAAAGCGACAGTTTTTTATGGGAACCCCTTTAAAGTTAAAATGAGTTGTGTTATAATGGCTCAGTACATGTGTAACCATGACAAAACCCGGGCGTAACATACATAGGCGCCCCGGCATGAGGAGGATTTGTATGGCAAAAGTTATCGCGTCAGTGCCCTTCAGCGGTACTGCGGAACAGGAGCGGCAGCTTCTCGACTTCATTGCTGCGCATAAGGAGCAGAAGGGCGCCCTGATGCCCATTATGCAGAAGGCACAGGAGATTTACGGTTATCTGCCGATGGAAGTGCAGCAGATGATCTCCGACGAGACCGGGATACCCCTTTGAAAAAGTTTACGGGGTGGCGACTTTCTATGCACAGTTCACGCTTCAGCCCAAGGGCCAGTACCGTATTTCCGTTTGCCTCGGTACCGCCTGCTATGTAAAGGGCTCGCGTCAGATCTTTGATAAAATTGCGGAAATCCTCGGCATCGGCGAGGGCGGCTGTACGCCGGACGGCAAGTTTTCCCTGGATTCCTGCCGCTGCGTGGGCGCCTGCGGACTGGCTCCCGTTATGATGATTAACGACGACGTTTACGGCCGTCTGGTGCCGGACGACGTCGCCGGGATTTTAGCAAAGTATTGATCCGATAAAGGGCGTCGATTCTGAAGGGAGAATTTCGTATGAAAATTCGCGAGATCGTGCCGCTGCTTGAAGCAGAAGTGCTTTGTTGTGAGGAAGATTTGGACGTTGAGGTCTATAATGCCTGCGGCAGCGATATGATGAGCGATGTGCTCGCGTTTGTCAAGGACCAGACGGCCCTTTGACCGGCCTTGTGAACCCGCAGGTCGTGCGCACAGCCATGATGGTGGATATGCGCTGCATCATCTTTGTCCGCGGCAAATGTCCGACTCCCGAAATGATCGCTTTGGCCAAAGAGGGGCACATCGTATTGCTTTCGACGAAGCTGCGTATGTATGAGGCGTGCGGAAGGCTGTATGTGAGCCATTTGGCTGGAGGGGATTGACGGTATGGGCGATGCGCTTAAATTCCATTATGACATAGACGGCGACAACTTTACCTCCGCCGGGGGAGGCGTCTGTCGAGGTCAAAAAGAAACTGCGTCAGCTCGGCTTCCCGCCGGATGTCATACGCCGTGTGTCGATCGCCATGTATGAGGGCGAGATCAATATGGTCATCCATGCCCGCGGCGGCAACGCGGACGTGCTTGTGTGTCCCGACCGCATCGTGATAACGCTGGAGGACCACGGCCCCCGGCATCGCGGACATCGGCCTTGCGATGCAGGAGGGGTATTCCACCGCGCCGGACAGTATCCGTGCCCTGGGCTTTGGCGCAGGCATGGGACTTCCGAATATGAAGAGGTATACCGAAGAAATGGACATCGAGTCAACCCTCGGTGTTGGAACGAAGATCACAATGGTAGTAAATGTTCAGTAGGAGTGTTTCATGGCTGAGTATAGGCACTCGGTATCGCTGGAACAGGAAAAGTGCAAGGGCTGCACAACATGTCTCAAGCACTGTCCTACGGAAGCAATCCGGATCCGCGACGGCCGCGCCGTCATCAATTCGGAAATCTGTATCGACTGTGGTGAATGCATTCGTGTATGCCCGCATAAAGCAAAAAAGGCGATATTCGATAAGTTCGAGGACATTGCGGCGCGCTATAAATGGCGTATAGCCTTGCCTCCGCCCTCCCTTTACGGGCAGTTTGAAAACCTGGACGACGTGGATTACGTGCTCCAGGGCCTGCTCGACTGCGGATTCGACGATGTGTTTGAGGTCGCCCGCGCAGCGGAGATCGTATCGGAATATACGCGCCGGTATATGCATAAAAAGAGGTGCCGCGCCCGGTGATCAGCCCCGCGTGCCCCACGATTGTCCGGCTGATCCGGCTGAGGTTCCCGTATTTGTGCGATAACGTCATGCCGATGCTGCCGCCTGTCGAGGTGGCGAGCCGGATGGCAAAGGCGGAGGCGCTGAAAAACATCCGGAGCTTCGCGAGGATGAAATTTGTACGGTGTTTATCTCGCCGTGTCCTGCAAAGGCGAGTTACGTGAAAAACGGGATCTCCAAAAACCGCAGCAGCATCGACTATGTCGTGTCGATGAGCGAGATGTATTTCAAGCTGATCGGCGCCATGAAAGCGGCGGAAACGCCGAAGGTTTCGAGCGAGTCCGGCATGATCGGCATCAGCTGGGGCAAGCTCCGGCGGCGAGGCCTCCGCGCTTTTCAACGACAGGTATCTGGCTGCCGACGGGATTGAAAATGCAATTAAGGTGCTCGACGAGATTGAGACGGGAAATTTCCCGTATCTGGAATTTGTCGAGCTGAACGCCTGCCCGGGCGGATGCGTGGGCGGCGCGGCAACGGTGGAGAACCCTTACATTGCCAAGGTCAGGCTTCAGAGCCTGCGCCGGTATCTGCCGATCTCCTTAAAACCGCCTTGAGAAGAGCGGCGAGCCGGACGATTACGTGCCGGCGGAATTGACGTTCGGTTCCCCGATTACCTATGCGCCCGCGATGCGGCTCAACGCAAACCGCGGCATCGCGATGCAGATGATGTCGGATATCGAAAAAAATATACGAATTGCTTCCTGAAATAGATTGCGGCTCCTGCGGCGCGCCGACTTGCCGCGCGTTTGCCGAGGACGTCGTAAAAAGGGGAGTGCAAGGTCGAGGAGTGCGTCGTGTATATGCGCGAGCGTATGCGTGATTTCTGGGCGAAACGGGGTGACGAGCATCCATGACGGTATCTGAAATGGCGTCCCGCCTTGGCCTGATGCCCGTTGTCGAGGCAGACCCGCAGCGCGAGGTCACGGGCGGTTATACCGGCGACCTGCTCTCCTGGGTCATGGCCGCGCGCGGGCCGGCGACGTATGGGTGACGATCATGTCAAACGCGAACATCGTCGCGGTCGCGACGCTCGCGGATACGGCGGCCGTCGTCCTCGCCGAAGGCGTGACGCTTGAGGAGGACGTAACGGCGCTTGCCCGCGCCCGTGGCGTCAATATTTACGCAAGCGCGCAGGACGCGTTTGCGCTCTGCGGAAAGCTCGCGGCGCTTTTATGACGCGCTATGCTTACGACCTTCACATCCATTCCTGCCTGTCGCCCTGCGCGGACGACGACATGACCCCCGCCAATATCGCGGGTATGGCGTCCCTTGCGGGGGTGCAGCTTTTGGCCCTGACGGACCACAACAGCTGCGGCAACTGCGCGTCTTTATGAAGGCGTGCCGGCGGTATGGGATCGTCCCGGTACCGGGTATGGAACTGACCACGGCGGAGGAAATCCACATGGTCTGCCTGTTCCCGGATTTGGAACCGGCGCTCGGCTTTGACCGTGAGGTGAAGGCGCATCTGCTGCCGGTGAGAAACCGTATTGAGGTGTTCGGCCGCCAGCTTTTGATGAACGAGGAGGACGAGGTTACGGGCGAAGAGGAGCTTCTCCTGATCTCCGCCACGGACCTGCCGCTCGAGGACGCTTACGCGCTCGCGCTGCGCTATGGCGGCGCAGCGTATCCCGCGCATATCGACCGCGACGCGAACGGGATCATCGCGATCCTGGGCGCCATCCCGCCGGAGCCGGCGTTCCCCGCTTTCGAGCTGCGCGACGGGGCCAATCGCACGGCGTATACCGAACGGTATGGGCTGGCGGGCAGGCGCATCGTCTGTTCGTCCGACTCGCATAACCTCTGGACGATCGGGGACGGCGGCGCGTCGATCGAGCTCGACGACGAGCCCTATAGCGGCGGCGCGCGCGTACGCCGTGCGCTGATCGAGACACTGCGGGGTGATGTGCCGTGAAGGAATTATCGCTGAACATTCTGGATATTGCAAAAACTCCGTGAAAGCGGAGGCAACGCTCGTTGAAATTTCGATCGTTGAAGAGGATGGCGTCCGCACGCTGACGATACGGGACGACGGATATGGTATGAGCCCGGCGTTTCTTGCGCACGTGACGGACCCGTTCACGACGACGCGCACAACGCGTCCTGTCGGCATGGGCCTGCCGCTTTTAAAGCTGGCGGCGGAACAGGCCGACGGAAGCTTACGATTACGTCGCAGCGGGGCGAGGGCCACGGCACGACCGTGCGGGCGACGTTCCGGATCGACCACCTCGACTGCGTGCCCGTGGGGGACGTCGCCGGGACGATGGTGACGCTCATCCAGGGCAGCCCGGACATTGATTTCGAGTTCCTGTACCGGACCGCGGCGGGGGAAAAACGTCTCTCCACGCGGGAAATGCGCGGGGTGCTCGGCGATGTCCCGCTCGATACGCCCGAGGTGCTTGCGTGGGTATCGGCACTATTGAACGAGCCGTTTCTTTAAAGTGAACCACAAAATTGATATATAAACTGAAAAGGAAGGGAAAGCACTACGAAAACTTTAGCGGAACTCAAGCGATCCGTGACAGTATGAAAGACAAGGTCTCCCTGCGCAACGGTACTGCCGGTATGCGCGTGGTAGTTGGTATGGCTACCTGCGGCATCGCGGCGGGCGCCCGTCCTGTGCTGAATGCGTTTGTGGAGGAAGTGAACAACCAGGGCCTCACCGAGAAAGCTACCGTCACGCAGACCGGTTGCATCGGCATCTGCCAGTACGAGCCGGTCGTTGAAATCTTCGAGGCAGGCAAAGAGAAGGTTACCTATGTCAAGATGACGGCCGAAAAGGCCCGCCGCGTCGTTGAGGAGCACGTCAAGGGCGGCAAAATTGTCCACGAGTAGCACGATCGGCGCAGCCCAGAACTAATTTGGAGGGAAAACCAACATGATACGTTCACATGTATTGATTTGCGGTGGTACCGGCTGTACTTCGTCGGGCAGCCAGAAGATCAGGGAACACCTGGAAAACGAGCTTGTGGCCAAGGGCCTTTCCGAAGAGATTAAAGTAGTGCAGACGGGCTGCTTCGGCTTGTGCGCGCTCGGCCCCATTATGATCGTTTATCCGGAAGGCACCTTCTACAGCCGCGTGACAAATGAAGACGTTTCCGAAATCGTTGAAGAGCATCTCTTAAAGGGCCGTCCTGTCGAGCGCCTGATTTATAACGAGGGCGCGGAGGCTGTGGCGGAGGAACATGGCGTTTCCTCCCTCAACGACACGAATTTCTATAAAGCCCAGAAGCGCGTCGCGCTGCGCAACTGTGGCGTCATCAACCCGGAAGTCATCGAAGAGTACATAGCCCGCGACGGGTATATGGCGCTTGCCAAGGTACTCACTGAGATGAAGCCGGACGACGTGATCAATACGCTTCTCGCTTCCGGACTCCGCGGCCGCGGCGGCGCGGGCTTCCCGACCGGCATGAAGTGGAAGTTTGCCAAAGCGTATGACGACGACCAGAAGTATGTCTGCTGCAACGCCGACGAAGGCGACCCGGCGCATTCATGGATCGCAGCGTCCTCGAAGGCGACCCGCACGCCGTGCTTGAGGCTATGGCGATTGCCGGTTACACCATCGGCGCGAACCAGGGCTATATCTATGTCCGCGCGAGTATCCGATCGCCGTTCAGCGCCTGACGATCGCAATTGCCCAGGCCCGTGAGTACGGCCTGCTCGGCAAAAAACATTCTCGATACCGGGTTTGATTTTGATATTGACCTGCGTCTCGGCGCCGGCGCGTTCGTCTGCGGCGAAGAGACCGCGCTGATGACCTCCATCGAAGGCAACCGCGGCGAGCCGCGTCCGCGTCCGCCGTTCCCGGCTGAGAAGGGACTCTTCCAGAAGCCCTCGATCCTGAATAACGTGGAGACTTACGCCAACATCCCGCAGATTATCTTAAACGGCGCCGACTGGTTTGCCTCCATGGGCACGGAAAGTCCAAAGGGCACCAAGGTGTTCGCCCTCGGCGGCAAGATCCACAATACCGGCCTCGTTGAGGTGCCGATGGGCACCACGCTGCGCCAGATCGTCGAGGACATCGGCGGCGGCATTCCGAACGGCAAAAAGTTCAAGGCCGCGCAGACCGGGCGGTCCTTCCGGCGGCTGCATCCCGGCGGAGCACCTCGACATCCCGATCGACTACGACAACTTGATCGCCATCGGCTCCATGATGGGCTCCGGCGGCCTGATTGTCCTCGATGAAGACGACTGTATGGTCGATATTGCAAAGTTCTTCCCTCGAGTTCACCGTTGAGGACTCCTGCGGCAAGTGTTCGCCCTGCCGTATCGGCACCAAGCGCCTTTACGAGATCCTCGATAAGATCACGAAGGGCAACGGCACGCTTGAGGACCTGGACAAGCTCGAAGAGCTCTGTTATCACATCAAGGCCAACTCCCTCTGCGGACTTGGACAGACTGCTCCGAACCCCATCCCTCCACCCTGCGCTATTTCCGCGACAGAGTATGTTGCGCATGTCGTTGAGAAGCGCTGCCCGGCGGGCGTATGTAAGCACCTGCTGCGCTATACGATTGATCCTGACAAGTGCCGCGGCTGTACGGCCTGCGCCAGAGTCTGCCCGGCCGACGCCATCACCGGCAAAGGTCAAAGAGGCGCATGTCATCGATCCTGCGAAGTGCTTAAAGTGCGGCGCCTGCATGGAGAATGTAAGTTTGGCGCGATATCGAGAAAGTAAGGAGGGACGCACACAATGGATACCGTAAAAAGTAAAAATTAACGGCATAGAGGTCGACGCCCCGGTAGGCTCGACCATATTGGAAGCCGCGCACACGGCGGGCGTTCGTATCCCGACCCTGTGTTATTTAAAAGGAATTAACGCCATCGGCGCCTGCCGTATGTGCTTGGTTGAGGTAAAGGGTGCGCGCGCCCTGGCCGCCGCCTGTGTTTACCCTGTCAATAACGGCATGGAAGTATTCACCAATACCCCCGCGCTCCGCAAGGCGAGAAAGACCACGCTGGAGCTGATCCTCTCAAACCACCGCATGGACTGCCTCTCCTGCCCGCGTAACGGCAACTGCGAGCTGGCGACCCTTGCGAAAGAGTATGGCGTCGATCAGTATAAGTACGGCGACGGCCGCGAAATCCCGGTCGAGCTCGACACCTCCTCGCCGCATCTGATTCGCGACAACTCCAAGTGTATCCTCTGCCGCCGCTGCGAGGCTGTCTGCCGTTCGAACCAGTTCGTGTCCGTCATCGGCGCGAACGAGCGCGGCTTTAAGACCCACATCGCCAGCCCGTTTGATATGGACCTGGCCGAGACGCCCTGTATCAACTGCGGCCAGTGCATCACGGTCTGCCCGACCGGCGCGCTGCAGCCCAAGGACGACACCGGGAAGGTTTGGGACGCGCTTGCCGATCCGTCAAAGCACGTTGTCGTGGGCCCCGCGCCGTCCGTGCGCGCACAGCTCGGCGAGTGCTTCGGTATGCCGGTCGGCACAAATGTCGAGGGCAAAATGGTTGCCGCGCTGCGCCGCCTTGGCTTTGACAAGGTGTTCGACGTGGACACCGCCGCCGACGTCACCATCATGGAAGAGGGCACCGAGCTTCTCGAGCGCGTCAAGAATGGCGGCACGCTCCCGCTCATCACGTCCTGTTCCCCGGCTGGGTCAAGTTCTGCGAGGCCTATTATCCGGAGTTCATCCCGAACATTTCTTCCTGCAAATCCCGCAGCAGATGTACGGCGCACTTATGAAGACCTATTACGCGGAGAAGGCCGGCATCGACCCGAAGGACATTTTTGTCGTCTCCGTTATGCCGTGTACCGCGAAGAAGTTTGAGATCGGCCGTGAGAACCAGAGCGCTTCGGTTATCCGGATATCGACGTCTCCATCACGACGGTCGAGCTTGCCAATATGATTAAGCGCGCGGGTCTCCAGTTTGAAGCTCTGCCCGACGGGCGTTCGACCCGGCGTTCGGCATTGCGTCCGGCGCGGGCCACATCTTCGGCGCGACCGGCGGCGTAATGGAAGCCGCCCTGCGTACCGTCTATGAGGTGGTCACGGGCGAGACCGCGCCGAGCGTGGATTATACCGAGGTCCGCGGCACCGAGGATATCAAGGAAGCTACCTATGATATCGGCGGCATGAAGGTCAACGTCGCCGTCACCTCCGGCCTTGCCAACGCCGCGAAGCTCCTCGACAGCGTGAAGTCCGGCGAGAAGAATTATCACTTTATCGAGGTTATGTGCTGCCCCGGCGGCTGCGTCAACGGCGGCGGCCAGCCCGACCAGCCCGGCTATGTGCGCAACTTCGTGGATCTGCGCGCCGAGCGCGCGAAGGCCCTTTACAGCGAGGATGCGGGCATGACGCTCCGCAAAGCCATGAGAACCCCGTCGTGAAGGAGCTCTACGAGTCGTATCTTGAGAACCCCGGCAGCCACAAGGCGCACGAGATTCTCCATACGTCGTACGTCGAGAGAAAGAAATATTAAGCTTTGCATCTTTTTCGGATGCAGTCAGAAAAGCGGTTGTATGGAACACCATACAACCGCTTTTTATAGTCTTGCGCCGCGGAAAAACGGATATACAGGTGCTTTCCGATACCCTGCTCCGCGTAAGCGATCCCTTTGCTTTCAGAAACGCAGCAAATTCGTTTTTGCAGAATGGGCTTGTCTGTCAGAAATGTACTGGCGGCGATGATACACCCGCCGGGCTTCAGCACACGGAGGCATTCCGTAAGTACCTCCGGCAGGACATTTTTAAGTGAAATACGGCGTTATATAAGAAAATGGTAGTAAACTGAGCGGATGGAAACCGCATACGGCGCGCGTCCATTTTCTCAAACAGAATGTTTGGGTATCGATAATTTCCGGGCGCAGGCGGAAATCGTCGAGCAATGCAGAAAACCCGCGCGGCGGGTCGGGCGGCGCAAGTGATAGTGCGGCGCTGCCACAGGCAACTTCCAATACCTGCCGGCCTTCGATCTCTTTGCTGAATTGCCCGATAAGCGTTTTAACCCGCGTCATGAATACGCCTCTTTTTCAGCGGCAATGGAACTTGACCGGACGGCCAAGTTAGTTTAAAATTTCGAAAGCAGCGTCATTTTCACGGAAATCGCCTCTTTGGGGCACATCTCCTGGCAGCAGAAACAACGGATACAATCGCGCAGGTCAAACCTCGGGGCCTGTTTCATCGTGATCGCGTTTGCCGGACAGTTGCGCGCGCACAGCCCGCAGCCGACGCAGGCCTGCGCGTCAACGTGCGGACGCCGCATGAGCAGCCCGCGGATCAACTGCATGAGGACGCTGTCCTCCCGGCCGCCGAACTGCGTTCCCCAGCGTAAGGTTCTTAAAATCTCGCAGCACAAAACGTTCCAAACCGCCGCAGAGCGCCAACTCCTCTGCGGTTTCCGGGGGCGAGCCCGCGCAGATACGCCGCGTGAATGAGCGGCATTTCGTCGGGCGTCAGCCCCATGATGCGCGCCATGGCGACGTCCGCGTGGTAAACGCTGTCCGACGCGATCAGGCAGCCGACCTCGCGCGCCGTACCGGCGGACGGCCCGTTGCCCTCCATGCCGACGATGCCGTCTATGACGGCGAGGCGCGGTTTAAGAAACTCGTTTAAGTCGATCAGCATGTTGCAAAGTCCGGCACGTTTGGATAGAGCGCGTGGTATTCAGGTTTCATCAGTCCCGGCACGATGCCAAACTGGTTTTTCACGGCGCCCGTCATGCCGAGCATGGCGTGCGTTTTGAAGCTTCGCACAGGTGATGACGGCGTCGCAGTCCGCGAGCCAGCCGGTATACGTGACTTTTTTAAGACCGCGCCCGCCGGGAAGTCCGCTTCCTCGACGCGCGTGTCAAAGTTCAGCCGCGCCCGGCCTTTTCCGCGAGGGAGAGGCCCGCGGGACCGTAAAAAGCGAGCGCAGGTACGCCGCTGAAAACGGCCCGCCGGGACTGTCGCCGACCACGGCTTCTCCGCCGCGTTCCGTGATAAGCCGCGCAAGCTCGGCCAGGACGACGGGGTGCGTCGTCGCCGCGGCGTGGTAGCTTTTTCAGCATGACCAGATTCATCTTGATGCCGATGCGCATCCGGGACGCACAAAGTCCAGGCCGCCCAGGGGTGCCAGGACCCGGATGAGCGCGTCCCTGACGGCGCGCGCGTGATACGTGCTGCATTCTGTGACGCTGACTTTTGGCATAGAAACTCCTTATGTGTGCGGTGCGCGAAGCGTGTCGCGAACCGCATAAATTTTGAAAAAACGAAAACAATATCTCTTATTATAGGGGTCTTTTGGCAAAACTGCAAGAATGATCGGTCGATTTTTACAAAAGTGTGCAAATAGTTGCTTGACAAGTCGGGCTTGCTTGCATATAATAAAGGTAATTCAATAGGAAAAGGCGCTGATGAGGAGGAGTAACGTTCTCTTGATGCCGAGAGAGGGGCCGGATGGTGGAAGGCCTCGTGAGGAGAATGCGAAGGTAGCCTCGGAGCCGCAGACTGAACGCCGTAAGGCAAGTAGACTCTGCCGGGAGCCCGCCGTTATTGGGGCAGAAGCATGTCAGTGCTTTGTTGGAGTGGGACGCGAGAAGCGTCCAAATCAGGTGGTACCGCGAAGAAAGCCTTCGCCCTGTTGTCAGGGCGGAGGCTTTTTGTTTCCCCGGGCGACGCGTAAGGCCATTTATGCAACTTGTGTTGGAAGGAGGCGAGACTATGACTTATCCGGAAAAGACCATTCTCCTGCACGACGGCAGGACGTGTACCATGCGCGTCCCGCGCGCTGGGGACGCTGAGGCGTTGATTGATTACCTGCGCGCCATCGCGTCGGAGACAGAGTACATTCTATGGACGCCGCAGGGGCCGTTTCCCACAAAAGAAGGGGAAATTGCCTATATTGAGAGCCTGGCCGCCTCGCCGCAGACGCTCTGCCTGCTCGCGGACGTGGACGGCGAAGTCGCCGGCAACTGCCAGATTGTATTCAACAGTAAGTGGAAGGTCGCCCACCGTTCAAGCATTGTCATCGCGCTAAAACAAAAGTTTTGGGGGCTTGGTATCGGCACCGCGCTGCTGCGCGAACTGCTTGGCGAGGCGGAACGCCGCGGCGTACGCCAGACAGAGCTCGATGTGGTCGCGGAGAACAACCGGGCGCGCGGCCTTTATGAGAAACTGGGCTTCCACGCCGTCGCCACGCTGCCCGCCGCCATCCGTTTTACGGACGGCAGTCTGCACGATGAAATACACATGATGAGAATCAACACGATATAAAGGAGATTAAACCATGAAAGAGCTGCCGAAGATTTATGATCCGAAGCAAACCGAAAACGTCATTATAAGACCTGGGAAGAAAACGGCTATTTTAACGCCGAGATCGACCCGAATAAAAAACCGTTCACCATTGTGATCCCGCCGCCCAACGTCACGGGCCAGCTCCACATGGGCCATGCGTTTGACGAGACTTTTGCAGGACATCCTAATCCGCACGAAGCGTATGCAGGGCTATGCGACCCTTTGGATGCCGCGCACCGACCACGCGGGTATCGCCACGCAGATCAAGGTGGAGGCCGAGCTGCGCAAAGATGGAAAGACCCGCTACGATCTCGGCCGCGAGAAACTTCTTGAAAAAGTGTGGGAATGGAAAAAGCTCTACGGCGACCGCATCATTGAGCAGCTGAAAACGCTCGGCTCCTCCTGTGACTGGCGCCGCGAGCGCTTCACGATGGACGAAGGGCTTTCCCGCGCCGTGCGCGAGGTGTTCGTCAACCTCTACGAAAAGGGCTTGATCTATAAGGGCAACCGTATCATCAACTGGTGCCCGAAGTGTACCACCGCGCTCTCCGACGCGGAGGTCGAGTATACCGAGCAGCCCGGTCATTTCTGGCACATCCGCTATCCCGTGAAAGGAAGCGAGGGCGAATACGTCATCATCGCGACGACGCGCCCGGAGACGATGCTGGGCGATACCGCCGTCGCCGTGAACCCGGAGGACGAGCGCTATGCGCATCTTGTCGGCAAGACGCTGATCCTGCCGCTGGTGGGGCGCGAAATCCCGGTCATCGCGGACGAGTACGTCGAGCGGGACTTCGGTACCGGCTGCGTGAAGATCACCCCCTGCCACGATCCGAACGACTTTGAAGTGGGCAAGCGCCATCACCTCGAGGAAATTCTGATTCTCGACGGCGATGCGAAGATCATCAACGGCGGCAAGTATGACGGCATGGACCGCTACGAAGCGCGCAAGGCAATCGTCGCGGACCTTGAGGCAGGCGGCTACCTCGTAAAGATCGAGGACCACGTCCACAACGTCGGCCAGTGCTACCGCTGCGGTACGACGGTGGAGCCGATCACGTCCGCGCAGTCCCGGCCTGGTACTGTCAGGAGTGCGGTGAGCTGATCGTCAGCGAAGAAGATCGAGCAAAGGTCCGAAGTGCGGCTCGACAGATCTGAAACAGGACGAGGACGTCCTCGACACCTGGTTCTCATCCGCCCTGTGGCCGTTCTCAACCTTGGGCTGGCCAGATAAGACAAAAGACCTGGAATACTTCTACCCGACTGATGTACTGGTAACGGGTTACGACATCATCTTCTTCTGGGTTGTCCGCATGGTATTCTCTGGCTGCGAGGCCATGGATATGCCGCCGTTCCACCACGTCTATGTCCACGGGCTCGTAAGGGATGCAGAAGGCCGCAAGATGAGCAAGTCCTTAGGCAACGGCATCGACCCGCTGGAGGTTATCGACCAATTACGGCGCCGACGCACTGCGTTTCATGCTCGACCACTGGTATCACGCCGGGCAACGACATGAGATTCAAAGAAGACAAGCGTGGAATCATCCAGAAACTTTGCCAACAAGGCAGGCGCTTCCGCACGAGGGCGAGCATCATGATCTCCCGTGGCCGGCGTATCGCGCGGATCTCGACTTTTCAGGAGGACGAGGCCGCCATGGAGACTGTGATGGCGGCCATCCGCTCCATCCGCAACCGCCGCGCAGAGATGAACGTCCCGCCGTCCCGCCGCGCGCGCCTGACGATCGCAACGTCCCAGCCCGGGATTTTCCGCGCGGGCAGCGCGTATATTTCGCGCCTGGCGTCCGCGTCCGAGCTGGAGATTACCGAGCGCGCGCCGGAGAATACCGACGGCGAAGTGATTATCGTGACGGACGCCGCGACGATGTACCTGCCGCTGCGCGAGCTGGTGGACATCGAGGCGGAGCTGGCGCGCCTAGCGAAGGACCGCAAGAACGCCGAAGCGGACCTTGCGCGCACGGAGGGTAAGCTTGCAAACGAGGGCTTTACGTCCAAGGCGCCTGCAAACATTGTCGAGCAGGAGCGCCGTAAGGCGGAACGCCTGCGCGAATTGATTGCGAAGATCGACGAGAGCGTGAAGGCGCTCGGCTGATCCTGTTTTAAAGATATGGGCGCGCCCGGCGTGCGCCCATATCCATTCCCACAAACAGAAATTATGTAGACAAGAATATTGTTAACTGACGATTTGTAAACGATGTTATATAGAATGTAAACCTAATTATTGCAAACCAAAATACAGTTAACCTGGAGGCGTTCATATGACATATCATGAAGCGCTGGCGTACATAGAAAGTACGGTAACGTTTGGGGAAGCCCGGCCTGCGCCGCATCCGCGCCCTGTGCGAACAGATGGGCAACCCGCAGGACAAGGTACGCGTCGTGCATATCACGGGTACCAATGGGAAGGGGAGCACAGCGGCCATGACGGCGTCGGTGCTGCGGCGCGCCGGATACCGCGTCGGGCTGTTCGTCTCGCCCTACGTGGATGACTTCCGGGAACGCATTCAGCTCGACGGTGCTTTGATCCCGCGGGACGAGCTGGTGCGGGAGCTGGAAGACCTGCTGCCGCAAATCGCCGCGCTTCGCGAGCGGGGCTTCATGCATCCGACGCAGTTTGAGATGGAAACCGCAATGGCGTTTTCCTATTTTGCGCGGAAAAAATGTGATTTTGCGGTGGTCGAGGCGGGCGTCGGCGGGCTTATGGACTGCACGAACCTCGTGGAAACGACGGACGTGGCCGTTTTGACCTCAATTTCGCTCGACCACACAGCGGTGCTCGGTCCCACGGTCGCGGATATTGTGCGGGACAAATGCGGCATCATCAAGGATGGCTGCGATACGGTCATTACGCCGTACCAGCCGGAGAAAGCGGTCACGATGATCGAAACGGCCTGCCGGGAACGCGGTGCCCGTCTGACGGTACCGGATATGGCGCGTGTGGAAGTCCTTGCGCGGACGCTGACGGGCTCGCGGATCCGTTACGACGGCGCGGAGCTCTACGTACCGCTGGCCGGCGAGTATCAAATCCGAAACGCCGTGACCGTTGTTGAGATCTGCCGCGCGCTGGCGCGCCGCGGGTACGCGATTTCGCCCGACGCCATCGCGGAGGGCGTCTCGGCGGCGCACATGCCGGGCCGGTTTGAAACGGTGCGCAACACGCCGCTGTGTATTTTGGACGGCGGCCACAATCCGGGCGCCATCGAAGCGCTTTGCCGCAACCTGGACGAGACCTTGGGCGGAAAACGTCTCGTCGTCGTGATGGGCATGTTCGCCGATAAGGACTACGTAAGCTGTGTGAAGGCAATTGCGTCCCGCGCGAGCCTTTTTATCGCGACGTCGTCCGGCCAGCCGCGCTCGCAGGAGGCGCGGACGCTGGCCGGGATCGCGAAGCAGTACTGCCGCGACGTCTGCTGGAACCCGGATGTCGGCGTGGCCGCGCGCGTAGCGCTCGGCCTTGCGTCACATGGGGATGTGATTCTCGTCTGCGGTTCGATCTATAACATCGCGCCCGCGCGCGCCGCGCTGACGGCGTCCCGCCAATAAATTCGCCGAAATATGCCGGATATACTTTACTTACGGCAAAAAAACGGATATAATAAACCTATATGACCGATTTTGAATTGACCCGTTTTTGAGAAAGGCGGATTTTATGGATACAACCAACTTACAGCCTGAAAATAACGTCGCCCCGGCAAACGGCGAGGTGGGAAAGCTGTTCCGCAGCGCATTGGGCGGTTTTAATAAGCAGGACGTGACGGACTATATTGAGCGCATGGCGCGCGACCGCCGGCGCGACGCGGAGCGTTACAGCGCGCATATCCGCAGTCTGGAGGAGGAGCGCGCGGCGTCCGCGCAGGAAATATCACGTCTGCGCGCGCAGGCGGCGGAGCTGACGGGCGAGTCGTACGCCGCGCGCCAGGAGAAAGAAGAGGCGTCGCGCGAAATGCCTCGTCCTGCGTGAGGCGAATGAGAAACTGGAACAGGACGTGGCGGGTCTGAATGCGCGCCTTGCGGAGCAGGAAAAAACACCGCCGCCCGCGGACGGGCTGACGGAGGCGCTCGAGACGGCGCTGCGTGAGTCTGCCGCGAAAGATGAGGAGATTTGCAAGTTGTCCGTCGCTATGGAGGCGCTGGAGCTTGAAAAGTCCCGGATGGCGCGGGAACTGGAAACGCTGCGCCGGCGTCCGGCGGTATCCGGACAAGCCTCTCAGGGCGGCGGCGCGGAGCTTATGAGCCGGGTACGGACGAAAGCGCCGGCCTCGGCGAACGAGGTCGCCGCGATGCGCAGCCGGATCGAGCGGGCGCGCCAGTGCGCGCGGGAGGGAATTACCGAGTGCAATTCCCTTTATCAGGAGATGCGCCGCAATATCGAGCGTCTTGAAGAGATTCTGCGCGACTTAAACGACTAATTTCCGGGGTGTAGTGACAGATGAAGCGTATCGGCCTGATCCGAGAAAAGAAAGAAATTGAATACCTGATTCTGTACGTCATGACCTTTTTAAAGGAACCGATCCGTTACGAGGATCTGGCCGACATGGCTATCTGCGACGGCGGCTTCGGCTACTTTGAGTTTTCCGACGCGATGGCGGAGCTCATTGACCTGGGCCACGTGTGCGTGACGGAAACGGACGACGGGAAACGGTACAGTTTAACGGAGTCCGGGCGTATGGCGGCCGAGGCGTTTGAACGCCGCATCCCGTCGCCGGTACGGCTGGAGGCCGGGCGTTCCGCCGCGCGCGTATTCGCGCGTATCCGGCGCAACGCGGTGATTTCCGCGTCGCACACGGTGCGCGAGGACGGTACGATGGCGGTGCGTCTTGCGCTGATGGACGATAAGACGCCGGTTTTTTCGTTTGAGATCATGGTGCCGAACGAAGCGCAGGCGCAGCTTTATGAGAAAAACTTTCGGGCGCACGCCGAAAAGATGTACGACGGTATGATCTGTGTGCTTTTGAACAACTACGGCGCGTTCGAAGAAGAATTTGAGGATTTGTGAGCAAAATAGCGTCCAGACCTCCCCGAAGGCGCTGAAATGACGCGGCGTCCCGGGAAGCCGGCGGCAACTTTCCTTCGACAGATAGGAACTGTTTCGCTCGGCATTGAGCGGACAAGTTTTATGGCTTTCTTTGGAATTCTTATAATTGCACGTTGGAATTTCCGGGCTTTTGTTAATATGCTCCCCCTTTGAAGCAAACAGGTAAACTGTTTTGGCAAGGGGAGCATTTTCGTCCTCGCTGTTGTTGGTTTGCTTACGGAAGCGGGCAACATAGCAAAATAGGAAAAGCGGCGGCGCATTCCTTGTGCTATACTGTAGCCATCAAGCTTGGAGGGAGTGTTTTTTGTGTAATATGATGCTATCGTTCAATCGACTTTGGATTTGATCGACCAACGAATTACCGAGGATATTAGAGTCGATGAATTGGCGCGCGCTGCAAATTATTCCACTTCCCACTTCTGCCGGGTTTTCATGGCCGTGACCGGGACGCCGGTTAGGAACTATGTAATCCGCCGCAAGCTTGCGTACGCGCAGTATGACTTGGCGATGGGCAGGAAAATTATTGACGTTGCGATGGCGTATGGGTTTCAAACGCATGCGGGATTTACCAAAGCGTTTAAAAAGTCTTTTGGATATCCGCCCTTGCTGCACCGTCTTCACATTTCCGCATCGCCGCCGGAGAAAAGGCAACGGTTGACTGCGTAAAATGTAAACTGGGAGGCATCAACATGCAGGTGCAAATGAAAAAATGGAGACATTCACCATAGTTGGTTATACGTCGCGCCACAGACTGCCTGGCGTCAGCAATATCTCGGATATTCGGGTTTTTGGGAAAAACAAATATGGAATACGAAGCTGCGCTTTCGACATTACATCATACCTATTCAAAATCCCATCACTGCGAGGTGGCCGTTTGCTTTGACATTGACGAAAACGAGGACTGCTTCACATACATGCTGGGCGTTGGGGTTGACGAGGCGGATGCCGAGATTGCGCAGCGTCCTGGAACCTATCGCTATGAGATCCAGAGCGGCCTCTACGCCGTATTTACCACGCCGCGCGTCCACGAAGAAGAATATGTTCCGTCAATACACGACACATGGAAACAGATTCTTGAACGTTGGCTTCCTGAATCTGCGTACGAATATGACACTACGCGAGTGGATTTTGAGTATTACGATGAGCGCGACCACGGCGAGATGGCGCAAATGGACATCTACATCCCCGTCCGGCAGCGTGAAGAAGCCAAATAAGCCCCATAAAACCGGAAACCTTGCTTTAGCGAAGCGGCGAAGTCATTGCCGCACGTACGAAGCGCCGGAAATGAACGCGGCGTGGCTGCGCCGGCTTTTGTTCAAACGCAACAGACCGGCTGAACGATCTTTTGATCGTCCAGCCGGTCCTTTTGTATAACAGGAGGCAAATCGCACCTTGCCGGGGCGTTTTTGCGGGAAAGAACGGTACGAGGGTTCATGAAGGTGTGTGCCGATCGTCTGCGAAAAGTGACGCACAGACACAAAAGTACGGATATCTAACGCCTTGCCGAAAGAAGGAAACGCTTGGAATCGGAACTTTTTAATGTCTTTTTCGCAGGCAGGATGCCCCACGCCCTTTCACAGTGTGGTCGGGCAAGCGCCGTATGCCGCCGCTATCGCAGGGTTGTTTAATCGTTTTAATACAGTTTGGCCTTTTTGTGCGTTGCAGGTTGTTATCCGGCCTTGCTTCCCGGTCATGTATCCGACTTCCGACCAAGATCTTTTTTAAAAGCTGACAGAAGGGATGAAGCATAAGAGTCGCTTTTTTCTGTACTTATATCCTCATAAATTCCTTGGCCCGGCGTCAATCAGGTAAGCAAAGAGTCCGGAACAATTCACAAGGAACAACACGAGACTCTTATTATTACGCATTTGCCTATCCCGGCGCTGCCGGGGAAAATGGGCCTGCGTTTACGGAACATACGCAAACGCACCCCTTACCGCTTATAAAAGTGCATGAGAGGACCGTTCCCGTGACCCAGGCTCAGACGGGCTTCCAGTGCGCCCGTCAGATATGCCTTTGCGCGGCGCACGGCGTCCGGCAGGGGAAGCCCGTCCGCCAGCGCGCACGCGATCGCGGAGGAGAGCGTGCAGCCCGTCCCATGCGTGTTGGGATTGTCAATGCGCGCGGCGCGGAACCAGGTGTACGTCCCGTCCGCACACAGCACGTCGTCCGCGGCCTGCGCGGCGTGCCCGCCCTTTATGAGGACGGCGCAACCGTACGCCGCCTCGAGCGCCGCGGCCGCGGCCTCACGTTCGGCGGGATTTGACAGCGTGCGGCCGGTCAGTGCCTCGGCCTCCGGCAAATTGGGCGTGATAAGCGCGGCTAGCGGAAAAAGCTCCTCCTGAAGCGTTACAACCGCCGCGCGCGGGAGCAGGCGGCGTCCGCTTGACGAGACCATGAGCGGGTCGAGCACGATACTGCGCGCCTCATACTCGCGCAATTTCTTTGCAATGACGCGGATATTCTCGCGTCCGCCCGTCATACCAATCTTGACGGCGTCGGGCGGGATATCGTTCAGCACGCAGTCAAGCTGCGCCTCGACCACCGCCGCGGGCGTCTCGAGCACGTCAAAGACGCCGCAGGTGTTCTGCGCGGTCAGCGCGGTGACGACGCTCATCGCGTACTGCCGGTGCACGGTAATGACCTTGATGTCCGCCTGGATGCCCGCGCCGCCGCTGGGGGTCCGAGCCCGCGATCGTCAGAACGGTTTTGACCATGGTATTCCCTCCCAGTCGAGCAGAGAATCAAAGTAGACGTCTGCGGATGCGCGCAGCGCCGCCCGGTCCCGACCGGCGGACGGGTCTGCGACGGCGACGGTGTAAAACCCGGCCCGTTTCGCGGTTTGCAGGGCGTGAAGCGCGTCCTCGAACACGGCGGTTTCACGCGCGGACGTGCCCAAATATGCCCGCGCCGCCTCGTAAATCTCCGGCGAGTCCTTGCCGCGGCCGACCTCGGCACAGGTAAACACCCGGCCGAGGCACGGCAAAACGCCGCAGCGCTCGAGCGCGGCACGGGCGAGCGTCCGTCCCCGGACGTCGCGGCGCAGAGCTTCACGCCGCGACGCGTAAGCGCCGCCAGAAGCGCGGCGGCGCCCGGCTTGAGCTGCACGTGCAGGCGGTAAAGTCCGTGACCAGGCCGCCGACCTCCCGGACGATCTCCGGCACTGTGCGCACAAGACCGTACGCGGATAAAATACCGCGCGGCGTCCTCCATGCTGAGGATACGCACCGCGTCGTCCACGTCGGGACGCGGTGTGACGCCGCAGGAGCGCAGGTAATCCGTCGCAATCGTGTCCCAGATCCCCATGGAGTCGAGCAGCGTACCGTCTATATCGAAGATTGCGCCGCGTATCGTCATAGGAGCACCTGTTCTGTGACGGCGCGCAGCGCCCGCGTCGCGGCTTCGATGTCGGGCTGCGCAAAGATGGCCGAAACGACCGCAATGCCGTCGATCCCGCTGCCTGCGAGCTGAGGGATGTTACGGAGCGTAATGCCGCCGATTGCCACGACCGGAATGCTGACCGCGCGGCAGATCTCGCACAGCGTTTCAGGGCTCACCGCGTCGGCGTCAAGCTTCGTGGAAGTGGGGGAACACGGAGCCGACGCCCAGGTAATCCGCGCCCTGCGCTTACGCCAGACGCGCCTGTGCGACTGTCTGCGCTGAAACGCCCAGAATTTTATCGGGACCGATCAGGCGGCGGACGTCGCACGCCGCCCTGTCGTGCTGCCCCACGTGTACGCCGTCCGCGCCGGCGGCCAGCGCGACTTCGACGTTATCGTTGATCACGAACGGGACATGGTGCGCCCGGCAGAGCGCGCCGATTTCGACAGCCTCCCGGCAGAACGCCTCATAGGACATGTCCTTCTCCCGGAGCTGCAGGAAGGTCGCGCCGCCCCGGATGGCACGTTCCACGTCGGCGGCCAGCGTCCTGCCGCCGAGCCAGGCGCGGTCCGTGACCGCATAGAGCAGGAGGGTTCTCTTATCGAAGTTCATATCGCGCGCCCGCCTCCAGTACGTCCCCGGTTAAGTTGCAGATTTCGTCGATGATGTAGCTTCGGTAGGTGGCGTTGCCGTCAAAACCGCCGAGCCTTGCATGCGCGCGCTCCCCGGCGAGACCCATCGCGCAGACCGCGGCGGCGGTCGCCGTGAAAGCGCTGCCGGGGTTCGCCGCGAGGTACGCCGCGACGAGGGCTGTGAGCATACAGCCGGTGCCGGTGATCCTGCTCATCATGGGATGGCCGTTGCGGATCAGACAGACGTGCGACGCATCCGCGATCACGTCGATCGCGCCGGTAATGGCGACGACCGCGCCGCTTTTCGGGCAAATTCTTTGGCAAACTGGGCGACTGTGTCGAGGTTCCCCTCGTCAATGGCGTCCGCCGCGTCGGCGTCCACGCCCTTCGTGGACGAACTGCCAAGCGCCAGCGCTTTGATCTCCGATAGGTTGCCGCGTATGGCCGTGAAGTCCACGGCGTCCAAAAGCGCGTGGGCGGTATTGGTGCGCAGCGCGGACGCGCCCGCGCCGACGGGGTCAAGTACGGCCGGATGGCCGAGCGCGTTTGCCTGTTTCCCCGCGAGGGTCATGGAGGGATCGTGTGCCGGTTCAGCGTACCGATGTTAACGACAAGGGCGTTACAGATCGACGTGATGTCCGCCGCCTCCTCCGGGTCGTCCGCCATGATGGGCGACGCTCCGCAGGCCAGCAGGAGATTGGCACAGTCGTTTACTGTGACATAGTTTGTGATGCAGTGTACGAGCGGCGCGAGCGCACGCACGTTTTCAAGCATTTCGTGAAGCATGGCGATACCTCTTTTAAATTAGAATATTGACACCGTGCTGCCGCAAGCGGCGCGGCTTATTTTTCGGAGCAGAACTCCACGGTTTTCCCCTCTAAAATGAGGTTTGTCGTGCGCACAGCGCACATTTTGCCGCACATTGAGCAGCTGTGGCGGTCGGCGGGCGGGCTCTCGAAGTACCGGCGCGCCTTTTCGCCGTCTATGGCGCACGCGAACATCGCGTCCCAGTCCATTTTGTGGCGTGCCTCAGACATACGGCGGTCGGCCTCGCGCACGCCGGGCAGGCCCTTTGCAATGTCGGCGGCGTGCGCCGCGATCTTGGTCGCGACGATGCCCTCGCGCACGTCGTCGAGGTCCGGCAGGCGCAGGTGCTCGGCCGGCGTGACATAACAGAGGAAATCCGCGCCGTTTGCCGCGGCGATGGCCCCGCCGATGGCGGACGTGATGTGGTCGTAGCCGGGCGCAATGTCGGTGACGAGCGGGCCGAGGACGTAGAAGGGCGCGTTGTGGCAGAGGCGCTTTTCAAGCGCCATGTTGGCGGCGATCTCGTTCATCGCCATGTGGCCGGGGCCTTCCACCATGACCTGAACGTCGCGCGCCCAAGCACGCTTGGTCAGATGGCCGAGCTCGATCAGTTCGCCGATCTGCCCGGCGTCGGTGCTGTCGTCGATACAGCCGGGACGCAGGGCGTCGCCCAGGCTGATGGTGACGTCGTATTCGCGCAGGATGTCGAGCACGTCGTCGTAATATTCAAAGAAGGGATTTTCGTTGCCCGTCATCATCATCCAGGCAAACAGAAGGGAGCCGCCCCGGGAGACGATGTTCATGAGCCGTCCCTCGCGCCGGAACGCCTCCACGGCGCGTCGGTTGATGCCCGCATGGATTGTCATGAAATCGACGCCCTCCTCCGCATGCGCGCGGACGACCTTTAAAAAGTCCTGTGCGCTGATCTCAAGCAGGTCCTTGTCGAGATACCCGATGGCGTCGTACATGGGTACGGTGCCGATCATGGCGGGGGATTTGTCGATGAGCTCCCGGCGGAAGGTGTTCGTTTTGCCGTAGTTGCTCAGATCCATAATGGCCTCCGCGCCGAACTGCAGCGCCAGATCGACCTTCTGCATCTCGACGGTGTAGTCCCGGCAGTCGCCGGAAATGCCGAGGTTGACGTTGATCTTCGTGCGCAGACCTTCGCCGATGCCTTCGGCGGAGAGGGAGGCGTGGTTGCGGTTTGCCGGGATAGCGACCGTGCCGCGCGCGACGCGCTCCCGCAGCACTTCGGCGTCGATGTGCTCCTTCTCCGCGACGGTCTGCATTTCGGGCGTAACGATGCCGCGGCGCGCGGCGTCCATCTGTGTCTGATAGTTTCTCATACGTTTGCTCCTTTTTGACAGTAAATGAAAAAGCGCGGAATTTCCGTCAATGGAAATTCCGCGCAGTCAAACAATGCATCCGTGCTTCCTACGATGGTATTAACCATATCAGGTTTAAAGGGTCGAAACTCCCGGTTTCCTCTCAGCCTGCGAACACAAGCTCCCCTGCAAACGATTTAGTTGTAGTTTCAGTATACCCTGCCGCCGCCCGTTTGTCAATAGGTACGAAATTCTGTCGTTATTGCTGATAAATGCGCCCGTATTGCCGATAATAAAGCAAGTAGCCTCTAGGCCGCTTACCAGTAAATCGGGACAAGAAACATTTTTCGTAAATTTCCGTCTAATAGATGACACAAAAGCCATAAGGAGGATGTCTCAATGAAAAAAACCAATGCTATTTATTTTAGGACTGCTTTTTGCGTTGGCGTTGACAGGCTGTTCCGCCGAACAAAAAAGTTTGAAATTCCGGATGTGCAGAAAATGGCCGTTATATCTGTTGACGGCAGAAAAGTCGAAATTACGGACGCGGACATGATACGGCGGATGACGGATATGGTCACATCCATTCCGTTTGAAAAGGGCGAGTCAAGTAAACAGTCGAACGGTTTCGGCCCCATCCTCCAGTGGTATGACGCCGGCGGCAATGTGGTGGAGTCCATCTCCGTTATGGGGGAACAGACGATCAATTACGACGGGTACTTTTTGGACGGCGTTGGATGGCGGAATTGACACGGCGCTTCTGGACGAATTATTGGACGCGTAAGCTGTCCGAGAGGGTTGCGTAGCTTGCAACGGAGAAACCCGCGTGGCGTCGCCTTGGGGAAGCCGCTTCGCAGGCAAGCCGGACGACACGTCATGCGAATAGCAAACGGGGGGTGTGGCCTGCAACTGCGTGGTTTCACGTGCGAAGGCTGTCCCGCTTCGTAGGAACTAAACGACATGTCATACGATCGATGATGCAGCCTGTAAAGCAACCCGCGTGGCGTCACCGGCGGAAGCAGCTTCGCAGGCAAGCCGGACGACATGCCATGCGAATAGCAAACGGAAGCATAATCGAAAACTGAGCAAACGTGTGGTGCTTGGCGGTCGGCGCCATCCCGTTTCGCGGGCACGCCATACCGATATGCCGTAAGCTTGGCAGACGCGAGGCGCAGCCTAGCAACCCGCATAGTATCACGGGCAGAAGCTATCCCTTAGCCACGCCGACCCGTCTCCTTAGATCAGAGAAAGCGGCCGGGACGTCGTTTTCCGCTGTTCCCTTTGAGGAGACGCACACGGTTTTCCCGCGCTTCTAGCATGTTGTTTGAGGCTTGTCGTTTATTCGTTTTTTGTGTTTTTCTTAACGCTGCTAGACCTGGGTATTTCACGATACGCCCTTTGCGAACCACATGCATTTCATGGGATCTGGGCAAAGCCGAGGGGGTTCATACAAAAAAGCCCCGCCTTGACGGGGCGGAGCTTTAAACTTGATTATCCACAAAAGCCGAGTTCCGAATGTTTTAAAAGCACACGGGATTTTCCGCCTGCCAAGTGACGACGATGACGCCGTCGCGTACTTCAACAGAAGCGGGCACCCCGCAGAATTCGTTGCTGACACCCAGCGGCACGTCGCTTGTGAGCACGGCGTCGGTCAGCGGGTACTTGAGGCCGCGCAGATAAATGCCGCGCGCCTCGTCCCCGCCGCAAAAGACGGAGATAAAGCCCCGGAAATCCGACGGAAAATGAAGCGCTCCGTTCATGATCGAGGTGATCACGGCGCCGCCGCCCACCAGGTATGCCTGCGCGCCGCGCCGCGCCGCGTACTGGATCGTTTGGATATTCGCCAGGGTATGGTCGATGCGCGGCCCGCCCAGGCCGCCATAAATGACAATCTTACGGTAGCCCTGCGCGAGCGCCGTTTTCATGGCGAGCATCATGTCCGTGTCGTCCTTTTCGGAGGGTACCAGCATCACGTGCGGATGATCCGGCGGCGCGCCCAGGGAATCAAAGTCTCCGAGCACCAGATCGGGGTCCATGCCAAGTTTTTCGAGATAGCGGAAGCCGCCGTCCGCCGCGATAATAAAATCGTCCGGCGTGGGCGTGGCCAGCAGGCCGTCAAAGCCCCCGGCGCCAAAAATATAACAAAACCACTCTTTTTCATCGTTTACGTGTCCAGTGCATAAAAGTATAGTGTGTTCGCCGCGGCGTCATAGAGTATTACGGTGAAGTTATAGGACGCGCGGCTGTGTAAGTCCGTATCGTCGTGGGGGTCAGTGCTGTCGGGGTGGCGGTCGATCAACCGCCAGTATCCGGACGTGACGGAAGGCGGCACCGGGATATCCCCGTCAATTTCAAAAATCGCGGTGTGCGTTTCATCGCCATATACGGCCGCAGCCACATTTTCTGAGAGCGGGAACACGCGCCAGCCATCGGTTCCCGTGAACACAGCGTCCGCCCGCGCCTTGAAATCGTCCGGCAGACTAACGGCCGCATAGGAAACGCCGTCGCCGTGAAAACCGCCGTGCTTGTCGATGGATTCGATTGCGGAAGAGGGATTTCAAACCCGGCGAGCGCGGAGAGTTCACTGTGCTGCGCGGAGCAACCCGTCAGAACAAATGCGATAAAAACCATACGGCAAGTATCCGTTTCAAGCGATCGCCTCCTGTACGCAACAAGTATAGCACACACGCCTGTGGAAAGCAATGGAGTAGGCGCGGCCTCTATTTTGGCAGAAGCGTATGGGTGGATTTCGTCAGCTTCACCAAACTGCCTTGAGATGTACAATCTGATATGATACGATAGGCGTTGTAGATAGGGGGCAGTAAGGTGAAAAGTGCTGTTGCAGGAACCTTAAATTTTCGCGGTTTTGATTTTTTTTATATCAGTACAATTTGCCCGTCATTTCTTTTTCGACACCTGCGTTTCGCAAAGATACGCAGGTCTATTAAATACGATTTTCCTGATTCGGAAATGAAGCTTGTTCATTTTCGTTCTTTTTCCTCCCTTTTGGGATAAAATTATGAAGAGCAAGCGCGGAAGGCGGGCACCCACCTCCGTGAAATGCTTTGTTGCAGCCTAAATTTTCTGCTTTTAGAGCAAGATGGGTATCCATATTCCCCAGATTGAACTCCTTACGGTGATATGATAAAATAGTAGGCAAATTATTCCCGGCAGAAAAATTTGAATAGGTGGGCTGGCTATGAAAGTATTATTGATGAATTGTAGTCCTGTAAGAAATGGAGCGACAGCGGAAATCATAAATATAATGTCCAACAATTTAAAAGGGCGATATGAGGTGAAAAAGCGTCTGTATCGATGACTTTACCATTGCTTTTTGCAAAGGGTGCCGCTCTTGCCACCAAACAGCAAAATGTAAGATCAGCGATGATGTAGATAAGGTAATGGACTTGTATGAATGGGCAGATAGCATCGTATCTGTCGCACCATCCTATTGGGCTGACGTGCCAGGGCAATTTAAATCTTTTATCGATAGATGCACGCCGTGGTGTAATACGCATGACCCGCACGCGGCTTTAAGCCACGGGAAAAAAGGATACACAGTCGCTTTAAGAACAGGCCCCAGCATGGGAGAGTGCAACAAAATTATTCAAAGTATAGAGCATTTTTATGGACACCTGGAAATCGAATGTGTAGATAGATTAGGATTATGCTCGATTGCATGCAAAGAAGATGTTTTGAAAAGAACCGAAGAGATCAACGAATTTTGCAGTAAAATTTAAAATATCACTTTAGAGCAGACTTTTACATGAAATCCAGACTGGAACTGTAGATCACAGGATTTTTATGGCTGTGAAGATTATGCGGTCAGTTTTGTGATGCCACGGAAACGGACAACCTCAACTAGTTTTTACAAACGGGGCTGCGTACATAGTTTAAGAAATTAAATAACCGTTTTAATTTGTTCTGACCGCGCCAAAAAAGTTCAGGCGTTTTATTGAGGCGCAGACTTCAATTGTGCGGCGGTTAAGATTGAAACAGCGAAAAACCCACTTTCGTAAAGGCGTCCGCGGCATGGCCTAAAGGACCGCGCTGCGCTCGCAAAACCGGCATGAACCAATAAACTGCTTGGAATCGTATGGTATCAATCGGTTAAAATATGTATATATCGGGAAAGGAGCGTATCTATGGAGTCTGAGCACAGGAACGGCTCGGTCATTCAGAAAACAGTAAAGACCGGCATCGGCTTTGGTAGCGTGCTTGCCATGGTGATCAGCTTTGTGACCTGGCGTTCGATCGGCTGGGCGATTGTTCACGGGCTGTTAGGCTGGGTATATGTGATCTACTTTATTATCAGATATGGCTGGAGCTGATTTCCGGCCGTTTCATAGCGCGCGTGCCGCCAGAAAATGGCGGAGGATTGGGACAGCCCCTACTTGGGGGCTGTCCTTTTTGTATGCACGAAACCTTGATGAAACGCGGGACAGCGTTTCCGCCTCGCGACGGACGGCGAGACGTTCCACACGGCGCGGGTAACGGCCCGCGTGCAAAGGAGGCATATCGGCGGACGGGCTGCCATAGAATGGGAACATACGAAAGGGGGACGAGCAATGAAGGACCAGAGTCTGGCTCATGCCGTGAGTCTGCTGCCGCCGGCGCTGCGTACACCGTTTCAGGGAAACGGCGTCGCGGAGGTGTTGATAGAGAAATCCGCCTGCGGACAGGCCGGCGCGTGATGCTGTCGTCCGCGGGACTGGAACGCGAGGCGGCGGCTTCCGCGCCCGTCACACCGGCGCAGCTCCGGCAGGTGATGGAGAACGTGACCCGTTCCTCGCTTCACTCCGCGGCGGAGAGCCTGAAACACGGCTACGTCACCTCAAGCGGCGGGTGCCGCGTGGGGTCTGCGGCACGGCGGCGGTCTCGGACGGCGAGGTCGGCAGTATCCGCGAACTTTCGTCCCTGTGCATCCGCGTGGCCCGGGAGCATCCGGGCATCGCAAAGCCGCTTTTAGACGCGCTTTTTTGCAAACGGCAGGGTGCTGAACACCCTGATTATCTCCCCGCCGGGGCTTGGCAAGACGACGCTTCTGCGGGATATCGTGCGGCCTCGTCTCCGAACGGGGCGTCCGCGTGGCGGTCGCGGACGAGCGGGGGGAGCTTGCCGCCGTAAACGCCGGCGTACCGCGTTTCGACGTCGGCGCGCACACGGACGTGCTGACCGGCGCGCCGAAGGAGTACGCCGTGATGACGCTGCTGCGCACAATGACGCCGCGCGTGGTCGCGCTTGACGAAATCAGCGAGGCGTGCGACGCGCGCGCCGTGGAGCTCGCGGCTAACTGCGGCGTCGCGATCCTCTCCACGGTGCATGGATTTGATAAAACGGACGTTTTCACGCGCCCGGTGCTGGCCGGGATCCGCGCGCGCGGCATCTTCCGGCGCGCTGTGACGATCGGTACGGACGGCGCGCGCCGCACGTTCCGGGTGGAGGATATTTAATGGAGCTGTACTTGAAAGTGGGCGGCGCGGCGCTGGTAGCCGCGTCCGGCGTGCTGGCGGGACTGTACGCCGCGCGGGAGTTTGCCCGCCGGGTGCGGGAGATCGAGGCAATGATCGACTGCTTAAACCGGATGCAGGCGGAGATCGCGCTGCGTCTGACGCCGATGGATGAAATATTTAAACCCTGGCTTCGCAGGACGGGCCGTGCGCCGTATTTTTTGATAAACTGGCCGCCGCGCTCTCCGGGAAACCGACGAGGCGCTCGCGAGCCTGTGGCAGCGCGAGGCGGCGTGCCTGAGACCCTCAAAGGCGCGGGACATCCTCGCCGCGCTCGGTCCTTCGCTTGGCTGTTTTGACGCGGAGCAGGAGTGCGGCGCGATCGCCTATACTGTCGAGCAGCTCAAGACGGAGCTTGCGCGCGCACAGGAGGAAAACGCGACGCAGGGCACGCTTTTCAAGCGCCTGGGCGCGGCGGCGGGGGTCGGCGCGGCGATATTATTCTTATGAGAGCGGGTGCGTAAGAGATGGATGTAGATCTGATTTTTAAAATAGCCGCGATCGGCATTATCGTTGCGGTGCTGAACCAACTGCTCGTCCGCTCCGGCAGGGAAGAACAGGCAATGATGACCACGCTGGCCGGCGTGATCGTCGTGCTCATGATACTGGTGGGAGAAATCAACAAGCTTTTTTTACGCTTGTAAAGCATACATTTGGGTTTTAAACGATGGAAACCATTTAAAGATCAGCGCGGTCGCGCTCATCGGCGCGCTGCTCGCGCTCGTTGTGAAAAACAGGCGCCGGAAAACGCGATGCTCATAACGGTTGCCTGCGGCGCCGTCCTCCTGCTCTTCGTACTGGACATTGTCGGGACATTTGTGCACTATTGGGACAAGCTCGCGGCGCGCATCCCCTATGCGGGGAAATCGCGGGGCCGCTTTTAAAGGCGGCGGGTATTTCCGTGATCGCGCATCTCTCCGCGGAGCTGTGCCGCGACTGCGGCCAGAGCGCGCTTGGGGCAAAGGTGGAGCTTGCGGGAACGGCGGCGTGCATCGTCGTCATGATTCCGCTCGCGGACATGGTGTTTGACTTGATCGGCTCCATGCTTTAGAGGTTACATATGAAAAAACTGTGCAAAACGCTTTTATGCCTGCTGCTTTTTTTGCTGCTCACCCCCTCGGCGCTGGCCGAGGACGTGACGGACCGCAGCTTTCCATCATCGACGGGGCGTCCGTGGAGGACGCGGTGCCGGACGACGCGCGGGAGCTTTTGGGCGACGCGGGCATCGACCGGGATCTCGATTTTGCCTCGTGTGTCAAAACGCTGTTCAGCCGGGCGTGGGGCGCGGTGGGGGATTACGTCAAACGGAGCCTCGCGGGCGGGCTCAAGCTCTTCGCTGTGGCGGTGCTTTGTACGCTGGCCTCCAGCATGACGGATAAGCTGCAAAAGGCCGTGAGCATTGCGGGCACGCTGGCGCTGACGCTCATTGCGGCGGGGGACATGGGCAGCCTTCTCGGGCTGGGACGGACGACGGTCACGGAGATTTCCGCGTTCGGGAAGGTGCTGATGCCCGTCCTGGCCGCGGCGGCCACGGCGTCCGGCGCCGTCGTCCGTCCGGGATTGTGTATATCGCCGTCATGTTTGTCATCGATATGCTGATTACGCTCATCGCGGACATCATGACGCCGCTTGTCTGGGCGTATATCGCACTGCTGGCGGCAGGCGGCGTGACGGGCAACGACGGGCTCTATAAGCTGGCAAAAACCCTGAAAACGGCGTGACCTGCGCGCTGAAAATCATATTGGGGCTTTTCATCGGATATCTTATGGTAGGCGGCGTGATCTCCGGCACCACGGACGCTATGACGGTAAAGACCGTGAAGCTCGCCATGTCGAGCGTGATACCGGTGGCGGGCGGCGTGATCGCGGACGCCGCCGAGGCGGTCGTCGCGGGCGCGGGGATCGTTCGCAGCGTGACCGGTATTTTTGGGATTTTGAGCATCCTCGCCATGGTGATCCTGCCGTTTCTGCGCCTGGCGATCCAATATCTGACGTTCCGGCTTTCGGCACTGCTGGCGGCCGTCGCCGGGGCCGACGGGCTTGACAAAACGCTCGAGGGGCTGGGCGACGCTTTCTCCTCGTCCTTGCGCTGACGGGCTCGAGCGCGGCGCTGCTTTTGATCGGCGTATTTGTCTCGGCGGCGGGGGTGACGGTATGACGCAGTTGCTGTGCGAATGGATTCTCGGCATCGTCGCAGTTTCGCTGCTCCGTCTTTCGCGCCTGCTCGCAGGCGAGGCGCCGTCGCGACGGGTGATACGCCTGATGTCCGCGTTTGCGCTCCTTCTGGCGGTCGTGCTGCCCTTTAAAGGGCGTGGACGCCGGTGCGTTTCGGACGTCGCTTGCGGCATACGAGCGCGCGTACCAGAGGGAGACGGAGAGCGTCACGGCTTCGTCGGACGAACTCCTGTGCGAGCTGACGGGCGAAACGCTGAAGGCGTATGTGGAGAAACGGGCCGAGGCGCTCGGGTTTCCCTGCGAAGCGGGAGATAAGCGTGGTGCTGCAGGACGGCTACGCGCGACCTGTCGCCTGCACGCTTTTACCGGATGCGGAAATCAGCCGGGCCGACGCCGACGCGCTGTGCGGGGAGATTGCCGCGGCGCTTGACATAGACGAAGTATACGTGACAGGACGGTGAGTTTTTTGAAGGACACGCGTGCATATCTTGGCCGGCTTTCGAATATCTTTGTGAAGTATAAGTACGTCATGATCGTGGCGGCCGTAGGGCTTTTGCTCATCGCCTGGCCGTTTGGACGGGACGGTGAGCAGGATCGGACGGAAATAAACGAGCCGGCGCCGGCGTATACGGCCGATACGTCGGAGATGGAGACAAAACTGGTATCGCTGCTGGGCCGGGTGGACGGCGTGGGAGAGTTGAGGTGATGCTGAGCCTTGCGAGTGATATGGAATATGTCTATGCGGACGAGTACACGCGGTCTTTCGACGAAAGCGGCGCGGACGGCGGATCGTCCTCAACCTCCCTTGAGGAGAGCGTGAATTACGTGACGGTGAGGCTTGAGGACGGTAGCGAGGCGCTTGTCATGAGAAAGCGTCTGTATCCGGAGTACAAAGGAGCCGTGGTGGTCTGCGACGGCGCGGACAACGCGGGCATACGGTTAAAGGTCATCAACGCTGTGGGCGCGCTGACGGGCTTTCGTCGGACCGTATCACGGTGATGAAAATGAAATGATAAGATCGAGGAGGAAGGGTATGCATATCAAAAAGAACGGGCTGTTATTTCAGTGATCGTACTGCTCCTGTGCGTTGCGGTGTACTTAAACTGGAGCTATTCACGCAGCGCGGGGAGAAGACGCCGCGGTAAACGGCGACCAGACGGGGTTGCAGGACCCGGCGGAGCCGGCGAGCGACCAGGACAGATTCGAGCAGGGTCAGTGGGTCATCGATCTCGCACAGGAAGGCGGGACGGAGGCGTCCGGCGACGTGTCGGACGCGCGGCTTGACGAACTGGGCGCTTATTTCGACGAAACTAGGCTTGAGCGGCAGACCTCGCGCGACCAGGAGCTCTCCCTTTTAAGGAGACGCTTGAGAAGGCGGACATTACAGAGGAAGCAAAGGCCAGCGCCGAGGCGCAGATCGCGGCGATTGCCGCCAACTCCGTGACGGAGTCGCGTATCGAGAGCCTTGTCACGGCCAAGGGATTCTTAGAGTGCGTTGCCATGATCAGCGACGCGGGCGTCAGCGTTGTGGTTCTCCCGGAGGTCGCGGGCTTGCAGGCGTCCGACGTGGCGAAGATCAGGATATCGTCATCCAGGAGACGAGCGTTTCGGCGGATATGATCCGTATCATTGAATCCCAGTAAGTTTTTCTGGGAGCATCCATACATGACAAATCGCCGCGCCCGGTACGTGTTTCGTATCGGGCGCGGCGTTTTTTGGTAGCTTTCGCGTTAGAAAACGACTGTCTATGCCAGTGAAAATAAAAGAGTTCACTTTTTCAGGATAGAGCAAAACGAATGATATTATTATTAGTTTCAAAGTAAAATGCAGTAGGGATAGAACTGCTGAAACAGTTGCAATGCATTACAAATGACCGTTATTCCGTCCCCTGAGAGATGAGCAGTACGTCCTTCTGGGGCCTGTGCATACCACCTATTCAACTCGTGGCTTTGATTTAAAATGACCTGCTGTGCCAGAGGTTTCAAAAAAGTGCAAGCAATGTCCAAAACACATCGCCTGTTTTGATGGTAAAAAGATAAACAAATGCATCTAGTGAATAAACGATAGTAAAATGTGAGGTGAAACGGTAAGACAGATGAAAAGGATGGATCGAGAAAAACGGAGACGGGTTGGCACCCATCTCCGCCGTTAATAGAAACGCCCTTTCATACTTAAGGCGTCAAGCTCGATAGATTTGCAGGCTTTAGAAAGTCCCAGCCCTCGATTTTGATTACGCGAGCTGATGAATACTCCCGGCGGATCAGGCGTTGCCCATGAGAAAATCGGGCAGGACCTGCATGAGCTCGATATCCATACCATCCGGATCGCGGATCCAAAGCTGATAGTTGCCGTACTTCCCGGCCTTCGGCTCGACGCGGATCGGCCAGCCGCTTGCGCGGACGGCCTCCGCCGCGGCCTGGATGTCCGGGACCGTCAGGCACAGGTGCGCGAAGCCGACGGGAGACTTTACCATCTCGGCGCCCTCCGCCGCACGGAACATCTCGATGTACTGCCCGGGCGCCAGACGGAGATACATCATATTGGGCTCCCCGTCCTCGCCGTTTACGGTAAAGACCTGTTCGCCGCCGAGAACCCGGCAGTAAAAGTCGGCGCTGCGGCGCATATCCGTTGCATAGACCGCAATGTGCATCATGCTTTCAATCATAGGTGCGACCTCCTGAATCTGTACTGTTGACCGAAAAGCCCCGGCACGCAGGGGGTTTTGTTATTTGGTATTGTTAAGATGGTCATCTTTACTTTCCTGTAGCTGGTATAGGCAATTAAATCAGATTGTTAGATAATCTGCCGGACATTTGCCTGTCCCTTTATAGAAAAAATCAGCCGCCATCAAAAAGACTTGAGGTAGGCAAGCGAGTCTTTAACGGCTTCGGCGGTGTTTTCCGGTGCATATGCCTCAATGCTCACGTCGCCGTCGTACCCGACGGCGCGCTGCGCGCCGAAGAACGCCGCGTAGTCCTCGCCGTCGCCGGGTAGCGGCAGTCCGCGCCCCAGCGGACGCGCGATATGAACGTGGCGCAGCGACGCACCCGCCCGCGCGACTTCCTCCGCCCGCTCCCGGAGAGCGCCATGTGATAAAAGTCAGCGAGCATCCGCACGGCTTCCGAGGAAACGCTGTCGCACAGCCGCACACCGTCTGCGATGCTTGTAATCACGTTCGACTCGCCGCGGTTAAGAGCTCGATTACAAGCGTTATGCCGTGTTCGAGGGCCAGCGGCGCAAGCTTGCACAAAAGTTCCACGAGCTGACGCTCGGCTTCCACGCGGGGCCAACCGGGCGGGACGTTTCTGGCGCCGGAGGACCCGAACACGGCGCGCCGCGCGCCCAGCTCTGCGGCGCGCGCAAAGGCGCGGCGGCAATAGTCGAGCGCGTCCTCCTGGGACGCCTGCGGACCCGTCAGCCGGACCGCGGCGGGAAGAGGTTGTTCACACAAACGCAGGGAAGCCCGGTCTCCCGCAGGACGGAGAGGACGCGCGCGCGAAAGCTGCCGTCGTCCATCTGCATCATCTGCGCCATGGGAAGGTCCACATAGTCAAAGCCCGCCTCTTTTCAGAATGGTAATCCAGTCATATCCTACGCCGAAGCCATCCTGCGCGAGCATATTGACGCAATAACCGTATCGCATAGGCACCTCCTTTTTTCTTCCATCTTATCGCGAAAACCGCGGTTTGTCAAGGGAATCCGCTTTACAGGACGGCCTATCTGTGATACAGTAAAAGGCATAGATTACCACCATAAAACGTCAGGGGAGGAAATACGATGGCACTGAAAGACCGTACACTCGGTATCATTCACGCGGCGGTGTTTACCGCGTCCACCGTGGAACCATACGCAAAGGAGATCATCGGAGGTGACGCTGATGCACTTGGGCGACGACACCGTCCAGCGCGACAATCTGAAGGCGGAGCCGGGGACGATCCGAAAGTCAATTTCTTTAAGTTCACCACCTACGCGCTTTTGGAGGAGGCGGGCTGCGATATGATTATGCTGGCCTGCTCGACCTTCAACCAGGCGGTGGCGGTCGCGCGCCCGATGATCGGAATCCCGCTGCTCAATATCGACCGCCCCATGATGGACCTTGCCGTGCAGGACGGCCGCCGCATCGGCCTGCTCGGCACACTGCCCTCCACCATGCCAGCGTCGGAGCGCCTGCTCCGCGAGGCCGCGGCGGACGCGGGCCGCGAGATCGAGGTGAAACCCGTGCTCTGCGCCGAGGCGTTCCGCGTCCTGCGCGAGGAGAATAACCCCGCCCGGCACAACGAGCTGCTGCTGGAAGAGATCGACCGCCTTTCCCGCGAGGTGGACGCGATCGTGATGGCGCAGGTATCCATGTCGGTGCTTGAAAAGGAGTTGGCGAATCCGCGCGTGCCGGTCTACAACAGCGGCCGGACGAGCTTCCAGCGTGTGCGCGAGATGCTGCTCGCCATGGATTGAGGCGGTATGTGTATGAACGAAAAAGTGGAAGTCCGCGTGGACGCCGGGCGCTGGCTCGGCACGCTTGACCATACCTGGAACTATATCGGCTACGACGAGTGTAACTATACGCACGCGCCGGGCGGCATGGCGCTCATTGAAAAGTTCGGGAAGCTTGAAAAGCCCTACTACATGCGCGCGCACCATATGCTGTGTACGGGCATTATGCACGGCTTTATAAATGGGGCTCCACAAACGTCTATACGGAGGACGAGGCTGGCAATCCGGTTTATTACTACGACTGCATCGACGAGATGATGGACATCTGGCTTAAAACCGCTGTAAGCCGTTTTTCGAAATCGGCTTCATGCCGAAGGATCTCGCCGACACCGTCTGGCGGACGACCCCGCGCGCGGGTATACGATGGACAGCTACCGCCGCGTCGGCTGGGCCATGCCGCCGAAGGACTATAAACGCTGGTACGACCTGATTATAAACCTCGTCACGCACCTGAAAGACCGTTACGGCGAGGCAGAGCTTGAATCCTGGTACTTCGAGCTGTGGAACGAGCCGGACATCTTTTTACTGGCGCGGCACGCCGGAGGAATACCATAAAGCTCTATGACTACACGGAGGCCGCAGTTCACGCCGTGCTGCCCTCGGCGCGTTTCTGGCGGCCCGGCCACGACCGGCAACGAGGATTTTGAAACGGGCGGCGCGCTTTTCCTGAAGAACTTTCTCGCGCATGTGAAAGACGGCGTGAACTATTATAGCGGCGAACGGGGGACGCGCCTTGATTTCACGTCCCTTCCACACAAAGGGCGGGCTTTACAACATGAACCTGCTGGCAAAAAAGCAGATTCCGTCCGTGCGGCGGCTGGTGAACAACGCAAAAACGCAGGCCACGGTCATCCGCGACGCCGGTTACGGCGCGCTCGAGTGCGTGATGAGCGAGACGGACCCGGACGCCTGGAGCCGCCGGCGGCCGCTTTGACAACTTTAACCTCAATTTCCGCAATACGGGTATTACGCCTCCTTTGTGGCGTCCGGCTATAAGAACCTTTACGATCTGGCAGAGCAGATGGGTATGGACCTGCGCCCGCTGGCCTGGGCGTTCATGTTTGAGGGCGAGCGTTGCTTTGAGGGTACGCGGACGTTCTCGACACAGGGGATCGACAAGCCGGTGTTCAATCTTTTTAAGCTGTACGCGCGGCAGCGCAGCGCGTCGCTCGAGAGCACGCGCGACCTTGACCCGCTCGCGTTTGCCGACTATAACGGCACGGCGGAGGGTCGGAGATCGACGGCTGGGCGACTGCGGGCAAGGACGGCAGCGTGCAGGTTCTGCTCTACTGCCACCACGACGACTGGGACGTCCGCGAGACGTTTGACGTAACGCTGAAGCTTTCCGGCCTGCCGGAGGGCGACGTGTCTGTACGGCACTACCGCATCGACGGGGAGCACTCGAACGCTTACGCCGAGTGGCTGCGTCAGGGGGTCGCCGAACTACCCGAACGAGGGGCCAGTACGCGGCGATCAAGGCGCGCGACGGCCTGGGAGCTGGCGGCGCCGGAGACGGTGACGGCGGAAAAGGCCGCGCGGGCTGCGGTTTGCAATGCCGTCGCACGCGGTCAGCCTGCTACTTTTGAAAGAATTTAACGTGAAACTGGGCGTTTTCTGGGAATCATGCAATGGAAATGGCCGCGTGGCCTCAATTTTTGTTCAACATGCATTCTTGACAGGGATTGCGCTGCAGGTGTATAGTATCCATATGGACAACGGCGTTCATGTATAGACGGGAAACTTGTCCCTATCTGTATCGTGTTCGCCGTTTTTCATTCGTGGCGGCCATTTTTTTTGCAGGTATCCGCGCGGGAGCGCGGATATGCGCCGGATGCTTGGGAGGTGCGCATGCTGACAAGACCGATGCCTCACAGCGTATTGATCGTTTCGCGTCGGAGCAGGATACGGAGAGTATCCGCAGGCTTTTGCTGGAATCCGGGTTTGCCAGGACGTCCATCGCCGCAGACGCGGCGACGGCGAAAGAACGGTATGGCCTTGAACAGCATGACATCGTCATTATCAGCGCGCCTGTGCAGGGCGCATCGGGGTGCGCCTTGCGTGCGAGGTGACAAAACTTGGATATGCGGGCGTATTGCTGCTGGTGAAAAACGAGCAGTACGAGGAGGCGTCAAGGCGCGTCGGGCAGGAGGGCGTCATGCTTCTGCCGAAGCCCTTGAGCCGGACGCTTTTTTTGCAGTCCCTGCGGCTTTTGGCCGCCATGCGCGAGCGGATGCGCGGCATTGAGGATCGCGCGCGGACGCTGGAGACCAAGATGAACGAGCTGAAGATGGTGGAACGTGCCGTGGGTGCTTGTGGAGTATCTGAAAATGAGCGAGGCCGAAGCGCACCGGTACATTGAAAAAGCAGGCGATGGACAGACGAACGACCCGTGGTGAAATAGCCGAAGGAATCCTGAAAACTTACGAGAATTGAAGCTGAAGCGATATGAGCAAATTTTTCTTTTGTGACCGTCGTCTCCGGCCTGAGGAAAGGTATCACGTCGTCTATCGGACGTCTTTTAAAGGCGCACAGCTGAAAGGCCGCGGCGCGGAAGTTTGCCCCTTACAACAATGTGGACCCTGGCACGATGAGTCCTTATCAACACGGCGAGGTGTTCGTCACGGACGACGGCGCGGAGACCGATCTCGGGCACTACGAACGCTTTATCGACGAGGACCTCAACCAGTTTTCCAACCTCACGACGGGCAGGTCTACTGGAACGTCTTGAATAGGAACGCCGCGGCCAGACCGTGCAGGTCATCCCGCATGTTACGAACGAAATCAAGGATTTCATCTACAATGTCGGCCGTAAATCGAACGCCGGACGTCGTTATTACGGGAAATCGGGGGCACGACGGGCGATATCGAGCCAACCCTCAGGCGATCCGTCAGGTATCGCTGGAACAGGGGGCGCGGCAACAGCCTGTTTATTCACGTCACGCTTGTGCCGTATCTCAAAAGCTCCGGCGAGCACAAGTCGAAGCCGACGCAGCATTCCGTCCGGGAATTGCAGTCAATGGGGATTTCCCCGGATATCATCGTCATGCGCTGCGACGAGCCGGTGGATGAGGAAATCCGCCGCAAGATCGCGCTGTTCTGCAACGTCAAGCCGGACTGCGTCATCGAGAACCTCACGCTGCCGGTGCTGTACGAGGCGCCCGTCATGCTGGAAAGAATGATTTTCCAGCATTGTCTGCCGCGAGCCTGGAATCGACGCGCCGGCGCCCGATCTGCGCGAGTGGACCGATATGCTCGGCGCATCAAAACCGCACGCGCCGCGTGACTATCGGCCTGGTCGGCAAGTACGTCAAGCTGCACGACGCCTACCTCTCCGTTGCGGAGGTGCTGCGCCACGCGGGGATATGCGTGCGCCGCGCACGTGGACATCAACTGGATCGACAGCGAATCCGTCACGCCGGAGAGCGTGGCCGGGTGTCTCGCCGGCTGCGACGGCGTCATCAGCCGGGGGGCTTTGGCGGCCGCGGCATCGAGGGAATGATTGCGGCCGCGGGCTACTGCCGGGCGCACAATGTCCATACTTCGGCATATGTCTGGGTATGCAGATTGCGGTAATTGAGTTGCCCGCCACGTTGCGGGGCTTTCAGACGCCAATTCCGGCGAATTTGTGCCGGAAATGCCGTATAAGGTCATCGGCTTTATGCCGGATCAAAATGAGAAAAATCGCAAAAGGCGGTACCATGCGTCTGGGCGCGTACCCCTGCCATGTCCTGAAGGGCACGCGCATGTACGAATGTTACGGGCGCGAAAGAATCGGCGAACGGCACCGCCACCGCTATGAATGTAACAACGACTATCGGGAACTGCTGACCGAAAGGGGCTTGCCGTCAGCGGCATGTCGCCGGACCACCGCATCGTCGAGACCGTGGAATTCCGGAGAACGACTTCTTCGTCGGCGTGCAGTTTCATCCTGAATTTAAGAGCAGGCCCAATAAAAGGCGCACCCGCTCTTTCTGGGCTTTGTGAGGGCCGCTCTCAGGGGCCAGTCGAAATAACCGGCAGGAGGAACAATTATGTGTGGAATCGTGGGGTATACCGGCGCACGGCAGGCCTCTGCAATACTGCTTGACGCGCTCGAACATCTGGAGTACAGAGGCTACGACTCGACGGGGCTTGCCGTCCATGAAGCGGACGGCATCCACGTTGAAAAAGGCGCGCGGAAGGCTGAAGGTCCTGCGTGAGCGGACGGATAACGGCGCAAAACTTCACCAGGCACGGTCGGTATCGGCCACACGAGATGGGCGACTCACGGGAGCCCTCCGACTGCAACGCCCATCCGGCACGCGAGCGCGGACTCGCGCGTTGTGATCGTACATAACGGCATCATTGAAAATTATCTGCCTTTGCAGGAGTTTTTGATCGCGCAAGGCTATACGTTCAAATCCCAGACGGATTCCGAGGTGGTCGCAAACCTCATCGATTACCACTACCACGGGCGACCCTGTTGAGGCGGTGCGCGGCTCTTTTGCAGGTAAAAGGCTCCTATGCTTTGGGCGTTCTCTTTACGGACCGTCCCGACATCCTTGTGGCGGCGCGCAGAAACAGTCCGCTGGTGATCGGCCTTGGGGGACGGTGAGAATTATATCGCGTCGGACATTCCCGCGTTTTTGAAGTATACCCGCCGCGTGGTGCGTTTGAAAGAAATGGATATTGCGGTGGTACGCGCCGGTGCGGTGGAGATTTACGATTCCTTCGGCGCGCCTTCCACCTATACGGAAGAACAGATCGACTGGGACGTCTCCGCCGCGGAAAAGGGCGGGTACGAGCACTTTATGCTCAAGGAAATCTACGAGCAGCCGCGCGCGATCCGCGACACTCTTTCCCCTCGCGTAGCGGACGGGGAGATCAAGCTCGGCCTGCGCGGCCTTGACGAGGCGCGCGTGCGCTCGCTCAGGCAGATCTATATCACGGCCTGCGGTTCTTCCTATCATGTCGGCATGGTCGGACGCGTCTTTATGGAGCGTCTGCTCCACATTCCGGTGCGGGTAGAGCTTGCGTCGGAGTTTCGTTACGACGATCCGCTGGTGGACGGCGACACGCTGGTGCTTGTCATCAGCCAGTCCGGCGAGACGGCGGATACGCTCGCCGCGCTGCGCGAGGCAAAACGCCTCGGCGCGTATACGCTCGGCATTGTTAACGTTGTGGGCAGCGCGATCGCGTCGGAGGCGGACGAGGTGCTCTATACCTGGGCCGGCCCGGAGATCGCCGTCGCGACGACGAAGGCGTATAACACGCAGCTCTCCGTCCTTTACCTGCTCACGCTCTCCCTGTCCCGTATGCTGGGCCGTCTCGGGGACGGCGCGTATGCGTCCTGTATGAACCAGCTTGCCGCGCTTCCGGCCTGTGTGAGAAGCTTTTACAGGATACCTCGCATATTCAGTATCTCGCCTCTCTCTGCTTTGCAAAGGAAGAGATCTTCTTCATTGGCCGTAACCTTGACTACGCCCTGGCGCTGGAGGGTTCCCTGAAGCTCAAAGGAGATTTCCTACATTCACTCGGAGTCCTATGCCGCGGGAGAGTTGAAGCACGGCACGATTTCGCTGATCCAGCCGGGCGCCTGGTAATCGCCCTGCACGCAGAGCAAGCTTCTCGAGCGCATGGTTTCCGATATCCGAACGGTAAAGTCCCGCGGGGCGATGGTCATTGCGCTGGCCTGCGAGGGGACGCCGTTCGTCGGCGAAGTCGCGGACTATGTCATCACGCTCCCCGCGGGCGCGGACTTCGTCGCCCCGTCGCTCTCTGTGATACCGCTGCAGCTTTTCGCTTACTACGTCGCCTCGCTGAAGGGCTGCGACATCGATAAGCCGCGCAATCTGGCAAAGAGCGTGACGGTTGAATGAGCGCCGTTTGACCGGCTTTTTCCACAGATAAAAACATTATGTTAACCAAAGCCGTCCGGTGTACCCCAGACGGCCTTTTTTGTCCAAAAGCGTCGGGCAGAAAGTTTAAATTAGGTTCATAATCCTCCTGTATATTGATAGTAAACACGAGAGATCAGGCGAACTGCTTGCCATGCACCGCGCGGTGTGATAGAATCTTGAGGTGTTACATCAAAGCCGCATTTGCGGCATCGCACATGGAAAGGAAGTGCAAGATGGATAGAAACGAGTATTCCTATAGACCCCCGAAGCCGGCAAGGCCGCAGATGGACCCGAGAAAATTAAGCGGATCGTCATTATCGCGGTTGTGCTGCTCCTTGCGCTGGCGATTGGAACGTCGTGCTGGTATACGGTCGATGAAAAGGAGCAGGCGGTCGTCACGACGTTCGGCAAGGTGACGGACGTGACCGATGCCGGTATCCACTTTAAGCTGCCACTGGGGATACAGCAGGTGAAAAAGGTGGATGTAAACGTCTATCAGAAGATCGAACTGGGGTACCGGACGGATAAAAATAACAATACGGGCTTTGACGTGATCGAGAGCGAGAGCAAAATGATCACCGGTGACTATAACATCGTCAACGTGGAGTTTTTCGTGGAATATAAGGTGTCGGATCCGGTAAAATACCTCTTTAGCTCCTACGAGCCGGAGGATATCCTCCGCAACCTTATCCAGAGCCAGGTACGCAACGTGGTGGGCTCTACAAGCGTGGACTCCGTCCTTACCGACGGCAAGGAAGCCATCCAGATGCAGGTGAAGGAGCTGATCGTCGAGACGCTGGAGCAGTATGACATCGGCCTGATGCTCAACGACGTCAAAATTCAGGACAGCGACCCGCCCACGGAGGAAGTGACCGCCGCGTTTAAAAACGTGGAAACTGCCAAACAGGGCGCCGAGACGGTCGTAAACGAGGCGAAGGCCTATCAAAACGCCGAGCTTCCGGCTGCGGAGGCGCAGGCCGACCAGCTCATTCAGAACGCGGAGTATCTGAAACAGAAACGTATCAACGAAGCGCTGGAACAGGTGGCCATGTTTGAGGCGCGGTACGAGGAGTATGCCCTGAACCCCGGCATTACCCGCTCGCGCATGTACTACGAGGCCATTACGGAGGCGCTGCCGGATGTGAAGCTCTATATCGACCTCTCCGAAGGCGGCGTGATGAAGGTGCTTCCGCTGGAGGACTTCGCCGGCGGTGGGAACACGGATTCCACGACACCGTCCGGTTCCGCGCAGAACCAGGGTGAAGGAGGCGATAACTGATGAAAAAGGTTGCAAAATGGATTGTAATAGCGATTGTCGCTTTGGCGGTCATGATTTGCGTGTCAACGTCCGTTTATACCGTTGCGGAGAATGAATACGCCTGTGTCGTCCGGTTTGAGAAGATCGTCTCAACGACCGACACGCCCGGCCTGCATTTTAAAAATGCCGTTTATCGACGGGATCAAGCGTTTCCCGAAAGCCGTCATGCTTTATGACATTTCCCCGTCCGAGGTGCTGACCGCAGACAAACAGAATATGACGGTGGACAGCTACGTCCTCTGGGAGATTACGGACCCGCTGAAGTTCTACCAGTCGCTGGGTACCACGGCCGTCGCGGAGCAGCGTTTGGACGCGCTGACCTATAACGCGCTGAAAAACATCATGGGTACGCTTGCTCAGCGTGACATTATCAACGAGGATGACGCCGCCGACCGCAACGATATTTATGCCGGAATTGCGTCGAACGTGGCGGAGCTTGCGAATACATACGGGATCGGCATTGTCGATATCAAGATAAAGCGCTTCGACCTGCCTGAGGCGAACGAACAGGCGGTCTATGCCCGTATGATTTCAGAACGCAACCAGATCGCGGAAAAGTACACCGCGGACGGCGAATATGAAGCGTCGATCATCCGCAACGATGTTGATAAGCAGGTGAATATCATCGTGTCAAATGCCCGCGCAGAGGCCGCCAAGCTGGAGGCCGAGGGTGAGCAGGAGTACATGCGCATTCTGGCCGAGGCGTACGACTCGACGACGAAAAAGGACTTTTATGAGTTCACCCTGGCATTGGATGCGTTGAAGGCGTCGCTGAACGGCGATGAAAAGACGCTCATCTTGGGCCCGGATTCCCCGCTTGCAGAGGTCCTTTTGAACCAGTAACATTTCCAAAACGAAAAATGTCTGCCGACAGGCAGGCATTTTTTCGTTACACGAAAAAAATGCTGGCGGCGAGGATTTACGCCGCCGGTACTCCTCATCCCTTTCATTTTGAGACACAACTGCCGGAAACGCATGTGCTATTAATACCGCCGAAGGAATTGTAAGGCTTGTCGCGCTGTTTCCTATATGGATTGGGAAGCCGCGCTGCCGCCTCGGCGGATTGCGGGCTTTTGCATACCGCTTTTGCAGGACCTCGCGGCATATTGCTTTTTGCCCAGTGGATTCCGTACAGCGCGTCTTTTTTTGGGCGAGTGTTATCGTGGATTTTAGGTTTTTCAATAGACGCAGCCAGTCTCCGTCTGAACGCTGTAATGGAATTACGTTCCGGTATGGAAAAAGCGTCTGTTATGTGTGAAGCCGTGTTCTCATGGCTGAGGAACGGCCGACAAAGCGCGCCGATGTGTAAACGCCGGGCTTGCCACAAGACGGCAGCCAGGTTTGTCTATAACGCTGATGCTAACGTCTGTCTTACTGCGCAAGTGTCGCATCACAGCCTGAATCTTCTTGTAGTTGAGCTTCATAAAACCGGTGCCGTTATAGGCCGAAAGGAGATTTTGAAAGGCTTTTATCTGCTCCGGGATGCGCATAGGCGTCTTTTTCTGAGTGGCGACGTCAACGAAACTTACAACGTTGCGAAGGTCCAAGCACCACCCCTTATTGGATCAAGACGTATTTCGGCGGCTCCTATAACAGCGTGATCGATTAAGCCGGAGAGAAAAACATTTGAATGTCTACGGATACATGGGTCAAGTTGCGGAGACTGCGGCGTGCAATGAGGCCCCAAGTGGAAGCCCGACCCAATAAAAAACGGGCGTAAAGCGGGTAATTGGGATGCCTGTTTTAAGGGCCGCGCCTGGGAGAAACCCGGCGCGGCCTTTTATTGCTTCAAAACGACCACTTATTTCGAAAGTATGGAAAGCGCCGCGATAGTCCGCTATACTGGTATCGTGATGAGGAAAGGACGGTGCGTGCATGAAGGTGGAGATTAAAATTGACGACACATGCGAGGAACCGCGGGTCGTGATCGTGACGGACCGTATGACGGAAGAGCTGAACGCGCTGGTTGCGCTGTTGTCCGAACCCCGTATCGATACGCTTGCGGGCTTTCGGGACAATGTGCTGGAGCTTCTGCCGTGCGGAGAGATCGTCAGGATCTACGCGCAGAATCAGAGGGTATACGCAAAGACGGCCGAAGGCGAATACATGCTGAAACAAAGGCTCTATGAGCTTGGCGAAAGGCTGGACCCAAAGGTGTTCGCGCGGATATCAAACTCGGAAATCATCAACTTGAAGATGGTATCCAGTATGGACCTCGGCTTCAGCGGTACGATCTGCGTCAGGTTCAAAACCGGGGAGACCTCCTACGTGTCGCGACGGTATGTGGCAAGAATCAAACAAATTTTGGGAATATGAGGTGTGTGATGAAAAAAAACTGCTTTGCCGCGGGCTGCTTGGCTTCCCGCTCGGGATTTGTATTGGTTATGTGATCACAATTGCTATTTCGGCGGTGCATGGCGGGGGGATACTACGCCCCCTGCGCGCCGGAGCTGGCCGTACAGATGGGCAGCGAAATTGCAGCGGTGATCCTGCAGGCGCTGCTCTGCGGGATCTTGGGCACGGCGTGCGCCATGGGCTCCGTTGTGTTTGAGGTGGAGCGCTGGGGCATTACGAAACAGACGATTCTGCACTTCCTGATCATGTCGCTCAGCCTGCTGCCGGTCGCGTACATTTCAAATTGGATGGAACAGTCATTATGGGGCGTGCTCTCCTATTTCGCTATCTTTGTGGGGGTTTACGTTGTGATCTGGGCTGTCCAGTATTTGATCTGGCATGTGGCGGTCAGGAAGATCAACCGGAAAATACGCGAGAACAGGAACTGACGCAAGATAAGAGAACGCCCTCCGGCGGGATTTCCCGCCGGAGGGCGTTTTTTATGTAAGGATTTATGTAAGCACCACGCCGAACATGGCGCGGGTAAAGCGTTCCAGCGCTTCGCCGCGCATCCGGTAAAACGAACTTTTTCCACGCCGATGACCTCCATAATATCCTCTGGTGTGTTTTCCCGCACGACGTAACACTCCGTCAGGAGACGCCGTTCCTCGTCCGAGAGCACGTCCAGCGCCCGGTCGATTCGATTCATGCGCAGCCGGGTTTCGCGCAGCCTGAGCTGCAGCTCGTCCTTTGCGATTTTAACGCGAGCATACGTTCGTCGCCCGCGTGGGCGCCCCTTGCGCACTTCTTCATACAGGTCCCTGGCGTTTTTGCAGAGCGGAGCTTCAGCTTGATTTCCTCAAGCTCCATCGCCGTATTGGCCGAAGCGCTGGCAAGCATGGGCAGCGACTTTAATTCCTCCTGTGCTAGTACTCTGTAATCCATATGCGCCTCACTGTCCCAACTTTGGAATGAAATGTTGCAAACGGCAACAAATGGGGATTCAAAATATAACGGATACCATGAATCCTTTTCGGGTTCATTTTTGTATATTTCTATTGAATAATGCATGTTTTCTGGGTAATGATATATGTAAAAGTATAGAAACTGAACGATATAAAAAATATGTGCCTGTCGCGTGTTCTTGGTGTGGCCATTTATAATTTTACCTCCTTATTGTACATTTTCGTTGCAATACGCAACACAAATATACAATACCGCCACACGTTTGTCAATAGTTTTTCATAAAAAATCGACAATTTTCGACATATCATATTGCATATTATAAATGGTTTCGATATAATAGAAACAGGGAACCTGACGGGGAGGATGAATATGCCTGAAAAAAGTATTGGTGAGCGTATCAGAATTTGTCGGGAGACAAATGGATATTCTCAGGCTTGGCTTGCAAATGCGCTTGGCATCAACCGTTCCACAATATCTCGCTATGAAAAGGGCGTTACCGAAAAGATCACAATTTCCACGATTGAAAAGATCGCGGAGCTTGTTGGCACGACTAAGGAATACCTTTGCTATGGCAGAGAACCGATCGCTGGCGGAAATTCGAAGAAGGGAGACGCCGCAGGCGCTTATTTAAAATCCCCGGCGCTTGCCTATGGAACTATCAAAAAGAGTCCGAAATTAGTGAAAAAACCTCGCGCAGATTTGCCGTTCCGGCAGATTTGTCATGCGCGTTGAAACGGATGCGCTTACGCCGCGCATCGCGCCGGGAGACCTGCTGACAGTCGTCGTTTCGGATGAGGTCAAGAACAAGTATATCAACGTGTTGCTGATGGACGGCAAGATCAAGATGTGCAGGTTGAGCTGTGAAAATAATATTGTCACATTTATGCCGAATAATGGCTCCATGTACCCTGAAATCTACAAAATCGGTGAATTGCAGGAGAAAATGAAGATCATTGGTTACGTGGAAAAGCTGGAGTCCGGCAGGCCGTAAGAAAGCGCAGCCGGGTTCGACTGCGCTGCTCTTTTGGTTACGGGAACCGCTGTGTAAAACCGGGATATAGTCAAAGGGTGCGTGGATCGCTGGCGGCGGGCTTTCATAATACGGCGCTTTGCCTGTTCGAAATGGTGAGCGGCGCGAGAACTGCGTTATTGGGAGCCGCCTGATAATCAGCGGGGTTCGCGTGTGGGCTCAGGGGAATATGGCCTGAAAGACTGTCAGGCCCTGTTCGTCGGAGTGGACCTCCAGCCTTGCCTTATGATGCTGCGCAATCTCTAACGCGATGGACAGGCCCAGGCCATAACCGCCGTGGTCGCGGCCCCGGGACTTGTCCGCGCGGTAAAAACGGTCGAAAACGTGGGGGAGGTCTTCCTTCGGGATGACGCCGCCCGTGTTTTCCACGCGGAGTACCGGATGTCCGCCGGCCTCCGAGAGTTCTTTACCAGGACCTGCCCGCCGCTGCCCGCGTATTTGACGGCATTGTCGATCAGGATGGCGGCAAGCCGCCGGAGCTGGACGTCGTCACCCTCCACGCGGACGTCCGGCACAACCTCCGCGCGGAGATCGACGCCTTTTTTCAAACGCGACGGCCTCAAAGGAAAGCAGGCAGTTCGTCACGGCGTCGCTGAGCGAAACGCCGGAGAGGACGGGCTGCTCATAGCCGGAGTCCGACCGTGCCAGAAACAGCATGTCCTCTACGAGCCCTTTCATTTGAATCGCCTCTTCGCGAGAATTGAGGAGCCACTGTCCCCCATCGGGCAGCGGCTCCTCTCTGTGCGCCAGCAGGAGGTCGATATTGGCCAGAATGACAGTCAGCGGCGTTTTCAGCTCGTGCGAGGCGTCCGCGATAAAGCGGCGCTGCTGCGCCCAGGCGCGTTCGACAGGGGCGTATAATCTGCCGGGACAGGAGAAGCGTGACGGCGAAGAACGCAAGCCACCCGACGCCGCCGACGCCAAACGCGCTCAGCACCAGGCCGCGCAAATTTTCAGCGCTTCGCGTCGTGTCCGCGAAGGCAATTTTTGTCCCCGTCCCGTCCGTGCGCTTTAGAAACCGCAGGGACAGGGCGTGTAGCGTTCCGGTTGCCTCTTCCGCGCCGGACGCCTGGGAGACGGCCGCTTGCAGGAGGTCGTCGGAGATGGAAACGCCGCCTTTGCCCACGTTCAGAAGGGTTCCCTCCGCGTCTAAATAGACGCAGAAGGTCAGGACGTCGAACCCCGGTTCTCTGCCGCCGGGAGGCCGATTTCGGGCCGTGCCAGGCGCCGCCGGGCTGATTGAGCGCTCGTTCCAGCGCCTGCCGGGTATTGTCCGCAAGGCGGCCGTAATTGAAAAAAAAGACAAGCGAGACAAAGACGAACAGGAGAACGGTGGTAACAAGCGCCATAGCGACGAACACGAAACGGCGGCGCAGTTTTTTCAGCATAACGGTTCCTCCTCAAGGCGGTAGCCGACCTTGCGTATCACGCCGATGGCCACGCGGGAGCCCAAATAGTGGAGTTTTTGCGCAAAAAAGAGATATACGCCTCCACGTTGTTCGCCTCGGCCTCGGAATCGTACCCCCAGACCTTGACGATCAGCGTCTCTTTTGTGACGACGCTTTTGGGATTCGCCATCAACATGCGCAGCACTTCAAACTCCTTCAGGCTCAATCGGACGGCGCGCGCGCCGCAGCGCAAGTCATGCGTATCGACGGCTAGCTCCAGATCACCGTAGCGCAGCGCGTCCAGCACGACCTCCCCTGACGGCGGGAGAGCGCGCGCACGCGCGCAAGCAGCTCTTCCGTGGCGAACGGTTTCGTCAGGTAATCGTCGGCGCCGCAGTCGAGCCCCGCAACGCGGTCGGAAATTTCACTGCGCGCGGTGAGCATCAGAACCGGCGTGGCGCGTTTTGCGTCCCGCAGCGCCCGAACGACCGAGAACCCGTCCCGCCTGGGCAGCATCACGTCTAATATGATCACATCATAATCCCGCCGAGCGCGTAGTCGATGCCGTCCTGGCCGTCGTAGACCGCCTCGGCGTTATAGTTTGCCTCCCGCATGATCTGCACCAGCACGTCGGCCAGCCTTTTTCATCTTCCACAATGAGGACGTTCACGTGCAACCCTCCCTTTATCTAAAGACAGCGTAACACCGCCGCCTGAAAACTACCTGAAAGGATTTTTTCAGCCCTAATTTAACGTTTGAGCGCTATAGTAACGGCAGAAACGCAAGGAGGTGTTACAGATGACCTATCAAACGGTGTTCCAACGCCGTGAAATCAAATACCTGCTCGGTACGGAACAATATGCCGCGCTCACAAAATGCCTGGCGGCGTACATGGAACCGGACCGTTACGGCAGGACTTCCATCCACAGCCTTTATTACGATACGCCCGATTACCGTCTGATCCGCGCGTCCCTGGAAAAGCCGGTTTACAAAGGAAAAACTGCGGCTGAGAAGTTACGGACGATCGGCGGCTGAGAGCATGGCGTTTGTGGAGCTCAAAAAGAAATATCGAGGCGTGGTCTATAAGCGCCGCGCCGCCATGCCGTTCATGGACGCTTATGCCTATTTGGACGGCCGGTACCGTCCGGCAAATGAGGAGCAGATCCACCGTGAAATCGACTGGTTTTTGCAGTTTTATCCTTTGCAGCCCGTCGTAACCCTCTCCTGCGACCGCGTCGCTGACCGGCCGCGCGGACGGCAGGCTGCGCATTACCTTCGACAGCAACCTCCGCTGGCAGGACCGATCGCCGCGACTTGAATCGCAGAGCCCGGGGACGCTGCTGCTCCCGCAGGACACCGTCCTGATGGAGGTGAAGGTGTCCGACGCGCTGCCGCTGTGGCTTTGCAGGCTCTTCGACGGGCTTGCGGTCTATCCGTGTTCTTATTCCAAATACGGCGCCTACTATAAAACGCAGGTGCTTGCAAAGAATGGAGTGGTCATCTGTGCTTGATACGGTCCTGACAAACGGCATCACCCTGCAAACGCTGCTGCTCTGCACGGGCGCGTCCCTTGTGCTCGGCATCGCCTGCGCTGCGGTCTTTATGATTCGCAATACCTATACGAAGAGCTTTGTCGTCACGTTGGCGCTGCTGCCCGCGATCGTCCAAACGGTCATTATGCTGGTCAACGGCAATCTCGGCACGGGCGTCGCCGTCATGGGCGCGTTCAGTTTGGTGCGCTTCCGTTCCGTGCCGGGCAGCGCGCGCGGGAAATTTGCAGCCTTTTCCTTGCCATGGCGCTGGGACTTGCAACCGGCATGGGCTATCTCGGCATCGCGGCGCTGTTTTTCGTACTGGTGAGCGCGGTACAGGCGCTTTTGGTGCTTTCGAAATTCGGCGAGACGAAAAGCGCGGAGAAGGAGCTGAAGGTCACGATCCCGGAGAACCTTGACTATACGGGGATCTTTGACGATATATTTGCCGCGCATACCCGGCGCGCGGAGCTTGAGAGAGTCAAAACAAGCAACATGGGCAGCCTGTATGAGCTCTGTTACCGCATCACGCTGAAAAACCGGGAGACGGAAAAACAGATGATCGACGAAATCCGCTGCCGCAATGGAAACCTGAATATCGTCTGCGGCAGAGTGCCGTCGGGCAGGGAGGAATTATAGAAAAAGGCTGCGCGAAATAAAGGGTCTTTTGGCGCTGCTGCTGGCCGGGATGCTCTGCCTCGGCGGATGCGGCGGTAAGCAGGTAGACGGCGACGCCGCGTTTAACGATAACGGCGCAGGCGCGCCGGAGGGAACGCCGCAGGACGCGCCCACGGACGGTGCTACGGCCAGGTTTGACGAAACAGAGGTCACGACCGGCGCGCTGGACGTGACGTACACCGACCGGGAGCTTTCCGGGGCGTATTACGATACTGTTACGGAACTGGCGCTTTCGGGAGAGGACGTGACCATCTCCGCCGCCGGTACGTATCTTCTGACCGGCACGCTCACAGACGGACAAATCGTGGTCGAAGCGGGGGATGCCGACAAAGTGCAGCTCGTTTTAAACGGCGTTTCCGTCACAAACAGCGACGGCCCCGCGATTGAAGTCCGAAACGCGGACAAAGTGTTTCTTACGTTGGCGGAGGGCAGTGATAACGTCTTGCGCGACGGCGACAGCTATGCGCTCGCCGCGGGCGAGGACGAGCCGAACGCCTGCGTGTACGCAAAAGCGGACCTGTGCATCAACGGCGGCGGGAGTCTCACGATCTATGGGAATTATAATCACGGTATTTATACGAAAGACGATCTGGTAATTACAAATGGGACGGTCACGGTTTACGCGGCGAACGACGGTCTCAAGGGAAAGGACTGCGTAAAAATCTGCGGCGGGACGATTACGGTTGAAGCGGACGGCGATGGCATCCAGTCGAATCAGGACGCGGACGCCGCGCGCGGTTACGTCTCCATTGACGGCGGCACGTTTTTTATCACCGCGGGGTGTGACGGCATACAGGCGGAAACCTGCCTGCAAGTGACGGCGGGTACGTTGACGCTGAAATCAGGCGGCGGCAGTGAAAACGCCAGCACAAAGCAGGACTCCGGTTGGGGTCTCTGGGGCGCGCAGACGTCCGCGTCCGAGGAAACGGAGAGCGCGAAGGGCCTGAAGGCCGGCACGGCGCTCTATCTGGCGGGCGGCGAGTTTGTCATAGACGCCTCTGACGACGCACTGCATTCCAACGGCGATATGACTATCGCAGGCGGCACGTTTTCAATTTCCTCCGGCGACGACGGCGCGCACGCGGACGACGCCCTTCAGGTGCTGGACGGTACGCTTGAAATTACAAAGAGCTATGAGGGACTCGAGGGCAATAGCATCACGATTTCCGGTGGCGAAATCGTGATCGAGGCGAGCGACGACGGCATCAACGCCGCGGGCGGCAGCGACGGTTCCTCGGTGAACGGCCGTCCGGGACAGGGGAGCTTTGACGTTGACACGAGCGCCTATATCCGCATAACGGGCGGCGCGGTCACAATCGACGCGGACGGCGACGGCGTGGATTCAAACGGCGCGTTCAGCATGGAGGACGGCACGCTTCTGATTCACGGTCCCAGCGACAGCGCAAACGGCTTTCTGGATTACGCCTCGGATGCGTCCGTCACGGGCGGTACGGTTGTGGCCGTGGGGAGCGCCGGTATGGCGCAGGGCTTCGGCGGTAATTCGACGCAGTGCTCCGTCCTGCACACGTTCGACACGCAGCTTGCGGCAGGCACGACGCTTACAGTTTCGGATTCTAGTGGTAACGATATCATAGAATTTACCGCAAGTAAAGCCTTTACGACCATACTGGTCAGCTCGCCGGAGCTTGCGCTGAATGAGACGTACACGTTTACGGCGGGGACGCAGCGCGCAGAGATCACACTCGAAACGATCTCGAGCGGCACGGCAGGAATGCAGGAGATGCGTCCTGGTGGCGCGGGCGGCGGTAAGGACGGCATGTTCGGCGGGACCGCTCCGTCAGACGGCGCGCCAACGCCGCCCGACGGGGAAACGCCGGACTTTGCAGACGGCGAGGCACCGGAGTCGCCCGCCGGTACGTGGCCAAACGGGACGCGTCCGGACATGTTCCCCGATGGCGGGACGCCGGAGGGCATGTCGCCGCAAGGGGAGACGGACGCGGAAGGCGCGCCGTCCGATACCGCGGGACAGGGGCGCGGCGCTGCCGCTTGAGGTGCGGGAATTGCGTTAACGCCCATCCGTATATGGCCCAGGCTACCGGCTTGGGCCCATTCCCGTGTAGACAATGAAGATCAAGGGTGGGTCCTGAGAGAAGCACCACCGGCAGGCATTACGGCGCGAAATTCAATTTGTTAAATGCTTTCTAGCTGCTTCGTTCGTTTTACCGGATATGTGAAACTTGACATAGGATATGACGAAGAGTATGATGGCGGCTACAAACGGAATTAGAGCATTTAGAATAGAGAGTGTATTGAACCATGTTTGCGCTTGCCCCTGTGTGATATCAAGAAAAAATTCGTCAAAAAAGTTACTGGGCTTAAAAGCAACAGCAAAACAGCGCTGTACAACAATTTTCTTGCTCTCAATTTTGAAAGAGGAAAAATGCAATCAAAAAAACACAATCAGAAGCGGCGCTATACTAATACCCATCGAAAAACTGGAGCATGGTACGCAGCCAAACTATTGATCGCATAATCAAGCACATATAAAAACGGTATAAGAAAAATGCTTATACTGATGAAGGAACCGATTATTCCATTTCTTCCAAATTTTATTGCAGGGAAAAATACAAGCCATGCAAAAACGCATGCACTAATCGGTATGAGAGACCATGTAAATTTATCGGAAACCATTAAATTAGTAAGTGCTACAACAATGATACTCAATAAAAGAAAAAGGGAAAAAACAGCAGACCAAATATTTTGGGTCATTTAACTCTGTCCATTGTTGCCTTTACGCCATATTCCAGAGCATTTTTGATACTTGTTTGCATATTTACTGTTTTTTCGCCATTTAGCAACTCCGCTACTGTGACACCAAGAATGTCTGAAAGAGGCAAGAGCAATGAAACGTCGGGGCAGCTTAACCCACGTTCCCATTTCGATACTGCCTTATCGCTGACATGCAATTTTTCCGCCAAATCTTTTTTGTGTCATGTGATTTGACTTTCGTAACGCTGCTATGAACTGCCCCATCTTTTCATTTTCCATAAAGAAACTCCTTCATATATTTATAAGTTCATTTTACTGATAAAAATGTATTCATACAAGAAACACGCAGTAGAATTGCGCAGAAATGAGGTAAACCAACAGTAGAAATTTGTATCGACATTCCTTAAAAAGGTTTCTGTTCCCTGTGTTTTTAAAATTCTTCATTTTTTCACGTCTTTCAGGGTAGATATATAATCCGTACGCGAACCATCCTATCTGCTTCATATCGCTAATGAAATACGGTTTAAAACAAGCATCGGAAGATATCTTCCGATGCTTGTCTGTTATCCGTGATTGTTGCCGGTATAGCCTGTTCCAAGAAACAGTGCGTCCTGCCCGGACAACAGCGCGGGCAAGCGCTCGCCGACCACCTCGGGCAAAAACCGCGTTTCGGAAAGCGCTGATAGAGGAACCCACGCGCACCCTTTTTGCGACATGTCCGTTTCCGTCGGATCAATCCGCGGCGCATCCGTACGGACACAAACGAAAATGTGATAAAGCCTGTGCGCGTAATCGGGATACTGCGCCCGCAGAACAGGGTCGGTGAAAATCTCCTCGTAAAGTCCCACAAAACGAAGCGGCTTGACCGTATAACCCGTTTCCTCCCGTACTTCGCGCACGACGGCGTCCTCCAGCGGCTCGTAAAGCGCCTGCCCGCCGCCCGGCAGCGTGAAATACACGCCGTTTTCGTCCTCACAGCGGTTTAAAAGCACTCGGTCACGTTCTAAAACAATCGCCTTTACAGATACCCTGGCGCCCATATTGCCCCTCCCATTTTAAACGCCGCACGGCGCTATCAAACGGCTTCCCGCCGTACCCAATGTCTAGTTTAAAGCGCAAACGCTGCCTTGATCCTGCCTGCCGCTTCCTCCGGGGAAAGCGCGGAATTGTTGATGCGCAGGTAGTGCTCTTTCTGAATTTCCCGGATTGGAGTTGAGACGGTGCTCGCTTTCAATTTTGCGGAAGATTGCCTCGGAGGCTGCAAGGTCGCGCTTAAGGGGCTTGTTGGCAAGGCGGTTTTCCGTTTTGTTGCGCTCAATGCGCAGGTCGAAGTCCGCCTCAAGCTCGACGTAGTAGACCTCCGCGCCCTGCGCGCGGAAAATCTCCTCAACATGTTCGATGTACGCCCAGTCCTGCGGGAGATCGAGGCCCCACATGTAAAGTGAAAATCATACCCTCGGCGTCCGTTTTCGCAAACGCCTGAAAGATCTCCTCCCGAAAGAGGTTCGTCAGGCGGGAACGCTCCGCGGGCGCATGATTGAAGAGCGCCATAAGCGGGTCGATGGTCATATGATTATGAAAGACCTTGAGCCCCGTCTGGCGCGCGAGCGCCTGCCCGACCGTCATCTTCCCGACGGCGTGCGGCCCGAAAATAATAACTAGTTTCATAACCCCCTCCTTTGTAACACGGTTTGCCGCGCTGCGGATACGCGTTACAATTCCCGGATCAGCAGAATTTCGCCGTCGATCAGCTTCCCCGTGTTGCGAAAGCCCATTGACTCATAAAGCGCTATGGCCGGCGCGTTTTCCGGCTCCGCGGAGGTGTAAAAGGCACACGCCCCTTTTCCGCGGCCAGCTTTTTTCAGCAGAAGTCCAAGCGCGCGGCGACCGTACCCTTTCCGCTGGTGCTCCTTGTCGATCATCAGACGCCACATGCCCCACATCGGCGGCTGGAAGTCCCGATCATAACAGTACAGGATAAAACCGACCGGCGCGCCGTCCGCACAGACCGCCAGCGGGTACGCGTCCGGCGTATAAGCCGCCTGCGCAAGGGAAAAGGCGTTTGTTGCGACAAAACCTTTCTGCGATTCGTTTACGCTGAGCGACGCGACGGCGTACCAGTTCGACGCATCGACGGGACGCAATGTAAGCTCCATCGAAACCTCCAGACCATAAAGTAAGGACAGTATACTGTAAAAAGTTTGCTTTCGTCAACAAAGTGACGCAAACGTTAGTGCAAATAGAAAAACCCCGGCGGTATGCAAACACACCGCCGGGATTCTAATTAAAAACTTATTTCGCGAGGTTTTCCTCAAGCTTTGCAAGCTCGGTCCACATCTCCTTCGGGACCTTGCCCTCGGAGAACTTGCCATAGAACGCCTTAATGCTGTCGATATCGGCAGCCCAGGAATCCTTGTCAATCGTCAGGATGGACTTCAGATCGTCGATCGTAAACTTATGGCCCTTGCTGATCTCGTAATTGAGGCCGGTGAGGTCGATATCCTCGGCCTTCGGGACATAACCGATCGCCGTCTCATCAGCGCCGACCTTGCCTTCGCAGCGGGCGATGATCCAGAGCAGGACGCGGAAGTTATCGCCGAAGCCAGGCCACATGAAGTTGCCCTCGTCGTCAAGACGGAACCAGTTGACGTTGAAAATGTGCGGCTTCTTGGTGATCTTGTCGCCCATATCGAGCCAATGCTGCCAGTAGTCGCCCATGTTGTAGCCGCAGAAGGGGAGCATGGCCATGGGGTCGCGGCGGACAACGCCGACAGCGCCGGAAGCGGCGGCAGTCGTCCGGACGCCATGATGGAACCGACGAAGACGCCGTGCGTCCAGTTGCGGGATTCGTAAACCAGCGGAGCGGTCTTTGCGCGGCGGCCGCCAAAGACCATGGCAGAAACCGGCACGCCCTGCGGGTTGTTAAACTCGGGGCTGATGCACGGGCAGTTGATAGCCGGTGCGGTGAAGCGGGAGTTCGGATGCGCGCCCTTGGAGCCGTCGTCCGATTCCAGGGTTCGCCCTTCCAGTTTTTACGCCGTGCGGCGGGTTCTTATCAAGACCCTCCCACCAGACGTTGCCGTCGGCAGTCTTGACAACGTTCGTGAAGATGGTATTGCTGCGGGTAGAGGCAAGCGCGTTGGGGTTTGATTTGTTGTTGGTGCCGGGCGCGACGCCGAAGAAGCCGTATTCGGGGTTGACGGCGTAAAGCTGTCCGTCCTCACCGACGCGGAGCCAAGCGATATCGTCGCCGACCGTCTCAACCGCGTAGCCCTTGTCAAGGAACTCCTGCGGCGGGATCAGCATGGCGAGGTTGGTCTTGCCGCACGCGGACGGGAAGGCGCCGGTGACATACTTCTTGGTGCCGTCCGGATACTTAATGCCGAGGATGAGCATATGCTCGGCCATCCAGCCCTCGTTGCGGCGGCCGAGATAGGAGGCAATACGGAGCGCGAAGCACTTCTTGCCGAGCAGGACGTTCCCGCCGTAACCGGAGTTGACGGAGCAGATGTAATTATCCTGCGGGAAGTGGACGATATAGCGGTTTTCCTCGTCGATGTCCTTTTCGCGTGGATACCCTTGATAAAGTCGGGGGTTATCGCCCAGCGCGTCGAGAACCTTCTGGCCGATACGGGTCATGATGTTCATGTTCAGGACAACGTAGATGGAGTCAGTGATCTCAATGCCGTATTTGGCAAACGGGGACCCGACGGGGCACATGGAATAGGGGAGCACATAGCAGGTGCGGCCACGCATGGCGCCGTCGTAAAGGCCCCACAGAAGCTTGTACATTTCGTCCGGCGCCATCCAGTTGTTGGTGGGGCCGGCTTCTTCCTTGGTCGGGGTGCAGATGAACGTACGGCCCTCCACACGGGCCACGTCGTTGACCGCGGTGCGGTGATAGTAGCAGCCCGGAAGCAGGTCCTGGTTTAAAGTTCCATCTCGCCGGTTTTGCATGCCTCGGCGCGGAGCGCGTTGAGTTGCTCCTCGCTGCCGTCGATCCAAACGACACGGTCCGGCTTTGTGAGCGCGACCATTTCGTCGACCCATGCAAGAACAGCCTTATTATTTGTCATGGTGAAATCTCCTTTTCTACATTTGGTATTCTCAGAATATTATAACAAGGTCTAAAACCTGTGTCAACACAAATTATTGCAGGACAAACGTATGGAAATTGTATTATTTGAATAACACATATTACAAATTGGACATTTACGGGTCGATTTTGAAATCGAGACCAGTGGCAATATTCATTTTTTGGGGCGGGAGACGCTTCGTGGGGTCGTATTTGAACCTGCGGCAGGCGTGCCTTGCACCGACGACGCCGTACCTGCGGCAGAGCATGTCGGCGGAATCGAGCGGAACGGCGCGTTCACAGTGCGCGCAGCAGCGCGGGATATCTTTTCGAAACAGCATGCGGGACCCCTCCTCCTTCGCATATGGCGCGGGACGTCGTGTCCATATCGTCCGTGGCCGCTTTCCGGGACGCGGCAGTCCTCCCCGCGCCGCCGCGCGGGGGACCTCGAAGCGCCGGAAACAGCCGGCCTAGACTTAATAGGCCGCTTTTTTCTAGTATACACTATTTTTCGGCAATTATCAAATCCTGCTGGCGATTTTATCCCAGATCCACAGTAAAAAAGTGTTAAGACGACGGCCGCGCAGTTGATGAGTGCGCAGACGAGGTAACCGACGATGTTCATCTGCGTCAAAGCTTCCACCTGCCCGGCGGCGATTGCGGCGGTGCTGACCGAGATCGGGAAAACGTAGGAGAGCACGCCCATGTAAACGGCGGAGAGCACGGCGTGCAGGAGCTTGCCGGAGAAGGTACGGCATGAGCGACAGGCCGCTGTCGCCGATGAAGCTGAGCACCTGGCAGTGTACGCTGACGCCCGCCCAGCCGAGCATGAAGGCGGCCATGGAGAGACGGGCGTTCATGCTCTCCGCGGCGCCCTTTAGGGACGTCAGGCCGGACGTCATCTCGACCGCACCGACGAGCAGGCGTTCCACGCTGCCGCTGTCCACGCCGAAGGGCGAGAGCAGGGCCGCGATGCCGTGCGCAAGCGCCCCGAGCGCGCCGGAGGCGAAGAGCAGGTTGATGGCGACGGCGAAAAAGATGACGAACGCGCTGATGTTGCCGATCCCGGCGAGGCCGGAACGCACGGAATCGACAAAGACGCGGGAGGGCTTCTGCGTGTCGTATGTAACGGCGCGCGTGCGCGAGACGGGCTCGCGGCGCTTATAAAACCGGAAGCACACGCCGACTGTGAGGGAAGCGAGCACGTGCGCGAGGTAGAGCAGCATCCCGGCGCGGGAGTTTGCGAACACGCCCGCGCCCACCACGCCGAGAATAAAGGCGGGGCCGGAGTTATTGCAGAAGGAGAGCATCCGCTCGCACTCCGTTTTGGTGCACAGCCCGCGCTCGTAGGACGTGATCGCGGCGCGCGCGCCGACCGGATAGCCGCCGACAATGCCCATGATGAAGGCGCTGGCGCAGGAGCCGTTTAAATTAAAGACCCTGCGCATGACGGGCGAGGCGATCCGCCCGACGGTCTCTGCGAAGCCCAGGCCGATGATAAGGTTTGAAACGACGAGGAAGGGAAAAAGCGACGGCAGGATCACTTCGATGCACATGGCCGCCGCTTTCCCCGCGGTCTCGATCGATTCGAGGTGTACATCACAAGGCCGACGCCGGTACCCAATACGGCGGCGCCCAATAATACCTTGTAACAGATGCCTATTTTGTTTCGGATGGACATATGAATGATATACCACTCCTTCGCGGCTCATATTCATTCAAATATACGCCGAAAACGGGGGAATATGCGGAGGCTGAGAGGACATGGCAAAAATGAAGTTATCGCAAAGGATTTCACGGGCACTCGAACTGCCTGCCGACGCGGCGCTTCCGGTACCGCGCCTTGAGATAACGGGAAGGGACGATATCCTGATTACGGGGAACGCCGTATTGCTCGAGTACAGCCCGGAACTGATCCGGGTGGCGCGGGACGCCTGCGAGGTGACGATACGCGGCGCGGAGCTGCGTATTTCCGCGATGGATAAAATGGGATGCAGGTGTTCGGGCTGATCGCGTCCGTGGAGTTTACCGATTAAAGGAGGCGGCGGATGATACTGAAAGGGTTCCATAATTACATGCGCGGCAGCGTGCGCTGCGACGTGTCGGGCGTACACCCCGAGCGGTTTTTCAATAAATGCGTGGCCGCCGGCGTCGCGTTCTGGGACGTGCGCTACGATACGCCGAACAAAATGTCGCTCTCCATGAGCGCGCGTGATTTCCGCCATATCCGGCCTATCGCGCGGGACGCGGCTGCACGCTGCGCCTGACGCGAAAAAACGGCGCGCTATACAGTTCCCGCCGCCTGCGGCGGCGCTACGCCTTTTCGGCGCGGCGGTGCTCGCGTTCTTTTTC